>Ga0335077_10002930_pt1 | contig 20444 bp, 18 predicted proteins | sample Lox_Sample_31_FD_207151 | JGI IMG/M metagenome (GOLD analysis project Ga0335077, IMG submission 207151) | Soil microbial communities from Loxahatchee National Wildlife Refuge, Florida, United States - Lox_Sample_3.1 | ecosystem: Environmental > Terrestrial > Soil > Wetlands | place: USA...
CAGGAGAGTCGGCTCGACGACCAGCGCAAGCTCCCGTGGCAGCAGAACGACTGGGTGGCGTTCCTGGGTGCCTCCTATTTCCGGGCGATCGGTGACCAATACCAATACGGCATCTCGGCACGCGGCATCGCGCTCAACGTAGCGGGCACCGAGCCGGAGGAATTTCCGGCTTTCACGCGCTTTTATCTCGCGCCATCGATCGATGCTGCGCACGAAGTCACGATGTACGCGCTCCTCGAGGGCCCGAGCATCGCTGGCGCCTATCGGTTCGTCATGCACCGCACCGAGGCCGTCGTCATGGAGGTCGAGGCGCGCCTGTTCCTGCGCCGGCCAGTAGCACGGCTGGGCATCGCCCCGTTGACCTCGATGTACTGGTATTCGGAGACCACCAAGCCGACCGCCATCGACTGGCGTCCCGAGGTGCATGATTCCGACGGGTTGGCGCTTTGGACGCGGGACGGCGAACACGTTTGGCGTCCGCTGAACACCCCCGCGCAGTTGGTGACGTCCGCCTTCGGTACGGAGGCACCGCGCGGATTCGGATTGCTGCAGCGCGATCACGTGTTCGACCACTACCTCGATGGGGTGCACTACGAGCGCCGGCCGAGCCTGTGGATCGAACCGCTGGACGAGTGGGGACGAGGCACAATACAGCTGGTCGAAGCGCCGACCGATGATGAAATTCAGGACAATGTCGTCGCCATGTGGGTTCCGCAGACTCCCCCCGAGCCCGGCGCGCCGCTGCGGTTTCGCTATCGCATGCACTGGCGTGCGGACGAGCCCTTCCCAACCCCGTTGGCGCGCTGCATTGCGACGCGTCTTGGGCGCGGCGGACAGCCCGGCCAGCCGCGACCGAGCGGCGTGCAGAAGTTCGTGGTCGAGTTCCTCGGCGGTCCCCTCGTGAACCTGCCTTTCGGAGAGATCCCCGAGCTCATGCTGAGCGCCGCGCGCGGACGCTTCTCGTACGCCTTCGCTGAGGCGGTGCCCGATGGCATTCCGGGGCACTGGCGCGCACAGTTTGATTTCACTCCGGACAGCCGCGAGGTCGTCGAGATACGGCTGTTCCTGAAGAGCGGTGATCGGGCGCTGTCGGAAACCTGGCTGTACCAGTATCGACCCGCATGAGCGCAGGTGGGGCGATGGGCGTCCAACTGCATGCGACTGGCGACACGTCGGACGGCTTGGCCGGTGCCGGGACGATTGCGAGGCCCGCGCTGGCCGACGGCACAAGCGGAGATCATCGGAACCCTTACGTGCCACGACTCTCGTTAGAATTGCCGGCACGTTTGTCCGGTGTGTAGGCCATGGAAGGCACGCAGCACTGCACAGCATTTGGCCCAGCGCCGCGACGGCGTCTTGGGCGGCGGTCGAGGCGCGCGGCGGCCGGCGCCTGTGCGCTGGTGCTGCCGTTCTGGCTGCACGCCGCAACCAACGCCGTCACCGCGCCTGCAGCGGCAACGCCGGCCCAGGCGGCGGCTGATGCCACGACGCGACCGTTCACGTTTGAGGACGTGCGCCGGCTGGCCGCGCAGCGAGTGAAGCAGCCGTACCGGATGCCCGCGGAAGCCTTGCCGGAGGTGCTGAGCAATCTCAGCTACGCGCAATATCGAAGCATACGCTTCCGCCCCGCGAGCGCCCTGTGGCGCGGGCGTGCCCTCTTCGAGGTGCAGTTCTTTCATCGCGGATTTCAGAACCGCCAGCGCGTCAACATATTCGAAGTCGGCCCCGCCGGCGTCACCCAGCTCGCCTACAACCCTGCCTACTTCACCTTCGGCAGTTTCCAGAAACCCCCGAAACTGGCCGCCGCCCTTGGCTTCGCCGGTTTCCGGGTGCATTTTCCGCTGCAGTCTCCCGCCTACAAGGATGAGCTGCTCTCCTTCATTGGCGCCTCGTACTTTCGGGTGCTGGGCCGCAACCAGCACTATGGTGCCTCGGCGCGCGGCCTCGCCATCGACACGGCGGCGCAGTCGGGCGAGGAGTTTCCGTCGTTCACGGACTTCTGGCTGGTGCCGCCCGCTGCCACGGAGCGTGTGTTGACGGTCTATGCGCTGCTCGACAGCCGCAGCGTGGTCGGCGCCTATCAGTTTGACGTGCGGCCCGGCACGATGTCGCAGGTTGAGGTGCACTGCAGCCTGTTTCTGCGGCGCAGCATAGGCAAACTGGGCATGGCGCCACTCACCTCGATGTTCCTGTTCGGAACGGACACGCCCAATCGACGCGCTGACGACTATCGGCCCCAAGTGCATGACAGCGATGGCCTGATGCTGCAGACCGGGCAGGGGCAGTGGATTTGGCGACCCCTCAGCAACCCGCGCGAGCTGCGGGTCAATCGCTTTATGGACGAGAACCCGCGCGGATTCGGGCTCTTTCAGCGTGAGCGCGACTTCGAGCAATATCAGGATATCACCGACGAGTACGAGGCTCGCCCAAGCTACTGGGTGCAGCCGCTGGGCAACTGGGGCAAAGGCGGCGTGGAACTGGTTGAAATCCCGAGCGAGGAGGAAATCCACGACAACGTCGTGGCCTACTGGGTGCCGACCGAAGCGCCCACAACCGGCCGGCCAATGGACTTCGCCTACCTCATCTCGGCTTTTACCCACATGACCCAGTGGCCGCCGGGCGGCCACGTCGTCGCGACCCGCAGTGGCAGCCCAGCCCGGAGTGCCGACAGCCCCACGCGATTCCCCCCAGGCGCGCGCCGCATTCTCGCCGATTTTGCCGGCGGTGATCTGGAAAGCTTGAGGGCCTCGCAGCCGGTCCGCGCCGAAGTCACCGCTGACAACGGCCACATCGAAACGCTGAATGTCGAGCGTACTGCGGCCGGTACCTGGCGCGTGGCGATGGTCATTACCCCGCGTCTGCGACGTCCGGTTGAGTTGCATTGCTTTCTGACCCTGTACGGCGAAATATTGACCGAAACCTGGGTATACCAATGGACTCCATGAGCGGCCTTCGCTGGCGTATGTATCTACGGCGGGTGATGTTCTTCGGCCTGACCTTTCTGACCGCGGGCGGCGCCACCGGACTTATATTCGATGCGCTCCAGGTGAATGGCCTGAGCGCGGTCGAGATCTTCGGGCTGGCACTCTTTTTCTGTCTCTTCGCCTGGATCGCGGGTGCGTTGTGGACCGCGCTCGCGGGCTTCCTCGTACGCCTGCGCGGTCACGACGCCGCGGCGCTCGATGTTGCGGCGGTGCGCGGACGCACGCTGCATCAGCGTACTGCGATCGTCATGCCCGTCTACAACGAAGACACGCAGCGTGTCGGGGCGGGGCTTGAGTCGGTCTGGAGTTCGCTCGTGCAGCAGCCGGAACAGGCCATGTTCGACCTGTACGTGCTCTCGGACAGTACCGATTTGGAGATCGCGCGCGCCGAGGAGCTCATGTGCCAGCGGCTCGCGGAGCGTTATGGCGCGCGCGCCCGCGTGCACTACCGGCGCCGCACGGATCGCAGCGGCCACAAGGCCGGTAACATCGCTGACTTCGTGCGGCGCTGGGGAGACTCCTACGAGTGCATGCTGATTCTGGATGCCGACAGCATCATGAGCGGCGCGGCGATCGTGACTCTCGCGCAGCTGATGGAGGCGCACCCGCAGATCGGGATACTGCAGTCGCTGCCGCTGCTCGCGGGCCACGAGACACTGTTCGGGCGCATCGTGCAATTCGGCGCGCGACTGCAAAGCCCGATGCTCGGCAGTGGCCTGGCATTCTGGCAACTGGGGGACAGTAACTACTGGGGGCACAACGCCATGTTGCGTCTGCGTCCCTTCGCCATGCACTGCCAGCTGCCACGCCTCCCCGGAGCGCCGCCGTTCGGCGGCGAGATCCTCAGCCACGATTTCGTGGAGGCCGCCTTCATGCGCCGCGCAGGCTTTGAGGTCCGGCAGGTGCCCGAACTCGGCGGCAGCTGGGAGGAAGCCCCGGGAAACATCCTCGACTATGCGGCTCGCGACCGACGCTGGGCCCAGGGCAACCTGCAGCACCTGCGGATTCTCGGCTACCCTGGTCTGCGGTCCATTAGCCGCCTGCATCTGCTGACAGGGGTCATGGCCTACGTGAGTGCGCCCATGTGGCTGACGCTGCTCCTGCTCAGTTCGCTCTTGAGCATCATCGAGAGTGCCCGCCTGCCGCAGTACTTTCTGCCCGGCCTGCCCTCATTGTTCCCGCAGTGGCCGGAGATCAAAACCCGTGAGACCGGCGCTCTGGTTGCCATCACGCTGCTGGTGCTGCTGCTGCCGAAGATGCTGGGTGCGTTTCTGGCGCTCCGCCACCGTGCCAGCCGGCAGGGCTACGGGGGCGCGGCTCCGCTGTGCGCCAGCCTCGTACTGGAACAGCTGTTCAGCGTGCTGCTCGCCCCACCCATGATGGCGTTTCATGCCACCTTCGTAGTTCAGACGCTCCTCGGGCGAGCCATCTCTTGGAGCACCCAGCCCCGGGGGCAGCGCGGCATTAGCTTCGCGGAGGCCTACCGTCGCCAGAAGTGGCAGCTGCTGAGCGGTCTGCTCTGGGGACTCGCGATGTGGCAGCTTGCGCCGCAATTCTTCTGGTGGCTAAGCCCGGTGCTGGCCGGTCTCGTCAGCGGGATCTGGTTGACGGTATGGACCAGTCGCACCGGACCCGGACTTCTGGCGCGGCGGCTGCGTCTGTTTCTAGTGCCTGAGGAAACCGAGCCGCCGCCCGAGCTGCGGGCACTCCAGCAGGCGCCGGCCACCTTCCGGCCCGGGCAGGTGCCGACGGGCACCCGCGCAACTGCCCCTGCCAGCGCACATCTGCCGCGCCGCTCGAGCTAGCAGCCCACGCTACCGGGAAGGTCCCGGATTCCCGACTAGGTACATCTTCGGATTTATCCATGCGGTGGCGCGTGCACACTGTGCACGAGGTTACAGCAGCTCACCGAAGGAGGTCATATGAGCCTAATCCGTTGGGACCCATTCGCCGATATCGAAACGGTCTTCAGTCGCATGATGCCCGCTCGCTGGCCACGCCTGAGTGCGGAGGGCAACGGGGGACGCACCGTGGAATGGTCACCGGCCGCAGACATCAGTGAAACCGACAAGGAATACGTGATCCGTGCCGAGCTGCCCGCCGTGAGGAAGGAAGACGTTCAGGTGACGCTGGACAACGGCATCATCACGATCCGCGGTCAGCGCAGGCAGCGCACGGAAGACAAAAACGAGAAATTCCATCGCGTCGAGAGCTTCGTAGGTACGTTTGAGCGCGGCTTTGCGCTGCCGGAGAACGTGAATCCGGAGGCTATCAGCTGCGAGAGCAAGGATGGGGTGCTCACCGTGCACCTGCCCAAGTCCGAAGTCAAAAGCAAAGAGCCCAAACGCATCAGCGTGCAGTAGCATGCTACGCCGGGGTGCCAGCGCGTGGCACCCCGGCACACCGTTCGGCAGCGACGTGCTGTCCGGGTCGGAGTCCGCCGACTAAAAATCGGGCGCTAGTCGGGTCACCAGGTGCGTGGCGGTCACTCGGACCACGCCTTAGACTCGGCCAAGGTGCACGATGCAGAAAAAGCCCGTCGCAAGGGGGCGTCGCGTGGGCTGCTGCAGCTCGGCCCCGGCCTGATCACCGGGGTTGCCGACGATGACCCGAGCGGCATCGCCACCTATTCCCAGGCGGGTGCGCAGCTTGGGCTAAATGCGCTGTGGACCATGCCCCTCAGTCTGCCGCTCATGGCGGCGGTGCAGTCGGTGTGCGCGCGCATCGGCCGGGTGACCGGCCATGGCCTAGCCTATAACCTCAAGCGGGCCTTCCCGCCCTGGACCGTGTACCCGGCGGTTCTCCTGCTGTTGGTCGCCAATGTCTTCAACATCGCCGCCGACCTGGCCGCGATGGGCGAAGTCTTGGCCGGTTCGCTCGGCGCCAACCGCCACGCGGCTACTGCTTTTCTGGTGTTGGCATCTCTGCTGCTGCAGGTGTTCGTTCCCTACCATCGCTACGTGCACGTGCTGCGCTGGCTGACGCTCTCCCTGCTCGCCTATGCGGCAGTCCTGTTCACGATCCACGTGCCGTGGCAGCAGGTTCTGGCGCGTACCGTCTGGCCGCACCTGTCACTCGGTGCTGCCACTGCCACGGTTGTGGTGGGCATACTCGGCACCACGATCAGCCCCTATCTGTTCTTCTGGCAGGCTTCCGAGGAAATCGAGGACATGCGTCTCATGCATGCCCCACCCTTGCTGGCAGATACTGCCAGCGCCGCCACTGAGTTGCAGCGCATCCGGCGAGAAACCTGGAGCGGCATGCTGCTGTCAAATGTGATTGGGTACATCGTCGTTCTCACCACCGCTCTGACCCTGCACGCGCGCGGCCTCACGGACGTGGCCACGGCCGAACAGGCGGCCGAGGCGCTGCGCCCCTTGGCCGGGGAGCTTGCGTATTACCTGTTCGCACTCGGGATTCTGGGAGTCGGACTGCTGGCCGTGCCCGTTCTGGCCGGTTCTGCCGGTTACGCACTGGCGGAAACGTTCGGTTGGGAGTGGGGCCTCGAGATCAGTGCGCGGCGGGCCTGGCGCTTCTACACGGTCATCGCACTCGCGATGCTCGCCGCGCTCGTTCTCAACTTCACCCCAATCCACCCCATCAAGGCACTCTTTTACAGTGCGGTCCTCAATGGCGTCGTCGCGGTGCCGCTGCTGGCGCTGATCTTCGTGCTCGCCATGCGTACCTCTGTACTGCGCACCTATCGGGTCCGCGGAGCACTCCTGGTGCTCGGGTGGATCACGACGGCCCTCATGGGGCTTGCCGCGTCCGCCATGCTGTTGCCCTCCGGTCACTGACAACCTCTGGCCCTCGCGGCCTTGAACTCCGCCTAGCCTTATACGCGGCACTCGGCACTTGCACCGTGTTTGCGGAACCCCCCTAAGGACAAGTACGTATGACACGGCAGGGCTTCGCAGCTAGCGTGTCCATCGGGTATGGCGATGTGTTGGTTGGCACAGGTGACGGCGAGCCTTGATGCAAGCACTCCGGATGAGCCTCGTCTCACAGCGCAACGCACGGGCGTACTGCCGGTCATGACCTCGCCGGCGCAGGCAAACGGCGATTTCCAGGCATTGCTGGATGCCTCCGTAGACGGCATTGTGCTCATCGACCAGGATGGGCTGATCCAGGTCTTCAATCGCGCCGCGGAAGGTCTGTTCGGCTACCCCGCCGCCGATGTGCTGGGTCACAATGTCAGCATGCTCATGGACGCCGAAGACGCCCGGGTTCACGATGAGCATTTGAAGCGCTATCTGCAGACGCGGGTTGCCCATGTCATCGGCCGTGGACGCGAAGTCATCGCACGGCATCGGGACGGCACACTGTTCCCCGTCTACCTCTCGGTTGGTTGCGTGAGCGGCAGCCAGCCGGCGCGCTTCGTTGGATTCGTGCAAGACCTCACTGCACGCCGTTCGGGCGAGGAACAGGCGCGTCGCCTGCAGGAGCGCCTCTGGCACGTCGCCCGGTTTGCGACATTGGGAGAGATGGCTTCCGGAATCGCGCACGAACTGAATCAGCCGCTGACGGCGATTGCCAACTACGCCCAGGCCTGCGATCGCTTGCTCGCCCACCCGGAGGCTGACATCGCAGAAATACGCCTCGCCTTGAAGGAAACTGCCGGGCAGGCAGTGCGCGCCGGCGACATCATCCGTAGGTTGCGGGCGCTCGCCAGTCGCACCCCGGGAGCGCCGCGCTCCACCGACCTCAATGCGCTGGTGTCCGAGCTCGTAGAACTCCTCAAGGGCGACCTGCGTGCCCACGAGATTGACTGCCGCCTCGAATTGGCACCCGCCCTGCCCTCGATACACGCACAACCGGATCAGATTCAGCACGTGATCGTGAACTTGGTGCGCAATGCCATTGAGTCACTCGTTCATAACGAGCCCGCACGGCGCGAACTCACGCTGCGCACGAAGGGTACCGCCGAGGGCGGCGTGGAACTCTCGGTCTGCGACAACGGGCCGGGGGTCGGGCCGCAGATCCTCCCCCGGCTCTTTGATCCGTTCTCTACGTCCAAGGAGACCGGCACGGGGCTCGGGCTGGCAATGAGTCGCACGATCGTTCGCCAATACGGCGGCACGCTCAACTACCGCCCGTCCGCAGCCGGAGGTGCCTGCTTTGTCATGTGCTTGCCGCCGCCCCAGCAGGATCGTGTATGAAGGAGGCTGCCAAGGCGCGCACTCCGACCGTATTCATCGTCGATGACGATGAGGCTGTGCGCAATTCGCTGCGGCTGCTGGTGCGCTCGGTAGGCCTGACGGCCACGACGTTCGGCTCAGCCCAGGAATTCCTGGGGGCTTACAATCCGGCCGATCCGGGCTGTCTGGTTCTCGATGTCCGCATGCCCGGTCTTAGCGGCATCGAGCTGCAACAGCAGTTGAACCTGCGCGGCGCGGTAATTCCGGTAATCTTCATCACCGGACACGGGGACATCCCCATGGCGGTTGAAGCGATGCGCCAGGGTGCGTTCGACTTCCTGCAAAAGCCCTTCCGCGACCAGGAGCTCATCGACCGCATCCAGCGAGCGCTGGAGAAGGACCGCAGCAACCGTGCGGCATTGCTCGAGCGCGGGCGCATCCGCGAACGCCGCGACTCTCTCACGCCACGGGAGCGCGAGATCCTCGAGCTCGTCACCAGCGGCAAACCCAACAAGATCATGGCCGCCGATCTCGGACTGAGTCAACGCACCGTGGAGATTCACCGCGCGCGCGTCATGGAGAAGATGGGCGCCACTTCGCTTGCGCAGTTGGTGCGCATGATGCTCGACCTGAGGGAATCCCACTAGCGCGGCGTCGCGGCGCTATGCCCGCAGCAGATCGCGCAGCATCGCCAGCAGTTCTTCCGCCTGAATCGGTTTGCTCGCTACGCGCAGCTGCGCATCGGCGCGCAGCTCCCTGATCGCCGCAGACGTGTCCCCGGTGATCAGCACGGCCTTGAGGGACCTGCCGAGCCGCGCGCGCAGCGCGGACACGACCTCCAGTCCGCTTGCGCCCTGGCCGAGGTGATAATCGGTGAGCACCAGGTCCAGCTGGGGCATCGCCTGCGCAACCTGCAACGCATCCGCCGGCGACTCGGCCGACTGCACTGTATAGCCTTCGCTCCTGAGCAGCAGCCTGGTGGCGTTGCGGACCGCGGCGTCATCTTCGACGAGCAATACGTGAGTCAGCGCTGGCCGCGCGCTTGCGGCACTGGGCGCGGCAACGCTGGAGTGCACGCGCGCCCCGTGGCCGCCAGGCAAGATCAAGGCGAACACGGACCCCTTGCCGACTTCGGAGCGCACCTCGAGCGTCGCGTCCAGCAGGCTTACCAGGCGGCGCACGATACTCAAGCCAAGTCCGTAGCCCTCGCGGGAGCTGTTGGCCGGCACACCGATCTGATAGAACTCGTCGTAGATTAGCCGCAGCTGGTCCGCGGCAATGCCGATGCCGGTGTCCTTCACCTCGAGGCGCAGCGATTCAGCGCCCTGCGGCCGGCAGTGCACGCTGACGGCGCCAGCACGCGTGTACTTGATGGCGTTCGACATCAGGTTTTTCAGTATCTGCTCGACGAGTGTGCGGTCGCTGAAGGCGCTGGCGCCGCAGGGCTCGATGCTCAACCCGAGCCCCTTGCTGGCCGCCAGGCCGGCGAATTCGAGGCGCAGCTCCGCGAACAGCTCGTCGACTGCAAAATCGGTCGGATCGGGCTTCACGGCCCCGGACTCGAGCTTGCTGATGTCGAGCAGTGCATTCAGCAGTCGCGACATCGCCGCAATGGCCTGCTCCTGCTGCGCCACGGCCTCGGCGGCCACCGGTTCGCTGATCGCCCGGCGCAGCATGCCGTTGAGCAGTGACAGCGTCTGCAGCGGTTGTCGCAGGTCGTGACTGGCGGTGGCCAGGAAGCGGCTCTTACCCAGGTTGGCGCGATCCGCACTCTCACGCGCTAGATCCGCAGCATGACGTGCCGAGTCGGCAGCCGCCCGCGCTTCCTCAGCGCCGCGGCGCGCCAGGATTAGCTCAGACTCGACCCGCTTGCGGTCCGTCACGTCGCGAATCGCCGCGGCGATCAAGCCCTCCTCATGATCGACCGGGCTGAGGCTGATCTCCACGGGAAACTCAGACCCGTCAACCCGCAGACCGAACAGCTCAAGCCCCGGCCCCATGGGTCTGACGCGCAGGCTGCCCGTGTACGCTTGCCGGTGCTCGAGGTGGCGCGCGTGGAAGCGTGGTGGCATGAGGAATTCCACGTGCTGTCCGACAATCGCATCGTGTGGATGCCCGAACAGGGCCGAAACCTGCCGGTTGGCAAAGCGGATCGTCCCGGATCGATCCACGACGATCATCGCATCGGGTGCGGCGTTCAGAACGCTACGCGCGAGACCAGACGGAACTGACTGCATGCGCTGATAAAAACCCACGCAGGCCGCTTAACCTGCGGCAACATTCTAGACCGAAGTACGCGGTTCGAGCGTCCTTGTGATTCCGGCAGGCTTACCCGCATCGCATGCGCACAACTACCTAGGCCGACGCAGCCTTCTTGGCAGTTACCCGTATTTCCCGATGCCATGCAAGCCCCTAAGGTGCCGCCAATGAACACCCCGAGGCATGCAGCGGCGCGTCGGCCGGATGCGCAGATCAGTGGCGACGCGGCAGCGGCGTTGCAGGCGAACCCGGAAATCCAGACCATCGACATCGCCGTTAAGGTTACTGACGGCGTGCTGGCCCTCACCGGATACGTGCGTCGCTTCCGTGATAAATATCGCAGCGAAGATGTCGTCAAGTGCCTGCCCGGCGTACTGGCAGTAGCCAACGCCATCGAGGTGCTGCCGCCGAGCCCTGAACTCGCCTCCGACCCGGAGCTGGCGCGCGCGGTGGTCACCAGCCTGCAAGCGGCAAGCCCCGGCACCAGCGTGCGCGCGATCGTCCGTCGGCGCGTCGTCACGCTCGAGGGCGCACTGGAATCCGAAGCCGAGCATGCGCAGGCACTCTCGGCGGTTCGCGGCCTGCGCGGGATCGAGGCCATCGTGAATCTGATCACCATCGGTTGCCGGGCAGGCTGCGCAGCCACCAAGCCCGAAGATGAGAACCCGGTAGCTGCCCGTACCGGGGATCCTGCGATTTCCTCCTGAGCCAGCGGGTGCTCTCTGGCGCGTCGCCGTACAGGCTACCCCGGCAAGGCTTCGCTCCCCGCTGGCCAGCTCCAGTGCAGGATCTCGGGCAGGTCCTCACCGAACTCCCGGATGTAGCGGCCGTGTTCAAGGAGCTTGTCGCGCATTAGCTGGCGGACATGCGCGGCCCGGTAGCCTAGCCCGGGCACCCGATCGATCACGTCAATGACCAGGTGGAAGCGGTCGAGGTCATTGCGAACCACCATGTCAAAGGGTGTCGTGGTAGTGCCCTCTTCCTTGTAACCGCGCACGTGCAGATTGCCGTGATTGTGGCGTCGGTAGGTGAGGCGGTGAATCAGCCACGGATAGCCGTGGTAGGCAAACACTATGGGCCGATCGGTCGTGAACAGAGCGTCGAACTCGACATCCGCCAGGCCATGCGGGTGCTCTTCCTTGGGCTGCAGCGTCATGAGATCCACGACGTTCACCACGCGCATCCTCAGATCGGGCACGTGCTTGCGCAGCAGATCGACCGCCGCCAGCACCTCGAGCGTCGGCACATCCCCGGCACAACCGAGGACCACGTCCGGGGGTGCATCACCATCGTTGCTCGCAAACTCGAGCAAGCCGACGCCGCTGTCGCAGTGCCGGCGAGCCTGCTCCAGCGTGAGCCACTGAAGCGCAGCGTTCTTGCCAGCCACGATGACATTCACGCGGTTGAAGCTACGCAGACAATGCTCCGCGACGCACAGCAGTGAATTGGCATCCGGAGGGAAGTAGGTCCGTACCACATCGGGCTTCTTGTTCAGGACCACGTCGATGAAACCGGGGTCCTGGTGCGAGAACCCATTATGGTCCTGGCGCCAGACATGCGAGGTCAACAGGATGTTGAGCGAAGCAATGGGTTGCCGCCAGGGAATATGCCGCGCGGCATCGAGCCACTTGGCATGTTGATTGAACATCGAATCGACGATATGAATAAACGCTTCATAGCAGGAAAACAGGCCGTGACGGCCCGTGAGCAGGTAGCCCTCGAGCCACCCCTGGCACTGATGCTCGGAGAGTACCTCCATGACGCGCCCGTCAGTGCTGAGATGGCTGTCATTCCCATGCAGTTCCGCCATCCATGTGCGCTGGGTCTCCTCGAAGACTGCATCGAGACGGTTCGAGCTGGCCTCGTCCGGCGCAAATAGGCGGAAGTTTCGGGTCTCCGCATTCCTGTGGAATACCCCACGCAACCAGCGTCCGAGCAGACGGGTCGGTTCGCAGCTGTCCTGGCCGGGCCGCTCCACCGTGACGGCGAACTCGGCGATCGGCGGCAGCTCAAGGGGTGAGCGCAAGCCGCCATTGGCGTGCGGATTTGAGCCCATGCGGCGAGTGCCGCTGGGTGCCAGCGTGCGCACGTGGGGACGCGGCGCACCGCTGGCATCAAAGAGCTCCGCCGGCTCGTAGCTGCGCAACCAATCCTCAAGTTGCCGCAGGTGTTGTGGATTGGAGCGCACCCCAGCAAGCGGTACCTGATGAGCCCGCCAGGTACCCTCCACCTGCAGGCCGTCGACCGTCTTCGGACCGGTCCAGCCCTTGGGCGTCTCCAGGACCAGCATGGGCCAGCGTGGCCGCACCAGAGGCTCGTGCGCGCGCGCGCGAATGGCGGCGATGTCATCGAGCATGCGGTCCAGGGTCTGCGCCATCTGCGCGTGCATCGACCATGGCTCGTCCCCGGAGACAAAGTACGGCTCCCAGCCGTAGCCGCTGAGCAGGTTGTGCAGCTCCTCGCGTGGAATGCGTGCCAGCACGGTCGGATTGGCGATTTTGTAGCCGTTCAGGTGCAGGATCGGCAGCACGGTCCCGTCGGTGCGCGGGTTGAGGAACTTGTTCGAATGCCAGGCGGTCGCGAGGGGTCCGGTCTCTGCTTCGCCATCGCCGATGATGCAGGCGACGATCAGGTCCGGATTGTCGAATGCTGCTCCGAAGGCATGGGCGAGCGAGTAGCCGAGTTCGCCGCCCTCGTGAATCGACCCCGGCACATCCGGTGCGCAGTGGCTGGGAATTCCCCCGGGGAAGGAGAACTGACGGAACAGCTGCCGCATGCCGTCCGCATCCAGAGATACTTCGGGATACCTGTCGGTGTAACTACCCTCGAGCCAGGTATTGGCGACCAGCCCCGGCCCGCCGTGCCCCGGCCCGATGATGGGCAGCACGTCCAGATCGCGGCTATTGATGGCCCGATTGAGGTGCGCGTAAATGAAGTTTATGCCAGGCGTAGTACCCCAGTGGCCGAGCAGCCGCGGTTTGATGTGAGCCGGGCGCAGCGGCTCGGTGAGCAAGGGATTGTCGAGTAGATAGATCTGGCCGACCGACAGATAATTGGCCGCCCGCCACCAGCTGTGAATGCGGATCAGCTCCTCCGGGGCAAGGCTTAGCTCTGCATCCTGCCGTGGTAGTGGCGACGCCATGACGTCCTGAGCCGATCCTCGCCCCGATTGTCGAATCGCGGTGTTTTCGCCTTCCATACGCACAAACCCCTACTTCGCACTGCTAGCACGACTACGTTTAGCATAGGCGCATGAACTGCGTGTCAGCCGTTATCGGTAAGTTCACGCTCAGCCTGGTCAAGCTCGCGCTCTCGAACCACCGTGACTCGCGCCGGGCCGCCGCTGACGCTCCCGGTCGGGGCCCTGGTCGGGCGGCCGCGTGCAACAAGCGGCGCCGGGTGTAACAGCGCATGGCTAGCCAACTGATGAAGGCGATGCGCTTGCATGCAGGCAGCAGCGGGTTGCACTGCGACTCACTGCCGGTCCCTGCCCCTGGCGCGCAGCAAGTGCTGCTTGAGGTGTACGCATGCGGCGTATGTCGAACGGATCTGCATGTGGTGGACCGGGAACTGCAGGGAGCGCTCGAGCCGCTGACCCCGGGACATGAGATTGTCGGACGCATTGTGCAGCTGGGCGCCGAGGTCAGGGGGGTAAGCGTCGGCGAGCGCGTGGGGGTCCCGTGGCTCGGCTACACCTGCGGCCAGTGCGCGTACTGCCGGCGCGGCGCTGAAAACCTGTGCGATTTCGCGCGCTTCACCGGCTACACGCTAGATGGCGGCTATGCGCAGTATGCGGTCGCAGATGCCCGCTATTGCCTGCCGTTGCCGGAGACCTACTCCGACGCCCAGGCAGCCCCGCTTCTGTGTGCCGGCCTCATCGGTTACCGCGCTTATCGCGCCGCGGGCGACGGCAACAGCCTCGGCCTGTATGGTTTCGGGGCTGCCGCGCATTTGCTGGCGCAGCTGGCACGGGCCCAGGGACGACGCATATTCGCCTTCACCCGACCGGGCGACGAGCTCGGGCAGACCTTCGCGCGCTCGCTCGGCGCGGCCTGGGCCGGCTCTTCGGACGAGGCACCCCCGGAGCCGCTCGACGCAGCGATCCTGTTTGCGCCCGTGGGCGCGCTCATCCCGCGTGCCTTGCAGGCCGTGCGTAAGGGTGGTCGTGTCGTGTGCGCCGGCATCCACATGAGCGACATACCCTCCTTCCCGTACCAACTGCTGTGGGGCGAACGCTCGGTTTGCTCCATTGCCAATCTCACCCGCGCTGATGGGCTGGAATTCATGCGCGTGGTCGCAGGTACCCCGCTGCAGCCCGCGGTCCACACCTTCGCATTGGAGCAAGCCACTGAGGCTCTGGCCCAGGTGCGGCAGGGGCAGCTCGAAGGTGCCGCAGTCCTGATTCCCCACCCGTAACCGGACAAGCCGTCCCGGCCTCCTGCCGCGCCGGCTGCGGCAACTACGTACTCGCAGGCGCGGCGCACCCCGATAGGATGTGCGCCGCTCGCTGCGCCCGACACTCAGCAGGAACACATCCGCATGAGCCTGAACGAGACGTATAACGATCGCGTCGTTCGCCAGTTCACCGTCATGACCGTGGTATGGGGAATCGTCGGCATGGCGGTGGGCGCATTCATCGCCGCGCAGCTGGCGTGGCCCGCGCTCAACTTCGACATTCCGTGGCTCACCTATAGCCGCCTGCGGCCTCTGCATACCAATGCCGTGATCTTCGCCTTCGGCGGCTGCGCGCTTATCGGCACCTCCTACTATGTCGTGCAGCGCACCTGCCACGTGCGTCTCTTCGGCGACCGGCTCGCCGCGTTCACCTTCTGGGGCTGGCAGCTGGTCATCCTCGCCGCCGCCATAACGCTGCCCCTCGGCATCACGCAGGGGAAAGAGTACGCCGAGCTCGAGTGGCCGATCGACATCCTGATCACCGTCGTGTGGGTCGCCTACGCAATCGTGTTCTTCGCGACCATCGCGCGACGACGCGTGAAGCATATCTATGTGGCCAACTGGTTCTATGCCGCCTTCATCCTCACGATCGCGGTGCTGCACGTATTCAACAACCTCGCCATCCCCGTCAGCTTGACGAAGTCCTACGGCATTTACTCCGGGGTCGTCGACGCGATGATGCAGTGGTGGTACGGGCACAATGCGGTCGGCTTCTTCCTGACCGCCGGCTTCCTGGGCATGATGTACTACTTCGTGCCCAAGCAGGCCGAACGGCCCATATACTCCTACCGCCTCTCGGTGGTGCACTTCTGGGCGCTGATCTCGGTGTACATGTGGGCCGGGCCGCATCACCTGCACTACACCTCGCTGCCGGACTGGGTGCAGTCAATCGGTGCGGCGTTCTCGTTACTGCTGCTGGCCCCCTCCTGGGGCGGCATGATCAACGGCATGATGACGCTGTCGGGCGCGTGGCACAAACTGCGCACCGACCCGATCCTCAAATTCATGATCGTGTCGCTGGCCTTCTACGGCATGTCGACCTTCGAGGGCCCGATGATGTCGATCAAGACGGTCAATGCGTTATCGCATTACACCGACTGGGTCATCGGACACGTGCATTCAGGCGCACTCGGCTGGGTCGCGATGATGACAATCGGCACCGTGTACTGCCTGGTGCCACGGCTGTTCAATCGTTCACAGATGTACAGCGTAGCGCTGATCGACGTGCACTTCTGGACTTCCACGATCGGAGTCGTGCTCTACATCAGTTCGATGTGGATCGCGGGCGTCATGCAGGGACTCATGTGGCGCGCCTTCAATGATGACGGCACCCTGACCTACAGCTTCATCGAGAGCGTCAAGGCCACCCATCCGTTCTACGTGGTGCGGCTGGCTGGTGGCGTCCTGTTTCTGACGGGGATGCTGATCATGGCCTACAACGTGTGGATGACCACCCGTCGCGAACGGCCGATGCCGGTTCCGGTGCTGGTCCCGGACACTGTCCTCAGCTCGGGAGGCTCCTGATGAACCACGAGGTCGTGGAGAGAAAGCTCGGTGTGCTGACGATACTGATCCTGATCGTCATCAGCGTGGGCGGGTTGATCGAGATCATTCCACTCATCACCACTGCGGCTGCCAAGCAGGGGGACGTCCGGGTCGCACCGCGCACGGCGCTGCAGCAGGCCGGCTTCGATATCTACGTACGTGAGGGCTGCTACCTGTGCCATTCGCAGCAGATCCGCCCGTTCCGCAGCGAGACGGAACGCTACGGGCCGTACTCGCTGGCCGCCGAATCCCAGTACGACCGTCCTTTCCAGTTTGGATCCAAGCGCACAGGTCCCGACCTCGCGCGTGTCGGTGGCCGCTACAGCGACGACTGGCATCGGGTGCACCTGCACAACCCGCGCGACGTGGTACCCGAATCGAACATGCCGGGGTTCCCATGGCTGGAGCAGGCCAAGCTCGACGGCCCGCTCATGCAACGCAAGCTGACGGTACTGCGCCTGCTGGGAACGCCCTACACCGATGCCGACATCGCGGCCGCCCCCGCGGCTGTGCAGGAGCACACGGAGCTTGACGCGCTGGTTGCTTACCTGCAGGCGCTCGGTACCGGCAGATCCCGCGGCAGCGGTGGCGAGGCCCCATGAAATTCGACATCAACCTGGCGCGCGGCATCATCACAATCTTGTGGTTTGCGCTGTTTGTCGTCATCTGGGGGGCCGCGTGGAGCCGTGAACGGAAACGGGAGTTTGATGCGGCCGCACAACTTCCTTTGCGCGAGGACTGGAGCACGCCAGCCACCAAGGAGGTGCCGTGATGTCGCCGCTGCTGAGCGCGATCATCGGGATTGTCACGTGCCTGAACGTCGTGGCGTGCGCCTGGCTGATCTGGTGGACGGCGCGCAAGCGGCCGCACGAGGCCGCGATCGGCGCCGTGACCGAGCACGTGTGGGATGGGGACCTGCGGGAAAAGAACAATCCCATGCCGCGCTGGTGGCTGGTGCTGTTCTTCCTGACCATCGTTTTCTGTTTCGTCTACTTCCTCTTGTATCCGGCCCTCGGGCGCTACCGCGGCGTCCTCGGCTGGAGTTCCGCCGGTCAGTACCGGCAGGAACTGGCGCAGGCCCAGCACCGGTATGGGCCGTTATACGCTGCCTTTGCCGGCCGCAGCATCGAGCAGCTCGCCAAGGATCCCAAAGCACTCGCGCTGGGACGCAGCCTCTTTGCCAATAACTGCATAAACTGCCATGGGTCCGACGCGCGCGGCGCGCGCGGATTTCCTAATCTGACCGACAATGACTGGCGCTACGGCGGAGATCCGGCTGCGATCATGCAGACGATCTCACGCGGGCGCGAGGGCCTCATGCCGGGGCTGGGGTCCGCTCTGGGTCCGGACGGCGTCGATGAAGTGGCCGCATATGTGGAGAGCCTCAACGGTCGTTCCGAGCCGGCGGCTAAAGTGGCCGCCGGTCAGGCGCGCTTCGTCCTGTGCGCGGCTTGTCACGGTGCGGATGCGAAGGGCAATTCTGCCATCGGGGCGCCGAATCTCACCGACGACGTCTGGCTCTACGGCGGCTCCGCTGTGGAGATCCGCAGGACCATCAGCGGCGGCCGGCACGGCTCCATGCCGGCCCATGGCTGGCTCGGCGAAGACCGCGTGCGCTTGCTGGCGGCCTACGTTTACAGCCTCTCGCACCCTGAGTGAAGCGCAGTGCGTCTGTACCGTTTTCCTCCCCCGGGCGCGCGGCTGCGCAGGCACGACTTGGGCGTGATCCTCTGGCCCTCGTTCCTAGCCGCCTGCGCCGCCAGTCTGCTGTTCTTTGCCGCGGTAGACCCGCTGTTGCTGCGCGATGCCGGGCCCCAGATCTTCGGCGCCATCAGCCGCGAGAGCGGCTACGCGCTTGGCTTCGGTTTTTTCTGGAGCGTCGGTGCGCTCGCCAGCGGACTTAGCGTGTATCTCATACGCACCGCCAGGGGGGACGATAACCGCCCGGACCGCATACTATGAAGACGGCGCTCACGCACGCTCAGGCTGACGCAGCCGATGCCTTTTATCTGGCGTCGCAGAAGATCTACCCGCGCGAAATCGATGGACGGTTTGCACGACTGCGCAAGAGCGCAGCAATCGCTCTGCTCGGACTGTTCTACGCCTTGGCCTGGCTGGAATGGGACGGCCACCAGGCGCTGCTCTTCGATCTGCCGGCGCGCAAATTTCACATCTTCGCCCTGACCCTTTGGCCGCAGGATTTCCTCTATCTGGCGCTGCTGCTCATCATTGCCGCGCTGTCGCTCTTTTTTTTCACGGCCCTCGCCGGCCGCCTCTGGTGCGGGTATGCCTGCCCGCAGACAGCCTGGACCGAGCTGTTCATCTGGATCGAGCAGTGGACCGAGGGCGGTCGCTCGCAGCGCATGAAGCTCGACCGCAGTCCCTGGACGGCGGGCAAGCTTGGGCGCAAGGCGCTCAAGCAGACCCTGTGGCTTGCCCTCGCGCTGTATACCGGCTTTACCTTTGTCGGCTATTTCACCCCGATTCACTCCCTCGGCGCCCAGATCATTGCCGGACAGGCCGGCGCGTGGGCGCTGTTTTGGATTCTGCTCTACTCGTTGGCGACATACGGCAATGCCGGCTTCCTGCGCGAGCAGGTGTGCAAGTACATGTGTCCCTACGCCCGGTTTCAGTCGGCGATGTTCGACCGCGACACCCTCATCATCTCCTACGACCCCAGGCGCGGGGAGCCGCGTGGCGCGCGCCGCCGCGGCTCGGACGCGCGCGCTCAAGGCCGCGGTGACTGCATCGACTGCACGCTCTGCGTGCAGGTGTGCCCGACCGGCATCGACATCCGGCAGGGCCTGCAGAATGAGTGCATCGCCTGCGGGGCCTGCATCGATGCCTGCGACAGCGTCATGGACAAGATGGGCTCAGCACGCGGCTTGATTCGCTACACCACGGAGCAGGCGCTGCGAGGACAGCGCACCCAGCTGCTGCGGCCACGCATCGCGGTGTATGCCGGGTTGCTGGCGGGGATGACGGGCTTTCTCGGCTACTCGCTGCTCACGCGCATGCCGCTGATCGTCGATGTGATCCGCGACCGCAACGCGCTCTATCGCGAGGTGCACGGCGACCGCATTGAGAACACCTACAGCCTCAAGGTGATCAATCTGGACGACGCGCCACACCGCTACCGGCTCTCTGCCAGCGGCGTTGATTCGCTGCAGATCGCCGCGCCCAGCGCACCGATAGCGCTCGCACCCGGCTCGGTCAGCACGGTGATCACGCGGCTCGAAGCCGCCAGTGTCCAGGCACAGGGCGTGCGGCCAATCACCTTCACGCTCACCGCGATTGATAAGCCCACGATCACCGTCAGCGAAACTGCACGTTTCATAGGACCCCGGCCATGAACAGCGAACTGATGCCCTGGTACCGCAACTTCTGGCCCTGGTTCATCATCGCGCTCCTGTCGTGTGCCATCGTCGCTAGCCTTGCAAGTGCTTATCTGGCAATGCACACCAACGACGTGGTACTGGACCACGGCGACCAGTCGAGCTAGGGGCGCGAGGGTCGTGTCCGCAGCAACCTGCTTTCATTGCGGCAACCCGCTGCCGGCAGGCCAGGTGCCATACCTGCTGGTCAATGGGCAACGGCAAGCACTGTGCTGCTGGGGTTGCGAGGCCGCGGCACGCTTTATCCTGGAGCAGGGACTCGAGCGCTTCTACCAGTACCGCGCGCCCGGCGCACCCCCCGCCGCAGTCGAGCGCGACTGGGACGTGTATGACCGAGCGCAACAGCTGCGTCGTTATACGCAGTTGCAGGCCGACGGTCGACGCGAGGTCGGCATTCATCTGGATGGCTTGCATTGCGCGGCGTGCGTCTGGCTAATCGAGAATAGCCTGCAGCGGCTGCCCGGCCTCTCTGACGTCTGCGTCAACCTTCCCGAGACGCGTGTGCAGCTGCGCTTTGACCCACAGCAGCTGCAGCTGAGCAAGTTGCTGCGCACCTTGCAGCGACTCGGCTATCAACCGCGGCCCCTGAGTCTCGGCGAGGGCACACGTCAATCCGATGAGGCGCGGCGCGCGGCGCTGCGCCGCCTTGCGGTGGCCGGCTTTGGCAT
>Ga0335077_10002931_pt1 | contig 20443 bp, 19 predicted proteins | sample Lox_Sample_31_FD_207151 | JGI IMG/M metagenome (GOLD analysis project Ga0335077, IMG submission 207151) | Soil microbial communities from Loxahatchee National Wildlife Refuge, Florida, United States - Lox_Sample_3.1 | ecosystem: Environmental > Terrestrial > Soil > Wetlands | place: USA...
AGGCGAGCGAAGCCAATAAGGCCGAGCGAAGGCCGCCCTGAGCGAGGCCCGCAAGCGCCGCAGGCGCGCGCAGCGAGCCGCAGGCGAGCGAAGTCAATAAGACTCAGCCGACGACCTGGCGCGCCTTCTTGATGTCGTCGTCCATGATGGTCTTGCGCTTCTCGCGCTGGGCCGCGTTTCCGGCCTCCTGCGCCAGCCGCGCGATGTATTCCTCGGCCGCAGCCACTGCCAGCTCGACCGCCGGCCCGGACGTCCGCAGCTCGCCACCGTGCTTCACGAGCAGCCGCTTCACTGCGGCCGCGGGAAGTTCTGCCATTGCTCACTCGCCCCCGGAACCGTTCTTTGGTTCGCGCCCAAGGATTCCCAGCCGGGAGGCCGGCGTCAACGGCTAGCCCTTTTCGAGACGCCCGAGGAATTGGCTGGCCTTCTCGGCCACGAGCGACCCCTCGAAGTCGACCGGGAGCACGTGGCCGGACCTCTCCAGCCACACCAGCTCGCGGTCGCCGGGCGGCAGCTCGCGCAGGAGCAGCTCCGCGTTCCACGCCGGCACGGTCGGGTCGAGCCGGCTGAAGATCCCCTGCACCGGCGCCGCGACCGCGCCCAGCCGGGCCCGGACCTCGACCGCGAGCGAGAGCAGCTGGTTCACCGCGCCGAGGGGCATGCGGTCGTAGCCGGGGTGGCGCAGCCGCGCCGCCGAGTCGCGGATGGCCGGGGTCTTCGGCAGCCCGCGCACGACCCGGTGCAGCCAGGGCACCGCGCCGCGCACGAACCAGGCGAGCTCGAGCGGCACGGCCAGCACGACGAGCCCGCGCACGGCGGGCCGCGCTTCCGCGACGGCGAGCGACAGCAGCCCGCCGAGCGAGAGGCCCAGCACGTACACGCGCTCGTGTCGCTCGGCGAGCGCGTCGAAGCTCGCCAGCGACGCGGCGAGCCAGGCGGCGCGCGGCGTGCGGTTCAGCTCGCGCGGCGTCGTGCCGTGGCCGGGCAGGAGGGGGCCCTCGCAGTAGAAGCCCGCCTCCGCGAGCGCCTCCGCGGGCGGACGCACCTCGTACGGCGTCCCCGTCAGCCCGTGCAGGCACAGGACGGCCGGTGCGTGGCCGCCGCGCGGGTCGCCGAGCTGGAACGCGCTCGCGTCGACCTTCACGCCAGCTCGTCCTCCGCACGGCGCTCGGCCGCGCGCGCCACCGACGCGATCGACACGCCGTGCGCGCGTGCGGCGCGCGCGCACGCCTCGTACTCGGCCTTCACGCGCCGCGCGCCGTCGGGCGCATGCGAGACCTTCACGCGGATCGGCCCGAACGGCGTGCGCACCGAGCTCGTGCGGCGGCGCAACACGAGCCTGGGCACCTCGTGGAGGCGCACGCCCAGCGCGCTCGAGCCCGCGAGCACCGCGCGCGCGAGCCGCTCTGCGTCGGCCGGCTTCGCCAGCACGCGCAGCAGCTGGCCCGGCCTGCCCTTCTTCATGACGAGCGGCGCGAGGGCGGCGTCGAGCGCGCCGTCCTCGTGCAGCCGCTCGAGCAGGAACGCCAGGTGCTCGGGCGTCATGTCGTCGAGGTGCGTCTCCAGCACGGCGACGCGATCGCGCGCGACCGCGGCGTCGGCCAGGCCGAGCACCGCGCGCAGCTCGTCGCCACCGAAGCCCTGCGCGAGCGGGCGCAGCGCGGGCAGCGGCCCGAACTCGTCGGCGAGCGTCGCCAGGAGCGCCGCGGCGGGCGGCGTCACGGTCTCCCCCTCGGCGTCGAGCGGGCGCGTGGGAACGCCGCGCAGCAGCGCGAGCGTGGCTCGCGACGGGAACATCGCGGCGCCGCGCGCGCGCCCGAGCGGCAGCGGCGAGCAAGTGACTCGCGCGGCGCCGAGCGCGGCGACGGCCGCGCAGACCGCGGCGACCTCCGCGCGGGCGCGCGCGTCGAGCCGCACGCGGGCGCGCGCGAGCCGGCGCAGCACCTCGCGGCTCCGCGCGTCCACCCGCACGGCCCTGCGGCGCGGCGCGCCGAGCTCGTGCAGCGCCTCGAGCAGGCTCCGCGGCGACGCGCCCGCGAAGCAGTCGAAGTGGAGCAGGCGTGCCCCCCCGCCGTCACGCGCGGTTGATGAGCGAGGCGACGTAGGCGGCTCCGAAGCCGTTGTCGATGTTCACGACGGTGACGTTCGACGCGCATGAGCTCAGCATCGCGAGCAGTGCGGCTACACCGCCCAGTGACGCCCCGTAGCCGACGCTCGTCGGCACGGCGATGACCGGCGCGGCGACGAGCCCGCCGACGACGGACGCGAGCGCCCCCTCCATTCCCGCGACGGCGATGACGACCGCTGCGCGCCGCAACACGTGGAGCGACGCGAGCAGCCGGTGCAGCCCCGCCACGCCGGCGTCGTACACGCGCTCGACCTTGTTGCCGAACAGCTCGGCGACGGCCGCGGCCTCTTCGGCGACGGGCAGGTCCGACGTGCCCGCCGAGACCACGGCGATCGGCCCGCGCCCGCGCGGCTCGATGGGAGCCTGGCGCAGCACGCCGAGCCGCGGCACGGCGAGCACCTCGAGCTCGGGCAAGAGCGCCCGCAGCTCTCTGGCGCGCTCGCGCTCGAGCCGCGTGATCAGCACGTTGCCGCCCTCGGCCGCGAGCGTGCGCGCGATGCGCGCGAGCTGCTCCGCCGTCTTCCCCGCGCCGAGCACGACCTCGGGCACGCCGACGCGCAGCGCGCGGTGCACGTCGACGCGCGCGTCGCCGAGCTCGACGAACGGCGCGACGGCGAGTGCCTCGACGACGTCGTCGCGCGAGAGCTCGCCGCGCGCGTGGCGCTCGAGCAGGGCGATCACCCGGTCGCGGTCCATGCGGCGGGCAGTCTAGTCGATGTCCCCCGGTGCGGGCACGAGCACGAAGTGGAAGCGCAGCGAGCCGTGCCGCTCGTAGATCACGACGTCGGCCACGGCGCGCGTCGAGTGGCCGATGTCCAGCAGGTCCGCGAGGCCGAGCTCGCCGTCGGGTGCGTAGCCGGCGCGCGGCACGGACGGCAGCGAGGTCGCGCCCAGCATCTCCGCCAGCGCGTTCGCAGCGGCCGACACGGCGATGTTGCCGACCTCGGCCAGGATCGACAGCGTCGCCGGGCCCGCCGCCTCCTTGCCCGCCACGCGCGCGACGAGCTCCTCGACCGCGCTCGACGACAGCAGCAGCGCGGCCTTCGCGTCGATCGCGCCCGCCAGGTCCGCGAAGATCCCCGCCACGCGCTCCTCGCGCAGGAACAGCGCGCGCAGCGGCCGGCCGGCGGGCAGCTCGCGCAGCCGCGGCGGCTGCGTGAGCAGCGTCGCGTCGAGCAACATGGCGAGCGTGCTCGCCGCGTGGCCCGCGCAGATGTTCGCGAGCTCCGCGAAGCGGTCGTCGTCGGCCGTCACGCCGCGTTCTCCACGAGCGAGCCGATCTCGAGCAGGAACACGGGCGCGCCGTCGCGCAGGATCGCCACGCCGCCCAGGTGAGCGTGCTGCACGAGCGGCTCCGGCGTCTCGCGCACGAACACTTCCAGGTCGTCGAGCACGCGGTCGACCAGCACGCCGAGCTTAAAGCCGCGCACCTCGAGCACGACCACGCTGCCCGCGCCCTCGGGCACGTCGGCCAGGCCGATGCGCGGGCCGAGATCCACGAGCGGCAAGGGCTCATCCTTGAACATGAAGAACGAGTCGACGCCCGCGCGCTCCACCGCGGCTTCTCTCGCCGACAGCACCGCTTCGACGGCGACGATGGGCAGCGCGACGCGCTGGCCGCCGACCTGGAGCACGAGTACACGCTGAAGTGTCACCATCGACGGCAGGTCGAGCAGGAACGCGGTGCCGCGGCCGGCTTCGCTCGTCACGGTGATCGCGCCGCCGAGCGCCTCGACCTGGCGCTTCACCGCGTCGAGCCCGACGCCGCGGCCCGACACGTCGCTCACCTGGTCCTTCGTCGACAGGCCCGGCTCGAAGATGAGCTCGCGGATGCGCTCCGCCGGCAGGTCCTCGGCCACCATGGCGACGACGAGCCCCTGCTCGACGGCGCGCTTGCGCACCTTCTCCAGGTCGATGCCGCGGCCGTCCTCGTCGATCCGCAGCTGCAGCCGACCGCCCGCGCGCGCCGCGGAGAGTCGCAGCAGCCCGACCGGATCCTTGCCCGCCGCGATGCGCTCGGGCTCGCTCTCGAGCCCGTGGTCGATCGCGTTGCGCACCAGGTGCAGGAGCGCGTCGTCCAGGTGGTCGAGCACCGCGCGGTCGACCTCGACCTCCTCGCCCGCGAGCTCCACGCGCACGCGCTTGCCGAGCTCGCGCGCCAGGTCGAACGCGACGCGCGGCAGGCGCTCGAGCAGGCGCCGCACGGGCGTGGTGCGGATCTCGAGCGCGCGGCGGCGCAGCTCGCGCACGGCGCGGGCGAGCTGGTCGAGCTCGTCGCCGAACGCGCGCTGGCGCGCGAAGTAGCCGGCGCTGCGGAAGAGCTCCTCCAGGCGCTCCTGGCCCTGGGTCAAGACGCCTACCGCGGCCAGGAAGCGATCAATCGCCTCCGTGCGAACGCGGACCGTGCGCGGCAGCGGCGGTGCGCCGGTCGCTCGAGTTTTTTTTTTGGCGGAGCGGGCTCGGCCGCGGGTGCGCGCGGCGCCGAGAGGCGCTCGATCAGGTCGGGGCGCGGCGGCGGCGCAGCGCCGCTCGCGTCGACGGCGGTGACCATCTCCTCGAGCGCCGCGATCGCCTCGGCCACCAGCGCGAGCCCCGCCGAGTCGATCGGCGCGCCCGCGCGCAGCGGCTCCATCCAGTCCTCGAGCCGATGCGCCAGCGTCGAAGCGGCGTCGTAGTCGAGCGACGCCGCCATGCCCTTGATCGAGTGGGCCATGCGGAAGAGCGTGTCGACCGCCTCGGTCACCGGCTCGTCGCCGGGCGAGAGCGCCGCGAGCGCGCGCACCATCTCCTGGAGGTGATCGCTCGCCTCGTCGACGAAGAGCGTCCTGTATTTCTCGAGATTCAAGAGTTCCCGGAGGTTCGAACAGACGTCTTGGGGGTCGCGTGGGCACCCTACCCACGCTCCGGCTCTCGAGTCAGTCGCCTTGCTTCGCGATCGCTTTCTGCGCGACCTCGATCACGTGGTCGGGCTTGAAGGGCTTCACGATGAAGTCGCGCGCGCCGGCCTCCAGCGCCTCCATCACGAGCGCCTCCTGGCCGAGCGCGCTGCACATCACCACGCACGCGCCCGGGTGGCCCGCGATGATCTCGCGCAGCGCCTCGAGCCCGCTCTTGCGCGGCATCACGATGTCGAGCGTCACCAGGTCCGGGTGATGCTTCGCGTAGGCGGAGACGGCCTCGTTGCCGTCGGCCGCTTCGGCCACGATCTCGTAGCCGCCATCCGTCAAGATGTCTCGCAACATCTCGCGCATGAAGGCGGCGTCGTCCGCAATCAGAACCCGCTTTGCCATGGCTCCTGTCCTCCGCTCCTGCCGCGGAGCTCCGTCAGCAGCAGGACACCCCGTTCGATCAGGCCCTCGGGATCGACCAGCCCGAGCGCCTTGTCGGCCTCGTTCACCCACTCCACCAGCTCGCCGCTGCGCACCAGCTCGTGGCCCGCGAACAGCGCGAGCTCGCGTTCGATGCGTTGCACGCCGCCGGTCAGCACGCCCAGCCGCAGCGATCCGCGCTCCAACACCAACATGTGTCGGTGGTGCAGCGCGGGCCGGCCCGTGAGCAGCGCGCCGCCGTCGACCGCGGGCAACGGCTCGCCGCGCATGTTCACCACGCCCGCGACTTCCAGCGGCACGCGCGGGATCAGGTGCGGCCGCGGCGCGGCCATCACCTCGACGACGGCGCCGAGCGGGACCGCGTAGCCCTGCTCGGCGACCTCGAAGCGCAGCCACGGCTCGTCCATCGCCATCGCTACCGCGTCCGGAACCGGCGCGCGACCTCGCCCAGCTGCACCGACATGTCGGAGAGCCGCGCAGCCTGGCGCACCATCTGTTCGACCGTGCGCGTCTGCGCGCCGAGCCCGACGCGCATCTCGTTCACGGCCTTCGCGTTCTGCCCGACGACGACCGAGATGCGCTCGACGTCGCCCACGATGCGCTCCGACTCGCCGGCCTGCGTGCTCGCCTGCCGCGTGATCTCCTCCGCGCGCAGCGAAGCCTCGGTGACGGCGCCCTGCACCTTCTCGAGCGCGACGAAGATCGCCTCCAGGTCCTGGCGCCCGCCGCGCACGTCGTCGCGCATCGCGCGCGTCTCGTGGGCGATGCGTTTGGACTCCTCCTCGAGCTGGCGGATCAGCGCCTCGATCTGGTCGGCCGAGCTGCCCGCGCTCTCGGCGAGCTTGCGGATCTCCTCCGCGACGACGGAGAAGCCGCGGCCCGCGTCACCCGCCCGCGCCGCTTCGATCGACGCGTTCAGCGAGAGCAGGTGCGTCTTCTCGACCACGCTCGTGATCATCTCGGTGACGCGGTGAACCGACTGGATCTTCCCTTCGAAGCTCTCCACGCGGTGGCCGGCCTGCTCGATCTTCTCGAACAGGCTCTGCATCTTCGTCTGCGAGAGCCGCGACACGTCGACGCCCGCGGTGGCGCGCGAGCTCGCTTCGCTGGTGAGCAGCGACGCGCGGCGCGCCGCGTCGGCGTTCGCGCGCAGCGACTCGGCGATCTCGTGCACGCGGCCGCGGATCTGCTCGACGTCCTTCTGCTGCGTTGCCGCGCCGCCGGCGACGCCTTCCATCGTGGCGCCCAGCGAGTGACTCGTGCCGTTCACGCTCTGCGACGAGCTCGCCACGTCGCGCGAGCTCTGCGCGACCTCGTCGGCCGCGCGCTGGATGTGTTCCACGAGCTCGCGCAGCTTCTGCAGCATCACGTCGACGGAGCGCGCCAGATCGACGGTCTCGTCGGGGAAACGGCGGCCCGCTTCGATGTCGACCTCGGCGGTGAGATCGCCGCGGCTGATGCGGTCCGTGCAAGAGCGCAGCGTGCGGAAGTTCGCGGTGAGCTGGCCCGCGTAGATCCAGCCGAGCCCGACGCCGAGCAGCATCGCGACGAAGAACGCACCCCAACCCGGCGCGCCCATGAGGTGCAGCGCGGGAGTGATGCCCGCCCCGACGGCGGTGGCCGCGGTGAATCCGAGCACGAGCTTCTGGGACAGATCGAGGCGCACGAGCCCTTCCGAGACGCAAGTCCCTCGCGGAAGCGCGAGAGAAGCCTCATTCCTTCTCGGAGGGTTTCCGTGCGCTTCTGAAGTGTTGGAAGCCCGCCGACGGGGGCGCGAAGGCAACACCCGCGCGTGTAAACGTCACCCCGCGCGCGGCGGTGATGACGCCGATCTCCGTCACGCGACACGCGAGTCGCCGCGAGAGCACGGCCGCGCTCGGCGCGCCACGCGCGCACGTGAAAAGCAGCTCATAGTCCTCTCCGCCAGCGAGCGCGAGCGCGAGCGGATCGACGCCGATCCGCTCCGCCGCGCGCGCGAGCCCGCGCGCGAGCGGGAGCTTCTCGACATCGACACGCGCGCCCACGCCGCTCGCGCGCGCGACATGGCCGAGGTCCTGGGCGAGCCCGTCGGACACGTCGATGGCCGCGCGCGACAGGCGCGCCTCGACGAGCCGCGCGCCCGCGCGCCACGGCGGCGTCGGCGCGATCTGCCGCCGCACGAGCGCGCGCTCGGCCGCGCTGCGCGCGCCCCTGCCCTCGACGAGCCGCAGCCCGGCCGCAGCCGCGCCGAGCGAGCCCGTCACGAACAGGCGGTCGCCCGCGCGCGCGCCGCTGCGCAAGAGGGCGCGCCCCGCGCGCACCGAGCCGAACGCGGTGACCGTGGCGGTGAACGCGGGCGAGCGCACGATGTCGCCGCCGACGAGCGGGCACTTGCTCGCGCGCGCGAGCTTGAGCAGCCCGGCGAAGAAGCGGTCGAGCAGCTTCGGAGCGAGCCGCCGCGGCAGACCGAGCGTCAAGAGAAAGCCGATCGGCCGCGCGCCCATCGCGCCCACGTCGGACAGGTTGACGGCGAGCGCCTTGTGGCCGAGCGAGCGCGGGTCCGTCGTGCGCCAGCGGAAGTGCACGTCCTCGACCAGCGCGTCGGTCGTGGCGACGAGCTCCTCGCCGCGCGTGGGGACGAACGCCGCCGCGTCGTCGCCGATCGAGACGCGCCAACCGGGATGCGCCTGCGCCGCACGGCGGCGAATCGCCTCGATCAGCCCGAACTCGCCCAGCTCGCGGAGGTTCACGCCCGGCACGTTGGCACGCGCCACGCCGCGCTGCAAAGGAGCTACGAGCGGATCACCACCGGCGCGGTGCGCGCCGCGGAACGCCGCGGCTTGCGCTTGGTGAAGAGCGGCTCGGCGAGGGCGAGCTCGAGCACCTGGTCCATGTTCTCCACGAAGTGGAACTGGAGCTTCCGCGCGTGCTCGGGCGGCACGTCCTCGAGGTCGTGCTCGTTCGCGCGCGGCAGGATCACCTGGCGGATGCCGCGGCGCAGTGCGGCGAGCACCTTCTCGCGCACGCCGCCCACGGGCAGCACGCGCCCGCGCAGAGTCACTTCGCCGGTCATCGCGAGCTCGGCGCGCACCGGCACGCCGGTGAGCAGCGACACGATGGCGGTCGCCATCGTGATGCCGGCCGACGGGCCGTCCTTGGGCGTCGCGCCGGCCGGCACGTGCACGTGGATCTCGTGCTTCGCGAGGCCTTCCGCGATGCCGAGCTCCGCGCCGCGCCAGCGCACGTACGAGAGCGCGGCCTGGCCCGACTCCTTCATCACGTCGCCGAGCTGGCCCGTCAGGATGAGCCCGCGGCCGCGCACCATGGTGGCTTCGACGACGAGCACCTCGCCGCCCGCTTCCGTCCACGCGAGGCCGCGCGCGAGGCCCGCTTCGGCCGCGCGCGGGATCGACTCGCCGAGCAGCGGCGGCGGGCCGAGCGAGGCGCGCAGGTTGCGCAGGGTGACCGACACGTGCTGCGTCTCGCCCTCGGCGATCTTGCGCGCGATCTTGCGGAGCAGCCGGCCGAGCTCGCGCTCGAGCCCGCGCACGCCGGCTTCCTGGGTGTAGCCCGCGATCACCTCGCGCACGGCGGCGCGCGACACCTGTACACGTTCTGGTGTAAGGCCGCACTCTTCGACCTGGCGCGGCACGAGGTAGCGCCGCGCGATGACTTCCTTCTCCTCCGGCGTGTAGCCCGGCAGCCGGATCACTTCCATGCGGTCGAGCAGCGCGCGGGGGATCGGGTCGATCAGGTTCGCCGTCGCCACGAAGAGCGTCTTCGACAGGTCGTACGGCACGTTCAGGTAGTGGTCGCGGAACGCGTGGTTCTGCTCGGGGTCGAGCACCTCGAGCAGTGCCGCCGCCGGATCGCCGCGGTAGTCGGCGCCGATCTTGTCGATCTCGTCGAGCAGGAAGATCGGGTTCGACGTGCCCGCCTGGCGCATGCCCTGGATGATCCGGCCGGGCAGCGCGCCCACGTACGTGCGCCGGTGCCCGCGGATCTCCGCCTCGTCGCGCATGCCGCCGAGCGACATGCGCACGAAGCCGCGCCCCATCGCCTGCGCGATCGAGCGGCCGAGCGACGTCTTGCCCACGCCCGGCGGCCCGACGAGACACAGGATCGGCCCTTTCGACTGCGCGCCGCCGCGCAGCTTGTGCACGGCGAGGAACTCGAGGATGCGCTCCTTCACGCGGTTCAGGTACGCGTGGTCCTTCTCGAGCACGTCGCGCGCGTGGCCGAGCTCGAGGTTGTCGTCGGACACCTTGGCCCACGGCAGCTCGGTGATCCACTCGAGGTAGCTGCGGATCACCTGGACCTCGGACGAATCCGGGTGCATGCGCGCCAGCCGGTCGAGCTGGCGCTCCGCTTCGGCGCGCGCCTCGTCGTTCATGCCGGCGCTCGCGATGCGCGCGCGCAGGTCGTCCTGTTCGGACTTGCGATCCGCGCCCTCGCCGAGCTCCTCCTGGATCTGGCGCATCTGCTCGCGCAGGAACTGCTCGCGCTGGTAGCGCGTGAGCTCCTCGCGCGCGGCGGTCTGGATCTCGGCCTGCACCGACGTCACCGCCATCTCGCGGCGCAGGAGCGCGTCGATCTTGCGCAGCCGGCGCACGGGGTCGGCGATCTCGAGGATCTCCTGCGCCTCTTCGACGCGCAGCCGGAGGTTCGACGCGACCAGGTCGGCGAGCCGGCCCGGCTCGTCGACGCTGCTCGTCACCGCCAGGATCTCGGGCGGCAGGTGCTTCAGCGGCAGGAGCTCTTCGAGCTTCTCGCGCACGCCGCGCACGAGCGCCTCGACTTCCACGCTGAGCGACGCCGCGGGCTCGACCGGCAGCGCCTCGACCGCGACGTCGATGTGCGGCTCGGTGCGCAGATACTGAGTCACGCGGATCTTCGCGAGGCCCTGCACCAGCACCTTCAGGCGCCCGTCCGGCAGTCGCATCATGCGCATGATCATGCCGACCACGCCCACGCCGTACAGGTCGTCGGGGCCGGGGTCGTCGACCTCCGGGTCGCGCTGCGTCACCAGCGCCAGCAGGCGATCGCCTTCGATCGCCGTCTCGATCGCGTGCGCCGACACTTCGCGTCCGACGAAGAGCGGCAGGATCATGGACGGGAAGACGACGGCGTCGCGGATCGGCAGCAGCGGGAGCTCACTCGGGATCTCGAAGGCGCCGGGGGAATCGCTTTCCACAGCTTCGAAAATCGACTGCGGCGCTGCGGATCTTGATCTAGTGCGGGGCCGCGGGCGCAGGAGTCGCGACGATTGCGTTGTCGCGCACGGTGAGGAACTCGAGTGACTTGTGCGCGCCCCCCGACGAGTCGAACGACTGCACGCCCGACACGCCGGGGAAGCTCGACACGCGGAGCAGGCGATCGCGCAGCACCTGTCCGCTCGGCGTGTCGCCGCCCGCGAGCACGAAGCGCAGCAGCGCCGCGGCGTCGTAGCCCTCGGCGGCGTACTCGTCCGGCGCGCCGCCGTACACCGCGGCGTAGCGGCGCACGAAGTCGGCGACCTCGGGCCGCGCGCTGCCCGCGTAGAACTCGTCGGTGAACACCGCGCGCGTCGCGTCGCGCCCGGCGATCTTCACGAGCAGCGGGTCGTTCCAGCCGCTGCCGCCCAGGTAGACGGCGTCCTTCACGTCGAAGAAGTGGAGCTGCGGCAGGATCAGCCCGACGCTGGGCGCGTCGTCGGGAATGAACACGGCATCGAAGTCGACGTACGGCGGCAGGCCCTGGTACTTCGCCAGCGCGAGCTTGTCGGCGTTGTCCGCGCCGTGGCGGCGCAGCTTGTTGCGTTCGTCGACGAGCGCCTGCTGCTCCTTCGAGATGCCCGCGAGCCCGACCAGCCGCTTGATCTCGGGCTGCCAGTCCACCGCTCCCGGCTTGTAGCGCTCGACGCCCACGACGGTGCCGCCTTGCGCCTCGACCGCGTCCCAGAACTGGTTCTTGAAGCTCGTGCCGTACTCGTCGTTCGGGTACAGGATCGCGAAGCGCTTGCAGCCGCGCTGCTGCGCGCACCAGCGCACGAGCGACGCGGCCTGGTCACCCGGCGTGAGCCCGAGGCGGAACACGTACTCCCCCAGGTCCGCGATGTCGTCGCGCCGGGCGAACGACAAGAGCGGCAGGTGCGCGGCTTCCGCCGGCGGCGCAGCGGCGATCGTCTCCGCCGAGCGCACGGGCCCGATCACCGCGGCCACGCCTGCGCCCGCCAGCTCGCTCACCGCCGACGCCGCGCGCGCGGCTTCGCCGCCCGAGTCGCGCACGATCAGGTGCAGCTGCGACGACTTCTCGTCGTAGACGCCCGCGCCGAGCGCGACGCCGCGCAGCAGGGACTCGCCGACCTTCGCGTAGACGCCCGACAGCGGGAGCACGAGCCCGAGCGTGGCCGAGGCCTCGCCCGCCAGGTCGGCCGCGCGCGCGAGCAGGAGCGCGCGCTCCGCCTCGTCGCCTTCGGCCAGCCGGCGCGGCAGGCTGTCGAGCGCGGCACGGCCCGCGCGCACGTCGCCGCGGTCGAGCGCGCGCCGCGCGACCTCGAGCCCCACGCGGTCGTACACCGGACCGCGCGGCAGGCGCGGCTGCAGCGCCTGCAGGTCGGCCTCGTGCAGGCGCACCTCGAGCAGGTCCGAGATCTCGACGTCGATCTCGGTGAGCGCGTTCGGATCGCTGGTGTCGCGGCGCGCGAACGCGAGCGAGCGCACGACCTCCGGCCAGTCGCCGAGGCTGCGCGCCAGATCGGCGTCGAGCCGCCACAACCGGGCGCGCGTGGCCGCGTCGGCGCCGTCGACGTTCGCGCGCCCGAGCACCTCGCGGCCGTCGGCGGGCCGCTCGAGCTTCGCGTACACCTGCGCGGCCTTCAGCGCGGCTTCCACGTTGTGCTCGCTCTTCGGGTAGTCCTCGACGACGCGCCGCCAGGTCGCGGCGGCTTCTGCCTTCTTGCCCTGCGCAAGCTGGGCGTCACCGAGAAGTGTCAGCGCTTCGTCCATGCGCCGGCTCTTCGAGAGCTCGGTCACGAAGCGCAGCAGCACCTCCTCGGCCTTGGCGGGCTGGCCCTTCGCGAGGAACGAGCGCGCCGCGCCCAGGTCCGCGTCCGCGGCCGCTTCGTACGGCATCTGCGCGCCGTTGCGGACCACCGCCGGCTGCGCGCACGACAGCGCCGCAAGGAGCGCCACGCCGAAGGCGAGCCGCAGGCGGCGCGCGCTCATTCGAACAGGTCCCGCAGCTTGTCCACGAAGCCGCGGCGCCGCGGGCTCACTTCGTCGCCGGAGATGCGCGCGAACTCCTCGAGCAGCGCGCGCTGTTCGTCGTTCAGGCGCGTCGGCACCTCGACGAACAGGCGCACGAGGATGTCGCCGCGCGTGCCGCCGCCGAGCCGCGGCAGCCCGCGCCCGCGCAGGCGGATCGTGTCGCCCGACTGCGCGCCCGCCTTCACCTCGACCTTCTCCTTGCCGTCGAGGTTCGGCACTTCGATCTCGGCGCCCAGCGCGGCCTGCGCGATGGAGAGCGGCACCTCGCAGTGCAGGTCGGTGCCGTCGCGCTCGAAGAGCGGGTGCTCCTTCACGGTGATCATCACGAACAGGTCGCCCGGCGGGCCGCCGTCCCAGCCGGCTTCGCCCTCGGCAGCGAGCCGGAGGCGGATGCCCGTCTCGACGCCCGCGGGAATGCGCACCGACAGGCTCTGCACCGTCTCGACGCGGCCCTTGCCGCGGCACTCGTTGCACGCCCGCTTCAGGCTCTGCCCTGCGCCGCCGCAGCGGTCGCACGTGCGCGCGATGCGGAAGAAGCCCTGCTGCAAGGCGATCTGGCCGCGCCCGCCGCAGCGGGGGCAGCTCTCGCGCTCGCCGCCCTGCCCCGCGCACGCGCCGCACGCGCGGTGCTTCGGGATGCGCAGCTGCTCCTCGCCGCCGAGCGCCGCGACCGAGAACTCGACCTCGAGGTCGTAGCGCAGGTCGGCGCCGCGCCGGCCGCGCCCGCGCCGGCCGCCGGCGCGGAAGATGTCGCTGCCGAAGATCTCCGAGAACAGGTCGCCCACGCTCGAGAACGGGTCGAAGCCCGCGAACGGGTCCGCCCCGCCACTTCCGCCGAACGCCGCGTGGCCCAAGCGGTCGTACTGCGCGCGCTTCTCGTCGTCCGAGAGCACGGCGTAGGCCTCGCTCGCCTCCTTGAACTTGGCCTCGGCCTCGGGGTTCCCCGGGTTCTTGTCCGGGTGGAACTGGTGCGCGAGCTTGCGGTAGGCCTTCTTCAGGGCGTCGGGCGTCGCGCTGCGCTCGACGCCGAGGATTTCGTAGTAGTCTCGCTTCATTGGAGCGGCCACAGGCTATTCGCCCGAACGCCCGGCGCAAGGGAAGCGGGCGCAGCCGGGCGAGAAAGGCCGCACACGCCCGCTAGCGGCGCTTGGGCGCGGCGAGCCGCTCGGCGATGTCGCCGATCGCGGTGCCGAACGCCAGCCGTTCGAGCCAGCGCGCCGGGATCTCGGGCTCGCCGTAGTACGCGCCGGCGAGCTGGCCGCACACGGCGGCAGTCGTGTCCGCGTCGTCGCCCAGGTTCGCGGCGCAGAGCACCGCGTCGTGGAAATTCTCGGTGTGCGCGAACGACCAGAGCGCCGCCTCGAGGCTCTCCACCACGTAGCCCGAGCCGACGACGTCGTCTTCGCCCTTGTCGTGGTAGTCGCCGCGCGCGAGCGCCGCGAGGCTCGGCGCGAGCTCGAGTGACTCGTCGCCGTGCAGCACCTCGCGCTTCGACTGGCCGGCGAGCGCGCGCGCGATCATGCGCCCGAAGAGCCGGCACGCGTCGAGACACTCACGCGCGCCGTGCGTCGTGCGCGCGCTTTCGCGGGCGAAGCGCTCGACCGCTTCGAGGTCGGGCGCGAAGTACAGCGCGATCGGCGCGAGGCGCATGATGCAGCCGTTGCCCGCCGAGTCCGGCTGGGTCGAGCCCGCGAAGAGAGCGCCGTGCGCACGCCAGCGCTCCAGCGCGGCGAGCGTCGTGCGCCCGATGTCGAAGCACACGCCGGTGCTGCTCCAGTAGCCCTGCTCGTACCAGGCCCAGTAGCGGTTCATCTGGTCGTCCGCATCGAAGCCGCGCCGTTCGACGAGGCTCGTGGCGAGACACAGCGCCATCGAGGTGTCGTCGGTCCACTCGCCCGGCGCGAGGTCGAACGGTCCGCCGCCGGCCATGTCGACGAGCGTCTTGAACTCGCCGCGCGGCTGGAGCTCGAGCGTGGTGCCGAGCGCGTCGCCCACCGCGAGGCCGAGCAGACTGCCGCGGAAGCGGTCGAGCGGGCGAATGCGCGGCGGCGTTCTCGTGTGCGACAAGGGCGGCATTCTCGCCCTCGGCAGTCGGAAGTCTAGTCCTCGATGAGCTCGTCGTCGCCGGCCGGCGGCGCGCTGGCGGCGCCGGGATCGACGGCCGTGCCGCCGTCCATGCGCTCGTACATCGCCTCGGTCATCTTGTAGGCGAGCTGCTGCAGGTCCTCGACCGCGTTGCGGAGCTCCTCGGCGTCGCTCCCGGGCAGCGCCTTGCGCGCGCGCGCGAGCGCGGCGTCGACCTCGGCCCGCTCGGTCGCTTCGAGCTTCTCGCCGTAGATGCCGAGCGTCTGGTCCACCGAGTAGACCAGGCCCTCGCCCGTGTTGCGCAGCTCGACGAGCGCGCGGCGCTCGGCGTCGGTGCTCGCGTTCGCGGCGGCCTCGGCGACCAGCTTCTCGATCTGTTCGGCCGAGAGCCCGCCCGACGCCGACACCTTGATCTGCTGCGCGCGGCCCGTGCCCAAGTCCTTCGCCGAGACGTTCAGGATGCCGTCGGCGTCGATGTCGAAGCTGACCTCGATCTGCGGCACGCCGCGCGGCGCCGGCGGAATGCCGACGAGCTCGAAGCGGCCCAGCGTCTGGTTGTCGACCGCGAGCTCGCGCTCGCCCTGCAGCACGTGCACGCGCACCAGGTTCTGGTTGTCTTCCGTCGTGGAGAACACCTCGCTGCGCCGGGTGGGCACCGTGGTGTTGCGCGGGATGATCTTGGTCATGATGCCGCCCTGCGTCTCGACGCCGAGCGAGAGCGGAGTCACGTCGAGGAGCAGCACGTCCGAAGCTTCGCCCTTCAGCACGCCGCCCTGGATCGCGGCGCCCACGGCGACGACCTCGTCCGGGTTCACCCCGCGGTGCGGCGGCTTGCCGAAGATCTGCTCGACCTTGGCCTGCACGGCGGGCATGCGCGTCATGCCGCCCACGAGAATCACGCGATCGACCTGGTTGGGCTCGAGGCCGGCGTCCTGCAGCGCGGCGCGGCAGGGCGGCTCGAGCCGCAGCACCAGCTCGGCGCACAGCTCCTCGAGCTTGGCGCGCGTGAGCGTCTCGGACAGGTGCTTCGGGCCCGCGTCGTCGGCCGCGATGAACGGCAGGTTGACGTCGGTCTCGCTCGCCGACGACAGCTCCTGCTTCGCGCGCTCCGCGGCTTCCTTCAGCCGCTGCAGCGCCATCGGATCGGAGTGCAGGTCCGAGCCGGGGTTCTTCGCCGCGAACTCGCCCGCCAGCCAGCCGAGCACGGCCTGGTCGAAGTCCTCGCCGCCGAGGAACGTGTCGCCGTTCGTCGAGCGCACCTCGAAGACCGAGTCGCCGATCTTCAGGATCGAGATGTCGAAGGTGCCGCCGCCGAGGTCGAACACCGCGATCGTCTCCTGGCCTTGCTTGTTCAGCCCGTACGCGAGCGCCGCAGCCGTGGGCTCGTTGATGATGCGCAGCACGTTCAGTCCCGCGATGCGCCCGGCGTCCTTGGTCGCCTGGCGCTGCGCGTCGTTGAAGTACGCGGGGACCGTGATGACCGCCTCGGTGACTTCCTCGCCGAGATAGTCCTGCGCCGTCTCCTTCATGCGCTTCAGCACGAGCGCGGAGATCTCCTCGGGGCTGCACTCCTTGTCGCGCAGCTTCACCCACGCGTCGCCGCTCTGCGCCTGCACGATCTGGAACGGCGAGATCTCGCGGAAGCGCACCACGTTCTCGTCGTCGAAGCGGCGGCCGATGAGCCGCTTCACGGCGAACACCGTGTTCGCGGGGTTCGTCACCGCCTGGCGCTTGGCGATCTGGCCGCAGAGATACTCGCCGTCCTGGTTGGCGGCGACGATCGAAGGCGTCGTGCGGCTGCCCTCGCTGTTCGCGATGACGATGGGCTCACCGCGCTCGAGGATGGCGACGCAGCTGTTCGTGGTGCCGAGGTCGATGCCGACGACTCTTCCCATGCCTTCCGTAGAGCGGCGACCGGAAGGATGGGGAGGCGCCTAGCTCGCCTCCGACGCGACTGCGACCATCGCGGGCCGCAGCATCCGATCCTTCAGCATGTACCCCTTCTGGTAGATCTCGACGACGGTGCCAGCGGGCTTGTCTGGAGCTGGGACGCGCCGCACCGCCTCGTGGATCTGCGGGTCGAACGGCTGACCGAGCGCTGCGATCTCGACCACGCCGATGCGGGCCAGGATCTGCAGCAGTGACCGGTATGTCAGCTCGACTCCCTGCAGAAGGTTGTCGCTGTCGCTGCGCTGCTCCTCCTTGCGGGCGTGGCCTACGGCCCGCTCGAGGTTATCGACGATGGGCAACAGCTCCTTGACGAGATTCTCATTGGCGGAGTTGTGCAGGTCCTGCCGCTCTTTCAGCGAGCGGCGCCGGAAGTTGTCGTACTCCGCCGCCAGGCGGAGGTGGCGGTCCTTGAGCTCGGCGAGCTCGGCCGCGACGGCGGGATCGCCGGGGCCCGCGGGCGCCGCGGCCTCGGTCTTCAGCTCGCCGCCTTCGTCGAGCTCCGCCATGAGCTCGCTCGGCAGGTCGACCTTCGGGCCCTTGGGCTCGCTCATGATTGGAGCTTGCTCGACACGTAGCGCACCATCGGAATGATCCGATCGTAGCGCATGCGCACCGGGCCGATGACTCCCAAACCTCGCAGGGGCAGCGGGCCGAGCTGCTCGGCGACGACGGCGCAGCGTGCGACGCCGGGATCGCCGAGCTCCTGGCCGATGGCGACGCGCACGCCGCCTGCGCTGATCAGCTTGTCGAGCAGCCCGAGCATGCGCTGCTTCTCTTCGAGCGCGCGGAGCACCTCGCGCAGGCGCTCGCCGTCGGCGAACTCGGGCTGGTCGAGGAGCCGGCTGCGGTCGCCGACGTACAGCTCCGCGGCCGCGGGCGCGCCGGCTTCGAGGCCGCGCGCGCCGAGCGCGAGCGTCTCGCGCCAGAGTGCGTCGCGCCGCTGGCGGTCGCCGTCGATCTCGTCCGACAGGCGAGCGCGCGCCTCTTCGAGCGTGAGCCCCGCGACCAACCGCGACAGCTCCGCCGACATGCGGTCGAGCCGGCGCTGATCGGTGTCGCGCTCGTCGAGGAGGCGCGTGCGCACGGCGCCGGCGTCGGAGACGAGCAGTGCGGTGACGCGCTCGCTCGACACGCGCACGAAATGGACCTGCACCAGGCGCAGCTCGTCGCTCTCGACCGCGAGGCTGAAGCCGAGCTGGCCGGTCGCTTCGGTGAGCAGGTCGGCCGCGTGCTGCAGCGCGGCGGCCGACGAGTCGCGCGGCTCGGCCAGGCCGCGCGCCAGCCGCGCGGGCACGCGCGCATCGCTGCGAGGCTCGCGCCGCAGCTGCTCGACCCACAGCCGGAAGGCGGCGTCCGTGGGCACCCGCCCGGCCGACGTGTGCGGCTGCTCGAGCAGCCCCAGCTCCATCAGCTCGACCATCGCGCTGCGCACCGACGCCGGCGAGATCGGCAGGCCGCCCAGATCGAGCGCGCCGCGCGAGCCGACGGGCTGGCCCGACTCCACGTAGCCGCGCAGCACCGCGAGCAGCACCTCGGCGAAGCGCGCGGGCAGCTCGCCCAGATCGCGCACCGGGGACGTCGGCGCAACGCCGCGCGGGGACTGATGTTTCACTCGGGCCGAGGCTAGCGGCGCGCGCGCGACCGTGTCAACGCCCGACGAGCTCCTGGAACACCTCGTCCGCAAAGAGGATTCCGCGCTCGGTGAGGCGCAGCGCGCCGGCTTCGTCGCGGACTAGCTCGCGGCTCCGCAGGCGCTCCAGCTCCGGCCCGAGGAATGCCTCGGGCCGCGCGCCGAACTCGCGCAGGTAGTCGGCCCGGCGCACGCCGGCCAGCCGGCGCAAGCCCAGGTAGAGCGCCTCGCGGCGTGCCTCGGCCTCGGAGATCGCCTCGTCCTCTACACAGACCGGTGTCGAGCCGCGCAGGGCGCGCCGCCAATCGTCGAGCGAGCGCGCGTTGCGGAGCCGCCGGCCCGCCACGAAGCTCGCGGCCGACGGCCCCAGGCCGAGCACCTCCGCGCGGCGCCAGTAGCGCTGGTTGTGTCGGGAGCGGTGGCCCGGCCGCGCGAAGCTCGAGATCTCGTACTGCGCGAGCCCGCCCGCGGCGAGCCGCGCGCGCAGGAGCCGGCTCATCTCGAGCACCGCGTCCTCGTCGGGCAGCTCGAGCCGGCCTGCTTCGGCCGCGCGCACGAACGGCGTGTCGCCTTCCAAGGTGAGGGCGTACGCCGACACGTGCGGCACGCCCAGCGCGAGCACGCGCTCGGCGTCGTCCAGGAGCCCGGCCACCGTCTGCCCCGGTGCGCCGTAGATCAGGTCCGCCGAGACCGACGCGAAGCCCGCGGCCAGGCACGCCTCGAGCCCGCGCAGCGCCTCGCTCGCGCTCTGCGCGCGGCCGAGCCGGCGCAGCACGGCGTCGTCGGCGGACTGCAGCCCCACCGACAGGCGAGTCACTCCGAGCGCGCGAAGCTCGGGCACGCGCGCCACCTCGAGCTGCCCGGGGTTCAGCTCGACCGTGATCTCGGGCTCGGCGAAACGCAGGTCCGCCGCGAGCATCGAAAGGATCGCGTCGAGCGACTTCGGGCGCAGCAGCGAGGGCGTGCCGCCGCCGAAGTAGACGGTCGCGACGGTCCTCCCCGCGAGCGCCTCGCGCCAGCGCCGCCATTCCAGGCGCAGGAGCTCCCCGAGCTCGGCGTCGTCGGCCTCCGCCAGGCGGCCCACGGCGGTGACGGCGAAGTCGCAGTACGGGCAGACGCGCTCGCAGAACGGCACGTGCACGTACACCCCCAGGTCGCCCCCGCTTGTCGGTCGACTCACGCCGCTTATCCTATGCGCCCCGCTTACCGCGGGGGAGGAAGAGCGCGTTGCGGCGGATCCCCGGCCTGGCTCTGGCATCGGTACTGTGCGCTTGCGCGGCTCTGCCGCAGGGCGGGCCCGCGCCGCAAGAAAAGGAAGGAATGCTGCGTACGAAGCTCGACAACGGCCTCTCCGTGGTCCTGGTCGAAGACCACTCGGCGCCCGTGGTGGCGCTGAACGTCTGGGTGCGCACCGGCAGCGCCGACGAGAAGCCCGAGCAGTGGGGCATGGCGCACGTGCACGAACACATGCTGTTCAAGGGCACCGAGCGCCGCGGCGTCGGCGAGATCGCCGCGACCGTCGAGGGCGCGGGCGGGAACATCAACGCCTTCACCTCGTTCGACATGACCGTCTACCACATCACCATGGCGAGCCAGGACGCCGCCGTGGGCGTCGACGTGCTCTCCGACGCCGTGCTGCACTCGACCTTCGACGCGGGCGAGCTGGCGAAAGAAGAGGAGGTCGTGATCGAGGAGATCCGGCGCTCCGACGACACGCCCGACAGCATGATCTCGAAGACGCTGTTCGAGACGGCGTACACGCAGCACCCGTACCGCAAGGAAGTCATTGGTACACAGGAAAGTGTACGCAGCTTCACGCGCCAGGGCCTGCTCGACTTCTACCACTACTGGTACGTGCCGAACAACATGACCTTCGTCGCCGTCGGCGACTTCAAGAGCGCCGAGGTGCTCGAGCAGATCAAGAAGGCGTTCGCGGGCGCGAAGCCGCGCGCAGGCCTCGAGCACCCGCGCGCGGTCGAGCCGCCGCAGACGGCGCCGCGCACCGCGGTCGTGCAGAGCGACTTCGAGCAGTCGCTGCTCGGCATGGCGTGGCGCGGCACGGCGTTCCGCGACCCGGACACCGCGTATCTGGACC
>Ga0335077_10002933_pt1 | contig 20428 bp, 10 predicted proteins | sample Lox_Sample_31_FD_207151 | JGI IMG/M metagenome (GOLD analysis project Ga0335077, IMG submission 207151) | Soil microbial communities from Loxahatchee National Wildlife Refuge, Florida, United States - Lox_Sample_3.1 | ecosystem: Environmental > Terrestrial > Soil > Wetlands | place: USA...
CTGCGCGAGCGTCTCGCCCAGCTTCTTGTAGAGGACGGGGTCCTCGAAATCGCCTGACAGGTAATAGAGGCGCTTGACGAACGAGTCCCACAGCGCGTCGTCCACGCCGCCGGTGGCGAACTCGTGAATGTCTTTCGTCGCGCGCTCGCGGAATTCGTCGGTCGAGTACGGCTCGATCGAGACGCCCACGATTGCAAACTTCTCGGGCAGAAGCTTTTCGGTGGCGAGGTTGTAGATCGCCGGGATCAGCAGCCGCTTGGTCAAATCGCCGGCCGCGCCGAAGATGACCATCGCGCACGGGCTGGCCGGAGTGCCGAGCGGCGCGTGCGCCAGATTTGCGGAATCAGTCGATGCCATCAGCCGCGCCTCAGGACAGCGCTTTCCCGATGGCTTGCTGGAGCTGTGCGAGCCCGCGCGCGACATCCAGCCCCAGATGGACGCGCAGCGCACGGCGGTCGCGTTCCGCCAGCACCTGAAAATCGCCGCGCGCCTGCGCCGCTTTCACGACGCCAAACGTGTACTTCTGGCCGGGCACCGGAAGATCAGCGGCATCGTCGCAAGTGACCTGCAAAAACACGCCGGAATTCGGGCCGCCCTTGTACGCCTGGCCGGTCGAGTGCAGAAACCGCGGGCCGAAACCGAGACAGGTGGCGACGCGCTTGACGTCCCGGACCGTGTGACGAATTCCCTGGAGCTGGGCTTCGTGCGTTTCATTCATTTCGATGTAGCCGAGCAGGGCGAAGTAGTCGCCTGCGCGAAGGCGGCCAAGGTGCGCGCGCAAATAGCCCGCGAGCGTCGCGTCGCGCCCGGCAGCTTGCTTCAGCGCCGCGGCGTTCTTGTCGTCTGTGAAAAGCCGGAGGCCGTGCTGCTGGAGCACGGGTGCCTCCGGAGGCAGCGAGCCGGATTTCTCGTACGCTTCCGTAAGCTTGCGCGTTTCGATCTTGCTGGCTTCGACGTCGGGCTGATTGAACGCGTTGATCCCGATCACCGAGCCCGCGACCGCGGTGGCAATTTCCCAGCGGAAAAATTCCTGCCCGAGATCGTAAATTTCGGGAACGGCGATGCGAATCACGGGCTGCCCGGCCTTCTCGATCGCCGCAATGGCGGCGTCCTGCTTCGCGTCGGGCGCGGATTCGAGCCGCAGGTACGCGAAGACTCGATCGTTGCCGTACACCTCGGGAGCCGAAAGCCGCTCGCGGTCCACGGGGATGATTCCGTGACCCTCCTTGCCGGTGGATTCGGCGATCAATTGCTCGAGCCACGCGCCCAGGTCCGAAATGCCGGGCGAGGTGAATATCGTGAGCTTGTCGCGGCCGCCCTTCGCGAGAGTGCCGAGCGTCGCGCCGAGCACGACGCCGGGATTCTGGTCCGCCGGCACGGAAGCGGCGCATGCGCGAACCATCTTTTCGGTGCGCTCGAGAAATTTTCCCGTGTCGATGCCCTGAATCGCCCCGGGAATCATGCCGAAATTCGAGAGCGCGGAGTAACGTCCGCCGATGGAAGGCAAACCGTAAAAAATGTGGCGGAAGCCGGCGGCCTCGGCGACCTTCTGCATTTTCGAGCCGGGATCGGTGATCGCGATGAAGTGCTTCCCTGCCTCGGCTGCTCCGACGGCCTGCTTCACGCGGTCGAAGAAATATTGCTGAAAGATGTTGGGCTCGAGCGTGCTGCCCGACTTACTCGAAACGATGAAGATCGTCTTCGCCAAATTCAGCTTGGCTTCGAGGGTCTTGATCTGTGCCGGGTCGGTTGAATCGAGCACCAGAAATTCGGGATGGCCCGCGATCCTGCCGAACGTGAGCTTCAGGACTTCGACGCACAGGCTCGAGCCGCCCATGCCGAGCAGCACCGCCCGCGTGAATCCCGCCGCGCGAATCTCGTCCGCGATCTGCCGGAAGCGCTGGCCGCTCGCGATCTGCTCTTCCGTGATGCCCAGCCAGCCGAGCCAATTGCTTTCGTCGGCGTTGGACCACAGGGACGCATCGCGCGCCCAAAGGCGCTGCACCTTGTTGTTGGATTTCCAGTCCTCGAGCGTGGCCTTCACCGCTCGCGCGAGAGGCTCCGGGAAATGTCCGATCATTGGTTTGAGGTGTTCTTCGCCTGTTTCTCGACGGCTGCGAGCAGCTTGTCGAACGCATCGGCGAACAGCTTCACGCCGTCGTCGGTGAGCTGATCGGTGACCGCTTTCATGGAAATTCCGGCGCGCGGGAGATCGAGCATCGTCTTGCGCGCCGCGTCGATCGCTTCTTCCAGGCTGGCGCGCGGCTTGCCGTGATCGCGAAACGCGTCGAACGTGGCGGGCGGAATCGTATCGACGGTGTCGGGGCCGATCAGCTCCTCGACGTACAGTATGTCGCTGTAGGCCGGATTTTTCGTGCCGGTGCTGGCCCACAGGACGCGCTGCGTGGTGGCGCCGCGGCCCGCAAGAGCCTGCCAGCGCGCGCCGCTAAAAATTTCCTTGTACTTCTGGTAGGTCAGCTTGGCATTGGCGATCGCGACCTTGCCCTGCAATCCGCGCCAGAGAGCCTGGTCGGCGCTGCCCGGAGCGTTCTTGATCTGCTCGGCGAGCTTGCCGTCGATCAGCGTATCGATGCGGCTGACGAAGAAGCTTGCGACGCTCGCGATGCGGCTCACATCGCCGCCACGCTTGGCGAGATCCTCGAGGCCCGCAATGTAAGCTTCGGCGACTTTTTCGTACACATCCTGCGCGAAAAGCAGCGTCACGTTGATGTTGAGGCCCCGGCCGATCAGGTCGCGGATCGCCGGAATTCCCTCGGGCGTGCCCGGAACCTTGATCATCACGTTCTCGCGTGCGACGGCTTTCCACAAGCGCTGCGCTTCGTCGATGGTCTCCTGCGTCCTGTGCGCGAGGTAGGGCGAGACTTCCAGGCTCACGTATCCGTCGCGGCGTTTGGTCTGGTCGTACACGCGGCGCAGCGCGTCGGCGGCGTCCTGAATGTCGCGAATGGCGAGCTGCTCGTAAATTCCCTTCGCGTCGAGATCCTTTCGCTTCGCGAGAGATGCGAGCGCCTGCGTGTAGTCCGCGCTGCCGGCGATGGCCTTTTCGAAGATCGCGGGATTGGAGGTCATGCCGCGCAGCCCATCCTCGTCGATCAGGCGCGCGAGCTCACCCGTGGACATCAGGTCGCGGCGAATGTAGTCGAGCCACACGGACTGGCCGAATTTCGTGAGTGCCTTGAGGGGATTTTCGGCTCGGGAGTTCATTTTTGCAGCGGGGGTCGGCTTCGTCGTCAGGCTCATGATTTCCTCCGGACCATCCGAAAGTCATTTTACCGCACGAAACCGCGGGCAGGCCAAGTTTCACCCCAGCGCGCGGCGAGTGTGTGAACGGCGCGTTACAAGCTCGCAACCGAGCCGCCGTCCACGCGAAAGTTCGATCCCGTGATGAACGACGCCTGCTCCGAAGCCAGGAAGACCACGATGCCCGCCGTTTCGTCCGACCTGCCTGCCCGGCCCAGCAGAATATTCGGACGAAAGCTTTTCAGGAGCGCCTGCTCCGCTTCGTCCATCGTGATGCCGCGGGACTTCGCTTCCTGCGCGAGCAGGCCATCGAGCAGCGGCGTGCGAATGAAGGCGGGCGAGACCGTGTTCACCAGTATGCCGTCCTTGCCGTACGCCTTGGAAAGGCTCTTCGTGAAACTGTTGAGCGCGGACTTGGCCGCGTTGTAGTGCGGCATCACGGGGTCGGGCTGCACGCCGGATTCCGAGGAGATGTTGATGACGCGGCCCCACTTTTGCTTTTGCATGTGAGGCAGCGCGGCGCGCGTTGCGCGGACCGCGGAGAGCACGTTAAGCGTGTAAGCGCCGAGCCACTCGTCGTCGGTGAGATCGTCGAACGAGCCGAAGCGGCCCGCGCCGCCGGCGTTGTTGACGAGGATGTGGATGGCGCCGAACCGGCGGATGGCTTCGTCGACGCCTCTTCTTGCGCCTTCGGCGTCGGTGGAATCTGCGATTGCGGCGTGGACCTTCGCGCCCGCGGCGCGCATTTCCGCGGCGGCCGCATCGAGTTCACTTCCATTGCGGCTGGTGATGACCACCTGCACGCCCTCGCGCCCCAGCGCCTCCGCGATCGACCGGCCGATTCCCTTGCTCGATCCGGTGACAACCGCGACTTTCCCTTTCAGCCCGAGATCCATCAATCCACTCCTTCTCCGCGAATCGCTCCACGCCGGAGGTTCGCACGCCCGATCAGCATCTACGACGAATGCGGCTCGCCCCTGCCCGCCGAGCCGTACTTGCGCAACAGCCGGAAGGGACGCAGCACAACATATAGATGCTTGAGCGGACCCGGCAGGCGCATTTCCTGCCAATCCTCTTCGGCCGGAACGGAAGCGAGCCGCAACGCGTAGCGCCATCCGGCAAACGCGCCTTCGACCATCCGCCGGCGATACCGCAGGATTCCTGTCGCGTCGAGCGGAAGCGGGCTCCGGGACAGCAGACGGTGTTGAATTTTGGAAGCCAGATCGGCTGCGACGCGGTCGCGGCGTACGCGCGAGATCACCTCGTCCGGCAAGGGCGCGTCCAGGAGTCCGGCCGCAAGCGCCAATCCGAGATGAAGCATGCGTTGCGCGCGCAAGGATTCCGCACGCCGAAACACCAGGTCCCAGTCGAGCCGCGATTGCGCCTGCACGAACTCGGCGACATCCGCGACCCACGAAATCCTCTCCCAGAAATCCTTGGAGCCGTGGACACACAGGAACGAAAGCATGTCTTCCGCGCCGAACGTCCAGACTTCATGGCCGCTCAGCAGGACGGGCGCCAGCCGGCGGGCAAGATCGTCGAGATCCGGACGCACGGGAAAATGACGCAGCGTCAATTCCGTGTGCAGCTCGACGGAGAGCCGCCGCGTTTGGTCGCGATAGTTGTACTCGCCGGGGACAAACGACTCCGCCGCGCCGGCCGAAAGAACCCACGGGAATCGCGGCTGATAACCCAGGCTCGTGACGATCTCGTTCGCTTTCGCGATGTCGCGCTGGCGCAGGATGATGTCCAGATCCTCGAACTCGCGCAACGAAATGTCGCCATACGCCTGCGCGGCGAGCACCGGTCCCTTGTATGGAAATGCCTGGATGTGTTCCGCGCGGAACAGTTCGATGATCTTGATTAACTCGGCGGTCAGAACCAGGCTGCGCATGGCGTTCGCGCGCGTCAGCTCCTTCAAGCGCTCGAGATGGCCGGACGCGACGCCGCCCGCCACACCGAGGAGATGTCTGCCGAGAAGCGGCGTAACCGAATTCTCGGCGGCCGCCGCCAACAGATACTCCCAGTCGATCGGACCAGCTGCCAGTTCATGAATCTTTTGGGCGATGGGCGGCTGCATCCGCGTGCGAGCGCACAATACGAGCAGCTGTTTTTCTGGGCTGGCGGTATCGCCGGGCGAGAGGGTCATCAAGGTTGCGCAGCGGGATCCGACGGGGAATTCTACGACATCCCGGGCCGGATGACCCGGGATTCATCAGGGCGATGGAAACTTTCGCGACGCGCGAACCCGATCAAGCTGCGAGCGGGTGGGCCCAGGGGCCTTGCATCTCGACTTTGCGGCCGATCTTCAGGAGCTTGCTGCGCAGGCTCGCAGGGTCGAGACCCGCCCCGGCGCACGCGCGGCTGAATTCACTTTCGCTTTCGAAAAGGAATCGCTGGGCGTCGCGTCGCGCGCGCAGCGACCCCGACCGCCAATCTTCGACAGCAAGAGTGATCACAGCCGTCCACAGCCGGCGTTCCGCGATGCACTCCTCGGTGACCTCGCTCTGATACGTGATGCTCGGTCCTGCAAGATTTGCCTCCATGGCCCTTTCCTCCTCGTTCTTTGCGCTCGGCCGGCGATCCGCGTCCGGCGATTCGCCCGGCTCATTCGCTGGGGAAGGTGCACGTGGGACGCCAACGGGGCGCCGCGACGGAGCGTCTTCGCGCGGCGATGCAACACCGTGCAGCCGAACGAGTTCCCGCGCGTTCGGCGGCTAAAGCGCTTGCGAGAGCCGTCACGATCGGAGAGGAGCTACTGCCTCATAGGCGCGCAGGTGTACCGCTCAGGGACACACGAGGATCCTCATGGGCGAGTTCGGGCAGGACAGCGACGAGAGTTAGTGGACGGCTTCGGCGGCAAGGATCTCGCGCAGTTTCGAGGCGAGCGCCGCAAGCGTGAAAGGCTTCTGAAGCAGGATCGCATCCTCTTCGAGGACGCCTTGACGAACGACCGACTGATCCGTGTAGCCGGACATATAGAGGACTTTGATGCTCGGTCGGAGACTCGTCACGCGATCGGCCAGTTCGCGCCCGCCGATGCCCGGCATCACGACGTCGGTCATCAACAAGTGGATCGGTCCGGAGTGCATGGCGGCAAGCTCGATCGCGGTGTGGCCGTCGGAAGCCTCGATGACGGTGTAGCCGCACATTTCCAGATACTCCCGCGCTAGCTCGCGCACGCCGGTTTCGTCTTCCACGAGAAGCACGACCTCGGAACCTCGCGGCAACGCGCGCGCATCCGCATCGCGGTCGCTGCCTTTCCCGGTGACGTCGTCCTCGATCCGAGGAAGATAGACCTTGAAAGTGGTTCCGTGGCCCGGCTCGCTGTACACCCAGATGTAGCCTCCGCTTTGCTTCACCACCCCATAAACGGTGGCGAGGCCCAGGCCCGTGCCTTTGCCCTTCTCCTTGGTGGTGAAGAAGGGTTCGAAGATGTGCGCCTGTGTGGTGGCGTCCATGCCGCAGCCGTTGTCGGTGACGGCGAGCATGACGTATTTTCCGGGCGCGAGCACCGTCGAGGGATACGACATTTTCGAATCGAACTCGATGTTGGCGGTTTCGATCATCAGGCGCCCGCCCTTGGGCATTGCGTCGCGGGCGTTGACGGCGAGATTCATCACCACCTGCTCGATCTGGCTGCGATCGGCCTTCACGAGCCACAGGTCGGATGCGGAAGAAGTCTGGAGTTCGATATCTTCGCCAATCAGCCGGCGAAGCATCTTTTCCATGTCGGCGACGACGGTTTGAATGTTCAGCACCTTCGGCGCCAAAATCTGTTTGCGGCTGAAGGCGAGCAATTGCTGGGTGAGAGACGCGGCGCGCTGCGCCGACGATTGAATCTGCTCGGCGTTCCGGCGCAGTGGATCGCCAGGAGGCAGGCGGTCCGCCAGCAGATCGGCGTAGCCCTGGATCACCATCAGCAGGTTGTTGAAGTCGTGCGCGATCCCGCCCGCCAGGCGGCCGACTGCCTCCATCTTCTGGGCCTGGCGGAACTGCTCCTCGAGTTTCTTCCGGTCGGTGACGTCCAGCGCCATGCAGATCGCGCCCTGAAGTTTTCCCGACGCGTCGCGCAGCGGTTCCGCGTGACACGCGTACGAGCCTTCCTTCCATTCCAGAGGAAACGCCATGGCCTCGCCCTCGACGGCCCTGCGATGAGCCGCGATCGGCGCGAATGTCTGGTCGGTGGTTTCGAAGTATTCCGTGAGGGTCATGCCCACAATCTGATTTGGTTTCAGCCCGAGCCGTGCCAGGCCCGCCCCGACCGCCGACGTGAAGCGCAGATTCTTGTCCACGGTCCAGAGGACGGCCGGTAACTGCTCGATCAGTACGCGCAGCCGCGCTTCGCTTTCTCGGATGCGTTCTTCGGCGCGTTTCCGTTCGATCGCGAGAGCAATCTGGCCGCCGACGGAGGAGAGAAACTCAAGGTCGCGCTCCGCATAGACGTGCTCGTTCTCGTAGTTCTGCACCACGAGCACGCCGATTGTCTGTGCGGGCGTCCGCAGAGGAACCCCGAGCCACGACGGCGATGGCGTGCCGACGAGCTCGACTTCGCCCTGTTTGGCAAGACTTCGGAAGACATCCTGCGACATCAGGATCGGGCGGCCGGTGCGAAAGACGTATGCCGCGCAGCTCAGGCCCAGCTCTTCGCGCTGATCCGGCGGCGGCGCCGGATCGAACTGGTCCACGTAAAATGGATAGTGGAACGTCCCGTCCGACGGCTCATACAACGCCACGAAACAGTTCTTGGCGTCGAGAACCTTTCGCAGCGCCGCGTGAATCAGCCGGAGCAGGTCGTCCAGCTTGTCGGTCACGCTGACGGCGTGGCTGATTTCCGTCGTAACCTGGCGCTCGAGCTCGGATCGCTTGCGTTCGGTGATGTCTTCCGCCGTGCCGTCGTGGCTAACTATTTTGCCGCTGGCGTCGCGGATGGCCCGGACGTTCATCGCGATCCATATCTTGCTGCCGTCTTTCCGGTACATCTGGCATTCGAACCCCTCGAGAATGCCCTGCTTCTCCAATCCGCGCTTCAGGTCCTCGCGGATCTCCGGATCGACATAGAGTTGTTTGCCGATATCCTGAACTTCCCTGACCATCTCGGCGGGCGACAGGTACCCGGCTATGCGCGCCATCGCCGGATTTACGGTGACGAAGCGGCCGGCCGGAGTGGATTCGAAGAATCCCTCCACGGCGTTCTCAAAGATGCGGCGGTACTTCTCCTCGGCGCGGCGCTGCGCGTGTTCCGCGCGGCTGCGCTCGGTAATATCCTCGTAAATCCCGAAACTGCCGGTGCGCTCGCCATTCACGACCAACGGTACGCCGAGGAGCTGAACTTCCACCAGCGAGCCATCTTTGCGACGGCGCTGCGTCGCAGCACGCACGACATTGCCCGTCATCGCTCGCCCGATCAGCTCGGTCATTTCGGTCTGCCGGCCGGGAGGGCAAATCAGCGCCTCGAGCTCCTTCCCGCGAATTTCATCCAGGGAGTATGCGAAGAGCCGCTCGAATGCGGGATTGCACATCTGCACCCGGCGTTCCATGTCGAGCGTGACGATTGCCAGCGGATTGTTTTCGGTCAGCGCCTGCACGTAGGCCGCATGTTGCGCCAGCTTTTCTTCCGCAGCATGACGCGCGCTGACGTCCTGCGCCACGATCAGGACGGCGTCACGCCCCCGAAACTTGATTCCCTGTGTCGTTACGTCGACATCGAATATCTCGCCGCTCTTTCGCCTATGCCGCCAGCGCCCCTGCGAGGAGAGCGACGGCCCGTTCTTCTTGACCGCGTCCAGAAGACGAGGCACCTCATCGGCAGGGCGAATGTCGGTGATCCGCATCCGAAGGAGTTCCTGGCGGGAGTAGCCGTATTGCTTCACGGCCGCCTCGTTGACTTCCAGGAAGCGCAGCGACTGGCTGTCGGAAACGTACATCGCCAGAGGATTGGTGGAGAACAATATCTCGAAATTCGCGTCCGTGCGATGCAGCGCGACCGAAATCGGCGAAGGCTTGGCCTGTGGATGAGGAGCGGAGTTGGCGTCCGCGTGTTTCAAGGCACGCGAACCACTCTTCCGCTTGGGACGAAGCGTCGCTGTTCTGCTCGCCATAACCCTGAAAGAAAAGCCAGATTGCCGGAGTGGGCACAACGCTCCGTGGACGTACCCCACTCTCTTGTATAGACATAGGCGCCGAGGGTCACAATGGTACGTTCGTACCAACGGCGCCCAATGCGCACGGGAATCGTTGGCATTTCACCAATAGCAGACCCGTGAAGTGCGTGAAACGTGGGAATTTCGCGAAGCCGCGAGCCGCGCGCTCTCGATACGTGACGTTCACACCGCGAGCGCGGGTATGTTTGTCGCCTTGCTCTTCGCTCCGGTAAGATGGAGACTTACGAGGATACATCTCTACCGCAGACAATGAGTGACAGCAAAAAATCATCCGTCGTTTCGACTCGGGAGCGCGACAGCGCGCGGGACCAGCTCGAACAACTCATGCGCGGCGAGGACTCCGATCCCTTCCGCACTCTGGGCCCGCACTGGATCGAAAAGGACGGGAAGCGGTCACTCTCCATCCGAGCGATTCGGCCGGGTGCGCACGAGGCGGCGTTCCTCTGGGGACCTGCGAAAACGCCGATTCACGCCACTCGAATCCATCCGGACGGCCTGTTTGAGGCGGTTGTCCCGCGCGCGACGGCGGAGCTGCCCCACGCAGAACCGGTCCCGCCTTCCGCCTATCGCCTGCAATTCCGCTTCGCGGGCGGCGTCGATTTCGAGACTCACGACCCGTACGCTTTTCCGCCGATACTGACGGACTACGATCTTCACCTCTCCGGCGAGGGCACGCATTACCTGAAGTACGAAAAATTGGGCGCGCACGTCCGCGAAGTCGCAGGCGTTCGCGGAGTTCATTTCGCCGTCTGGGCGCCGAACGCCCGCCGCGTGAGCGTGGTCGGCGATTTCAATTCCTGGGACGGCCGCGCCAATCCGATGCGCAATCGCGGCCCGAGCGGCATCTGGGAAATCTTCATGCCCGGACTCGACGAAGGCGCCTTCTACAAATTCGAAATTCTCTCGCGCGTCGGAGATTTCCTCGGCCTGAAGTCGGACCCGTACGGATTCGCGGCGGAGCTGCGTCCAAAGACCGCCTCGGTTGTCTTCACCATCGACGGCTACGAGTGGAACGATTCCTCGTGGATCGCGGCGCGCACATCGCGCGATTGGCTGCACTCCCCGATGTCCATCTACGAACTCCACGCCGGTTCGTGGCGCCGCAAGAAAGATGACGGAGATCGCTGGCTCACCTACCGCGAGCTTGCCGACCAGCTGATTCCCTACGTCAAACAGATGGGCTACACGCACATCGAGCTGATGCCCATCATGGAGCATCCCTTCGACGCGTCGTGGGGTTATCAGACCGTCGGCTATTACGCCGTGACGAGCCGTTTCGGCACGCCCGCCGATTTCATGCACTTCGTCGATCGCTGCCACCAGGAAGGCATCGGCGTGATTCTCGACTGGACGCCGGCGCATTTTCCGCGCGACGGGCACGGCCTGGCTTTCTTCGACGGCACGCACCTCTACGAGCACGAAGACCCGCGCCGCGGCGCGCATCCCGATTGGGGCACGCTCGTCTTCAACTACGGCCGCAACGAGGTGCAGAATTTTCTGCTCTCCAACGCGCTCTTCTGGATCGACAAGTATCACATCGACGGCCTGCGCGTGGACGCGGTCGCATCCATGCTCTACCTCGACTACTCGCGCCAGCCCGGCGAATGGATTCCCAATCAATTCGGCGGGCGCGAAAATCTCGAAGCGATTGCGTTCCTGAAGCGCCTCAACGAAGTCCTGCACGTGCGCCATCCCGGCGCGCTGATGATCGCCGAGGAATCCACTTCGTGGCCGGCCGTGTCGCGCCCCACGTACGTCGGCGGGCTGGGATTCGATCTCAAGTGGAACATGGGATGGATGAACGACGTGCTGCAATACATCACGCTCGATCCCATCCACCGGCAGTTTCACCACGGCAAGCTGACGTTCTCCATGCTCTACGCCTTTCACGAGAATTTCGTCCTGCCGATTTCCCACGACGAAGTCGTCCACGGGAAGCGCGCCCTGCTTGAAAAGATGCCGGGCGACGACTGGCAGAAATTCGCCAACGTGCGCCTTCTCTTCGGCTACCTGTTCGCGCACCCGGGCAAAAAGCTTCACTTCATGGGCAGCGAGCTTGCGCAGAGAAACGAGTTCTGGGAAGGCGGCTCGGTCGAATGGGCGCTTGTGGATTCGCCGTCCCACCGCGGCGTCCAGCGCCTGGTCGCGGACCTGAACCGTCTCCACCTGCGCGAGCCGGCGCTGCACGAAGTGGATTTCGAATGGTCCGGCTTCGAATGGCTGGAAGTGAACGACGCCGCGGCGAGCGTGCTGTCTTTCCTGCGGCGCGCGAGGAATCCGGAGGACTTTATTGCGGTGGTCTGCAACTTCACGCCGGTGGTCCGCGAAAATTATCGCGTGGGTGTGCCGCGCCCCGGCTTCTATCGCGAGATTTTGAATTCCGATTCGAAATACTTCGAGGGCTCGGACATCGGCAACGCCGGCGGCGTCCGCGCCGAACCAATCCCCTGGAACGACCGCCCCTATTCGATCAAGCTGCGCCTCCCGCCCCTCGCCGCGCTCTACTTCAAGCCTCAGCGCGATTGACGATCCGATAAGGATCGTCAATCCCGCCTGCCCTGAGTGACGTGGCGAAGGGAGCAGCGCCGAGGGATGTCTGTGCGGTTCATTCTCTTCGTAGGGGCGCCGCTCCGCTGCGCCCGCCCTCGCCTTCGTAGCGCGCCTTCTGCGTCCCGATCTCGCATCGGGACGACCGCCTTGCGCGAGCTGTGCGTCCGCCGTTTTCTGGTGGAAGGCCGGCTTCTTACGGAAGGGCGGGGATTCATCCCCGCCGCCAATACGACCGCGCCTGGCGCGTTCCGATGCGCTGGTTCTATCGCAGCATGTAGTCCTAGGGCGCCCTTATTACCTTGCTGCCGCCTCGCCCTGAGCCCGTCGACGCGGGCGAAGGGAGGCCGTCCCCACGCGGCGCGCCATTTGCGTCCCGGCGCTTTCGGTCGGGAAGGCCGCCTCGCATTCCAGGCGGGCGCCTTCGCCTCTTCCGAGGTTCGAATGTAGCGCCGCGGTCTTTAGCGCGGCACTGCCCGCCATTACTCCGTGGTATATTCGCGCTTCAACGAACACGCCAGAAAAGAAGGGCCGCAAGGCTGATGAGCCAAGTCGTCATAGAAAACCCGATCATCAACTCGCCCTTCGAAGAACCGCGGAGGCATTTTCGCTTTTCCGACGAGGGCATCACGAACGAAATCGTAGAGGGTCGGCGCAACAGCTCCTATTTCGTACCCATCCCGCGCCCTAAGTCCAAAGGAAAGTCCCAGCTTATCTTCGACACGGAGTGGACACAGGAGCGCATCGAAGAAAATAAGTTCATCAACCAGGTCCGCGAGCGAGTTTCCCGATGGCGCCAGGGTGGTTACGTCGGCGTTACCAAGACCACCGCGGTGCTACTCGAACATTGGAAGAGCCCTGAGCGCGCCCGTCGTCTTTTCTTCTGTCAAATCGAATCCCTCGAGACTGCAATCTATGCCACCGAAGTGGCCCACAAGTACAACGACGCTTGGATTGAGAACGATCTTCGCAAGGCAAACGAAGCTGCGAATCCCGGCCTGTATCGGATCGCGTTCAAGATGGCCACCGGGAGCGGAAAGACCGTGGTCATGGCCATGTTGATCGCCTGGCACACGTTGAACAAGCTGGCGAATGCTCAAGATGCCAGGTTCTCGGATGCGTTTCTAATTGTCACACCCGGAATCACGATCCGGGACCGGTTGCGCGTTCTACTTCCGACGGACCCGCAGAACTTCTACCGCGCCATGGACCTTGTTCCCGGCGATTCGCAGGAGGACTTGAACAAAGCCAAGGTCGTCATCACAAATTTCCACGCCTTTCTGCTCCGTGAGCAAATGTCAGCCGGCCGAATCACGAAGCAAATCCTCGGTGCGGACAAGACCGCCGCATTCACCGAGAGCCCGGATCAGATGGTCCGCCGCGTATGTCGAGAGCTTGGGAACAAGAAGAATGTCGTCGTACTCAATGACGAAGCCCATCACTGTTACCGGCGTAAGCCGGACGGGCTCGAAGAGAAGCTAACGGGCGAGGATCGCCGCGAGGCTCAGAAGCGTGACGAAGAGGCGCGCGTCTGGATTTCAGGCCTGGAGGCGGTACAAGGCAAGATGGGAATCCGAGCAACCTACGATCTGTCCGCGACGCCGTTTTTCTTGCGAGGCTCGGGATACTCCGAAGGAGCGCTGTTCCCCTGGGTCGTCTCCGACTTCTCACTGATCGACGCCATCGAATCCGGCATCGTGAAGGTCCCCCGCGTTCCCGTGGCAGACGACGCGATGCTTGGCGAGCAGCCGACCTACCGTGACTTGTGGCTGCGTATCCGTGAAAACCTGCCGAAGAAGGGGCGCAGCACAGAAGACTTGGGAAAGGTCGAGCCTAAGCTTCCCGCTGAGCTTGAAGGAGCTCTGCAAAGCCTCTACGGGAATTACGAAAAGTATTACCGCCGCTGGGAGCAGAACGCAGAAGCCCGCGAACGGGGTTTGACGCCGCCAGTCTTCATCGTCGTATGCAACAACACGAACGTCTCGAGTCTCGTCTTCCGCTACGTTGCCGGTTGGCAGAAAGAGCTCGCCGACGGAACCGGGGTGCCCGTCCCTGGAAAGCTTCCGCTTTTCAGCAACGTCGAGCACGGCCGCTGGACGGACCGGCCAACCACGATCCTCGTGGATAGTTCACAGCTCGAATCCGGCGAGGCGATGAGCCCCGAATTCAAGAAGATCGCGGCGTTTGAAATTGAAGAATTCAAGAATGAGTATCGGAGCCGCTTTCCCGGCCGCGACGTGGAGCAGCTCACGGACGAAGATCTTCTTCGGGAAGTGATGAACACGATTGGGAAGCTGGGCAAGCTGGGCGAGCAGGTGAGGTGCGTCGTCTCCGTCTCGATGCTTACCGAAGGTTGGGACGCGAACACGGTGACGCACATCCTGGGAGTCCGCGCCTTTGGGACGCAGCTCTTGTGCGAGCAGGTCGTCGGCCGCGGGCTTCGCCGCATGAGCTACGCCCCGAGCATGCGCAGCGTCGCCGTGAACGGGCACACGATCGAAATTGAAGCGTTCGACACGGAATACGCCGAAATCTATGGGGTCCCATTCTCTTTTATCCCCAGCGCCGGCAGCGCCAAGGACCCCAAACCGAGCCCTCCGCCCACGCGCGTGCGCGCACTCGAAGATCGGCTCGCTTGCGAAATCACATTCCCGCGAATTACGGGCTACAAGTACGAACTGGCTTCCCCGGTTCTTGTGGCCGCGTTTACGTCCGATTCAAAGCTGGCACTTTCTACGGCAAACGTGCCGACGCGAACGGAGAACGCTCCGATCGTTGGGGAAAGCAGCTTCCACACTCTCGACGACTTGAAGCAACGCCGGGAGCAGGAGATTGCGTTTCGCCTCGCATCGCTAGTATTAGAAAAATACTTCCGCGACGACGAAGGCGGCGTCAAGAATTGGCTCTTCCCGAAATTGCTGGCGATTTCGAGGCGGTGGCTGAAGGAGTGCGTCACTTGCAAAGACAACACGTTCCCGCAAATGCTGTTGCTCCTGGAGCTCGCTCACGACGCCGCGGACAGGATCTATCGCGCAATCGCCGCTTCCGAGCCGGGGATGAAGGTGCTAAAGCCGATTCCTCGCCCGTACGATACGCTTGGCTCCACGCGCTATGTGGATTTCGACACGACGAGGCCAACCTACCTGACGCGTGTGGACAAATGCCATGTGAATTACGTCGTTGCCGACACCAAGTCCTGGGAGCAGAAGATGGCGCAGTCGCTTGAGGACATGGATGAAGTCGTGTGCTACGTCAAGAATCAAGGGCTCAATTTCGCGATTCCGTACACGCTCGAAGGCGAGGAGAAGAATTACATTCCTGATTTCATCGTCCGCATCCGGAACGGCAACGCGGAACCATTGAACCTGATCGTCGAAGTTTCGGGCGAAGCCAAGAAGGAGAAAGCCGCGAAGGCGGCAACTGCCCGGACTCTTTGGGTACCGGCCGTCAACAACCATGGCGGCTTCGGCAAATGGGCCTATTTGGAAATCTCAGATCCCTGGGACGCACAAAATCTCATCCGATCATTCCTTATGTCGGGTCTCGCAACACCACTTCGATAAAGGAGACGCCATGGCACTAAAGAGCAAGGAGTGGTTTTACAAGATGTGCTTGCGCGAAGCTGAACGGCATGGCCGGTTCTGCCACCTCTGCTGGGATATCCTTCGGAAGGGCATCGGTCAAACCGACAGCACGCGCGGCCATGTGACACAAGCCATCGGAGCATGCCAAGAATTCCTAGACACGCATCCAGGTTTGATCCCAACAATACAGGCTGCGGACTCCACATCTCCGTTTGATGTTGCCAACAACCGAGAAGTCCATAACGCCCTGCGAGCGTGGCTTGCGGATTGCGAAGGGCCTTATGGCCGGAACTCGTTCGGGTATAACTACGACACCCTTAAGGGTATCGTTACACCGACTCTGGGCGGAACATGCCGAGGAGGAGGAGGCGGCGATGATGAGTTCAAGCGTGTGCTTCGCCTGATGGCTGAATTTGTATAGTAGGGGAACTGACTAATGAAACGAAAGACGAGCATTCAGTTAGAGACTATCCGCCACAGAGACAAGCGCGCGAATATTCCGACGGAAGAGTTGCGGGATTTTGTCGCCGAAGACGAGCGCAAGCCCAAGACCGTGACCCTCCCGGGACTGCTGTATGCACGCGACCCATCTCTTGATCCGCAGCTTGTCTGGAAAGGCAAAGACGAGCAGGACCACCAACTACTCGAAGTGCCCGCCGTCCCGATTTATATTCAGGAAAAGATTCATCCCCATGCGCTGATCGAAGACCTGCGCGCCGAAGCAAAGAAGAATGGACAAGGGGAATCCCTGTCCCTGTTCACCGATTTCAACGGAATTAAGTTCGAAGACCTGGTGGACTTCTACGCGCACAAGGACGGGGTGAATTGGTCCAACCGGTTGATTCTGGGCGATTCGCTCTTTGTGATGACTTCGTTAGCTGAGAAGGAAGGACTCAAGGGCAAGGTCCAGATGATCTACATGGACCCGCCCTATGGCATCAAGTTTGGCTCGAACTGGCAGGTTTCCACGCGAAAGCGCGATGTGAAGGACGGTAAGGTCGAGGATGCCAGCCGGGAACCGGAAGTAGTAAAGGCGTTCCGCGACACCTGGAAGCTCGGGATCCACTCATATCTCTCTTATCTCCGCGACCGGCTCGTTGTGGCTCGCGAACTCCTAACGGACACTGGAAGCGTTTTTGTGCAGATTGGGGATGAGAATGTGCATCTTGTTCGGAATCTCCTGGACGAAGTGTTCGGAAGCGAAAATTTCGTAGCGACCATCGCTTTCAAGAAAAAAAAGATGCCACTGGGAGAGACCTATATCTTCACCGTCTGCGATTACCTGCTTTGGTACGGAAGGGATACCAAGCAGACGAAGTTTCGCAAGCTCTATTCGGCTCGCAGCGGCGGCGACGAGGGGGATTACGGATACGTTGACACCCTAGAAGGATCGATTGTTTCCCGTGCGACCGCGAGTGAGCAACAACTTAAGTCGGGTCGCCTATTCCAATCGATGGATCTCCGATCCTCGGGTCGGACCGAGTCGTGCGTATTCGAATTCAAATTTGGAAATCAGAAATTCTTTCCGACCGAGGGAAAAAGTTGGAAAACAAATCGAGAGGGTATGCAACGCCTGCTTATCGCCGGACGTTTGTTTTATCCCGGCGATTCACTCCGCTACAAACTCTACTTTGACGATTATCCAGTCCAAGAACTCAGCCACATGTGGATGGACACGCAGGGAGCAACCGACAAGGAATATGTGGTCCAAACGAGCACCAAGGTTGTCGAGCGCTGCCTACTCATGACGACCGATCCTGGCGACTTGGTGTTTGACCCCACTTGTGGCAGTGGTACGACAGCATATGTAGCAGAGCAGTGGGGACGACGCTGGATCACTACCGACACCAGCCGCGTCGCTCTCGCTCTGGCACGCACGCGCCTGATGGCTGCCAAGTATCCGTATTATCTGCTGGCCGATTCCCCGGAAGGTGTCAATAAGGAAAGCGAATCGACGGGCAAAGTGCCGCCGCCATACAAGACGGAACACAACATCCGTAAAGGGTTTGTCTACGAACGCGTGCCACACGTCACGCTAGGATCCATCGCCAACAACCCGGAGATCAAGGAAGGGATGACGCGCGAGCAGATCAACGCCGCCATCACCCGGCACGCTGACCCCGAAACTCTTTTCGACCATCCCTACGAGGACAACAAGCGCGTACGTGTGGCCGGCCCCTTTACGGTGGAGAGCCTCTCGCCCCATCGCGTGCTTTCAACCGACGAGGAGCTCCCGAAATCCGAACAAGAGGGACAGGAAGCGGCGGGCGCAGGCCAATTCGAGACGATGATCATCGAGAATCTGCGCAAGGCGGGCGTGCAGAACACGATCAAGAACGAGCGCCTGAAATTCGACCGCCTTGAATCCTTCGCCGGGACCTGGATTCAAGCCGCGGGCGAATATACAGAGAGCGGCAAGACGAAACGCGTCGCGATTTCGCTCGGCCCCGAGCACGGCACCGTCGGGCCTGATCAGGTGAAAGACGCCGCCAAGGAAGCTGTCCAGGGAATCGGATTCGACCTGCTCATCGTTTGCGGGTTTGCATTCGATCCACACGTCTCCGAAGAGGCCAAGCGGTACGGCAAGCTCAACGTCTTGATCGCGCGTATGAATCCCGATCTTTCCATGGGCGACGAGCTGCTCAAGAAGACCGGCGCCGGGAATCTCTTCATGGTGTTCGGTGAGCCGGATATCGACATCAAGAAAGGCAAGGACGGCAAGCTCACGGCGGAGATCAAAGGCGTGGACGTGTACGACCCGACGACCGGCCAGATCCGCAGCCATTCCACCGACGACATCGCCTGCTGGTTCATCGACACGAATTACAACGGAGAGAGCTTCTTCGTCCGCCACGCCTACTTCACCGGCGCCGACGAGCCCTACGAAAAGCTGAAGCGCGCCCTCCGCGCCGAAATCGACGAGTCCGCCTGGTCCGCGCTCTACTCGACCAAGAGCCGCCCGTTCGATCCACCGAAGACCGGCAAGATCGCGGTCAAGGTGATCAACCACTACGGCGACGAGGTCCTGAAGGTCTACTCGGTGTAGGAAGGCTCCTCCGGGAGTACATGCCGCGATAGAACCAGCGCAATGGTAGGGCTCCCAGGTCGTCCGCCCTTCTCCTTTGTACCTCCAGCGTCTAGCACCCAGCGTCCAGCCTCGAGAAAAGTCCACAGGAGCAGCTTGACAACACCGGTTCGTCTTCGTGCTAGCGTGGATTGAGGCTAGGTGTGAGGTACGAGAGCGAGGGATGAGGGATGGGAAACAGATCCCTCGTCGTCCCGAAGTCTCGGGACTCGCTCCCTCCTACGTCAAGGCTTCGGCGGGCAGGCGGGATGACAATCCTCATCGGATTGTCAGGAGAAGGCACGGAGGACAGAGATGGGAAGCGAGGGCCAAGTGGGCAAAGCAAGGACGGCGCCCGAGCCGCGCCTCGTCAGCTGCCTCTCCCCGGCCCCATCTAGCCCCCGGTTCGGGCGACGAACCGGGATCCCGGCGCGCGGTTTCTCCGCCCCGCAGGCAGCGCCGGGAGGCAGCCCTCGCGCGGTGCCGGGACACCTGCCACTCGCCACTCGCCACTGCGAAACAAGTGTCACACCGTGCCAGGTCTTTTCACGCGTAAGTTACAGAAAACAAACGATCGGTGCACCAAAGAAGTGTCAATTTTTTCGAGGGAGCATAATCGCGGGATCTCAAGGTCAACGATCCGCAAAGCGCACAGAGATCCCTCGGCTCCGCTCGGGACAAGGGAGTGTCTGTGCCACGAAACCTGCAAGGCAAGATGCGGAGAGGGCGAATGCAAACTGCAAAGGGGGCCGCGCCCCTCGGCTTCGCTCCCTTCCTGCGTCAGGGCAGGCGGGACGACGATCGTGGTCCGATCGTCGCTACGAAAACGAACTACACTGCCGAGAGCGCCAGCTCTCTCGGCTCCTCGAGAGTTGCCGACGGCCAGCTCTTCAGCTCCGGCATGCAGTGCTTCACGAAACAGGCGATGTTCCGCTGGACCTCTTCATGCGGCATCCCGCCGAAATTCAGATTCGGCATGATTCCGCGCATGTCGATGAGCTTCTTGTATCCGGCGTACTTTTCGAGCACCTGCTGCGGCGTGCCCCAAGCCATCAGCTGGATGTAGTCCTCGACGGCCTTGTCCTTGCCGATCTCGTTGAGCTGCTTGCTCATCTCGGCGTACCGCTCGTAGCCCTTGGTCGTATCGAAATGCTTTCCCAGCATCTCGTAGTGGTCCAGCGCCTCGAGGTAATTCGCGGCGAGATATTTGCGCGCCAGCTCTTCCGCTCGATCCTTGCTTTCGTCAACGAAGGTAAAGCCCGAACAGAACGGCTTGGGCGGCTCCACGCCCGGATGGAACTCGCGCCAAAGTGTGTGATACCGCTCGAAGTCCGCGGTCACCAGCTTCCAGGCCTTCTGAATGATCACGAGCATGCCCAGGCCGAGCTTCGCCACCACCGGCACGGAATCCGCCGATGCGGCCGCGGCAAACGAGCGGCCCTTGAACGACTTGAACGGCCGCGGACGAATCTCGCGGCGCGGCTGCTTCACCGTCGCTCCGCCCTCGATGACGCCCGTCTCGAGCGCTTCGAGCACGAGCTGCGCGTACTCGTCGAAGCGCTGCCGGCCCTCGTTCTGGTCGATGCGCAGCCCTTCAAACTCGCGGCGAGCTAGCCCGCGCCCGAATCCGAGGATGAAGCGCCCGTTGGAAATGTGGTCGAGCAGCGAAATCTGCTCCGCGAGGCGGACCGGATCGTGCCACGGCACCACGATCACCATCGAGCCGAGCTTGATGTGCCTGGTCTTGCCGGCGATGAAAGAGAGGATCTGGCACGGGTCCGGGCTCACCGAGTAGGTGTCGAAATGAT
>Ga0335077_10002934_pt1 | contig 20427 bp, 16 predicted proteins | sample Lox_Sample_31_FD_207151 | JGI IMG/M metagenome (GOLD analysis project Ga0335077, IMG submission 207151) | Soil microbial communities from Loxahatchee National Wildlife Refuge, Florida, United States - Lox_Sample_3.1 | ecosystem: Environmental > Terrestrial > Soil > Wetlands | place: USA...
GTCAGGCCATACTGAGCGAACCTGGCGATGGCGGCCGGATCGTTGGTGGCCGGCACGTGAATGGGCGCCGAAAGCGAGCTGAAGTCGCCGGTCGTCATGGCACGGGGAACGGCGACCGCGTTGATCTCGCCGCCCTGAACCAGCCTGCGCCACTCCATGTTGTAAAAGAAGAAGGTCTTCTTCTCGTGGCCGATCTTCGGAATCGGCCCGCCGAAGTTGAAGCCGAACGTATTGTACCGGAGCTCGGGTTTGGGCCTTCCGTTCAGGTTCGCAAAAAAGGTGTTGGAGTCGAAAGCGTCGTTACGGACATACTCCCAGGCGCCGCCGTGGTACTGCTTGGTGCCGCTCTTCGTGGCCATGGTGATCATGCCGCCGGACGACTGGCCCAAGTCGGCGCCGAAGTTGCTCGTCATGACCTTGAATTCCTGGAGGGAATCCTGCGACGGGGAGACGATGAGGATGCCGCCGCCGCCCCGGTCGTAGGCTTCTCCACCGTTGACCATCCAGTTGTTGTGATCGGGGCGCTGGCCGCCAAAGGAAATCGTCCGGTTCTGGTTCTGAGCCATCGGAGAGTCGAAATCCGGAATGGAGGCCGATGCGCCGGGCACGAGCGCTGCAAGCTGAATGACGTTGCGGCCGTTGGTGGCCAGATCCGCAACCTGTGCAGCAGTGATGGTCTGGCTGACTTCATTGGAATCCGCCTGAACCTGCACCGCGCTGGCCTCTACGGTCACGCTTTCCCTGGTCTCACCGACCTGAAGCGGCGCGTCGGCGCGGACGGTGTCGTTCACGTTCAGCGTGATCCCGGTGCGTTCGTAGGCTTTGAACCCCGCCGCCTCTACGCGGACGGTATAGTGTCCAATCCCGAGAGAGCCGGCGGCATAGTTCCCGGTCGCATTGGTAGTGGTGTTGCGAACGAATCCGTTGTCCGTGTTCGTAACTGTGACCTTGGCGGAGGGCACCCCGGCACCGCTTTGATCGGTAACGGTTCCCACTATGCTCGCGGTTTCCTGACTGTATGCTGCGGTACTTAGCAGGGCCAAGACAAGCAGCACTACGAGGCCACCCGGCAGTCTTCCCGAAAGAGTTTTTCGATTACCCCTCTCCACGTTGCCCTCCTCACCGGACCCGCCGGGCATGCGCATCCTCACCCGGCGCAGCGGTGTTTGTCCTGGCGGAGAAGGTAGCCCCGTTTCGGGCCGAACAAAAGGTCATTACGGCACCGTACAGAAGATTTCCGTGGCGATTCAATGGCCTGAGAGCGGCTCCAAAAATATGTATGGTACAAATTTTCTGTGATAGCATTTCCAGGGGACCGCACGGGCAATGTCTCGGAAGCCTGACCTGCAAGTTCCGACGCCGCGTCTGCCGCCGGAGAAAGCGGAAGAGGTCCTGGGAGAGTTGGAGCGCGTACTCGGCAGTCCCTTGTTCCGCGGCAGCCGGCGGTGCCAGAGTCTCCTGCGGCGCATTACCGAGCAGACGGTTGCCGGCGAAGTCGATTCGTTGAAGGAGAGAGCGCTGGGGGTGGAAGTCTTCGGGCGTCCCGCGGACTACGACACCAGCCAGGATCCCGTGGTTCGCGCCAGCGCTGCGGAGATCCGCAAGAAGCTGGCGCAATACTACCAGGAAGCCGGGCACGGATCGGGAGCCCGGATCGAAATGCCTTCGGGATCCTATTTGGCCGAGTTCCATTTCGCCGGCGAAAAGCCGGCGGCCACAGACCGCGTTTCCAAAGCAAAGCCCCGCAGGCGAACCACGATACTGGCGGCCGGGACTGCCACCGCCGGTTTGCTCATCCTGGCGGCGGTTCTCGCAGCCGTGAACTGGCGCCGCTCCGAGCTGGACGATTTGTGGGGACCGGTGCTGAAGGCGCCGGGGACGGTCCTGGTCTGTATCGGCGTCCAGGCTGCTTACAACCTGAGATCGGCGCAAGGGCAGGACGAGATTCAGGGCATCATCCAGCCGCCGAGCGCCGCGGCGGTACGCCGTCCGATTCAGGAAGAGGACCTGGTCCTGTTTCGCGACCGGTATGTGGCATTGGACGACGCGCTGTGCCTGGTACGTCTCACCACGCTGCTGGAGAGGTATCGCAAGCCATACCGGATCCGCGCCCAGCGGTCCACGTCCTTCGCGGATCTGCGCGATACCCCGGCGGTGCTGATCGGCGCCTTCGACAACCCCTGGACGCTTCGCACCGCAGACCAGCTACGCTTCACGTTCCGCAAGGACAGCGAACACGATACCGGGATGGTACACGACAGCCAGCACCCCGAGAATGAACAGTGGAAGCTCACCAGCTATTGGCCCAACTGGGATGTGCCGGTCGATTACGCCATCGTGACGCGGATGGTGGATACCACCACCGACCGCCCGGTCGTCATCGCGGCGGGCTTGACGCAGTACGGCACCATCGGCGCGGGCGAGTTCCTCAGCAATCCGGAGTACTTCTCCGAGGCGGCGCGCCGGTTGCCGGCGGGCTGGCAGAAGAAGAACCTGCAGATCGTGTTGAGCGTTCCGGTGGTGAACCGGATATCCGGACGTCCGCGGATTCTGGCGACTCACGTGTGGTGAGCGATCACACCTTCAGATCCCAGCCTTTGCGGAGGAACGGCTTGAGATACTTGTTTGCCTCCTCGTTATTGCTGAAGCGCCGTTTGCTCGCGTCCCACACGAGCTTCCCCGGCACCCGGAGAGCGATGGCGCCCAATGCGAGCCACTCGATGTACCTCGTGGCGACGGCGAAGTCCGAGACACCCGGCGCGCCTCCCTTACAAGCGCGAATCCAGTCCTGCTGGTGATTGACGCCGCGCTGCAGCATTTGCGGCGGCAGCTTATAGTCGGCCCAGCGCGACGCGGGGAGCAGCCAGACACCCTCGCCGCGGGACGTTGTCGCCATGTAACCTTTCGATCCGACGAAGACGGCGCCATTACCGGGCGCGCGCATTTTCGGATCCTGAGAAGCGCCAGGAGGAAGGCCGCGGCCGCCGGGACCGCGGCCGCCGCCCGGAAACGCGCCGCCGCGACCTTGTTGCGCGGCGGGCTTTCCGTCGACGGTGAGTTGGGTGCTGACCAGCATCATGCCGTCGCCGCCCTGAACGAACGGGCGGCCCTTTTCGGCGAGATTGTTCATGGGCGGGAACAGGCGCTCCCCTTCGGCCATGCCGGGGGGATCCTGGAAATCGCCGCGCATATTCTGGTAGGTGTGCACCGTGACGGGCGGCATGCTGCCGCGGGCGGGAAATTCGAACACGACGTGCGCGCGCAACGGCCACAGCCACTGGTTTTTGCCCTCGACGTACACGCACTCGACGCTGGCCGGGCCAGCCTTGTCGAGTTGCAGGGCAAGGTGGGCCGGCCCGAGATTGTGCACCAGCCAGTCGCCTAAGGATCCGCCGGTGGAGAAGTCGATGAAGGCACGCCACTGGTTCGTCATCAGGGGGTTGAATGCCCGCGATTCGGCGCAACCGAGCCAGAGGTCCCAATCGAGCGTGGAGGGAACGGGAGCCGACTCGGGTCCGGTTGCCGGGATGTTCGGTTGTCCGCCGTAAATTCCGCCGGTCCAGGCATGCAGCTCTTTGACTTCGCCGATTTCTCCGGACCAGAAGATCTCGCAGGCCGTCTTGGTCCCCTCGTGGTTCCAGCCCTGGTTGCCCATCTGGGTCGCGACTTTGTATTTCACGGCAGCGTCGGCCAGGAGCTGCGATTCCCAGGGCGTGCGGGTCAATGGCTTCTCGCAGTAGACGTGCTTGCCGTGCTGCATGGCGAGCAGCGCGACCGGTGTGTGCATGTGATCGGGCGTGGCGATCATCACGGCATCGAGGTTTTTGCCCTCGGTGTCGAACATCTTCCGGTAGTCTTTGTATTTTTTGGCGTTGGGATACTGGGCGAAGCCCGCGGCGGAGCGCTGTTCGTCCACGTCGCAAAGGGCGACGATGTTCTCGGTGGCGGCGGCGCCGACCAGAATCGCGGGACCGCGGATGCCGACCCCGACCGCTCCGATATTGAGCTTTTCGTTCGGCGACTTGAAACCCAATCCGGAAAGAGATGGCGTACTGCCGAAGCCGCGCGAAGGGACCGCTCCCGCCAGAAGCGTGCCGTAAAAGAAATAGCGTCGCGAAAACCGATGATCGTTCACCGAAGTGCCTCCTTGCCCTACAGGTGGTCTCTCAAAAATGTACCACCGGGCGTCCGGCAAGGCTCAGGCGATCGCGATGGAAGAGGGCGAGGGACGTGGGGAAGTTCGCCGGTAGCCGGCGTTCACTGCTCCGACCGGGCTCCGCGTTTCCGGGGGGAGCCTCCGTCAGGATTGACTCCGGGTCTGGCCGGCGTGCGTAGCTCGCTCAAGAGTTTCGGCGGACGCCCGCGCCGCGCAGCCTTGGCGTGCAGACGCTCCAGGCTCGATATCGCAGCGTCGAGATGAGCCAGTTCCCGCCGCAGTTCCTCCAATACCTTACTGAGTTCCATATCCCCTACGCGCGAATCCCAAATTGAGAATAGTGCTTTTCACCTCGGTATCCAATCAGTATACTCTTAAGGGAAATACCGGACGAGGGTACTACTAAACGGCGGGCCGGCTGAGCAGCGGGTCTTCCGAGAGCTCTCCCGGCTCCGAATAGGTTTGAAGCGAATCCAACGACTCCAACACACGCTCCAGCAGGCTGTCGGTCTGGGACACCGTGGTCTTCAGGACCTCGATAGAATTGGCCTGGGTCGCGAGACGTTCGTCGAGGGAGGCCATGGTTTTCGAAAGCAGTTGTTCCATGGCGGCGACGATCTGGGTGGTCGATGGGACGTCGGCCAGCCTGGCGGCGTGCTCCTCCAAGCGGGTTTCCGCCTGCGCGAACCGGGTCTGGTCTACCGCGTCCTTCTCGTTCAAGCGCCGGTCGAGGGCTGCCAGAGATTTCCGCAGTTCGTCGATAGCGGCCGGGTCCATTCCGGCGCGCTCCCGGCGGGGCAGCGTGAGGGCGCCCGCCGCCACTCCCGCGAGAAATATGGCTACGCGGGGAACGTAGCTGATAACGCGCGACATAGGTGATCTCCTTATAGTATAAGCGCCTGGACGAATGCAAGTACACCATTTAGTAACGAATGTACTAGGTACGTACCGCGATTGCGGCATAACTGGGTTGCTGGCATTCTTGGTAGGAACGTCCCTAGGTTTGGGAGACTTCTGGTTGGACAATGAGGAATTCGAGTCAACGGGCTGGCCGAAGCTCAATTGCCCTTTGCTGATCCTGTGCGGCCATGACGGCCAGGTACTTTGGATGAGCGCGCATGGCCGGGCGGTTCTTGGCACACCGGGGCGACTCGAAGAGGCGTTTTGGGGAAGACAGGCTGTGCTGGTCTGGCAAGTCTGGCAGGCGGCCGAGGGTGTGGTTGTCGGCGCTTTGCTGAAGCCGGCCGTGGCGGATCGCCCTACCGATCTGGCCCCTCTCCAGGCTGCCCTGATCGGCCATTTCTTCCGGCTATTGGTTGCGGAGAGGCGCCTTTCGGCACAGGCCCGGCTCAGCCGGCCGGGAAGCGGCCGTAAGGCGATTCGCCAGATGGAGATGGAGCGCCGGCGTTTGGGACGGGAGTTGCACACCGGGGCCGGCCAGATGCTGGCTGCCATCCGTCTTCAACTGGACCTGATCGCGGCCGAAATGGAGGCCCCTACTCCGGGGGTCCGGCAGGCTCTGGACCGGATCGGCACCTTGGCGCAGGACACCCTGGAGCAGGTCCGCTCGCTCTCCAAGCGCCTTCACCCCCCGGAATGGCAACGCCTTGCCCTGGTCGAAGCGATCGGTCAATTGTGGCACATCAGCGGCATCCCGCAGCGATTCGAGGCGTCGCTGGACCTGGAGTCCCTTCCGGCAGAACCGGATCTGGAAGTCAAGACATTGATGTACCGGGCCCTGCAGGAGGCTCTTTCCAACCTGGTGCGGCATTCCCGCGCGTCGCGGGTTGCGGTTTCTCTGAAACTGTCCGATCATGTTTTGACGCTCACTGTAGTTGACAACGGGGTCGGGTTCGACGTACAGCACATCCTGCAACAGCCGGCCGGTATCGCATCCGGCATCGGCCTGCGATCCATCCGGGAGCAATCGGAAGCGCTGGGAGCCAGAATGAGTATTCAAAGCGGACCCTCAGGGACTACACTGAGAGTTTCCGTGGCGCTGCCGCCCACGCTGTCGTGAGAAGATCGGTTGAAGGAGCGTAATGGTAGAGAGCCAGCAGCTTACGGTGATCCTGGCGGACGATCACAATATTGTGCGCGAAGGTATCGCGGCGCTATGCGCGACAAACGGCATGAAGGTCCTGGGACAGGCTTCGGATGGAACCGGCGCGGTGGACATGATCCAGTCGATGCAACCGGATTTTGCGATTCTGGATCTTCATATGCCGGGATTCACCGGAGTCGAAGTGATTCGCCGGCTGCGTTCGCAGAATGTCCGCACCAAGCTGGTGATTCTCTCGATCAGCCGCGAAGAGACTGCCGTGATGGAGGCGCTGCGCGCGGGCGCCGACGCGTATCTATTAAAGGACGGTCCGTCGCGGCACCTCCTGGACGCAATCAGCTTCGTGCGCGACGGCGGAGTGTATGTTTCTCCTTTGCTGCGCGGGGCCGGGCTGTTCACCAAGTCGGATAAAGGAGGAAGGCCGGAGGATCCGCTGGCCACGCTCAGCCCCCGGGAAATGGAAGTCTTCTCTTACCTTGTGAACGGCCTGCGGGCGAAAGACATCGCCGATCTGCTGGAAATCAGCCCCAAGACCGTGGACACGTACCGGGCGAGCCTGATGCGGAAGCTCAACGTGCACGACCTGGTGGGGTTGGTGAAGTTCGCTATCGAGCGGAACCTAACGAGCACTTCGGTGCAGCGTTGATGGCGACGCAGGGAGCGAGCAGACACTTGCGTTGGTCCTGATAACGCTGCAAGGTATCGATCAATTCATTCAAAGTTTCACGCCGCTCGTACAGCCGTTCGAGCGCGCGCTTACGGATGGCATCCGAGGCGCTGGTGCGGGTGCGCTGCTGGTGACACGAGATCGAGATTGCAAGTGCGCCTAGCATCAGTTTTTTCTTAGCTCCAGGTGGATTAATCCTACCGACAAGTTAGGATACATACGAAAAAGTCCGAAATCAAGTCCTAAGGTAACAAATCCCTGAAAATCTGTTCCAGCGGATCGTCGGACCAACAATATCGTGATACGATATAAATAGCCGTGACTCTCCAGCTTGAGGACTATCGCGCGCTAGCGCGGTTCCGGTTCCTGATCCGGCGATTCCTTCAGTTCAGTGAATCCGCCGCTCAGGAAGCGGGACTGGAGCCGCAGCAGCATCAGTTGATGCTGATGATCCGGGCTTGCGACGAAGCGGGCGGCCCGACGATCGGGATGGCGGCCGAACGGCTTCTCATCCGGCATCATAGCGCGGTGGGCCTGGTGGACCGGCTCGAGGAGCACGGATTGGTGGAACGCGCCCGTGAGGGCGCCGACCGTCGCGAGGTACGGCTGCGACTCACCGCCCGGGGTGAGCATACGCTGGCGCATCTCTCGCAGTCGCATCAATCGGAGCTGCGCAAGATGGCTCCGCAGCTGGTCGAAGCGCTCTCCGGCCTGTTAGAGGAGTGGGCCGCCCGGTGAGCAGCGCTTCTTCCGGGACCCCGCTGAAACTCGGCGATTTCACTACGTCGCCCCGTGTTGTGTGGATCTCCGCCCTGGCCATCGCCATAGGACTGTTTGCCTCGGTGGTGGCTCTGGCTCTGCTGCGCCTGATCGGCCTGTTCACCAACCTTTTCTTTTTCGGCCGGACGGGTACGGCGCTCGTGTCTCCGGCGGGGAACCACCTGGGAGTGTGGGTGATTCTGGTTCCGGCCGGCGGAGCCCTGATCATCGGATTCCTGGCCCGTTACGGATCGGAGCGCATCCGGGGCCACGGCATTCCCGAAGCCATTGAAGCCATCCTGATCAGCGGGAGCAAGGTGGAGCCGAAGGTAGCGGTGCTCAAGCCGCTGGCGAGCGCGATTTCGATCGGCTCGGGCGGGCCATTCGGCGCGGAAGGTCCGATCATTCTTACCGGGGGTGCGTTCGGCTCCATGATCGCGCAGTTCTTCCGGTTGTCCAGCACAGAGCGTAAGACGCTGCTCGTGGCTGGAGCGGCGGGGGGCATGTCGGCGACTTTTGCGGCGCCGGTATCGGCGGTTCTGCTGGCGGTCGAGCTGCTTCTGTTCGAGTGGAAGCCGCGCAGCCTGGTGCCGGTAGCATTGGCCAGCGTGGCAGCGGGGGCGGCGCGGCGATACATCCTCGGCACGGGGCCGCTGTTTCCGGTACCTGCGCACGCGGTATTCATCGGCCCGCAAGGTCTGCTCGGGTGCGTGGTTTGCGGTCTTTTGGCAGGATTGCTCTCTGCGCTGCTGACGGCCGCCGTTTATGCGTCCGAGGACGCCTTCGCTCATCTCCCGATCCATTGGATGTGGTGGCCGGCGATCGGCGGGCTGGCGGTCGGACTTGGCGGCCTGATTTTTCCGCAGGCGCTCGGGGTGGGGTACGAGACGATCGGAGCCCTGCTGCAGGGCGATGTGCCGCGGAACGTGATTCTCGGTATTCTGCTGGTGAAGTCGGTCATTTGGGCGGTGTCGTTAGGCTCGGGCACATCCGGCGGCGTGCTGGCGCCCCTGCTGCTGATGGGCGGCGCGCTGGGCGGAATCGAAGCAGCCTTTCTTCCGCAGGAAGGCACGGGTTTCTGGCCGCTGGTCAGCATGGGCGCAATTCTGGGAGGCACCATGCGATCGCCATTCACCGGCGTGATCTTCGCGCTCGAGCTGACGCACGACGTGAACGTTCTGCTGCCGCTGCTGCTGGCGGTCACGATCGCTCACGGGTTCACGGTGCTGATGCTGCGCCGGTCGATCCTTACCGAAAAGGTGAGCCGCCGCGGATATCACCTGAGCCGCGAGTATGCCGTAGATCCTCTCGAGATCCTGTTCGTGCGCGAGGTCATGCGCACCAACATAGTGGTCCTCGATGCGGAGCGCACCGCCGGCGAGGCGGTCGGACGCCTGAAGGACGGCCCTCCACGACGAGGGCAGTTGCTGTACCCGGTCGTCTCCGGCGACGGCAGGCTTGCGGGCGTGATCACTCGCGACCGGCTGCACCATGCCATGTCCGATCCCGAAGAGCGGGCGCTGCCCCTCGGAGTGCTGGCTCAGCCGGACGCCGTCGTCGCCCAGCCCGGCGAACCGTTGCGCGTGGTGGTGCACCGGATGGCCGAGACGGGGCTGACGCGTTTTCCAGTCCTCGATTCCGCGGCGGGCGGAAAGCTGGTGGGGATGGTGTCGCTCACCGACCTGCTCCGCGCGCGCACACGTTCCCTTGAGGAAGAACGGCATCGGGAGCGGGTGCTGCGCGTGCGCCTGCCCTTTGGGCGGCCGCAAGCGAAGCTGCCCAATACTTAGACAACCCCCGGCAGAAGTCCCCCGGTCGAGCAGCGGGATTTCACCCAGGGCTCCAGTTGTTTGCCCCAGCACTGCGGGGCTCGGGGAGTTCCCGCGCTGCTGCTGAATTTTCCAACAGATAGATAACAAAAGAGTTTTCCTCGGTAACTCGCATCCTGCGGTTTGGCGCGGCGAGTGCACTGCACCGTGTCGCCTGTTACTGTCGAAAACCGGGTCGCCAAGTCTCGCAGTGTGAGCTTGGGGCACCGGCGAAGCAGGACAAGTAGTTCTTTTTTCTGGAGATTAACTATGCGGATTCCAGCCTCGGCGCTCGCGACCGGCCGTTTGGTGCTAGTGCTTTTTCTAGTGGCCGGCATGATGATGGCGGGTACCCCGACCAAAAACGGTTTCACGATCCACGAGAAGGCCTACTACGCGTCGGACGCGACCGTGAATTTCGTCCGTCCGGGCCTCACGATGACCATCGTCTCGGCGACCATCGCGCAGGACGGCACCATCAGCGTCGATTACAAGCTCACTGATCCCAAGGGCGCGCCGCTGGATGCCGCGGGAATCAGCACCCCGGGCGCCGTCTCGGTCAGCTTCATCGCGGCCTATATTCCGAAAGGCCAGACCCAGTTCTACGCTTATACGACTCGCGTCCAGACCAGCCCGATCACGAACGTGTCCGCAACGCAGGCGGGCGCGGATTCGGGCGGCACCACCAAGCAGGTCGCCGACGGGGAATACGTGTACACCTTCAAGACGAAGGCCGTCAATCAGTCGGGAGGCGCGTTCGACAACACGGTCACGCACCGGATCGGCATCTATGGCTCGCGCAACCTGACCGAATTCGATCTGGGCACGAACTATGCTTCCGCCACCTTCGATTTCGTCCCGAACGGAACGAAGCCAACGGTCACGCGAGACGTCGTCCGTACGGCAAGCTGCAACCAGTGCCACGACGCGCTTTCGTTCCACGGCGGCTCGCGCCAGGGCATGGAGCTCTGCATCATGTGCCACCAGCCGCAGACCGTCGACCCGGACACCGGTAACACGGTGGACATGAAGGTTTTTGTCCACAAGCTCCACATGGGCAGCCAGTTGCCCAGCGTGGCGGCGGGCAAGCCGTACCAGATCATCGGCTTCAACCAGTCGGTTTCGGACTGGTCCACCGTGGTCCTGCCGAGCGACCCGCGCCGCTGCGCCGAATGCCACCAGGATCAGAAGGTCACCGGGGCCACGCAGTCCAATGCCTGGCTGACCAACCCAACCCGCGCCGCCTGCGGTTCCTGCCACGACGACGTCAACTTCGCGACCGGCCAGAACCACGTGGATCTGCCGCAGGTCAGCGACAGCCAGTGCTCGACCTGCCATATCCCGCAGGGCGAGTTGGAGTTCGATGCATCCATTAAGGGTGCGCACACGGTGCCCACCGAGTCCACCACCCGGCCAGGCCTGGTGTTCACGCTGGTGAAGGTGGATAACGGCGTGGCAGGCAAGGCCCCGACCGTGACCTTCACGTCCAAGGACTTCTCCGGGAACCCGGTGCCGATGAGTTCGCTCACCACCAGTCCGGACCGGATTGCGCTGGTGATGGCCGGCCCGACTTCGGATTACGGCTATACCAGCTTCGGCAGCGACGTCACCACGCCGGGATACGTCAGTGAGAACCCGGCGCCCACGGCGAAGTGCGATGCCGGCGGGACCTGCACGTACACGTTCACGCACTCCATTCCGGCGAAGGCTGCCGGCACGTTCGCCATCGGGATCGAAGGCCGCCGCGGGATCACGCTCCTGCCGGGAACCACCCAGCAGATGAGCAGCGAGTACGGGGCCATCAACAAGGTCATCTACTTCTCGGTGGACGGGTCGGCCGTTACTCCGCGGCGGCAGGTAGTGGATATCAACAAGTGCAACACCTGTCACAACTACCTCTCGCTTCACGGGGAAAACCGAAACCAGATCGAGATGTGCGTGCTCTGCCACAACCCGAGCGAGAACGACATCTCGCAGCGTCCGAACTCGACGGTCCCCGCCGACAAGACGCTGCCGCCGCAGTCCGTCAATTTCGCCCTGATGATCCACAAGATCCATACCGGGGACGAGATGAGGACGCAATACAACAAGAACTACATCATCGTCGGGTTCGGGGGAAGCCACAACGACTTCGGGCAGAACTTCGTCGCCAACCTGCCCAAGGGCATTCCCAACACCGGGGTCCGGTATCCGGCGATGACGCCGACGGGAGGCGTAGCCGACACCGCCAAGTGCTACATGTGCCACGTCAATACGTCGGAAGGCAACTTCCCGATCGGGAAGAACGCCGTGCTGGACACGCAGGGTCCGGTCAGCCCGGTTGCGGCGACGACCTCGGCGTGCACCGCGTGCCATCAAAACCTCTCGGCTCTCTCGCATGCGCTGTCTCAAACGGATCCGAAATTCGGCGAGAGCTGTGATGTTTGCCACGCTACGGGTACCGCATTTGACGTAGATCAAGTACACGCGGGTCAGTAGCCAGCATCATAGGAACGACATGAACCTCATGTTCGGGCTACGATCCCAAAACAGTTGTCCTCTGTCTGGCAAGGCGCGTTTCGCAAGAACGCGCCTTGCGCTTTTTGCAGGCACACTCCTGCTGTTCTCCTCTTCCGGGGCCAACGCTCAGGAAAAGCCGGCCCCGCCGGCGGCTGCGGTTCCGGACAAGCCCGCGGAATATGTGGGCTCGCAAACGTGCCAGATGTGCCACGAGGACATCTTTAACGCCTTTCAGAAGAATCCTCACGAAGTTGTGGAGACGGACAAGAAGCGCGGCTGGGCGACCAAAGCCTGCGAATCCTGCCACGGTCCCGGCAGCAAACATGCCGATTCGGCGTCGGCCGCGGACATCCGGCAGCCCGCCAAGCTGAAGGCGTCCGAAGCCGACCGCGTCTGCCTCGCCTGTCATCAGAACCAAAGCACTCATACCGGCCGCTTGAACAGCAGCCATGCGAAGAACCAGGTGAGCTGCACGGCCTGCCACGCGGTTCACAAGAACGGACCCAACGGCCTGGTCGCGCGGAAGGAGCCGGACATTAACAAGCAGTGCGCCGGCTGCCACCCCGATGTCTGGGCGAGTTTCCTGAAGCCGTACAAGCACAGGTTGCCGGAAGGCGCGATGAGCTGCGTGGACTGCCACGATCCGCATGGATCGGCAGTGCCGAAATCGATTCAATTGACGCGCGCCAACGAACCGGGCTGTATGAAGTGCCACGGCGACAAGGTGGGACCCTTTCCCTTCGAGCACGCTCCCGTGCGGCTCGAAGGATGCGGCGCATGCCACCAGCCTCACGGCTCCGCCAATCCAAAGATGCTGACGCGGCCCCAAGTACGATTCCTGTGCATGGAGTGCCACTCCAACATTCCCGTGCCCACGCCGGCTCCCAACACGTACCTGGGAACGGTGGGACCGGCGATCCACGACCTCCGCTCGCCGCGATTCCAGAACTGCACCCTCTGCCACCAGAAGGTGCATGGGTCCTACGTGGACCGGGCGTTTTTCAAATGAGGATCCTACTGGTTCTTCTCATGACGGCCACGGCGATAGCCCAGCAGAATGCGGGAGCCGGGGGTCCGGGGTCGGGGGTCGGGGCGCAGGCGAAACCGGCCGACCAGCAGGCGGCGCCTGCCAAGGCGGACGATCAGGCGAAAGCCGCGGACCAGCAGGCGGCGCCTGCCAAGGCCGACGAGAAAGCCGCCTCGCCCGTGCCATCGGGAGAGCAATGGTTCACCGGCAGCTTTGAGGTAGGCTATCGCTGGCTGACCGACGTTCGCGGCAGCTATCCGACTTATCGCACGATCGTGAACCTGGGAGAGGGTCCCAAGCTGACCGGGCTCGATTTCACGATCACGGACCCGAAGCACCGGCTCTTCGACCGGCTCGACGCCCGCGCCAATAGCTGGGGCGATCCTTACAACACGGCGCATCTCGACATGCGGAAGAAGGGCATCTACGACTTCAGCGCCGACTACCGCAACATCGCCTACTTCAACGCGCTGCCCTCGTGGGCCAATCCGCTTTCCCCCCTGGGATTCAACGAACAGGCGTATGACACCCGGCGGCGCACGGGCTACGGCGACCTGCAGTTTTTCCCCGGCAAGCACGTCATGCCGTACCTGGTTTTCGAGCGCAACTCGGAAAACGGCCACGGCGTGTCCACGTGGGTTCAGGACGAAAACAACGAGTTTGCCGTGCCCACGCAGTTGCGAAACAGCACCAATAACTACCGCGGCGGCGTGCGGCTGGAGTACAACCGGTTCCACGTGACACTGGAGCAGGGCGGCACTACTTTCAAGGAAGACGATTCGGCCTACGCCAACGGCCTCAGCTACGGCGATCGCACCACGCCGGTCCTCGGCAGCACCCTGTACCTGAAGACCCTGCAGCAGACCTACGGGATTCGGGGGAGCAGCATCTACAGCAAAGTGCTCGCCACCGCCAGCCCGGCTTCGTGGATCAATCTCTACGGCCAGTTCCTGTGGAGCGAGCCGAAAACCGACGCCCGCTACTTCGATAACGCCACTGGAAACTTCGCGCTTCTGAATGCGCTGCTGCTGTACCCGGCGCAGTTCGACATGGCCAACAGCAATGCGGTGGCGCCGCATGTGCTGGGCAACGGCGGGCTCGAGATTCGTCCGTTCCGCAGGCTGCGCATCATCGATTCCGTCACCATCAATCACTATCACGATGCCGGCTTCGGAATGCTGAACGAGCAGATTCTGGTGACGCCAGGCAACGGACCGGCATTCCTCGATCTGCTCAACACGCGCCAGGTCGTAAATTATAACCAGCAGCAGGTGGAAGCTCTCGTTGATGTGACCAACAAAGTCACGCTTCGCGGCGGATACCGCTTTGTCTGGGGCGACGCCACGGTGCGCGCGGGGCAGCTCGATCCCGCTGGGCCCCTGCAATCGCGCGATCTGCGCCAGAACGTCGCGCTGGCGGGAGCGACTGTCCGGCCATGGCAAAAGCTGTCGTTCAACGTCGATTTCGAAAGCGGCGTGACCGACCAGACCTATTTCCGGACCAGCCTGTACAACTTCAACAGGTTTCGCGTGCGGGCCAAGTACCAGGCGACCGCGTCGCTCTCGTTACAGGCCAATTTCGCCCTGCTCGACAACCAGAACCCGGCCACCGGAATCCAGTACGATTTCCGCTCGCGCGACAATTCGCTGGCCTTGTACTGGACGCCGAATGGAGCCAAACGGATCAGCGTGATGGCCGAGTACAACCGGTCGTCTCTGCGCTCGAACATCGATTTTCTGCTACTGCCCTTCCTGACTCCGGCAGTGTCGAACTACACCGAGAACGGCCACACCGCCACTTCGGCTATCGACATCACGCTGCCCGCGGTGGGAGGCATCTCACCCAAACTGACGGCGGGCGGCTCCCTCTTCATTTCCGCCGGAACGCGCCCGACGCAATATTATCAGCCCCTCGGAAGGCTCTCCTTACCGCTCCACAAGCACATACAATGGAATACAGAGTGGCGCTGGTATGGTTTCGGGGAAAATTACTACCAGTACGAATCCTTCCGGGTGCACACGTTCATGACGGGGATCAGGGTCGACAAATAGGAGACCAGGCATGTTCCGACTTCGAGTGATTGCGATGGGCGCGGTCGCCGCGTGGGGTGCGTGGGCGGCCGACATCGTTCCGGGCGATGCCAGGCGCGGAGAACAGCTCTTTCAGAGCGAGCACTGCATCCAGTGTCACAGCATCAAAGGCCGCGGCGGTTCGCTCGCGCCCGACCTCGCCCGGCGGATCGACCGCGACTACACTCCGGCGGTGATGGCCAGCCTGATGTGGAATCACGCTCCGGATATGTGGGACGCAATGAAGAAGAACGGCGTCAACAAAACGTCGCTCTCCCCGGAGGCCGCGTCGGACCTGTTTGCCTATTTCGTTTCGGCGCGCTATTTCGAGCGGCCCGGCGATGCCGCCCGGGGCAAGCAGGCGTTCGCAGCCAGGCACTGCACCGACTGTCACGGCATCACCAGCTCTCCGGTGGCGGCGGCGCCGCCGGTGGCCAAGTGGGAGTCGCTCGCCGAACCGGTGGTGCTGGCGCAGCAGATGTGGAATCACGGCGCCAAGATGCGCGAGCAGTTCTCGCAGAAAAAGCTGGCGTGGTCCAAACTCACCGCGCAGGAACTAACCGACATGCTGGTGTATCTCCAGAACCTGCCGGAGACGCGGAACCTGGCATCGAATTTCTCGTTTCCGCCGTCCGACACCGGTGAGAAGCTCTTCGTATCGAAAGGCTGCGCCGGCTGCCACACCGGTCCCAAGATGGCGCTGGAGAACCGGCTCCACAACCAGACCCTGACCGAGATCGCGGTGGACATGTGGAACCACCAGCCGAGCATGAAGAATCCCCCGCCCGAGCTTTCGCAGGAGGAGATGCGCCAGATCATCTCGTATATCTGGGCGCGCCAGTATTTCCGCGGGTCAGGCAGCGCAGAACGGGGAAAGAAGGTTTTCAGCGACGCCCATTGCGCCAGCTGCCACGACGACCCCTCGAGCGGAGCGCCCAAACTGGGCAAAGGAAAGGACGCTTACTCGGACATCACCATGGTGGCCGCGCTGTGGAACCACGGGCCGCGGATGCTGGAAGGGATGAACCAGAGGAAGCTGGCGTGGCCGCGATTCACCGCGCAGCAGATGAGCGATCTGATCGCGTATTTGAATTCGTTGTAGCTGACAGCTGACAGCCAGTAGCTGACAGCTAATTCTCCGTCGGCGCCTTTTCGCACTTCTCGACGACCAGAATCTCGATCGGCAGCTTGCGGGAATCCAGCTTGAGGCCCAATTGCTGGACCGTCGTGAACACGGAGCCCCCGGAGGTCGGGTCGGAGGCGGCATCGGCAGGTCCCTTGCCATCGCCGCCGGGCGCGGTTGCGGGCACCGGGGCTCCGGCTGCGCGCGCCATGGCCATCATTTCGGCCATGCTGATATCGAGCGCGACGTGATATTTCCCCTTGAGCTCCGTCTGATCGACGATCGGTTTGTCGACCAGCTTGGAAAGCAGTTCGACCAGCCCGTCCATGGGCATCTTCTCGGCTTCCATGTGCATACCGGCGGGGGTGACGGTCATCTTCATCGGACCGGCCTCGCCGCCACCGACCGTGACTGTCCGGGTATCGCCGCTTCCGGTCATCTTGATCTGCGGATTGCTGTTGCCCGGCGGCGGCGCCGGATCGGCTCCGGGCGGCGCAGGTTCCGCTTTTGCGGGCTCGGAATCGGGCGGAGCCTCCTTCATCTTTAATCCGGTCTTGGCTACGGTCAGCGCGTACGCCGAATGCTCCTTGGTTTCGCGATGAAACTCCAGCTTGAAGCGCTCTGCCAGGAGGACCTGGAGCATTTCGGGCACCTGGTCTTTGTTCGCGCCCGGAGGCATCTTGGCCATGATGTCCCAACGCTGGGCGCCGATGCCGTTCATCCAATCGGGGGAGACCAACTGGTAGGATTTCAGCTTATAGGCGATGCGGATAAGGTCGGAAAGCGACAGGGAGCCGATATCCACGCGAGCCGCGTCGATCTTCATGCCGACGTGGGCCTTGCCGGACATGATCGCCACAGGGTCTAACGGGGGAGCCTGCTTGACCGAGGCTACTTCGAACGTGAGCTTTGCCGCCGGAGGCTGCGCCTGCGCAAACGCGACCGCGCCGAGACACACCCCGGCGCAGATCGCCTGAAGGAACTTCGTGAGCATGATTCAGTATACGGTAGCTCTCCGCCGAAGTTCCCAAGTTGGGGAAAGGCACGTCATATGTATTACTTGGCGTCTCAGGGCAACCATATATACCAGCCGGTACGGGAACCGCGCTAACCTTCGGGGTACTGGTAGCCGGCGCGGCGGCCGTTGTATAGTCCAAGTTCGAATGACTGCCGTTCAAGCCGTCCCCAAAATCGTGCGCCAGGATTGCTGGCCCACCCTGCCGGATCGCATTGAGGATCTGGGCGTTCCGCGCGCCGTGGTGACCGACCTGGTGCTGCGATATCTCTGGCTGCACGGCGCGGGCACGTTGGGAGCCCTGCACGACACGCTGAAGATCTCGTTTCCGATCCTGGAGACCCTGTTCCACCAGTTCCGGCAGCAGCAGTTGCTGGAAGTGAAAGGGATGGTGGGCAACGACTATTCGTTCTCACTCACCCAGGGAGGCCGCAATCTTGCCGGCGGGCGAAACGAGGTGTGCCAGTACGTGGGTCCGGTGCCGGTGTCCATTCAGCAATATCAAAAGGTAGTCAAGGCCCAGGCGGCCCAGGTACGCCTAAGCCGCGAAAGCCTGCGCCGCGCGTTCGACGATCTCGTGCTGCCGGACGGACTGCTCGACCAGCTCGGTCCGTCCCTAATCGGTCACGAGTCGCTGTTCCTCTACGGCGGCACCGGCAACGGCAAAACCAGCATTGCCGAGCGCATTCTGCGCATCTATCACGACGCAGTGGCGATCCCATACGCGGTTGAGGCCGACGGTCACATCATCACCATGTTCGATCCCGTAGTTCACCGCCAGTTGCCCTTCAGCGACGATCAGATGGACATGCGCTGGGCCATATGCGAGCGGCCGTGCATCACCGTGGGCGGTGAACTTTCGGCAGCCATGCTGGAACTCCGGCTGGACGAGTCAACGCGGGTGTTCATCTCGCCTTGCCAGATGAAAGCGAACAACGGCATCCTGATCATCGACGATTTCGGCCGCCAGGTACTGGCTCCCAAGGACCTGCTGAACCGGTGGATCGTCCCGCTGGATCGCCGCGTGGATTACCTGACGCTGGCCTCGGGAATGAAGTTCCAGGTGCCGTTCGAGTTGATGGTCGTCTTCTCCACCAACCTGAACCCGCATGACCTGGCCGATGAGGCCTTCCTGCGCCGCATACAGTCCAAGGTGCTGGTAGACAACATCTCGCCCGACATCTTCGAGAGGATTTTCCAGCGCGTGGTGCAGAACTTCCAGGTGCCGACCGAGCCCGGCTGCGGGGAGCATCTGCGCATGCGCTGCGAGGAGTACGTGGCCAAGGTGCTCCGCGCCTGTTACCCCATGGACATCTACCGCCTGGTAAAGGCCATCAGCGAGTACGAAGGCCGGCCCGTCCGCATGACCAAGGCCAACATCGATCGCGCGGTGGACCTTTACTTCGCAAAGAGCCCGGTAGCGAACGCGCAATAAAAGGCTTCAGGCATCAGACCCCGGCCAAGAGCGGGCCCGCTTCGCGGGCCATGATAACCTGTAGGTCTACCCACCGACCATGCGAAATGTTGTGATCATTGGCTCCGGCTGTGCCGGTAACACAGCCGCTATCTACACGGCGCGCGCGAATCTCAAGCCACTCGTCATCTCCGGCCACGAAGCCGGCGGCCAGCTTTCGATGACCACTCTGGTGGAGAACTTCCCCGGATTTCCTGAGGGCATCAACGGGCCCGACCTGGTGGAGAACATGAAGAAACAGGCGCAGAATTTCGGCGCCGAATACCACACCGGCACCGTCATCGATACCGATCTTTCGCAGCGCCCGTTTCGCCTCAACATCGAAGACGAATGGCTCGAGACCCGCACTCTCATTGTCGCCACCGGCGCCAGCGCCCGATGGCTCGGGCTGGAGTCGGAGCAGAAGCTCATCGGGCACGGCGTCTCCAGCTGCGCCACCTGCGACGGGTTTTTCTATCGCGGCCGGAAGATCATGGTGATCGGCGGCGGAGACTCGGCGATGGAAGAGGCGAATTTCCTGGCGCGATTCGGCAGCGAAGTCACGTTAGTGCACCGGCGCGAGGAATTCCGGGCCTCCAAGATCATGCTGGACCGCGCGCGCAGCAATCCCAAGATCAAATTCATCACCAATACCGTGGTCGAGCAAGTGCACGACGCGGCGCAGGGAATCGTCACCGGGGTTCGGCTGCGCAATCTCAAGAGCGGCGAAGCCTGGGACCAGGAGGTGGACGGCTTCTTCCTCGCCATCGGCCACATCCCCAACACCAAAGTCTTCAAAGGCCAGATCGAGACCGATGCCGACGGCTATATTGTCTCCAAGGGCGGCGCACGCACCAATATCGCGGGCGTTTTTCACGCCGGCGACGTGCAGGATCGAACCTACCGCCAGGCAATCACGGCGGCGGGAGCCGGCTGCATGGCCGCCATGGAAGCGGAACGTTTTCTGGAAGCGGAAGGACACTAACTCCATGATTGAGCGCATTTACCCCACCGGCGTTCCGGCCCCGCGCGGCCCATACTCGCCCGCGGTGCGCGCGGGCGATTTCATTTTCGTCTCCGGCCAGGTGCCGGTGGACCCAGCCACGCAGCAGCTCGTCTCCGGCGATGTCGCCACCGAGACCCGCCGCGTGCTCACCAACATTCAGGAGATCCTGAAAGGCTGCAGCGCGTCGATGAGCGACGTGGTCAAATGCAACGTGTATCTGGCCGACCGCAAGGACTTTGCCGCCATGAACGCCGTGTACGCCGAGTTCTTTGGCGACGCCAAGCCGGCCCGGGCCACGGTGGTCACCGGATTCGCGATGGAAGGCATTCACGTCGAAATCGAGTGCATGGCGTACCAGCCCCGGCCGGTGGACGTGGTCTCGAACAAAAAGGCGTAGATTACTTCGCGTTCTTTAACAGATCTCGCGACCTGGCCTGGTCCGCTTCGGCTCCCGCCTTGTCCCCCAGGGCGCGGCGCGCAGCGGAACGATTGGTGTACGCGTTGCCATATGCCGGGTTGAGCTTGATAGCCGCGTCGAAATCGGCAACGGCGTCCTTGAACAGCTTCAACCGGAAGCGGGCGTATCCGCGCGCGTTGAAAGCGGTCGCGAGATAGGGATTGAGCGCCAACGCTTGCGACAGCGCCGCGACGGCTTCGACGAACTTGTCTTCCTGGATCAGCCGCCGGCCCTGCTGGTGGTAGTCGTCGGCGGTCATCACTTGCTTGTCCACGGGCGGCGGGGGCGGTGTCTTGACGGACGCGGGCGCTGGCGCGGCCGCTGGG
>Ga0335077_10002935_pt1 | contig 20426 bp, 11 predicted proteins | sample Lox_Sample_31_FD_207151 | JGI IMG/M metagenome (GOLD analysis project Ga0335077, IMG submission 207151) | Soil microbial communities from Loxahatchee National Wildlife Refuge, Florida, United States - Lox_Sample_3.1 | ecosystem: Environmental > Terrestrial > Soil > Wetlands | place: USA...
GGATGCGAACGACTCCGGGCTCGGGCTCGGGTTCGGCCGTTTGGGTCTTTCGGTGCGACATTACCACTTTCTAACGCGCCCCCGCCGCCGGCACAATCTCCCATCCGCCCTTACGCCGAGCGGAGATCTCCCGGCCGCATCGATGGGAGCCGCTCCCCGTGGGCCACCGCCGAGACGATGCGTGCGAGCTTTCCGACGCCGTCGGTGAGGGCCGCCGGCCCCGGCTGGAGGATGAGCGCGCTCTTCACCTCGTAGATCTGGTCGCCCCGCACCGCCGCGGTGTCGGAAAACCCCGGTCGAGCGACGATGGCCTCGCGCCGCGCCTTCTTTCCGCACCAGCTCGCGACCACCACCTCCGGATCCCGGCGCGCCACTTCGAGCGGATCGAAGATTCTCCCCTTCGCCTCGTGGGAGCTCCGGCTCTCCCGACAAATGTCCTCCCCTCCGACGAGCTCGACGAGCTCGGAGACCCACCGGATCCCGGAGATGAGAGGGTCCGGCCACTCCTCGAAGAAGACCCGGGGTCGGCTCGGCAGCGCCCGGCCCTCCGCGGCCAGCCTCGCGAGGCCGCGCGCGAGCTCGTCGGCGAGGGCGGCGCCGGCCCCAGCCCTCCCCACTGCGGCGGAGACGGCGCGGATGGTCTGCAGGATCTCCGGGATCGATCGCTGGTTCGTGACGAGCACCGATAGCCCCCGCTTCACGAGATCGCGCGCCACCTCGGCCTGCAGGTCGGAGAAGCCGACGACGAGGTCGGGGCGGAGCGCCGAGATGGCGTCGGCGTCCGCGGAGAGAAACGTGCTCACTCGCGGCTTCCGCCGGGCCTCGGGCGGGCGCACCGTGAAGCCGGACACCCCGACGACGAGGTCTCCGGCCCCGATCCGATAGAGCGTCTCGGCCGTCTCCTCAGTGAGACAGACCACGCGGGACGGGTACGGCGGCGCGGAGGAGAGCAGTGCCTCGAGGTCCAGGCGATCGCTCCTTTCCGACCGTAGAGAACCAATAACGAGCGGGATCGGCAAGGTTCCTCGGGATCGCCCTCGTCGCGGCACCGGGGCCCTACGCCAGGGCGGCGCCCTACCCGCCTGGGTCGTCGCATGGGCTTGCGACGGCCTCAGGGGACGAAAAGGCCGGATCGGCTTTCTTTTCCCGGGAACCGATTCTTTGCCGGTCGCGGGCGTAACGCCTACCGACCTCGGGGTACTTACCGAGCAGGGACCATGCCCTCGCACCTTCGCCACATCGCAGCGCTCGCGGTCGCGTCCGCCGCCGCAGGGACGGCGTGCACGTCCGGGCCCGGCCCCGCCCTCGCGGAGGGGCGAGAGGTCGCGCCCCAGAAGGAGATGAGCATGGGAGCGTTCCAGAAGCCGGGCCGCGAGGAGCTCCGCAAGCGCCTCTCGGGCGAGCAGTTCTTCGTCACCCAGGAGGAGGGGACAGAGCGTCCCTTCCAGAACGCCTACTGGGAGGAGCACCGGCAGGGAATCTACGTGGACGTCGTCTCCGGCGAGCCCCTCTTCAGCTCTCTCGACAAGTTCGACTCGGGCACGGGCTGGCCAAGCTTCACCCGTCCCGTCTCGCCCGAGGCCGTCCGGACGCACACGGACTACAAGCTCATCGTGCCGCGCACGGAGGTGCGTTCCCATCTCGCGGATTCTCACCTCGGCCACGTCTTCCGGGATGGGCCTCGCCCCACCGGGCTGCGCTACTGCATCAACTCCGCCGCGCTCCGGTTCGTCCCCCTGGAGCGGCTCGAGGCGGAAGGCTACGGCGCGTTCCTCGAGTCGTTCCGGCTGGCCGCCGGGGCCAGCGCGGGGAAGGGCTCGCCGTGAGGGCGCTCTGGATCGCGGGAGCACTCGCCGTCGCCGTGCTCGTCGTGCGCGCGGTCGACCCGCAAACCCCACCGGACCGAGGAGGCTCCCCAATGGCGATCGGCAACCCGAGCTGCGGAAAGAACCCCGGACACGTGGGCCACGGTACGCCGCTCACCCCCACGGGGCACGACGAGCTCGCCGCCTTCGCGCAGGGCTGCTTCTGGGGGGTCGAGGAGCGATTCCGGAAGCTCCCCGGCGTCGTCGCCACCGCGGTCGGCTACACCGGGGGACAAGCGAAGAATCCGAGCTACGAGGAGGTGTGCGGCCACGGGACCGGCCACGCCGAGGCGGTGCTCGTCGAGTTCGATCCGGCCCGGATCACCTACGCGGACCTGCTCGCGTTCTTCTGGCGCACCCACGACGCCACCTCCGGGGACCGCCAGGGACCGGACCGCGGCAGCCAGTACCGCTCGGCGATCTTCACCTTCGGACCGGAGCAGCTGTCCCTCGCACTCGCATCCAAGGCCGAGGAGCAGAAGCATCTCGCGGACCCCATCACTACCGAGATCTCTCCCGCCGGCCCCTTCTGGATCGCGGAGGAGTACCACCAGCAGTGGGACGAGAAGCACGGCTCCCTCTCCTGCCCCGTCCCGCACCGCGCCAGGCCTCGGTGAGAGATACCGCCGCGTCCCCTTCGCGGACCCGGGTCCTCACAAGGCAGACCGGCCGCTCCGCGCTCGCCGGCTGAAGGCCCGCGGCCACCGCTCGCGAGACGGCCTTGGGCCGGACTCGCTCGTGTGGGTCTTTCTCGTCCTCGCGGGGCCGCGAAGGGTCGCTACGGGAAGGCAGAAGGCTGACGGAGGCGCCCCTGTAGCGGATATGATGGGACGCCTTCGACGCCTTTCCCCCCCCAAGCGGCGCGGCCGGGCCGCACCCGGATCGTCCTGAACCCTCGAGCGAACCGAACCAACCCCGAAGCCATTGCCCTCGTCCGCGCCTCCCAGCGGCCGCAATCCGGTGACGCTCCTCACCCTTCCCTGGCACGGAACCCTCCATGAGAAGGCTACCCGCCCTCGCAGCCATCGCCGCCCTCATCGCCGCGCTCGCGTACTTCTTCTCGTTGAGGGCCGGCCGGGTGTACATCTTCAAGGGCCTCGCGGGACCGGACGCACCGACGAGCGTCCCCCAGGCCTCGGCGACGCCCTGGACCGAGTACGAGAGTGGCTCGGATAGCTCGCTCGCGATTCTCCTCACCGACCCGAAGTCGAACTGGCTCGGGCTCGCGCATGGCTTCCGGTCCGCCGGGATCCCCTTCTCCATCGCCACGGACTACCGCCGCGCCACCCGGCACCGGGTGGTCCTCGCCTACCCCACCGTGTCGGGTGCGAAGCTCAGCTCCGAGGCCTCCGAGGCGTTAACCCGCTTCGTGGCGAGCGGAGGGGTACTCATCGGCTTCGAGGTGCTCGGGGGCGGGCTGGAGCGGGTCTTCGGATTCTCCCAGGCGGTGCCGCTTCGCGCCCGCTTTCGCCTCGTCTTCACCCACCCGGAGGCGGGCTCCGATGCGCTGGAGCGGGAGGTCCCGATCGACAATCCGCGCGCGGCGAGCGCCATGGGCGCCTATGCCTACACCTCGCCGGCCGACCCGCCCCTGGCCGTCTACGAGGACGGGGGTGCCGCCATCACCGACCACCGGTGGGGAGAGGGACGAGCCGTGGCCTTCGGGTTCGACCTCGGCGCTCTGCTCCTCAAGGGCTACAACAACCGCCAGGAGAGCATGGCCCGCAGCTACGACAACGGCTACGAGCCCACGCTCGACGTGCTCCTGCACCTCGTCGAGGACATCTACCGACGCGGCGACGACCGCGCCGTCATCGTCGGCCCGGTCCCCGACGGGAAGGACCTCGCCGTCCTCCTCACCCACGACATCGACTACACCCGGTCGCTCGCGAACGCCCTCGTCTACGCCCGGACCGAGCGGGACGCCGGGGTCCGGGCCACGTACTTCGTCCAGACGAAGTACATCCGGGACTACAACGACGACGCGATCCTAGGGGCGGACAGCCCGGGCGAGCTCCGGCAGCTCTTGGACCTGGGGATGGAGATCGCGAGCCACACCGTCTCCCACTCGCGTACCTTCGCCCATTTCCCCATGGGAGACGGCACCGAGCGATACCCCGACTATCGGCCCTTCGTCGCCGACAAGGAGACCACGAACGGGGGCACCATCCTCGGCGAGCTGCGAGTGAGCCGCTTCCTCCTCGAGAGCCTCGTCCCTGGCCTCCGGGTCACGAGCTTCCGCCCGGGCTACCTCTCGGACCCCTACGGCCTTCCCCAAGCGCTTTCCGCCACCGGCTACCGGTGGAGCTCCTCGGTGACGGCGAACGACTCCCTCACCCACCTCCCCTACCAGCTCAACTACGCGCGGGAGACCCAGGGAGAGGTACCGGTGTTCGAGTTCCCGATCACCATCGCCGACGGCCCCCCGCCTCTCGCCGAACGCGTGCAGGAGAGCGTCCTGCTCGCGCGGAAGATCGCCCGCAAGGGCGGCCTGTGCGTGGTCCTCATCCACCCGGACGTGGTGGAGCCGAAGCTCGGGTTCGAGAAGCAGTTCGTGGAGGGGGTGCGAGCCTTCTCCTGGTTCGGAACCCTGGACGAGCTCGGCCGCTGGTGGAGCGCGCGGGACTCGATGCGGGTCGCGAGCGAGTGGCGGGGAGGGAAGCTCGCCGTCCGCCTGGAGGCGCCCTACCCCATCGACGGACTGACGCTCGCTCCGCCGGCCGGGATGCATCCCGTCCCCGGGCAGGCCCTCGTGCGTGGGGCGTCGGAGCGCTCCACCGTCCTGGGCCGGCTGGAGGGCGCGGCGACCGTCGAGTTCGTCCGCTGATCCACAGACCGCGGAGCCGGCTCCCCGGGCGCGAACCCGTCGTCCGGAGGCGAGCTTAGGGCCCGCCCAGCACCCGCCTTCAGGCTTCGCTACCCTCCCCTGCATGGGGCCTTCGCGACTCGGGGCGGCGTCGACCCAGGGAGAGATCCGCGCCCCTTGACCTGGACGCCCGATAACCCCTGTCCAAACGCCGGTTCCTGCGGCTCTTTCCGGCCGGGGCGCTGGCGCGGGCCTTGCGATCCAATGGGTTACGACCCCGAGGTCGGCCCCGATGGCCCGAAGAACGATTCTCATCGCCGAGGACGACGAGAACGTCGCGCAGCTCGTTGCGTACGTTCTCGCGCGGGAGGGGTTCGCAGTGGAGGTCGTCGCCGACGGCCGCGCGGCCGAGGAGTTCGTGGCCGGGCGGGCGCCGGTCGCTGCGGTCGTGCTCGACATCAACCTCCCGTACCGAGACGGCTTCGAGGTGGCGACGGCGATTCGGGCCGACCGCCGCTGGAAGGACGTGCCCATCCTCGCGCTCACGGCCCGCACCCTCCCCGCCGACCTCGAGCGCTCCCGCGCCCTCGGCGTCCTCGACCACATCGCGAAGCCGTTCCACCCCCAGGCCCTGGCGTTGCGAATTCGGGCGCTCCTCCCCGCCGCCGTCGGCCCCGGGACCTCCCTCCCCGGAGAGGGCCGGGCCGGCGCATGAGGCGGGCGGTCCTCGTGCTCCTCCTCGCAGCCGCCACGGCGCCTTGCGCGGCCGCAGACCTCGAGCTCGCCTATTCCGAGGAGTACCTGACGAACGGCTACGCCAACTGGCGCAGCCTGGAGCTCATCGGCGGACTTCACCTGAGTGAGCACACGCTCCTCGGCGCCTCGGTGCGGGACCTCCAGCGTTTCGGCCTGAACGACGTGGAGCTCGGCGCCTCCGCGAGCGTCCCTCTCGCGGAGCGCCTCACCTTCGCCCTCGAGGGCACCACGAGTCCGACCCACCAGTTCATGCCCTGGGCGAGCGCCGACGCTCAGCTCCAGGCGAACGCCGGCGCCGGGTTCGTGATCTCTCCCGCCGTCCGTTGGTCGCGCTACGTGACCGCCTCCGCCGACGGCACCCCCATCATCTCCCGGCTCGGGATCGAGTACTACTGGGCCGCCTTCCGCGCGAGCTGGACGGGGTTTCTGACCGAGATGTCCGGCTCATGGTGTGCGAGCCAGCGGGCCACCCTCGACTTCTACTACGGCGAGCGCAACCGGGTGGGCGCCGCGTTCAACATCGGGCGCGAGCTCGACACGGTGGCCGGCGGCGCGCTGGTGGTGACCGACGTGGTCGGAGCCGCCGTGGCCGGGGTGCAGGACCTCGACGCGGACTGGTCCCTCGTGTGGGAGATCGGAACCCAGCGCCAGGGGGACTTCTACACGCGCACCGGAGCCAGGCTTGGCATCCGTCGCCGATTCTGACCGGATGGTCTTCGCCGTCGCGGTCGTGGGCCTGGGCTCGCTCGCGCTCACCGTCGCCATCGCCCTGCAGGTGCTCTTCATGAGGTACCGCACCGGGTGGCGCGAGCGGCGGCGGGCCACCGTCCTGGCAGAGTGGCGGCCGCTCCTCTTCGGGTGGATCGTGGGGGAGGACCCTCCGCTCCCGGCCCTCGCGGCGGCCGACGAGGAGGCGTTCCTCCTGCTCTGGAACCACATCCAGGACGGCGTCCTCGGCGAAGCGCGCGCCCGCCTCCGCCAGGTGGGGCGAAGAGTCGGGGCACACCGGATGGCGAGAAGCCGCCTCGAGCGCAAGCACGCAGTCGGACGGCTGCTCGCCCTCCGCACGCTCGGCTATCTGGGACTCGAGGCCGACTACCCGGACGTGGCGCGGTGGCTGGACGACCGGAGGACCTACCTCTGCGTCGCGGCGGCCCGCGCACTGGTGCAGATTGCGCCCGGCCGCGCGAGCGGAGACCTTCTGCCGCGGCTGGCGCGCCGGGTGGACTGGCCGGTGGCGCTCTTCGCCACCATCCTCGCCGAGGCCGACCCCGACGCCACCGCGCATCACTTCCGCGAGGTGGTCCGGGGACTTCCGCGGGAGCCCCTGGTGCGCCTCCTCCCGCTCGTCACCGTACTCGACGGCAGGACCATCAACGACATCGTCGGCGATCTACTCGCGACCTCGTCCGACGCCGAGGTCCTGTCGGCGGCGCTCAAGCGCGCGGAGAGCCCGCACCTGCTACGCCACATCCGAACGGCCTGCGGCCACGCGGACTGGGTGGTGCGGACGCAGGCCTCCGCCGCCCTCGGCCGCGTGGGCGAGATCGCCGATCGGGAGCTCCTGCTGCGCCTCCTCTGCGACCCGAGCTGGTGGGTTCGCTACCGCGCCGCCCAGGCCCTCTTGTCGGGCCGGTTCGGAGGCCCGGCGGAGGTGGCCGCCGCGACGCAGGCGCTCGGCGACCGGTTCGCGCACGACATCCTCGACCAGGTGCGCGCGGAGACAGCGCGATGAGCGCCGGGGACCTCATCGCGGGCGTGCAGTGGTTCTTCCTCGCCTACTTCGTGGGGCTGAACCTCGCCTACATCACCCTCAACGTCGTCTCCCTCCGGGCCATCGGGAAGGACGCCGACGCGCGAGCCTCCTTCCTCCTGCCCAGGTTCTTCTCGGGCCTCGAACCCCCCATCAGCCTCCTCGTCCCCGCCTACAACGAGCAGGCCATCATCGCGAGCTCCATCCGCTCGCTCCTCCAGCTCGAGTACCCCGGCTTCGAGGTCGTGGTCGTGAACGACGGTTCCCGCGACGAGACCCTGGAGGTGCTGAAGCGCGAGTTCCAGCTGGTCCCGTTCCCGGAGGCATACCGCGTGTCCATTCCGACGCGCCCGGTGCGCGGCATCTACCGGTCGCTCGCCCACCGGAACCTGCGGGTCGTCGACAAGGAGAACGGCGGGAAGGCTGATGCGCTGAACGCGGGGGTAAACGCGGCCCGCTACCCGCTGGTGTGCGCGGTAGACGCGGACTCGGTGCTCCAGCGAGACAGCCTGGAGCGGGTGGTGCGGCCCTTCCTGGAGGACCCCGACGTCATCGCCTGCGGCGGGACGATCCGCATCGCCAACGGTTGCCGGGTCTCGGAGGGGTTCATGGAAGAGGTGGGGATGCCGCGGAGCTGGCTCGCCCGCATCCAGATCGTCGAATACCTCCGGGCGTTCCTCTTCGGCCGCATGGGCTGGTCGCCGATGAACGCGATGCTCATCGTCTCCGGCGCCTTCGGACTCTTCCGCCGGACAGTGGTCGTCGAGGTCGGCGGATACCGCACCGACACGGTCGGCGAAGACATGGAGCTCGTGACCCGCCTGCACCTCCGCTACCGGTCAGCGGGCAAGGCCTATCGGATCCCGTTCGTGCCCGACCCCATCTGCTGGACCGAAGCCCCCGAGTCCCTCCGGGTCCTGCGCAGCCAGCGCATGCGCTGGCAACGAGGCCTGCTCGAGAGCCTGACCCTGAACCGCGCCCTCCTCTTCCACCCCCGGGGCGGGGCCCCCGGGTGGCTCGCCTTCCCGGTCCTGGTCCTCTTCGAGGCCATGGGTCCGCTCATCGAGGTCGCCGGCTACGGCTTCATGATCGCCACCTGGATCCTGGGCTGGGTCTCCTGGCAAGGGTTCGCGGCCTTCTTGCTAGCCGCGGTGGCTCTCGGCCTCGTGCTTTCCGCGAGCGCGCTCCTCCTCGAGGAGATGTCCTTCCGTCTCTACCGCAAGCCCGGCCACCTGGGGGCGCTCCTCGTGGCCATGGTGCTCGAGAACTTCGGGTACCGGCAGCTCACCGCCTGGTGGCGGATGCGTGCGATCTTCCGCTGGGTGTTCGGAGGGAGCGGCCAGTGGGGGGTCATGACCCGCAGCGCAGCCTGGCAGGCCGCGGCGCAGGCGAAGAAGCCGGTCCCCGAGAACGGGGGCGCGGTCGCCGCGGAGGGAGTCCTTCCTCCGCCGACCGGCTGAGGGCGTCGCTCGCTCGGCGCTAGGCGCCGCCACCTATTCGACATCGTGAAGTCCTTAGACCCCGCTGGGGCTCTGCCTCGCCTCCGCTCGCTTCGTGACTTCCCTCGCCCGAGGACTTGGTTCGACCACGACGCGTGTAGGCTTCGCTCCCATGCGGGGCGGGCGCGCCCTCCATGCACCTCGCAGGGGCGCCTCGAGGTGCGGGAGTCTGGATGTGCTCCCCGCACATGCGGCTTCGCGGGGCGCGTGGCGCGTCGCGTTGAGGCGCGCTAGACCGGGTCAGCGAGGCGCACACACGGCGGGGACGCACCGAGCACGGCGCGGACGGGCGGGTCTCACCCCCGATGGTGTCCCTCACCCCCAGAGCGGGGTCGCGACGGCCGCAAAAATGGCGCGCAGGAGGAGCATCTCTTGCGCCGCCTCGCTCCGAGCGCGAACGCTCGCGACCGCTTTGCAATGCGTTTACTACCCAATTGAAATCGGCATGAACCTGACCTTGGTCAGGGAGCTTCGCACGGGGCGCAGCCATGCTCCGGCGCGTATGAGCGTCGACGGCGAGGCCCTGGATATGGTGGTTTCCACGCTTCGCGACTACGCGGAGCGCGAGCTCAAGCCCGAGCGGCTCCTGCAGCTCGATCGGGCGAACGAGTTCCCCGAGGACGTCCACCGCGCCCTCTACGGGGACATCGGGCTTCACCTCCTGTTCATCCCGGAGGAATTCGGGGGCATGGGGGGCGGCGCGAAAGAGATCTACCGGGTCTCCGAGGCCCTCGCGCGCATCGACCTCGGGATCGCGACTGGCGTCCTCGCGACCTTCCTCGGCACCGACCCCATCACGGTCGGCGGCACGCCGGAGCAGAAGGCGAAGTGGATGAAGCGGATCGCCGAGGAGGGCCTGCTCGTCGCCTACGGCGCCACCGAGCCCCAGGCCGGAAGCGACCTCACCTCGCTCACCACCTCGGCCGTGCCGGTCGTTCACGAGGGTCGCCCCTCGTACGCGCTGAACGGCCGCAAGCAGTGGATCAGCAACGGCGGCGTGGCCGCCATGTGGCTCATCCTCGCCAACGCCCCGCGCGGCGCCTCCTGGTTCGTCGTCGAGCGGGGGACCCCCGGCATCACCTCAGGACAGCACGAGGACAAGCACGGCATCCGCGCGAGCAACACCACCGCCCTCTTCCTAGACAACGTCATCGTCCCTGCCGACAACCTGGTCGGCGGCGTCGAGGGCCAGGGGTTCGCCCAGGCCCAGGCGGTGTTCGGCTACACGAGACTCATGGTCGCGGCCTTCGGGCTGGGCGCCGGCTGGAGCGCGCTCGAGCGCGCCATCCGCTACGCCCAAGAGCGGATGGTGGGCGGCGGTCCCCTGAGCCGGAAGCAGGGGTTCACTCACAAGCTGCTCGTTCCCAACGCCGTTCGCCTCGAGGCGGCCCGCGCCTTCATCGAGTGGGCCGCGGAGCGGATCGACAGCGGAGAGAAGGACCTCGCCACCGAGGGCGCCATCGCCAAGTACTTGGCCACCGAGGCCGGCAACCGGGCCGCCGAGGACGCGATCCAAGCGCTCGGCGCCAACGGCTACACCCGGGAGTACATGGTCGAGAAGATCAAGCGCGACGTTCGGATTACCACCATCTACGAGGGGACCTCGGAGATCCTGGAGTGGACCACCGCGCGGGACCGGTGGCAGCTCCATCTGAAGTCCCGCGGCGCCCACTACCTCGACTGGGCGCAGCGGACCGAGCGGCTTCACTCCGAGCGCCCGGACGTGGGCGCAAACAATGCTGCGGTCGCGCTCCGCGGCCTGGCCGCGGTCCTGGAGCGATGCCGGGTCGACAAGCTCACACGCCACCAACACGTGCTGTTCCGGCTCGGCGAGATGGTGACCCAGGCGGAGGGGGCGGCCGTCTTCGCCGAGCGCGCCGCGACCGCGCCCACGAAGGCCATCCCGCTCCCCCCCTCGACCATCGACGCGATGTCGCGCGTGTTCGCCCGGGAGGCCGCCGCAAAGGTCGCCTTCGACGGGGCCCGGTGGGCGATCGCCGCCGGGCAGAGCGACCCCGGGTTCTTGCGCTCGATCGATTGGACCCAGGCTCTCGCCGGACAGGCCGGCGGGATCGAGGACATGGACACCATCGCGGGGGGCCTGGTGCAGACGTTCCCCGCCTGAGCCATAGCAGGGCGGCCCGGGCGACTCTTCGTCGTGGCGCGGGCGTGAGGGGGCAAGGGCATGTCGAACCGCCAAGCGCGTGCCGTCGCCGTCGTGGGGATCGGGGCCCTTCTCCCCGATGCGCCCGACGCACCCGCCTTCTGGAAGAACGTCTGCGATCGCCGCTACTCGATCACCGACGTCCCGCCCGACCGCTGGAGCGTCGACGAGTACTACGACCCCGATCCCTCCGCGCCCGACAAGTCGTACAGCAAGATCGGGGCCTGGGTGCGCGGCTACGCCTTCGACTGGCAGCGGTACAAGGTCCCGCCGAAGGTCGCCGCCGCCATGGACCAGGGGCAGCAGTGGGCGGTCTCCATCGCTGGGGAAGCGCTCGCCGACTACGGGTTTCCACGCCACTCCCTGGACCTCGAACGCACCGGCGTCGTGCTCGGCGCCGCCATGGGAGGCGAGCTCCACTACCTGACGAACCTGCGCGTCATGTTCCCCGAGTTCCGCCGCGCCCTCGAGGGGGTGGAGGCCTTCTCGGACCTCTCGCCGGACGTCCGAAAAACGATCGTGGCGCGTTGGCAGGAGGCCGTCCGCGGCCGGCTGCCCCCCATCACCGAGGACTCGATGCCCGGCGAGCTGGCGAACATCATCTCCGGCCGCGTGGCGAACCTCCTCAACCTTCGGGGCCCGAGCTTCATCACCGACGCCGCCTGCGCCTCGAGCTTCGCCGCCATCGACGCGGCCATGGACCTCCTCACCGCGCACCAGTGCGACGCGGTGATCTCCGGCGGCGTCGACCGCAACATGGGAGCGTCCACCTTCGTGAAGTTCTGCAAGATCGGTGCGCTCAGCGCGACCGGGACCCGCCCCTTTGGAGAGGGCGCGGACGGGTTCGTAATGGGTGAGGGGGCCGCCGCGTTCCTGCTGAAGCGGCTCGCCGACGCCGAGCGCGACGGCGATCGCATCTATGCCGTCCTCCGCGGCGTCGGCGCCGCGAGCGACGGGAAGGGCAAGGGGATCACGGCTCCCAACCCCACCGGGCAGAAGCTCGCCGTCCGGCGCGCCTGGGAAGACGCCGGCCTCGACCCAGCGACCGCCGGGATGGTCGAGGCCCATGGGACGAGCACGAAGGTCGGCGACATCGTCGAGGTGGAGAGCCTGGCCGAGTGCTTCGCCTCAGCGGGGCGAGGTGCCGTCGCGCTCGGCTCGGTGAAGAGCAACATCGGTCACCTGAAGGCGGGCGCAGGCGCGGCCGGGCTCTTGAAGGCCGTCCTCTCCGTGCACCACAAGCTCCTGCCCCCCACGCTCCACGCGGCGCGCCCGAACCCCAGCATCGACTTCGCGGCGACCCCGTTCACTCTAAACCACGAGCTGCGGGACTGGGCTCGCACCAACGGGACTCCGCGGCGCGCAGGCGTGTCGGCCTATGGCTTCGGCGGGACGAACTTCCACCTGGTGCTCGAGGAGCACGTCCCCGGAGCGCTCGACCGGGACCGCAAGGCCACGGCCTTCGTACCGGCCTCCACCCCCTTCGGCGGAAGCCCGGCGAGGGCGGAAACCTCGGCCGCCGTGTCGAAGCCGCCGCTGCGAGGGATGCTGGCCCTGGGCGCGGCGAGCGCAGCAGATCTTGGGGCGCGGCTCGAACGCGAGCTCGTCCGCGCCAAGGAGGGCGCCCTGCCGCCCCCGGCCTTTCCCTCTCGGGCCGACCTCGCTGCTCGCGAGCGGCTCGTCATCGATTTCGATGGGGGCGCCGACCTCGTCGAGAAGCTCGAGCGCGCCCGGCGGGTGCTCGAGTCCGACGCGCCGGCGGCTTGGAAGGCTCTCGCGAACCAGGGCGTCTTCCGCGGTGCCGGCGCCCCGAGCGGCAAGGTCGCGTTCCTCTTCCCCGGCCAGGGGAGCCAGTTCGTCAACATGGGACGCGCGCTCTACGACCGCGAGCCCGCGGTACGCGCCGTGTTCGACGAGGCGGACGCCGTCCTGGCGCGCATCCTCGGCCAGCCGCTCACCGCCTACCTCTTCGCGGACGCCGGCGATGAGGGCGCGATGGCGCGCGCCGAGGGGGCGCTCCGCCAGACCGCTATCACCCAGCCGGCGGTCCTGACCCTCGACAACGCCCTGCGCTCGCTCCTCGCCGAGTACGGGATAGAGCCGGACTACGTCATGGGTCATTCCCTCGGCGAGTACGGCGCGCTCGTCGCCGCGGACGTCATGCCTTTCGCAGACGCGCTCGAGGCCTCGGCGGCCCGCGGCCGCGAGATGACCCGGGTGAGCCTCTCGGACAACGGCTGGATGGCGGCGGTCATGGGCCCGCTCGAGGTCGTGGAGAAGGCGCTTGCCTCGGTCGACGGCTACGTGGTCGTGGCCAACATCAACAGCCGGAGCCAGGCGGTCATCGGCGGCGAGACCGCCGCGGTGCAGCGCGCCATGAAGGCCCTGGGCGCCCTCGGCATCGAGACCATGCGCCTGCCGGTGAGCCACGCGTTCCACACCCGCATCGTCGCTCCCGCCGCTGAGGCGCTCGGCGAGGTGCTCGACCGCCTCCGCATCTCCTCGCCGCGCCTGCCCGTCGTCGCGAACGTGACCGGTGCCCTCTATCCGAGCAGCCGCCGGGAGATCCGCGACATGCTCGTCGAGCAGATCGCCTCCCCGGTCCAATGGATAGGGGGCCTGGAGACGCTCTGGAGCGAAGGCGTGCGCACCTTCGTCGAGGTGGGTCCCAAGAAAGCCCTCAAGGGCTTCGTGGACGACGTCCTGGGGAGTCGCGACGGGCTCCTATCCCTCTTCACGAATCACCCCAAGGTAGGTGAGGTCGGAGCGTTCAACCAGGCGCTCTGCGGGCTCTTCGCGGCCGGCCACGGTGCCGCGCTCGAGCCCCCGCAGGAGGTCTGGCGCAGCCGCGCCGGCGAAGCCGCGCCGCCCGCTCCCTCGATCGAGAACACAGCCGCCCTGGCCAGCGGCTTTCCGGAGGTCGAAATGGCGCAGAACAGGTCCATCGAGGAACTCGCCCAAGTGCTCGTCCGGGCGATCGCCAGCGCGACCGCGCGTTCCGGGGCGAGCGATGGGGCAGTCGCGGCCTCGGACCGCAACGCCCCTCCGGCGGGTTCGGTGGTGATTACCGGCTGCGGCCTCGGGCTCCCCGGCGCGGAGAAGCCCGTCATGGATCCCGAGAACGTCGATCGGATTCTCCGCGGCGACCAGCTCATCGACCTCTTGCCGGTCCGCTTCCGCGAGCGCATGGCTCGCAAGCAGGTGACGCGCGTCGTGAAGACTCCGGAGGGCGACGGCCGCTTCGAGACCATCCACGACTCCGTGGACGTCCTCAAGCTCGCCGGCAGGGCCGGCGCTTTCGATCTCGTCGCCGAGTACGGGGTTCCCGAGAAGCTCGTCGAGGCGCTCGACAGCACCACGCAGCTCGCTATCGCCGCGGGGATCGATGCCCTGCGAGAGGCCGGGATCCCGCTCGTCCAGACCTGGCGCCGGACCACCAAGGGGACCTTCCTACCGGACCGGTGGATGCTCCCCGAGCCGATGCGGGACGAGACCGGGGTGATCTTCGCCTCCGCCTTCCCCGGGATCGACCGCTTCGCCGAGGAGCTCGGCCGCTACCACCGCCACGAATCCCGCCGGGCGCGCCGGGCCACGCTCGAGGAGATCCGGGGTTGCACGAGCGACCCGTCGGCTCTCCGCGAGATCCAGCGGCAGATCGCACTCGTCGAGGACGAGATGCGGCGCGAGCCGTACGTCTTCGACCGCCGTTTCATTCTGCGCGTCCTGCCCATGGGCCACAGCCAATTCGCTGAGCACGTGGGGGCCCGCGGCCCGAACGCGCTCGCCAACGCAGCCTGCGCCAGCACCGCCCAGGCGGTCGCCCTGGCCGAGGACTGGATCCGCTCCGGTCGCTGCCGCCGGGTGGTAGTGGTGTCCGCCGACAACACCACGAGCGAGAACCTCATGGAGTGGATCGGCTCCGGCTTCCTCGCCACCGGCGCGGCCGCGACCGACGACAAGGTCGAGGAAGCGGCCCTCCCGTTCGATCGGCGCCGCCACGGCACGATCATCGGAATGGGGGCAGCGGCGCTCGTGGTGGAGAGCCAGGACGCCGTCGAGGAGCGCGGCATGCGTGGCATCGTCGAGCTCCTCTCCAGCGAGACGCGGAACAGCGCCTTCCACGCGACGCGGCTCGACGTCGACCACGTCTCGTCGGTCGTAGAGAGCCTCGTCCGCTCCGCCGAGAGGAGGTTCGGGCTCGATCGGCGCGCCATGGCCGCCGAGACGGTGTTCATGTCGCACGAGACGTACACCCCGGCACGCGGCGGGAGCGCCTCCGCGGAGGTCGAGGCCCTTCGCCGGGTCTTCGGCGGCGCGTCCACCGAGATCGTGATGTCGAACACGAAGGGGTTCACGGGCCACGCGATGGGCGCCGGCATCGAGGACGTCGTCGCCGTCAAGATCCTGGAGCGGGGCATCGTCCCGCCGGTCCCGAATTTCCGCGAGGAAGATGCCGACCTCGGCCCGCTCAACCTGAGCCGCGGCGGCCGCTATCCGGTCAACTACGCCATCCACCTCGCCGCCGGCTTCGGCTCCCAGATCGCTCTCACCCTTACGCGGCGGATCCCCGGCGCGCCCGACCGCGTCGACCGCCCCGACGTCTACCGGCGGTGGCTCGATGCCGCGAGTGGCGTCGACCAGGCCGAGACGGAGGTCGTACAGCGCACCTTGCGCGTAGTGTCCACCGGGGCGCCCGCCCGGCCTCCCCAGCCGCAGAGCTGGCAGTGGGGTACCCCGCCGACGCGCCGGGCCCCGGCGCCGCCCGCTTTCGCCGCAGGCGCTCGAGCAGGGGCCCGGCCGGCTCTGAGTGCACCGCCGCCTGCAGAGCAGGTCCCGAGTCCCTCGCCCCGCTCCAGCACGCCAGCACCAGCCGCGCCCAATCCTGCCCGGGCGCCCGTCCCCGGAAGGACAGCCGACGTGGCGCCCGTCGCTGCCCCTCCCCCGCCGCAGCCCGCGGCCGACCCGGTCGCCGAGCGGGTCGTTGCCATCGTCTCCGAGAAGACGGGATATCCGCCCGACCTCCTCGACCTCGATCTCGACCTCGAGGCCGACCTCGGCGTCGACACCGTGAAGCAGGCCGAGACCTTCGCCGCGGTGCGCGAGGAGTGGTCCATCCCCCGGGTCGAGAACCTGAGGCTCCGCGACTTCCCCACGCTGCGCCACGTCATCGGCTTCGTCCGCTCTCACCGGCCCGAACTCGCCGCGGCGCCCTCGCCGCCCCCTGCGAGCGCAACCGCAGCCCCTGCAACGCCTCCCTCGCCGGCACGGGCTCCGGCACCTGCGGAGCTGCGGCCTGCAACCGCTCCCGCCGGAACCGACGCCGTCGCCGCGCGGGTCATTGCCATCGTCTCCGAGAAGACGGGGTATCCGCCCGACCTCCTCGACCTCGACCTCGACCTCGAGGCCGACCTCGGCGTCGACACCGTAAAGCAGGCCGAGACCTTCGCCGCGGTGCGCGAGGAGTGGTCCATCCCCCGGGTCGAGAACCTGAGGCTCCGCGACTTCCCCACGCTGCGCCACGTCATCGGCTTCGTCCGCTCCCACCGGCCCGAACTCGCCGCGGCGTCCTCGCCGCCCCCTGCGAGCGCAACCGCAGCCCCTGCAACGCCTCCCTCGCCGGCACGGGCTCCGGCACCTGCGGAGCTGCGGCCTGTAACCGCTCCCGCCGGAACCGACGCCGTCGCCGCGCGGGTTATTGCCATCGTCTCCGAGAAGACGGGGTATCCGCCCGACCTTCTCGACCTCGACCTCGACCTCGAGGCCGACCTCGGCGTCGACACCGTGAAGCAGGCCGAGACCTTCGCCGCAGTGCGCGAGGAGTGGTCCATCCCCCGTGTCGAGAACCTGAGGCTCCGCGACTTCCCCACGCTGCGCCAGGTCATCGGCTTCGTCCGCTCTCACCGGCCCGAACTCGCGGCCCAATCCGCACCCCCCGCGATCCCGCTCTCAGTGGATCCGCCAACTCTGGACGCAAGCGCCCAGGGCGCACCGCCCGAATCGGGGGCTCCCCAGGCGCATCCGCTCGAGAACGCGGACCAGGCCCCGAGGCGCGTCGCCGTTCCGGTCCTTCGTCCCCGCCTCGACCTCTGCAAGTCGACCGGGGTGGCGCTCGGAGCGAGCACTCGCGTCGTCGTCGCACAGGGCCCTGGCGGCGCCCTCTCCCGGGCGCTCGCGTCGCGCGGCGTGACTGTCCTGGAGCTCGACGGGGGACAGGCCGCCGCGGGCATCGAGTCGACCCTGCGCGGCTGGCTCTCCCAGGGGCCGATCCACGGCCTCTTCTGGCTTCCCCCGCCGGGGCCCGCGGCAGGGTTCGACGGGATGGCCATCGAGGACTTCCGAGAACTAACCCGGGTCGTGGTGAAGAACCTCGCCTCGGCAATGCGTGTGCTCTACGAGAGCATCGCCACCCGAGGCACGTTCCTCGTCGCGGCCACGCGCCTCGGCGGCCTCTTCGGTCTCGGAGACGAGGGGACCGAGGCGCCGCTCGGCGGAGCCGTCCAGGGCTTCGTGAAAGCCTACAAGCGCGAACGCTCCGAGGCTCTCGTGAAGGTGGTCGACTTCCCGGCCGACGCCGGCGAGGACGAGGTGGCCGCTTCGCTCGTCGACGAGGTCCTTGCCGATCCCGGCGTCGTCGAGGTCGGCCGTCGATCTGGAGACCGCTGGTCGATCGCCCTCGAGGTCCGGCCCGTCTCTCCGTCGCCGTCGGTCTCCTTCGGGCGCGACACTGTCTTCGTCGTCACCGGCGCAGCCGGAGGGATCACGAGCGCGATCGTCGCGGACCTCGCCGCCGCGAGCGGCGGGACGTTCCACCTCTTGGACCTCGTCTCCCCGCCGGCCGCGGATGACCCGCACGTGACCCTCTTCCGCGAGGGACGGGAGCGACTCAAGGAGGCTCTCATCGCCGAGGCGAAGGGCCGGGGCGAGAAGCCGACCCCCGTCGCCATCGACCGGGAGCTCGCCCTCGTCGAGCGCCGAGAGGCGGCGCTGCGGGGGCTCGAGAGCGTGCGGGCCGCGGGCGGGACGGCGCACTGGCACGTCGTCGACCTGCTCGACGCGCCGTCCGTCACCCGGGCCGTCGACGCCGTCCGCTCCACGAGCGGGCGCATCGACGTGCTCGTGCACGCCGGAGGGATCGAGATTAGCCGCGCGCTCGCGGACAAGCCGGACGCCGAGTGGGCACGAGTCTTCGACATCAAGGCGGACGGGTTCTTCTCGCTTCTCCGCGCCACCCGCGACTTGCCACTCGGCGCCACAGTCGTCTTCAGCTCGGTCGCTGGCCGGTTCGGGAACGCGGGCCAGACCGACTACAGCGCCGCCAACGCCCTCCTCTGCGCGATGTCGCGCTGGCTGCGTCACTCCCGCCCGGGCACCCGGGCCGTCGCCATCGACTGGACGGCGTGGGGGGAGATCGGGATGGCGGTGCGCGGCTCGATCCCCAAGATCATCCGGGCCGCCGGGATCGACATGCTGTCGCCAGACGTCGGGATCCCCACCGTGCGCAGGGAAATCGTCTCCGGAGTCGCCGACGAGATCGTGGTGGGCGGGCGGCTCGGGAATCTGCTCCAGGAATGGGACCCGTCCGGCGGCCTGGACCCGGAGAAGGCCCGTGCCTGGCTGAGCGAACGCGCGCACGCCTTCACGATGGTGGGCCAGGTGACGGGGGCGCCGCTCTACGGGGGCCTGTCCGTCGAGACCCGGCTCGTCCCCGGGGAGCAGCCCTTCCTCGTCGATCACCAGATCGACGGGGTACCCGTCTTACCCGGCGCCATGGCGATCGAGGCGTTCGCGGAGGTGGCGAGCCTTCTCTGCGCGGACCGCACCGTCACGGGTCTGCAGGACGTCGAGTTCCTCTTGCCGTTCAAGTTCCACCGCATGAAGCCGGTCACGCTTCACCTCGCCGCCGTTGGGCGGCCGGGCGCAAACGGCGCCGTCTCGGTCGACGTCCAGCTCTCGTCGAGGCTCCAGCCGAAGCCCGGCGCGCCGGTTCAGGAGCGCCTGCACTCCCGTGCGCGCGTGCGGCTCGAGGGCGCCGCCGCCGGCGCCAAAGCCACGGTCTTCGAGCCGCCGACCGAGACCACCGTCGGACGCCAGGCCATCTACCGGACCTACTTTCACGGCCCGGCCTACCAAGTCCTCGAGGGGGTACGACTCGTGGACGGCCTCGCGACCGGCGTCCTGAGGCGAGGCCTTCCTCCGAACGCGGCGGACCCAGGGGCGAGTGAGCTCGTGGGGCCCCGCCTCGTCGAGCTCTGCTTCCAGACGGCGGGGATCCTCGAGATCGCCGACCGGAGCGTCCTCGGGTTGCCCGCCGCGCTCGGGTCGCTGACCGTCTACCGCCGGGCCCCGGACGTGGAGCTCTTCGCGGAGGCCCGGTCGCGGGTGGAAGGCGGCTTCGACGGGCGCGTCCTCGACGCGCGTGGCAACGTCTACCTGGAGCTGTCGGGCTACCGCACGGTCGCCCTCCCCGAGCCGACGACGCTCGCTCGGATGCTCGAGTCCGCTTCGGAAGGAGTGCCGGCATAATCCACTGGGCGCTGCGGGGGGCTCACCTCGGGGACGCGCTCGGCGACGGCGAGGCGCCGCTCAGCGCCGCCGAACGCGAGCAGCTCTCCGCCCTTCGCGTGCCCAGGCGCCGTGCGGACTGGGTCGCGGGCCGGGTCACCGCGAAGTGGGTGGTCGCCGAGGCGCTCTCCCTCCCCGCCGGTTCGCGCCTGTCCACCATCGAGATCGCCAGCGAACCGGGCGGGAGGCCCTATGCGCGGGTGGCACCCGAGGCCCCTCCCCTCGCCCGCTTCGCAACGGGAATGCGGCTTCCCGTCAGCGTCTCCATCAGCCATGTCGAGGGTGTGGCGCTCTGCGCGGCGACCCGGCTCGATCTCGGGGGCGGGGGGCGCCGGGCGCTCGGTATCGATCTCGGCCGGGCAGAGCCCCGGTCGCCCGAGTTCGTGGACACCTTCTTCACCGAAGACGAGAAGCGCTTCGTTCGGGAGGCGCGAGAGTGGGACACAAGCCTCGCCGCGAACCTCGTCTGGTGCGCGAAGGAGGCCGTCCTGAAGGCCCTGGGCATCGGTCTAACGGTCGATACCCTGGAGGTGAACTGCAAGCCCCTCACTGGCCTTGCGGACCCGACCGGATGGCCCCTCGCTCCTTCCGGCGGGGAGTGGCACCCCTTCGTCGCCGCCTGTGGCTCGGCCCTCGTCCCGGGAGGCGAAGCCGTCCACGGCATCTGGCGGTCGTTTCCCGGCCTCGTCGCCGCGCTCGCCGCCTGCCCCGACGTCGGCCGAGCGACGACGGGCGCCTAAGAGCAGCCGAAGTCACCTCAGGACCCCGCGCTGCACCCAAAGGGGCGCTCCCCGCATGGCACTGTGAGCACCGGCTCCGCCGGTCTAGGTCCTTTGCCTGAGCCCGGAGGACGAGAGCGATGGAGCACGAGGGAAACTGGTGTGGTCACGGACCGATCTCGGGGTGCAGCGAGGTCGCCTTCACGGGCTGCGAGTCCGACGAGGTGGTGGCGAGCGCGTACCGCGGCCGCCAGCGCGATCGCCTCGAGCGCGGGGAGGAGATGAATCGCGATGTCGTCGAG
>Ga0335077_10002936_pt1 | contig 20425 bp, 18 predicted proteins | sample Lox_Sample_31_FD_207151 | JGI IMG/M metagenome (GOLD analysis project Ga0335077, IMG submission 207151) | Soil microbial communities from Loxahatchee National Wildlife Refuge, Florida, United States - Lox_Sample_3.1 | ecosystem: Environmental > Terrestrial > Soil > Wetlands | place: USA...
TGTCGACAAGGGAGCTGAATTCTACGAGGCCCAACACCGCAAACTCCAGATAAACCATCTCAAATGGAAGGCCAATGAACTGGGATTTCAACTCATCGAAGCTCCGGCGGCTTAATGATACTGGCTCCAGAGGTAATCGTTTCTGGAGAGATTGCATGTGCCCTCCGCCCCGCGATCCGGGTGTCTGCCCGAAGGTCGAGGATCTCAAGGGCACGGTAGAGGGGGATGCTAAAACGACATGGCAATTCCAGAAGGACGCTTCCCAGCATATGCTTGCAGCACTCGACCTCACTGTCCATGCGCTCGCAACCGTGCCCGGACGTAGAGTGCTGGTGCTGAGTTCCTCCGGCTTTCTTCCTGGAGATCTCGAACAGGATGTGGACCGAGTGATTGACAACGCCTTGCGTGGCGGTGTGGTGATCAATGCACTAAGCGCGAAAGGCCTCTACACAGATTCTCCGGGCGGAAACCTAAGTGAGCAGCGAGTCGAGGGCACAGCCAGCGTAAGTGCTGCAAGGTCCCGCTATGAGACTCAAGACTTCTCTGCCCAAATGGAAGCCGAAGACGGGGGCATGGCCACTCTTACCGACAGCACCGGCGGCAAACTGTTCAAGAATGACAATGATTTTGCGAGCGGACTGAGCGAGTTGGCGGAGCCACAAGTTGCCTATGTCTTGGCGTTTTCGCCCGATCCGCTGAAACACGATGGAAAGTTTCACAAGCTGAAAGTTGAACTAAGGGAACACGGAAAAGTCACCGTCTACGCTCGCAAAGGGTATTTCGCCCCAACTTTGAAACACATGGGCAGCGGACGTGGCGATGCCGGACTACCGCTCCCAGTCACGACTGATAAAGGAAATGTCCCACCGCCAGCAGAGACGAAAGCTGCACCGAGTGCAGCAGCAGATGCTCACGGCACCGTGCCGTCGTCGGCAAGACCCAGTACTCCGGCGGAACCCTTAAATGAAACGGAGGGTGCTGGGGGAACCCCGTCTGAGAAGGATACTTCAACGCCTGCGGTCGTTGCCCTTCCCTCATCCGTTGCCGCAAAACCCGCGCCTTCAGAAAGTGGTGCCGAGGTTGTGCCAGAGCAGGCATTCCTCAACCTCGCGTCGCGAGAGGTGGAAGTTACATTCAGGCGTTTGCTGATCTCACTGCTGATGAGATGCGCGTAATGCGCTCGTTCGACGAGTATGGGTTCGCAGAGGAGGAGCGCACCATACATTCTGCGTTGGTGATTTATCGGCTCCGGAACGACCCAAAAAGCGTGGCCGAGTTTCGAGGAGTAATTTCAGTGGACGGGCACGAGGTCAAAGGGCATGGCACGCGGGCAGCAAAATTGTGGCGCGAACTCGCCGAGGTACACTCGGCAGAAGAGGAAGTCCAAAGAATCAGATCTGATAGCGAACGTTATGACGTAGGAGTCCACCAGACAGGCTTCACCTTGTACGAAGGGTTGCCGTTGCGGCCGCAATGCAAAGGCGATTTTGAATTTCGTGAGCTAGGGCGCGAAGTGGCAAACGGCCATCCCGTGCGAGTTTTCGCTTACCGGCAAATCCGCCCCTGCGGCATCGTGGCTTATCGTTTTTTGCTGCCCGACCGGTTCACTGATGCACCGCTGCTGGACACTGGTGAAATTGCGTTGGATGGAGAGACCGGCCAACTGGTCCGCGAGGAACGCAACGTAAATGTTGGCAACTCTGGTAAGCATCCACCCCGGGTTGCCCATCTCGTAATGGATTATGCCGAGAGCCGTTTTGGTATTCGCGTGCCAAAGAAAATTGTGATTGAGACTTTCCTTCCCGGCAACGCTGTCGACAGGTCCGAGTTCGATTTCCGCCTGCATGCAACTATTGTGCAAACGTACGGGCCATTCTCGCGCTTCGAAGTCAGCATAGGAGAGAAGGCGCCGTTCCCTCCATCGGTGAAACTTAATGGACGTACGGTTAGTGAAATCTGCCTATCCGCCGGTTCCGCGGGTAACCAGAATCACCGCACAGCGACTTGTGATTTGAATCACAGCCGGTGTGTCCAGCCTCCCCCCACAATCAAAACAGCCTGAGTTGTGGGCGGAGGCTTCGTGTTCAAAATCATTCATGCACAATTCCTTGCGCCGGGCATCAAGCGCTTTGTCATTGAAGCTCCCCGCATTGCGAGCAAGCAGCAGCCGGGGCAGTTTGTAATTCTCCGGATTTATGAAGAGGGCGAGCGGATTCCGGTCACCATCGAGAATTCTGACCCGGTGAAGGGCACGATCAATATTGTCGTGCAATCGGCCGGGAAGACCACCCACCTGCTCAATACGCTTGAAACCGGCGATTCGATCCTCGATGTGGTGGGTCCCCTCGGCAAGCCATCTGAGATTCGCAACTACGGGACAGTCGTGGTGGTCGGCGGGGGAGTGGGTACCGCGATGGCGTATCCGACAGCAGCGGCGCTGAAGCGCGCAGGAAATCGCGTGATCTCGATCGTAGGGGCGCGAAACAAGGAATTGGTGATCCTGGAACGAGAGATGCGGAACGTCAGCGATGCGCTTCTAATTACTACCGACGACGGAAGTTACGCAGACAAGGGATTTGTCACCGATAAGCTAAAGCAGTTGATTCAGAACGGCACGCGCATCGACCTGGTGGTTGCGGTGGGGCCGATCGTTATGATGAAGGCCGTCTCGGAGTTGACCCGAAGAGAGAACATCCATACCGTCGTCAGCCTGAATCCGATCATGATCGATGGTACGGGCATGTGCGGCGGATGCCGCGTGCTGATCGACGGAAAAAGCGAGTTCGCCTGTGTCGACGGACCAGAATTCGATGGGCACAAGGTGAACTTCGAGGTACTGGTGCAGCGCAACGCGATGTACCGCGATGCCGAGCAGCGGTCGATGGACGAGTTTCGGGCGCGAACAAAATCTGCTGCAGGGGCACCCATTTCTGGCAATACCGGCCAGAAGTGGGGCACCCCGGTTCCGCAGGGAGAAGCGCGATGAGTCCGACCGCCACTAAGTCCAAAAATCCGCTCTTGCCCAAAGAGCGCATCAAGGTTCCGAGGCAGTCGATGCCCGAGCAGCCTGCGGAAGTACGGGCACACAATTTCGAAGAAGTGAATCTTGGCTTCAGCCCTGAACTGGCTCAGCAGGAGGCGTTACGATGCCTGGAGTGCGCGAAGCCGACCTGCACCGACAATTGCCCGGTTGGCATCGACGTCAAGGATTTCGTGCAGAAGATCGTCATCGGCGATTTCCTCGGCGCCGCGGCGAAGGTCCGCGAGGCTAATGTGCTGCCCGCCATTACCGGGCGTGTCTGTCCGCAGGAAGATCAGTGTGAAGGGAAGTGCCTGCTGTCGAAGAAGGTTAAGCCGCTCGGGATTGGCTACCTGGAGCGCTTTGTTGCCGACTACGAACAGAGGATGGGGACGAACATTATTCCCCATGCGGAGCCGACTGGAAAGAAAGTTGCCGTTGTCGGCAGCGGGCCCTCAGGGCTGACGGTTGCGGGCGACCTGATTCAGAAGGGCCACAAGGTCTGCGTGTTTGAGGCGCTGCACGAAATCGGAGGGGTGCTCGTCTATGGCATTCCCGAATTTCGCCTGCCCAAACAGATCGTTCGCGAGCAGATTGACTACATGCGGAAGATGGGCGTCGAGTTCGAGACCGATGTCGTGGTTGGCCGCACGGTCACGATCGACGAACTGCTCGAAAAAGAAGGGTACGACGCGGTCTTCATTGGTACCGGCGCCGGGCTGCCGCAGTTCATGAACATCCCGGGCGAGCACTTGAACGGTGTCTACTCGGCGAACGAGTTCTTGACCCGCATCAACCTGATGAAGGCCTACAAGTTCCCGGTTTACGACGAGCCGATGCTCGATCTGCACGGCAAAGACGTGGCCGTGATCGGTGGCGGCAACACCGCGCTGGATGCGATCCGGTCAGCTTTGCGTCTGGGGGCGCGTAAGGCCTACGTGATCTATCGTCGCAGCGAGACCGAGATGCCGGCGCGTGCCGAGGAAGCGCATCACGCGCGGCAGGAGGGAATTGACTTCCAGATGCTTACCGCGCCTGTCGAATTCCTCTCCGATGGCAAAGGCTGGCTCACGGGGGCGCGATGCGTGCGCATGGAGTTGGGTGAACCGGACGCGTCGGGCCGCAGACGCCCGGTGCCGATTCAGGGTTCAGAGTTCGAACTGCCGCTGTCCGTAGCTGTGATTGCGATCGGCACCAGCGCCAATCCGATCGTGCAAAGCACAACGCCCGGACTGGAGACGAACAAGCGGGGATACATCCAGGCGAGCGAAGAGACGCAGCGCACGAGCCGCAAGGGAGTATTCGCGGGTGGAGATATCGTGACCGGCAGCGCGACTGTGATTCTTGCCATGGGTGCAGGCCGGCGCGCGGCAAACTCGATTCACGAATACCTGACGACCGGCGTCTGGTGAGGGAAAAGCAGGTCTAGCGACTCAGTCGAGATTAGCCTCTCCGAGTGACAACTAACGAAGACAGTCGGATCCTTATGGCTTTCGTGCGAGGAAGCGCAGGCGCATGTAATCGGCGGTCCACCGGCCGCTCTTGTCGCAGAGTACGGGCCTTAACGTCTCCGTAGCTTCGTCCAGAAAATCTTTTCTTTGGTCTTCAGGCAACCTCGCACAAAATGGATTGGCGAAAGTTTCCAGCCAGCCGCGCATGCCGGCCGGGAGCGGTGTGGGACGCGGGATGAGTTGAACACTCTCAGCGACAAATCCCGCGCGCTCCAGCCGTACGGTGTAATCATCCACAGTCGGGAAATACCAGGGGCAAACGCTGGCGGCGTTTTTGATGCCGCGTTTTTCCAGTCCGACGATGAGGGCCAGATGGATCGCGGCGACGCATCCGTGGCCACCCATCTCCCCGACAAACCGCCCCGGATGGTGCAAGGCGCGGTAGGCGCAGGCGATGGCCGCATCTGGATCATCCTTGATCCAGTGCAGCGCCGCGTTCGAGAGCACGGCATCAAACTCCTGGTCAAAGGTCAGCCTGGTTGCGTCCATCAGCCGGGCGTCGAGTCCGCGCCGGCGGGCGGCTGCAACCATGTCTGCGGAGCTGTCCACGCTCACAACTTCTGCGCCGCTTGCCGCCAGTTTTTCGGTTAGCACGCCATCACCGCAACCGAGATCGAGAATGCGTTCGCCAGGACGAGGTTGAAGCAAGTCGAGCACGGGCTGGCCAAGCGCAGGGACAAATGCGGCGTTGGCGGCGTAGCGGGAAGCATTCCAGGTTTGCGCTGACATTGAGATATTGTAGTCGCGGCCAAATCAGGGCCGCGATTTTGACCGTATTCAGACTCTCAGAGAAAAACCTGTTGTGTGTGAAAACCCAGGAGCTTGAAACGCGGCTTTATCCAAAGGTGATCTCGAAATACGTATCCGTCCTCGACCAAATCAGGGGAATTCTCGCCATCCAATATTTGCGGTTGATTGCCTCTCGTGCGTGCTTATGTTCTTCGGGCGGCAAGATGCGCGCCGTCGCCGGAAACTCCGGTCCGGTGACTTTCCCTCGGATATTGGATGGAGCGACTTTCACCTGGGGATTGTTGCGGATCCGCTTGCTCTTGCCCATGTCGCTGCGGGTCATTACGTAGAGTTTCCCATCATCTTCCCCGAACCAGACGGGAGTTGGAACACCAACACCAGTCTTGCGGAACGTAGTCAGGGAGATATATTTCTGTCCAGCAATTGCGGAAGGGACATGGCTTGCCATGACTTCATTGTATGGGTACGCCCTGGAAATTCCGAGCGCCAACCCGTCGCATTGCGGGCTTCGCCGCAACCGCGGACGAGGGCGTCCGCGGCTACACAATCCGTCTCGCGGAAATGGGACGAGATCGCATTCCTACTGGTTCGACGGAGGTAAGGCCGGCGGCGGTCCTTCCGGGTGATCCCCCAGATATTGTTCGTATGGTGCGTTGCGCAGGATGAAGCGGAATCCTCTCGCGGTATTGGCGTCCACGGTCTTCTGCAAATCCAGTTCTTCGAAGGGAACCGAGTGCTCAACCGGCTCTTGTCCAATTGCTTCAATGATCTTGAAATGAAGCTGGTCGTCGACCAGCCAGTAATCGGTCACGTTCAGGATCGTCCCATCTTTCAGAAAGAGCTGGGGGAAGTCCTCCCGTTCACCGCCGTAGACATATACCGGCGTCTGGGTAGGCTGTGCAACATAGTTGATGGGGCCGGGTGAGGAGGCAGTGGCGTACGCGTATGTCCAGGGCCAGAACCAGTTACAGGCAGCCGACCAGCAGGAATTGAATTGCCAGAACGGGTTGCCGAAGAAAAAGTACGGACTATAGATGAAGACAACCGGCGGGACCGGGCGAATCGGGTGAACGGGCCGCACCGGAGGAAGAACGATGGATGTTCCGAATCCGCCTACAGTCGGAAAGATTCCGTTCCTTGGCGGCGTGTAGATCGGTGGGTTGTGGACTGGTGCATAGGTGATGGGAGGCCGCACAACCGGTGTCTGCATGACCGGGGCGCGATAGATGGGAGGAGGTGAGACATTCACCGGTGCTACGGGATGGACAGGAATGACAGGGTGCTGCGCCCAGGAGACCCCGGACAGAACCACCAAGGCGATAATCAGAACCGACGGCACGTTCAGGATCGAGCGGCGACCGAAGCACATCATAATTCTTGTCCTCCGCGGATTTGGGAGGATCGGGCAATCTCAGGATAAGTCTAATCCCCGGATCGCACAGTTTCTATTGGCAAAGAGCCGCAGATCCCAAACGTGTCGTTTGGGGCGCAGGTGGTTTCTCAAAACGGAGCAGGCGCTGCGTTTCAATTGGGAGAGTACACAAAGCGGACGAGCCGATTCTTGGTCCAACATTCATCACCCGTTTCCGGGCACACCGGATACAGCTCTCCCCATCCTGCCGCCACCTTGATCCGACTCGCGGCAATACCGCGGCTTACCAGGACCTGTTTGACCCAGTCGGCACGCCGTCGCGAAAGCCTGAGATTGTAGAGCCAGTCACCCCTTGAAGAGGCGTATCCATCGACGTAGAAGCGCACGTTGGGGTGATCCTTAAGCCACTGCACATTACTGTCGAGGACACTTAGGTTCGAAGGTTCATCATGGTCATCGTAGGGAAACATGACCACTTGTATGTTCTGGTAAAAAGCTTCCTCGTCGGGGCCGAACACGATCACCGGAGGGCGGGACCAGTGGTTGACCCAAAAAGCTACATCGGTGCGCGGAGCCCCGGGCTCTGTTTGCGTGAAGATCACAGGGCTGGTTAGCAGTACGATCGCTGAGATGAGAATCACGTGTCGGCTCATAGGATCTGGTCTCCTCCGTTTCAACGTTTGGGGTGAGGGATCCTTCCAGGCATCGGCAGGTCAGCGGCCCGAAGGACTACCCGCCTTTTACGCTAGGGAAGCCGAGTGTTCTGGAGAACTGACAAAGGTGACAGAGGGGAGTTGTCTGCCGAGGATTACTGTTTAACACTTGAAAATTAACGGGTCGCGCGGGGCATGTTGACCAATGCAAAGCAAGCGGGGGAAGGGCGCAGGCGAGCAATCGCCGTTACTGGCAGTTCACTTCCAACACATGACAGACGCTATTCCTCATACCAATCGGAATGCGGTGACCAGCGATGGCACGAGAGGCATTGTGTTTCTTTCCACCGCTGCAGACAGGCCGGGCAGATGCCTCCGGTGTCGAACGTGTTCCATTCATGTCTGCAGGTACAGGCCCAGTGATCGTCTTTGCGCGGCGACCAGCCGCAGCGCGGGCAGCGGATGCGTGGGCCCGATGGGCCTGCATCATTTTTGCCTTTGAGCTCGCGGTCGAGAATCGTGGATGTTGAGTCGCGATCCGCGAGCGTTAGCATTCGGACATTATGTCCGCAAGTCATGAAACCGTCAAAAACTCACGCATGCTCAAACCCTGTGGCGAGGCATGGATGGCTCGCGCTTGTGGCATCCGCATGTGGCTTCATTCGCACTGGTCCGAGCAGTTGCATGTCTCTCCTGACATGATTGGTTCGCAAATGGCTCTACGAATTGCTCTTATCCCGCAATCTGTGTTACAAGCCTGAACATGCGTAAATGGATGCGCGAGCGCTTACAGCGCCGCAAGAAGAAAGCCGAGGAGCAGGCGAGTCAGCCCGCACCTCCGCCGTTGCAGCCCGCATATTTTGACTCGGAGGAATCGGCACCACCCGAGGAGGGCAGCCAGAGCGAACCGGTCGAAGTCCTCGGGGAAGCAGAACATGATGCTCAACCGGCTGCCGAAGAAGCCGGGTCAGCTGAGGGTTTCCCCAAGGTTAAGTCGAGTGCAGGCGGCGCGGGCCAGCGCACGCGCGGACGACGGCGCCGTGGAGGGCGTGGACGAGGTGGTCGCGGACGCGAGCAGGCCGTCGCCGAGGCCTTCACGCCTAAAGGTGTTCCCGGCATAGCGCAGGAGGAACAGCAAGCTGCAGATGTAGAAACAGGCGAAGCAGAGCCCACTGTTGCGGCTGCGCCTGCTGAAGTCGAAGCGCAACCGGAAGCCGCGCCGCAAGCGCCACCCACGCCCGCGGAGATGCCGAAAGCTCCAGCGCGTCCGCCGAAGGGAGTCGTCGTGCTCGCGATTGGATTGCCGGGTTCCGGCAAGAGCAGCTGGTTCAAGCGGCACAACGTTATTCCGCTTTCGAGCGACATGGTTCGCTCGCTGCTCTTTGACGATGTGCGCGAGCAGCGATTTCAGGACCTGGTGTTCTCAAATCTCCGCTCCATGTTGAAGGCGAGGCTCATTGCCCGGCGGCCGATGAATTATGTGGACGCGACCAACCTGACGCCGCAAGAGCGGCAGCACTGGATCAAACTGGCCAAGGATTACAACTACGAGGTGCATGCCGTGTTCTTCGATGTGCCACTCGAGGTTTGCATCGAGCGGCATCAGCGGCGCGACCGCGTCGTCCCTGAAGATGTGATGCGACGCATGGCTGCCAAGCTGAAGCCGCCTTCGTTTCAGGAAGGGTTCGCGAAAATTACGGTGGTGAGGGTGAAGAAGAAAACGGAAGAACCAGCCATCGACGATCGCTCGGCTTAATCTTCTCTCAGGCGCAGACTGTCCCGGCAGACGTCACCAAAAAAACGCTGAGATACAATGGCCGCCATGCCCAAGCTACGCCAGTCCGCGGAAACCATCCGTCAATTCGTGGAATGGACCGAGCAGGTGGCGGATTTGTGGTCGGATGGGGATGAGTACGAGGCTCCGTGGTTCCGGGGCGTTGCCTCCACCAGGTTTAAGCTAGTTCCGAGTCTTTACCGTTCCGCCATCGGGATGGAGAAATATTCCGATCCCGAGGTTCGAACCGAGTTCAAACGGCGCGCACTTCCTCTCGTGGCAGAACGTCCGCCTCGGGACGACTGGGAGTGGTACTTCCTGATGCAGCATTACGGCGCTCCGACTCGACTCCTCGACTGGACCGATTCGGCTTTGGTAGCGCTCTACTTCGCGATTGCTTCTTATCCCACCAGACCCATTCGTGGCACGCCCAAACCGGCCGTCTGGGCCCTGAATCCGTGGAGACTGAACCAGAAGGCCGGTGTTCAATTCGTCGGCGCACTCGTTTCTGATTCCCCGGAAGCCACAGAGTACCTCGGGCCGGCGTACGGAGGTGGGCGTCCACCCAAATATCCAATTGCACTCGATCCCACATTCATTGCGCAGCGGATGCTGGTACAACACAGTCATTTCACCCTGCACGGTCACGATCCCCGGGGAATCGATGAAATGGGCAGCGAACTCCAGTTGGGCGACGCGCTGGTGAAGATCGAGATTCGGAGCGTCGACGAAAGCGTCAAGATCCTGCGGCAGCGAGTGGCGCTGTTGGGCATCAGCGAAACCACGATCTTTCCTGACCTGGCGGGTCTGGGCAAGGAACTGAGCCTGGAGTATGACCTTGTGTAATGTTCGGACACCGCTATGTCATCCTTTCAGATGCGGCAACAACTCCTTGAACGCGGCTGAGGATGACGACCGCATCAGCTCGTAGATCATCATCTCGGTCGATGAGATGATCGCGCCGGCGGCGCGCATGCGATCCAGGCCGATCTTCCAGTTCCATTCCGCGCGTGAGCTGACGGCATCGGACGCGATGTGAACAAGGTAGCCCTCGCCCAGCGCTGCGAGCGCGGTCTGCGTCACGCAGATGTGGCTCTCCATGCCGCAGAGCAGCAGCGTATTGCGTTGGCCGGGCAGGCGCTTGAGGAGCGAGCAGAACGCCTCGCTGCCGAAGCAGGAAAACAATGTCTTATCGACGGGATCGGTGCCAGCGAGCAGGGAAGAGACTTCAGGTACGGTTTGGCCCAGTCCCTTGGCGTATTGCGTACTCGCAAGCGTGGGGATTTTCAGAATGCCGGCGGCGCGGATCAGCAACTGCGCATTGCGAACGAGTTGCTCTTTTTGAAAAATCGGCGGGAGCAGCTTCTCCTGGATATCGATCACTATAAGCGCGCACTGCCCAGCTTCGAGCGGGCGACGAGCGAGTTCTGCGTAATCGGAAGTCTGTTGGCTGATCTCGGTGGCAACGGTCATGGATTCTCTCGCGACAAAGTTAGCATCTTTGAGAATTCTACTGCTGAAGCCCGGGGTGCGCCTATGCGTCGTTGGCACGCTGAACGCACCCGAAAAAAATTAAACTGCAGAGATCGCCGAGAAAACGCGCGAAGAACGCAGAGAGCGGCGGGGTTGGAGAACGAGAACCATAACGAGCTTAGTGTTGACCGCACTTCGGTGGGGACCATAGAATCAAACAGAGCCCAGTGTGTCGGGCTCTTCCAACTCTAGACTGCCCCCTCGTTCAACGGCAGGACAGCTGACTCTGGATCAGCATATCGGGGTTCGAATCCCTGGGGGGCAGCCAATTCTTTTCAAGCAGTTACGGTCCTTCACCTGTTACCCAAGTGGTAACTGGCAACATCCAGCTGGCAACATTTGCTTCGCGAATACGCCGGAACACGCAGCTATATGCAAGACTCCAGCAGCAATGAGCATCAGCCTGGAGGTCGGCCCCGGATGCGTCAGAGCCGGCACCGCTCGACTGCAGCCCGGGTTCAGCTTTGGGCAATGGCAGATGCGGATCAATGAGCCTCGTTTGACGGATTGGGTGATCTGTAAGAAACAGATCACGTGAAGGACAAAAAGAGAGCCAAACTTCCACGTGGACTCCGCTGGCACTCCGAGTCCCGGTTCATCTGGTTCACTTGGTACGACAGCCAAGGGCGGCAGCACAAAAAGTCCACCGAGACCAGCGATCCGCAGAAAGCCTTGCTTTTCAAGATGCGTTTCCTGGAACGGCAGGAAACGCGACAAGCAGACCAAGTCGAGTCTCCAGATCTGACGCAAGCGTCCCTGGCTTCCGTGTCGGAACTCTATTTCGACTGGAAACTCGCCAACAATTCGCCGGAGACCGTCTCGCGAGAACGGAGGATGTTTAAGAACGTTCTGAAGTTTTTCGGTCCACAGGTGTCGGTGAACCAGCTACGTCTTCCGCAGATTCGCAGCTATCAGAAGCAGCGTCGCCAGCAGATCAGCCCCTCCATGAAACAGCCGGTAACGGCTCGCACCGTCAACTACGAGATGCAGCTACTCAAGGGGGTCATGAGCTACGCCGACTGCTGGAGCGACACCCTGGCGGCTCGCTACCAGCCCCTTCGTGAGATGAAAAGCAGGGCGGGTAAAACCGCAAGCGCCGATCAAATGATCAAAATCATCAAAACCGCCGAGCAGAACGAGTATTGGCAGGTTGCCATGTGGTGTGGCGCGGTGGGAGCTGGGACGGGCTGCCGGAGGGGAGAGATACGAAAGTTGCAGTTGAAAGACATTTGCCTATCGGAAGGCAAGATCCGCATCGTTCGAGAAGTGGCCAAGACCAGAAAACAACGCGAGCCACGTTTGATGGCGATAGCCGAGTGGGGTTTACAACAGCTCTTGCTGCGAGCGCAGGCCTTGGGTGCCGCAGACCCGGAACACTATCTACTTCCTCTCAACGCGGCGAGGTCACGATATGCAGCAATAAGAGTGAGCGGCGAGTGGGATGTGACCAAGCCCATGAGAAGCTGGGTCAAATCCTGGAGGAAGCTCATGGCTGCTTCCGGGATGAGAGGATTTCGCTTTCATGACCTTCGGCACACCTTTCGAACACAAGGGGCCGAAGCCGGGGTGCCGCTCGAAGTCATGATGGCGCAGCTTGGGCACATGGATCGCCAGACGTCCCTCGACTACGTACACATTCAGCAGCGCGCTCTAGAGCGCGCGAAGCAACTGATCGAAGCCGAACAGGCCGAGATCCTTGCCGCAACCCGAGCCACAGCCAAAGCCATCCATAGCTACCAGAAGGCTCCTGCAATCCTGCCACAATCAACACTTCCGGCTTCACAGGCCCGTTCAAATGTTCAGACCGAGTCGCCGGAAGCGGCACAAAGCTCCAGCGACGTGGGGCCAGCACCCTCGCTGAATAGCGGTTCCGGTTGACCGAGGATGAGCGGTCGGTGTCGTGGCTCCGCTGCCTTTTGACCAATACTGAGATTTGCGTTAACTAAGGATGATCGGAGGCAGAGATGAGACTTTCGAACGGAGCAATGAGAACGCCTAAGCCAATTCCATTAGAGCCCGTGTTCGCAACCAGCCTTTCTCCCCAGCCCGAACCGCGCAGCCAACGATTCGAACCCCGATCGGTACGTACACTGTCAGGATACGGAATCGAACTGTTGTCCCTACGCATGTACACGGAGGAACAAGTTTCTGAGATATTGCAGGTTTCACTCTCTCAGCTCCGTAAATGGCGCATGAAATGTAACCGCGAGAAGCAACTCGGTCCGCCGTTCAAAAAGATCGGGCGCCTAGTTCGTTATCCCGAAGACGGCCTGCAAGCCTTTATCAATGGCTAAATTTGCCAATTACGGTCTAGAAATGCTTTTCCACCACCCATTTTGTTCTCAGTGAGAATCTTCTTGCCGAATTCATTGTTTCGAAGCTGTTGCGGCCGGTGATCAATTTCGGCAAAGGCGCCCACCGATGTCGACGAGCCGTCCCGGCGGCGGATAGACCTCGGGAGATGGCTTCGCTGTTGCGACGAGACACAGCACCATGCTCACGGCATATCCAAAGCTAAGGCGGATAAGCTATTCCGGCATCAACGACTAGAACAATGGCTGAAATCTCAAAGAAGATTGCAAGCCGAAGCGCCATTCCAGGGGTCAGTGGTTTAAACAGGGCAATGCAATCATCGAACTCGATTTGGCGCAGCTGAGAGCATAGGTATCGAGAAACGCGCCAGGGTCCGGGCAAACCTCTCTCCTCGACTGCTCCCGAAAAAACTACTGCGAGGCCGACTTCCCAGGACTGATGTCAACGAAGCGGTGTTTCTGGCCAATCTCTGGATTGCCGACTATACAGGCAAGTTGCTTCGTCTTACCATGGGCGCTCAGAGAAAGCGCATGTTCGTCGGACACTTTGCCATCGGTTTCGGAGCTAAACGCTGGGCGCCAAAAACTTCTGTCGGCATCCTCATGTTCGCTGCCCTGTTGGCCGATCTGTTGGTCTTCGCCTTCGTCGCCGTCGGTATTGAGCACATCAGCATTCGACCCGGCATCACCCGCGTCAACGCGCTGAACCTCTATGACTTTGCCTGGAGCCACAGCCTGGTGATGAATGTTGTTTGGGGTGTGCTCCTCGCCGGAGCTTATTTCCTAACTTGTCGCTACGGGCGCGGCGCCTGGGTCCTGTTCGCAGCTGTACTGAGCCATTGGGTCCTCGACTGGGCCAGCCACAGGCCGGATATGCCTCTAGCACCCGGCTTTCATCGTTATTACGGTCTCGGCCTCTACAACTCACCACTAGGGTTACTGATCGTCGAAGGCGGACTTTGGGTGATTGGAATCATTCTGTATCTGCGCGCAACTCATGCCCGCCGCCTCGCTGGTCATTTCATTCTCTGGACATTCATTGTGGTGTTCACTGCGCTTTGGTTACTCAGCTTCAATGGCGCGCCACCACCAAGCATCCACGTTCTCGTGACGGTCGATCTCATCCTCTTCCCGATCGTGTTCGGTTGGGCATATTGGATCGATCGTTTGCGACAGCCGAACGAGACCTCCGCGCACTTATAACAGGCTACTCGGCTGCAGCGAGAAAACGTCGTGCCATACCGACTTGTCTTTACTAATCGCGGCGGGCCCTTCTGTCGTGAACTCGACCGGCTGAATCAGAAATGGCGGTGGCTATTGGTCGATCGGCGAAAGCGGCGGCCATGTCTGTGCACAATGAAGCAGGTCGTGTTTTTCTTCCCGCTGACGGAGGCGAAGAACGGGGACGACCACACAGTTTTTCGTTTTTCGCAACGGTATGCTCCTTAGTCCGAGCCGGGCTGAGTTCAGACCGCTCTCTCAGGCTGAAGCTCTGCAGCAACTTTACGCGTCGCGAGACTCAGAACGCTCGGTTGCCCGATGGGGCCTCGATGCCTCGATGTGATCCCGCCAGCAGTTTGTTTTGAACGAGCGTGTCTCTTTATGCCGTCTTCTGTGCCTTTCGCCATCTCGCCCAGCGCGCCTTTTGAGCGACTGCGATTCTTCTTCGGGCGGCAGGTGACATCGTGCGCTTGTTCGCGCCGGGGAACGATGCGGACTTGGGTGCCTTGATCTTTGCCCAACGGGCCTTCTGAGCGGCTGCGATCCGAGCACGGCCAGCCGCAGACATTCCTCTTGCGCGGCCGGCCCCGTTGCTGCTTACTCCGCCTAAGGCCGCGATGGCACGATTAAGGGCTTCCATTTGGGAGGAGAGACGGTTGCGTTCTTGCTGAAGTTGCTTGACTACCAAGCTTAGGTTAGCCATGCCCAGAATTCTAGCAGCCAAGTCCCTGTTTCATCTGCTGTAGGGCGTTCCTGTCCCTCGGCTCGACAAGGAACGCGAGCCGAAAGTGCCTGCTTCGGACCTGGGCGGATTCCATAGATACTCTGAGACCCGCTGATCATTTTAAGCCAGCAACCAAATATGGGATGATCTGAACATGACAGCGATCATCGGCTTCACATGTCACGACAGCGTGTTGATGATGGCGGACACCGAGGAATCGACCACCCAAGGCAAATCGTCGTGCGATAAGCTCTACCATTTTCCTTCACCGACAGGCTATGTCCTGACCGGCGGAGCTGGCGATGCCCATCTGATCGATTATGCCAATCAGGCCCTTCAGCAGTTCTTCGCTGCCGGAATGCCAGGAACGCCGTCGGACGCTCCAGTGACATTTCAATTGGTTCTGGAAGGACTGAACGTCTTCGCACAGAAACTATTCAAAGAGACTACGAAAACGTACAAGAAGGTTGGACTCGATCCTCTCCATGAATTCGCGTTGCTGATCGCGGTCAACATCCTGAAAAAGGGCACATATTTTTTCAAGCTCTATCTCAACAAGGTCTTATGGATTGCCCCGCCAAAACATACGGTCGTTGGGTGCGGTGACTTGGTGATCCATCCCATGCTTTACGATTTTCAACTCACTCCGCAGAAGGAAACGGCCCTTTTTTGCGGAATCAGAATGATGTACCTTGCCAAGAACACCATTCCGGGCGTCAGTGGCAAAACCGATGCGGTCGCACTTCTCAACGATGGATCGTTAATCTACTACGGCACCCTGAATACGGCGCGCATCGAAAGTTTGGTGGCCAATTTCGACGAATACCTCGGCAAGTTCGTTTATACCTCGGTGTCCAACATCTCCAAAGAATTTTCCGAGATCGATGAAAACTGCGAAAAAGGATTTCAGGATGTTCCCGGTATCCTGAAAAGTTACCGAGATAAATATAAAGAGCTTCTTGATCACCCAATTCTCTAGCGCCGTCGAAGCGACATGTCTGAGTTACCGTTGAATCAGCCCCTCCTCGTGCAGTGGACGCTGCACATTACGCGATAGTTCACGCAATTCGTCGAATTACTCCCCGAAAACGGGCAGGTGGCCAGAAAATAGCGATCGGAAGATTCTGTTTGGCGCGGCATAAGGAGGCCGCGCCGATGGCTAAGTCCTCGAATCCCAAAAGGAAGAAGATCCCGAAAACTGTTCTCAAGCTGCCTGATCTCGAACAGTCAAAATCCGCTGTGCTGAACAGCCTGGTCTCTTCGAGTTCCCAGCGTTCCTACGATCATGCGATTCGTGAGTTCATCGAATGGTATTGCTCTGAACCACGCCTGGCGTTCAACAAAACTGTGGTGACTCGGTATCGCATCGCTCTGGAGCAGAGGCATTACGCTCCTTCCACCATCAATCTGAGATTGGCCGCGGTCCGGCGACTGGCCTACGAAGCGTCAGATAGCGGGCTGCTGAGCCCCGACTTGGCGGCTGGAATCCGCCGTGTCAAAGGAGTCCGCCGCCTCGGAGTTAAGATCGGTAACTGGCTCACTGCTGAAGAGGGCCGGCGTCTGCTGTCGGGTGCTGGCGACGCTACTCTGCGAGAGCGTCGGAATTATGCAATGCTCGCAGTGTTGGCAGGCTGTGGTCTGCGTCGAGCGGAAGCAGCAGCATTGAAAATCGAAGATCTGCAGCTTCGCGAGGAGCATTGGGTGCTCGCCGACCTGAACGGCAAGGGCGGTCACATTCGATCCGTTCCGGTGCCTGAGTGGGTCAAGACAGCAATTGATCAGTGGGCGATCCCGGCGTCCATAATATCGGGGACGTTGTTTCGATCGATCAACAAGGCGGGCCGAGTGTGGGGTACGGGCTTCACACCGAAAGTAATCTGGTCCATTGTCAAACAGGCAGCGTCAAACAGCGGTCTTTCTCGAGTAGCGCCTCATGATCTTCGGAGAACCTGCGCGAAACTGTGCCACGAAGCTGGAGGCGAACTGGAGCAGATCCAATTCTTGCTTGGCCACGTTTCGGTGCAAACTACAGAGCGTTATCTCGGATGCAAACAACGCTTTCGCAATGCAGTGAACGATCACATCGGCCTGGAACCGGGCTCATCATGAGCCCATGGTCCATAATTCCATGCCGACTTGTAGGGACTAATGCGAAGATGTTTCAGATTCGCCGCTGAACACTTGATCTTCCGCGAAGCCGATTCTAGCCACTGTCCGGATGGCCGACGATACGGCAACAACTACCTTGGTGAAGGTTGCATCTGAGGCGTTCCACCCGAAAACGGCCTGGAGCGTATAATTTCCGCTACCAACGCAGACTTCGTCCGCAACGCTGCCCTGAACAGCCGGAGGAATCATTTCTTTGTGCAACCAAACACCGAGAAGGACGACATCCGTCAAAATGCGCCTTTTGGAAACGGCGTTGGTTTAGCGGGTCAAACACCGGCCAACGGCGGCAGGTTGATCGTTTTGACGGCCCCGTTGACCGAATCGATTGATCACGCCGGTTTCTTCATCCAGATGGCTTTAGCCTCGATACCCCAATGGCTGGAGGGTGTTCTCAACAAAAAGTATCCAAAATGGCGCGAGGTGGAGCGCAACGACGACGGCTCCGCGCGATATATGCCGGCCGGTCTGCGCGTCCTCGAGAAGTCCATCCTGCGTGAACATAGTGTCGACGAGGTGGTGGCATGCTTTCCTGACGACCTGGACAAATTCATTGGACCCAAGACGCGCATCGTAGCTGTTTCCACACACAATCCGCTAGGCGTCACATTTGCCGCCGGTGTGTACACATCCATTTACGGCTCGTCGAAGAAACCGCTCAATTCGATTTACACGCGCGTGATGTTCGACAAGATCAATTCCAACCCGTACCGCAAGAGTTTTCAAGTGATCGTAGGCGGTTCGGGCGGCTGGCAGATTCGGCAAACACACACTTTCGAAGAGCTGGGGATTGACTGCGTCGCAGAAGGTCGCAGCGAGTCCAGTGATACGTTGGCGTTGTTCCGCAAGGCGATCGCGGGTGAAGCACTGCCGCGGGAAGTCAATTTGGCGCATCCTAAATCGCGCGATGCCATCCTGTTTCCCGATAAGCGGACGACCTTCGGAGTTGTGGAGATGACCACCGGGTGCGGTCGCCGGTGCCAGTTTTGTGTGCCCGACTTGAATCCGCAAATTGATATGCCAAAAGCCCGAATCATGGACGCAGTTCGTGCTAACGTGCGGCAGGGCAACAAACTGGTCTCCCTCGCCACCGAGGACATGTTCATCTGGGGCCAAGTCCACACCGAAACACCGTTCTTCTTTCCTAACCGCGAAGCGCTCGTGGACCTCTACACCGAAATCGTCGACATGCCGGGAGTAGAACAACATCTGCTCAGTCACTGCACCATGGCGCCTTTTGTTGTAGACCCGATTTTGATCCGGCAACTCTCCGAGAAACTGCTCCCCAAGAGTCCGATTCATCTCCCGCGTCTCAGTACCCACCCGCAGAAGAAGGCGCTGGTCCCGTTGATCGGACTCGAAACCGGTTCGGTGCGTATGGCTCGGCAGATCATGCCCAGCAAGGCCATTCCATTTTCGATTGACGATTGGCCCAGCGTCGTCCTCGAAGGCCTCCGCGTTGCCAACCAGAATAACTGGTTCCCCATGATGACTCTCATGGTTGGCAACCCGGGTGAAACCGATCAGGACGTCCAGGACACGCTCGATCTCGTCTACGAAATGGAGCGCCGTGAACTGTTTGCGTTTCTAGTACCGTCGATCTTCACGCCACTGCACGACACCCGTATGGAACATCAAACCGGTGTGACCCAGACCCGCCAGCTCACTCCGTTGCAGTGGCAACTCATGATGAAGTGCTGGAAGCACAACCTGCGCCCTGGGCAGTACAGCTGGTGGGGCCCATTCGCTTGGCGCATTGGAGCATTGTTCATGTGGCTTTACCGGCTGCGCAAACTCAACGGACCTAACTTCACTTGGCCGCTCATGATGTTCGCAGGAATAGCGCAGGAAGGAATTCTGCATAAGATCGGCAAGATTCACGTGGGCAAGACGCTCGTAACCAAGAACCGCCGGGAACTGATTGCCTCCCTACGACCAAACTATTGGAAGCACTTGCGGGCCGATAATGGGGACTTACCCGAAGGGTGGAGCAATGACAAGGACGTAATTCCGTTTCCGGGGCCGGAACACGGACCCAGCGTAGCCGGTCTTAGAGTCGTGTCCTAGCACCCTAATTCCCCCGAACGCATCCGCCACACCTATTGCGGCGCGATCTCGGCCAGGGCCCACTCAATTCGATCTACCTCTTCCCGAATCACCCGGATCGCTTGATGATCGGTCGGGAATGGTACGAGTTTGATCGCTTCAATTGCATGACGAATTCTGAAATTGCGGTCCCGAATGAACTTGATTCTCTCGGTGGTCTCCTTGCGCTTTTGGTAGAACTTTCTAGCTAGACTCGTAGTCACCCAGGCGAACGCTAACCCGAACAACATCTCAATGGGAAGACGATCGGTTGCTCCATCGAAGTCGAGGAATGCAAATCGATACACGGCTTCTCCAAGACCTAGCGAGGCGAAGATCACTCCCATCCCAATCAAGCTAAAGGTCAGGCGGTCGAAGGATCTTCGTTCTAAAGACGATTGCTTCTTGCCACGCTCTTGGGCGAGTGCCATTTCTCCCCCTATTTGTTGCGAGATTGGGTTCAACTATTTTACGCCGTGTCGTTTGGTTCGTGCGGTCGATGAGAGCTGAACCGCAGGTACGGACCTCGCCCGGGTTCATGCCGGTCAACCGTCCATGCACTGAACGCTGACTAGTTTAGGAGCGCTCGTGCGGCCCCGATAACTGATAAAACTAACGGCCGCCAGGAGACTGCACAAGGCTAGCAGGATATCCTCCCGAGCTACGGGCAAGCCGGAAGTCAATTTCCCAATTGCCGACAAAGCGGGAGTTGGCGGGCATTGTGCTATAACTCTGGCGACGATGACATATCAAGTCACAGCCTGAACCAGGGGTGGTCGCCCGAGCGCAAGACGTTTAGATTCGTGGTGTCAGCTGGGCTCTTTGCTGCTTTTCCCTGCGGTTTCGCGACCGTCTCTTTCGTCGAAGAGCACAAGCTTCTAGCGAGATGGTTTGGTTAAGGATCTCCTGACCATGAGGCGCAATGTCTTTCCCGGGCTTGCGGTGCTGCTCGTTGGTGTGGCCGTGCTGCGGTCTGCCGTGACGACTCGGCTCGACGGCTTCACGATTGACGAGGCGTACCACATCGCGGCCGGTGTCTCGTATGTGAAAGACCACGATTTCCGCATCAATCCCGAACAACCGCCGCTCGTCAAGTTGTGGGTAGGAACAATCGTCGCTGCCACAGGATTTCATCTCGATCCCTTGCGCCGCTTCAGTGACAAGCCCGGTGAGCGGCATTTCGCAAACCTTACAGTCTTTCGAGAGAACGATCCGGAGTCCGTGCAACGCAGGACCAGAGCGGCAATGTTCGCGCTGAATAGTATCCTGCTGTTGGCGCTGGCATTCGCGCTCCGGCGTGTGTTT
>Ga0335077_10002937_pt1 | contig 20424 bp, 21 predicted proteins | sample Lox_Sample_31_FD_207151 | JGI IMG/M metagenome (GOLD analysis project Ga0335077, IMG submission 207151) | Soil microbial communities from Loxahatchee National Wildlife Refuge, Florida, United States - Lox_Sample_3.1 | ecosystem: Environmental > Terrestrial > Soil > Wetlands | place: USA...
CCGTGCGCAAGCGACAACGAGCCGCATCGTCCCCGTGACGGTCAGTGCTCCGGACTGAGCCTGCCCTGCTCCAGCCGTAAGGTGCGGTCGCACTTGCGCGCCAGATCGGGATCGTGCGTGACGATCACGATCGCCGTCCCGCGCTGCCGGGCGAGCGCCAGAAACACGTCGAAGACTGCCTGCGCCGTGCCGCGATCAAGGTTGCCGGTCGGCTCGTCGGCGAGGACACAGTCCGGCCGCGCCACGATCGCACGCGCGATGGCCGTGCGCTGGCGTTCGCCGCCGGACAGTTCCGCCGGGTGATGAATCAGCCGTTCGGCGAGGCCCACGTCGCCAAGCGCTTGCGCGGCGGCGGCACGCGCCTGTGCGATCGGTGCGCGCCGGATCGACATGGGCATCGCGACGTTGTCGAGCGCGGTGAACTCGGGCAGCAAATGGTGAAACTGGTAGACGAAGCCGAGCTTGTGGTTGCGTAGGCGGCCGCGTTCGATCTCCGACAAGGTGGCCAGGTCGCGGCCGCCGATGGAGACGGTGCCGGAATCGAGCGAATCGAGGCCGCCCAGGCAATGCAGCAGCGTGCTCTTGCCGGAGCCGGAAGCGCCGACGACCGCGATCACTTCGCCCTGCGCGACCGTGACATCGGCGCCGCGCAGCACTTCGACCGCGAGGCCGCCCTCGCGATACGCCTTGCTCACGCCGCGCCCGACCAGGACGTCAGTCATAGCGCAGCGCCTCGGCCGGCCGCACCCGGGCTGCGCGCCAGCTTGGATAGACCGTCGCCACCAGCGCCAGCACGAGCGAGATCACGGTGATCGGAACGATGTCGCTGGCACGCGGATCGGACGGCAGCTCGCTGATGAAATAGACGTCCTTCGGCAGGAACTGCATGCCCAGCACGTGTTCGATCGCCGGCACGATGACGTCGAGGTTGTTCGCCAGCAGCAACCCGAGTCCGACGCCGAGCACCGTGCCGATCACACCGATCAGCGTCCCCTGCACGATGAACACGGCCATGACCGAAGCGGGGCTTGCGCCCAGCGTGCGCAGGATGGCGATGTCGGATTGTTTTTCCGTCACGGTCATCACCAGCGTCGAGACGAGATTGAACGCGGCCACGGCGACGATCAGCGTGAGAATGATGAACATCATGCGCTTTTCGGTCTGCACGGCGGCAAACCAGGTGCGGTTCTGGCGCGTCCAGTCGCGCACGACGAGCCCCGGGTCCAGCATTCCGGACAGTTGCGCGGCCACCCGCGGCGCCTGCTGCATGTCCTTGATCCTGAGCCGCACACCGGTCGGCCCATCGACGCGGAACAGGCGCTCTGCATCTTCGATGTGAATCATCGCAAGCGTGCTGTCGAACTCGTAGTGGCCGGATTCGAACGTCGCGATCACCTTGAACTGGCGCAGGCGCGGCACGATCCCCGCCGGCGTGACGGTTCCCTGCGGCGCGATCATCGTCACCTTGTCGCCCGGCACCACCAGCAGGCTGTGCGCGAGTTCGACGCCGAGAATCACGCCGAACCCACCGGGCGCGAGGTCGGCGAGCTTGCCGCCCTTGAGGTTGGTCACCACCTCGGCGACGGTCGGCTCGAGGCCCGGATCGATGCCGCGCACCAGCGCTCCGCGTACGACGTCGCCCGACGTGAACATCGCCTGCGCCGACACGTAAGGCGCGGCGGCGACGACTTCCGGGTGCTTGCGGGCCTCGTCCGCAATGCGCCGCCAATCGGTCAAGGAACTGTCGTACGAGAACACTTCGATGTGCGAAAGCACCGAAAGCATGCGGTCGCGCACTTCCTTCTGGAAGCCGTTCATCACCGAGAGCACGACGATCAGGGCCGCGACCCCGAGCGCGATGCCTGCCATCGAGATCGCGGATATGAAGGAGATGAAGGCATTGCGGCGTCGTGCGCGCCGGCCGGCGCGCGTGTAGCGCAGCCCGATACGGGCTTCGAAGGGAAGATTCAAGTGGCGCTCGGCAAGCGGCAGCAGTAGTCGCGCGGGTGAGTCGTTCGGGCGCGCGGATTCTATCGAAGCACGCAACGTCCCTCGTAGAATCGCGCCATGTCCTATTTCGTCGTGGTGCCCGGCGCGCTGGTTCCCGCATCGATCGCGCCGCGCCTGCTGGCACGGGCGAAGTTGCCGCGGCTCGCGCGCAAGCTGCAGCGTGCGCTGGTCGAGGAGCCGGTGCACATGAGCGGCGATGGCGCCGCGCATCTCGACTGGCTCTGGTCGAGGTTCGGTGCACCCGCTGCAAGACCCGTCACCGCTCCGTACGCGTGGCGAGCACTGAATCACGCGAGCGCGCTCGAGATGCCATCCGACCAGCCGATCTGGCACGCCGATCCGGTTCACTTCGCGTTCGCGCGCGACCACATCCTTGTTGCCGGTTTCGACCGCGCCTCGGCGATCGCGCCGGATGAAAGTCGCGAGCTGGCCGCCGAGGCGGCGGCGCTCCTGGCCGGATTCGGCGCCTCGCTGCGCGTGCTCGATGCCTCTCACTGGTTCCTGTCGTTCGATCCCCCGTGGCAGCAGATCACCACGGTCGCGTTCGACGCCGCGCTCGGACGTTCGCTCGAGCGGGTGCTGCCCGCAGGCGATGCAGCGGCACGCTGGCGCAAGCTGCTCACCGAGGTCCAGATCGCGTGGCACCAGCATCCCGTCAACCGGCGCCGCGAAGCGGCGGGGGTGCAGACGATCAATGGACTGTGGCTGCACGGCGGCGGCGCATGGCGCGAACTGCCTCGGCGGGCATTCGGTGCCGTCGCGACGGACGACGCCGTGGTCCGTGGCTGGGCGCTCGCCAGCGGCGTTGCGCCGAGTGCCCTGCTTCCGCTCGAAGGCAAACCGGCCGGCGATACGGCGTCGCTGGTGTACCTGCCGCTCCTGCACCCGCTCGCTAGCCAGAACGAGTGGGATGGCTGGCTCGATGCGCTTCTGCAGCTCGACGCCCGGATCGAAGACCACGTGGCGCATGCGTTCGCCCACGGCTCCGGGGAGGTCGTGCTCGTTCTCACCGGGCGCGAAGTCGTGCGCAGCGTGAGTCTGCGGCGCTCCGACACGGCGCGGATATGGCGGCGCAATTCCATCGCGGAGCTCTTTTCGGAGCCGGAGCCGAGTTGAATACGCGCTTCGTTGAACGGGACTACGACGCCGCAGCCGCGCAGCGGCTGGCCGGCGCTGGGATCGCCCGCCCTCTGGCACGTGTGCTTGCTGCCCGCGGCATTCTGTCGGCGAGCGACCTGCAACTCGCGGTACGCGACATGCACGATCCGGCAGGTCTCGCCCATATCGACGTTGCGGCGACCTTGCTGGCGGACGCGATCGACGGCCAACGGCATATGACCGTCGTGGCCGACTACGACTGCGACGGCGCGACCGCATGCGCGGTCGCGGTACGCGGGTTGCGCGCACTCGGGGCGTCGGTTGACTACGTCGTGCCGAACCGCTTCGAGTTCGGCTACGGGCTGACGCCCGAGATTGTCGACCTGGCGGCGAACCGTTCGCCGCGGCCCGAGCTGTTGATCACCGTCGACAACGGCATTGCGAGCGTGGAGGGGGTCGATCGTGCGGCACAGTTGGGAATCGCCGTCCTGATCACCGACCATCACCTGCCAGGCGACCGCATGCCCGCGGCCGCCGCGATCGTCAACCCGAACCAGCGCGGCTGCGGCTTTCCAAGCAAGCACCTCGCCGGAGTTGGCGTGATGTTCTACGTGCTGACCGCGTTGCGCGCCGAGTTGCGCCGGCGCGGCAGGTTCAGTGCGCCTGGCCAGCCGCGGCTCGACGCGCTGCTGGACTTGGTAGCCCTCGGCACCGTGGCCGACGTGGTCCGGCTCGACCGCAACAACCGGATCCTGGTCGCGGCCGGCCTGCGCCGCGTGCAGACGGGACGCGCTCACTCCGGCGTCAACGCCCTCTTCCAACTCGCCGGCCGAAGCGTGCGGGCCGCGCAGGCCGAGGACTTCGGCTTCGTGGCGGGTCCGCGCATCAACGCCGCCGGACGGCTGAACGACATGACGATCGGCATCGAGTGCCTGCTCACCGACGACCCGGAGCGTGCCCTCGAGCTGGCGGGCCGCCTCGACAGCCTCAATCGCGAGCGGCGCGCCATCGAGGCCGACATGAACTTCGATGCCTTCGCGGAGCTCGATGCCGCCTACGACGACGACCGCCGCACGATCTGCCTGTTCAACGCGAACTGGCATCAGGGCGTGGTCGGCCTGGTTGCCTCGCGGGTCAAGGACCGGTTTCATCGTCCCACCATCGCCTTTGCGGCCGCGGACGAAACGAAGCTGCGCGGATCCGGACGCTCCATCGAAGGCGTGCACCTGCGCGACACGCTCGACCTCGTTACGAAGGCCGCCCCGCACCTGGTCGAGAAGTTCGGCGGTCACGCGATGGCCGCCGGCTTGACGATCGAGCGCGGCGCCTTCGAGCCATTCGTGAAAGCGTTCGAAGCCGCGACCCGCGCCAGTGCGGACGTGCAGTTCTTCGCGCGCACGCTCGCAACGGACGGCGCGCTCGCGCCGAAGGACATCACGTTGGGTCTCATCGAGGCGATCGAGCGTCAGATCTGGGGCCAGGGGTTTCCGCCACCGCTGTTCGCCAACGAATTCGCCGTGCTCGACCAGCGCCTGCTCAACGACCGGCACTTGAAACTGCTGCTCGAACTGGATGGCCGTCGCTTCGACGCAATCTGGTTTCGGCGGACCGGGACGCTGCCGGCGCACGTCCGTCTCGCCTACCGGCCGGTCGACGACCAATTCCAGGGTCTGCGGCGGATCACCCTGCTGATCGAGGCTGCATCCCTATAATCCGCCGCTCTCTCCTGTATCACTGTCACGCTGCGCGGATCGAAACCATGGAAGCCGAACGCCTCAATCTCCTCGCTGCCCGGACCGCGGATCTCACGACGCGTCTGACCGACCTGCGGAGGTATCTTTGACGTCGATGTGAAGATCGGTCGACTTGCCGAGGTCGGCAAGGAGCTGGAGAACCCGAAGATCTGGGACCAGCCCCAGCGCGCGCAGGAACTCGGCCGCGAGAAGAAACTGCTCGAGGATGTCGTCGGGCGCATACAGGCGCTCGAGCACAACCTGCGCGACGCCGCCGAGCTGTTCGAGATGGCACGTGCCGACAACGACGACGCGGCCCTGGTGTCGATCGAGGCCGACGTTGCGCGGCTCGCCACGCAGGTCGAGGAGCTCGAGTTCAGGCGCATGTTCAGCAATCCGCTGGACCCGAACAATTGCTTCGTAGAGATCCAGGCCGGCGCGGGTGGCACCGAAGCGCAGGACTGGGCGAGCATGCTCGAGCGCATGTACCTGCGGTTCGCGGAGCGGCGCGACTTCAAGACCGAGTTGCTGGACGAATCGGAGGGCGAGGTCGCCGGGATCAAGAGCGCGACCATCAAGATCAGCGGCGACTATGCCTACGGGACGCTGCGCACCGAGACCGGGATCCATCGCCTGGTGCGCAAATCGCCTTTCGATTCGAATGCGCGCCGGCATACCTCCTTCGCCAGCGTCTTCGTTTACCCCGAGGTCGACGACTCGATCGAAGTTGAAATCAACCCGGCCGACCTGCGCATCGACGTCTACCGCGCATCCGGCGCCGGCGGGCAGCATGTCAACAAGACCGAATCGGCGGTGCGGATCACGCACCTGCCTACCAATATCGTCGTGCAGAGCCAGAACGACCGCAGCCAGCACCGCAACCGCGCCGAGGCGATGGCGATGCTGAAGTCGAAGCTTTACGAGCTCGAGCTGCGCAAGCGCATGGCGGAGCAGAGCAAGCTCGAGGAGTCGAAGACCGACATCGGCTGGGGCCACCAGATCCGCTCGTACGTGCTCGACCAGTCCCGCATCAAGGACCTGCGCACCGATGTCGAGATCGGCAACACGCAGGCGGTCCTCGACGGTGATCTGGATGATTTCATCACCGCGAGCCTGAAGCAGGGAGTATGAGGATTGACGGCATCTTCTCGTGAGCCGATCGACCGCGCCGATCATTTGAAATCGAAGCGATGATGCAACTTGCGATCGTCACCGGCGCGTCCCGCGGCCTCGGCCTGGCTGTCGCGGAGCTGCTCCTGGACCGCAAGACCCGGGTACTCGCACTTGCGCGGCGTCCGAGCGCCGGTCTCGTGGAGTACGCCGCGCAACGCGGCGCCAGGCTGGAACAGTGGGCGGTCGACGTCGGCGCGGCGGACGTCCCGCCGCGACTGGAGACCTGGCTGCGCGCGCAGAGCGGCGACGTCTTCGAGCGCGCAGTTCTGATCAACAACGCGGCCGTTCTTGGGCCGGTCGGCCCGGTCGATCGCGTCGATCCCAGCGCGTCGGCCGAAGCGCTGCGCGTGGATCTCGAGGCCCCCGGCCTGCTCTGCGCCGCCTTCCTGAGGGCCACGCGCGCCTGGCGCAGCGAGCGCCGCGTGGTCAACGTGTCGTCCGGGGCCGGACGGGTACCGCTCGCGGGCTGGGCCGCCTATTGCGCCGCCAAGGCAGGGCTCGACGACCTGTCACGGGTCATCGCGTTGGACGAAGCCCGCCTGCCCAATCCAGCGAGGATCGTCTCGTTGGCACCCGGGATCATCGACACCGACATGCAGGCCGATGCGCGCGCGCGCGACGCCGACGATTTCCCCGACGTTGCGCGCTTCAGGGACTTCAAGTCGACCGGGCAGCTTGCGTCACCAAGCGAGGCCGCGGCGCGGCTGCTCGCCTTCCTCGATCGCAGCGACTTCGGCACGCGGTCCGTGGCCGATGTGCGGACGGACTGAGAACGAACATGGCACAGAACTCCGGCGCCGCGCCGACCGAAGAGAATCAGATCATTGCCGACCGCCGCGCGAAGCTGGCCAGGCTGCGCGAGCTGGGTCCCGCCTTCCCGAACGACTTCGTCCGCACGCACAGCGCCGCCGATCTGCATGCCCGCTACGGGCGCGCCGACCGCGATACGCTGGAAAAAGAGCACGTCGAAGTCGCGGTCGCCGGGCGCATCATGCTCAAGCGGGTCATGGGCAAGGCGAGTTTCGCCACGGTCCAGGACAGCAGCGGGCGGATCCAGCTCTTCGTGGCCGACGACGAGACCGGAGCCGCTGCGCACGAAGCATTCAAGCACTGGGACATCGGCGATATCGTCGGTGCGCGCGGCATCGTCTTCCGCACCAACCGGGGCGAGTTGTCGGTACGCTGCAGGCAGCTGCGCCTGCTCACGAAGTCGCTGCGGCCGCTGCCCGACAAGTTCCACGGCCTCGAGGACAAGGAGAGCCGGTATCGCCAGCGCTACGTCGATCTGATCGTCAATGAGGCCACCCGCGCGACCTTCGTCACGCGCGCAAAGGCTATTGCAGCGATGCGCCAGTTCATGGTCGACCGCGGGTTCCTCGAGGTCGAAACGCCGATGTTGCAGAGTATCCCGGGGGGCGCGGCGGCGAAGCCGTTCGTCACCCACCACAATGCGCTCGACATCGACATGTACCTGCGCATTGCCCCCGAGTTGTTCCTCAAGCGCCTCGTCGTCGGCGGATACGAGCGCGTGTTCGAAATCAACCGCAACTTCCGCAACGAGGGCCTGTCGCCACGGCACAACCCGGAATTCACCATGATGGAGTTCTACGCTGCCTACCAGGAGTATCGGTGGCTGATGGACTTCACGGAAGAGCTGCTGCGCCAAGTCGCGATCGCGGCCACAGGCTCGGCGAGGCTTTCGTATCAGGGCCAGACCATCGATCTGGAAGCGCCGTTCGCGCGCCTGACCGCGGTCGAGGCAATCCGGGCCCACGCGCCGCGCTATTCCGATGCGCAATTGCGTGATGCGGCGTACCTGCACGCAGAACTGGCGCGCCTCGGCAGCACGCATTCGCGCGAGGTGGGCCTCGGTACCTTGCAGCTCGCGCTATTCGAGGAAGTCGCCGAAGCAAAGCTGATCCAACCCACTTACATCGTCGACTATCCGGTGGAGGTGTCGCCGCTTGCGCGGGCATCCGACGATCGTCCCGGCATCACCGAACGCTTCGAGCTCTTCATTGCCGGCCGGGAAACCGCGAACGGCTTTTCCGAACTCAACGACGCGGAAGACCAGGCCGCGCGGTTCATGCAACAGGCAAAAGCGAAGGAGGCCGGCGACGAGGAGGCGATGTACTACGACGCCGACTATGTGCGCGCCCTCGAATACGGCATGCCACCGGCCGCCGGGTGCGGCGTAGGCGTCGACCGTTTCGTGATGCTGCTGACGGATGCGCCCAGCATCCGCGACGTGCTGCTGTTTCCGCACATGCGGCCGGAGTAGCGGCTTGATCAAAGCCCGGCGCGAGCGCATCCTGGAGTTGCAGGAACTCCTGCGCGATCGCGCCGACGTCCCTCCTCCTGACGACTGGCTTCCCGTCGATCTCGGCCAATGGCAGATCGGCGTGGCGCCTCCGGAAACAGCGAGCTTTCTGGCGACCGCCGAGCCGGGCTGCATGCTTCTCGACTACCGCCTCGTCTTAAGCGACCTCGGCGACTTCGACGGGCGTACGGCGTTGCTCAACCGGGTGGCCGTGCGCCTGCTCGAGGCGGGTCATCTGCGCGGCTGGCGCCACGAGCAGTTGGACGTTCGTGTCCCGGCGCTCGCGGAGCCGCTCGCGACGATCGAACGGGCGGCGTGCCGTGCCCTCGGAATTCCGACCCGCGCCGTGCACATGAACGCCTTCGATGTGCACGGACGCCTCGTGGTCGCGCGCCGCGCCGACGACAAGCCGATCGATCCCGGCATGTGGGACAACCTGGTCGGAGGCATGGTGGCATCGGGCGAGGACGAACTGCTGGCGCTCGCGCGCGAGACGCGGGAGGAAGCGGGGCTGGATCTGAACGGCCTGAGCTTGACCCGCGGCGGCCTGATTCGCGAACGGCGTCCGGTGGCCGAGGGTTACATGATCGAATCGGTGCAGGTCTTCGACACCACGCTGCCGCGCGGGGCGGTGCCGCGCAACGAGGATGGCGAGGTTGCCGCGTTCGAGGCCCGCGAGATCGACGATGTGCTGGCGGCGATAGCGCGCGGTGAATTCACGCTCGAGGCGGCGCTCGTCACCGTCGATGCGCTGTTGCGGCGCCTGTGATCTTCCCGCTCAGTCCGCTTCCTCGATCCACGTCATCTGTACCGCCTCGAGGATCTTTTCCCCGCAGTGCTTCGGGTCGTCGCTGAAACCCGGCAACTCCAGGATCCACTGGCGCAGGTCCGTGAAGCGCACACCGCGCGGATCGACGTCGGGATGCAACTCGGCGAGTGCAAGGGCAATCTCGCGCGCGTCGGTCCACTTCATCGGCCGCCCTCCTTCACCTGGTTGATGGTGTACTTGGGGATCTCGATCGTGAGATCGGCGTCCCGGACGATCGCCTGGCAGGACAGCCTCGACGTCGGCGTCAGGCCCCACGCCTTGTCGAGCAGATCGTCCTCGTCCTCGTCGCTGGGGTCCAGCGATTCGAACCCCTTGCGCACGATGACGTGACAGGTCGTGCACGCGCACGAGAGTTCGCACGCGTGCTCGATCGGAATATCGTGCTCGAGCAACGTTTCGCAGATGCTTTTGCCCGCCTCGGCTTCGATCGTCGTTCCGGCGGGGCAGATCTCCTCGTGCGGCAGGACGGTGAGTCTGGGCACGGCTACTTCGTCAGCTCATCGACGCGCCGGCCCCTGAGGGCCGCGCGGATCGATCGATCCATCCGCCGCGCCGCGAATTCATCGGTCGCGCGCGACAGCGCCTCCGCCGCGGCGTGCAACATGTCCGCGTCGCGGCCCTGTGTCAACTGCTCGAGCGTCTGCATGCGTGCCTCGATAGCGACGCGCTCCTCGGCGCTGAGCAGATCGGCATCGGCCGCGAGCGCGGTGCGGACCGCGTCGAGCAAGCGCCTGCCGTCGACCTGCTGCTCGCGCAGGGCCCGCTCCCGCATGTCCGCCTGCGCCGCGCCGACCGACTCCCTGAGAAGGCGTGCGACTTCGTCATCGGAAAGTCCGTACGACGGCTTGACGGTGACGGAGGCCTCGACGCCGCTGCTCGACTCGCGCGCCGTGACCGAGAGCAGACCATCGGCGTCGACCTGGAACGTGACGCGGATGCGGGCAGCGCCGGCCTGCATCGGCGGTATGCCGCGCAACTCGAAGCGGGCGAGCGAACGGCAATCGCTCACGAGTTCGCGTTCTCCCTGCACCACGTGAATCGCCATCGCGGTCTGCCCGTCCTTGAACGTGGTGAACTCCTGGGCACGCACGACCGGGATGGTCGAGTTGCGAGGGATCAGTTTTTCCACCAAGCCGCCCATCGTTTCCACGCCGAGGGAAAGCGGAATTACGTCGAGCAGCAGCCAGTCGTCGCCCGGCGGACGATTGCCAGCGAGCAGGCTGGCCTGCATCGCGGCGCCGAGCGCGACCACCTTGTCCGGGTCGATATCGGTCAGAGGCTCGCTACCGAAGAGATCGGCCACTGCCCGTCGGACGTGCGGCATGCGCGTTGCACCGCCGACGAGAACGACACCGCGTATATCCGACGCCTTCAGGTGCGCGTCGCGCAAAGCACGTCGGGTCGCATCGAGCGTCTTCTGGACCAAGTGTTGCGTCATGGCGGCAAACGCATCGGCGCCGATCGTGAGGTTGACCCAACGGCCGCCGCTCAGTCGTGCCTGCAGAATCGCACTCGGTCGCGAGGACAACGACTCTTTGGCGGCGCGCGCCTTGATCGTGAGCAGACTCACGTCTTCCGGCGGCAGCAGGGAAAGGTCCGCCTGCTCGAGTGCCCAGCAGTAAAGACGATGGTCGAAGTCGTCGCCGCCGAGCGCGGAGTCGCCGCCGGTGGCAAGGACCTCGAACAAGCCCTTGGTCAGCTTGAGAATCGAAATATCGAAGGTGCCGCCGCCAAGGTCGTACACGGCATAGACGCCCTCGGCTGCCGTGTCCAGTCCATAGGCAACCGCCGCCGCGGTCGGCTCGTTCAGCAGACGCAGGACGTTGATTCCGGCAAGGCGAGCCGCGTCGCGCGTCGCCTGCCGTTGCGCATCGTCGAAGTACGCCGGGACGGTGATCACGGCTCCCGACAGATCGCCACCGAGGGCTGCGCGCGCGCGCCGGTACAGGACGCCGAGGATCTCCGCGGATACCTGGATCGGGCTCTTGATGCCGGCCACCGTCCGCAACTGCAGCATCCCCGGCGCGTCGACGAAGTCATACGGCAGGTTCTCGACGTGCTCGACATCCTTCACCCCGCGCCCCATGAACCGCTTGACGGAGACGATCGTGTTGCGCGGATCGCTCGCCTGGTGCTGTTGCGCTTCCTGTCCCACCTCGACCCTGCCGTCCGCCGTGTAACGCACGATCGACGGCAGAAGCGGTCGCCCCGCTTCGTCGGCGAGCACTTCAGGAAGACCGTGGCGCAGCGTCGCGACCAGCGAGTTGGTCGTTCCGAGATCGATGCCCACCACGAGCTTGTGCCCATGGGGCGCGGACGACAGGCCCGGCTCGGCGATCTGCAGCAGGGCCATGGAAGGGTCAGCCGGCGTCGAATGCGGGCGTCTCGGCGACCGCACCGAGTTCATCGCCTAACTTCTCGATGAACATGAATTGACGGACCAGCGCGGCGGCGGCCGGCAGGTCGCGCGTCCGATCGAGCGCAGCCTCGAGCTGCTTCAGCGTCGCGGTCCGCACCGCAACCACTGCGTCGACGAGCGCAAACAGCCGGGTGCGGTCCGTCGAAGCACGCGCTTCATCGAGCTCCTCCCGCCATTGCATCTGCTGCGCCAGGAAGGCCGCGGGCATCGCGGTGTTCGACTCCGCCTCGATCGGCACGCCATTGAGTTCGCACAGGTATGCGGCGCGCCGCAACGGCGAGCGCAGCGTCCGGAAGGCTTCGTTCGCATGCGCCGCCCATTGCATCGCCACGCGTCGCTCGGCGGCAGGAGCCGCCGCGAAACGATCGGGATGGGCCTGGCTCTGCACGCGCCGGTAGGCTTCTTCCAGTGCTCGCTCGTCAATGGCGAAGCGCGCCGGTAGGCCGAACAGTTCGAAGTGATTGTGATGAATCGGCACGTGGTGAAACCAGAGCGCGTGACCGGCGCGACCAGTCGCGAGCGTCGAAGGCGGTTGCGCCGAAATTCAGACGCGGAATGATTCGCCGCAGCCGCAGCGGTCTTTTTCCTGCGGGTTGTTGAACCTGAACCCTTCGTTCAGCCCTTCGCGGACGAAGTCGAGCTCCGTTCCGTCCAGGTAAACCAGGCTCTTCGGATCGACGAAGATCTTGACGCCGTGACTCTCGAAGGATTGGTCCCCGGCTTCGGCCGCATCGGCGTATTCCAGCTTGTAGGCCATGCCCGAGCAACCGGTCGTGCGCACACCCAGGCGCACGCCGATGCCCTTGCCCCGGCGCGCGAGAAAGCTGGATACGTGCCGAGCAGCGCGCTCCGTCATCGTGACGGCCATCGTGAGATCTCCCTCAGGCAGCCTTTTTCTCGGCAGCCGCCGTGGCGTGCTTTTCCTGGTAATCGCGGATTGCCGCCTTGATTGCATCCTCGGCCAGGATCGAACAATGGATCTTGACAGGCGGCAGCGCGAGTTCCTCCGCGATCTGCGAATTCTTCAGCTGCATCGCCTGATCGAGCGTCTTGCCCTTGACCCATTCCGTAACCACCGAACTCGACGCGATCGCCGACCCGCAGCCGTAGGTCTTGAAGCGGGCGTCCTCAATGATGCCCTGCGCGTTGACCTTGATCTGCAGCTTCATGACGTCGCCGCACGCGGGTGCACCGACCATGCCGGTGCCCACCTGCGCGTCACTCTTTTCGAACGATCCCACGTTGCGCGGGTTCTCGTAGTGGTCGATGACCTTTTCGCTGTATGCCATGGTGCCGGTCTCCTGTGTATGTCAGTGCGCCGCCCACTGCACCGTGTCGAGGTCGATGCCTTCTTGATGCATCTCCCACAGCGGCGACATTTCCCGTAACTTGCCGACCTTGCGCTTGACAAGGTCGACTGCGTAGTCGATCTCCTCCTGGGTCGTGAAGCGGCCAACGGTGAAGCGGATCGAGCTGTGTGCCAGCTCGTCGCTTCGGCCGAGGGCACGCAAGACGTAGGACGGCTCGAGGCTCGCCGATGTACAAGCGGAACCGGAAGATACCGCAACGTCCTTGATCGCCATGATCAGCGACTCGCCCTCGACAAAATTGAAGCTCACGTTGAGGTTGTGCGCCACCCGACGCAGCATGTCGCCGTTGACGTAGACCTCCTCGACCTCCTTTAACCCCGCCCACAACCGGTCGCGCAGCATGCGAATGCGCTCGATCTCGGCCGCCATTTCGAGCTTCGCCAAGCGGAACGCCTCGCCCATGCCGACGATCTGGTGCGTCGGCAGCGTTCCGGAGCGCAGACCACGCTCATGTCCGCCACCGTGCATTTGCGCCTCCAGCCGCACCCGCGGCTTGCGCCGGACGAAAAGAGCCCCGATCCCCTTGGGCCCATAAGTCTTGTGGGCGGAGAACGACATCAGGTCGACCTTCAACTGCGCCAGATCGACCGGTGTCTTGCCGGTGGCTTGCGCCGAATCGACGTGGAAGATGATCGCCCGCCTGCGGCACATCTCTCCGATGGCGGGGATGTTCTGGATCACGCCGATCTCGTTGTTGACGTACATCACCGAGACGACGGTCGTGTCGGGACGCAGGCTGGCTTCCAGTTGCGCCAGGTCGAGCAAGCCGTCCGGGCCGACGTCGAGGTAGGTGACCTCGAACCCCTCGCGCTCGAGTTCCCGCATCGTGTCCAGCGTCGCCTTGTGCTCCGTCTTCACGGTCACGAGGTGCCTGCCCTTGTCGCGGTAGAAATGCGCCGCACCCTTCAGTGCCAGGTTGATCGCCTCGGTGGCGCCCGAGGTCCAGATGATCTCGCGCGGATCGGCATTGACCAGCGCCGCGACATGTTCGCGCGCCTCTTCCACCGCCTTTTCCGCCTCCCAGCCGAAAGCGTGGCTGCGAGACGCCGGATTGCCGAAGTGTTCCTTCAGATACGGAACCATCCGGTCGACCACACGCGGGTCGACCGGTGTCGTGGCTGAGTAGTCGAGATAGATCGGCAGTCGCACGCCAGTTCCTCAGCCGAAGACCGTCTCGTTCTTTTCCATGCCCTGCCCGCCGCGGCGTCCGCGCCCGTCGACGATGACCGCCGCACCGGATCCTTGTTGCGCCATCCGGCTGCGCTGCTTCTCGACGAGATCCTGCAAGTTGACCGAATCGAGGTAGTCGACCATGACTCGGTTGAGACTCGCCCAGAGATCATGCGTCATGCAGCGCTGGTCGTTGTCGCAGTTTTCCTTGCCGCCGCATTGGGTTGCATCGAGCGGTTCATCGACGGCGTAGATGATGTCGGCAACCGAGACATCGGCCATCGGCCGCGCGAGCGTGTAACCGCCGCCGGGGCCGCGCGTGCTCTGGACCAGAGCGTGCCGCCGCAGCTTGCCAAACAACTGCTCAAGGTAGGAAAGGGAGATCTTCTGGCGCTGGCTGATTCCGGCCAGCGTCACAGGCCCGTTTTGTTGCCGCAAAGCCAAGTCGATCATTGCCGTAACAGCAAAGCGACCTTTCGTAGTCAGCCGCATTCGAGTTCCAATCCAGAGTGGCAGAACGCACTTCGGGGCCGAGCCTGGAAGGCCCCAATTCCCGAGCGCTTGAGTCGGATTTTAGCTTTGCCCGACCGAGTTAGTCAACAATTCGGCCGGTAGGGAGACGCGCTCCGGTCGAGGCGAATCCTCGCCGGTATGCCCGGCAAACCTCAGGCGGCGGCGAACATCGTCGCGCGTTTGCGCACGACTTCGATCAAACCCTGGCAGGCGTCTTCCACGTAATCGAGGACCGTGTTGAAGCCCTCCGGGCTGCCGTAGTACGGATCCGGAACGGTCGCCGCGTCGTGCTCGCCGGCGAAACGCATCAGCAGATGCAACTTGTGCTTGTGCGCGCGCGGGCATTGCTGTTGCAGCAGCGACAGGTTCTCCCAATCCATCGCCAGAATGAGGTCGTAATCACGGAAGTCGTCCTGGGTGATCTGGCGCGCGCAAAGGTGCGCGATTTCGTAGCCGCGCTTGCGCGCTGCCTGTTGGGCACGCAGATCAGGAGGTTCGCCGACGTGATATGCGTGCGTGCCGGCGGAATCGATCTTGACGACTCCATCAAGGCCGGCGTCGCGAACCATCTTCGCAAACACCCCTTCCGCCGTAGGGGAACGGCAGATATTGCCCATGCATACAAAGAGAACTTTTGTCATCGTTTTCGCGCCTTTCTGATTCGGGCCCCGCGCTTTGCATGCCCGTTTACGTCGCCGCTCAGCGGATCACCGCGAGCCGGCTTGGCTAAACGCCCAACACGAACCTACAAACTCCCCAGACCGCGCTCCGGAAGACTTCCAAGCGAACCACAAGTTCAGTCCTTCGCGCCGCGATTCAACCGGCTAAGCCGCCCTTTCGTTCACTAGGGGAACCACCTTTCCACCCGAGGTGCCGAAGACCTGCTCGCGCAGAAGCGCGAGTTGATCGCGTACCTGTGCCGCCTTCTCGAATTCCAGGTTCTTCGCGTGCTCGAACATCAGCTTCTCGAGCCTCTTGATCTCCTTCGAGACCTGCTTCTCGCCCATTGTCTCGTAGTCCACGTCGGCGGCCGGCACCAGGCGACCCGGTTCGTACACGCCGTCGATGAGGTCGCGCACCTGCTTCTGTACGCCACGCGGCACGATGCCGTGGGCTTCATTGAATGTCCTTTGCTTGGCACGCCGACGCTCCGTTTCGGCGATCGCCACGCGCATCGAGTCGGTGACCTGGTCGGCGTACAGGATCGCAGTCCCGTTGAGATGGCGCGCCGCACGACCGATTGTCTGGACCAGCGAGCGGCTCGAGCGCAGGAACCCTTCCTTGTCCGCGTCGAGCACCGCGACCAGCGAGACCTCGGGCAGGTCGAGACCCTCGCGCAGCAGGTTGATGCCGACCAGCACGTCGAACACACCCGCGCGCAGATCGCGAATGATCTCGACACGTTCGACGGTGTCGATGTCGGAATGCAGGTAGCGAACCTTGACGCCGTGCTCCCCCAGGAATGCCGTCAGGTCCTCGGCCATGCGCTTGGTCAGCGTCGTGATCAGGACGCGCTCATCGCGTGCGACGCGAACTCCGATCTCCGACAGAACGTCGTCGACCTGGGTGCGCGCCGGACGCACGTCCACCGCGGGATCGACCAGGCCGGTAGGTCGGACCAGCTGTTCGACCACCTGCGACGAACGCTCGATCTCGAACTCGGCGGGCGTCGCGGAAACGAAGATGCAACGGCGCATCTTGCGTTCGAACTCGTCGAACCGAAGCGGGCGGTTGTCCAGGGCAGATGGGAGCCGGAAGCCGTATTCGACCAGTGTCTCCTTGCGCGAGCGATCGCCGCGGTACATGCCGCCCAGCTGCGGCATGGTCACGTGCGACTCGTCGATGATCATCAGCGCGTCGCTGGGCAGGTAATCGATCAGGGTCGGCGGCGGCTCGCCCGGCGCGGCACCGGAGAGGTGGCGCGTGTAGTTCTCGATTCCGCGGCAGAAGCCGAGTTCGCCAAGCATCTCGAGATCGAAGCGCGTACGTTGCTCGAGCCGCTGCGCCTCGACCAGCTTGCCCTGCCCGATGAACCACTCGAGGCGCTCGCGTAACTCGACCTTGATGTCTTCGATCGCGCGCAACACGGTCTGGCGCGGCGTGACGTAGTGCGACGACGGATAGACCGTAAAGCGCGGGATTTTCTGGCGGATCCGCCCGCTGAGCGGATCGAACAGCATCAGGCTGTCGACCTGGTCGTCGAACAGCTCGATCCGCACGGCCAATTCGGCGTGTTCCGCGGGAAAGACGTCGATCGTGTCGCCGCGCACCCGGAACGTGCCACGCGCGAAATCGGTTTCGTTGCGACGGTATTGCATCGACGTCAGCCGCACGATTACGTCACGCTGGCTCGTACGATCGCCTACGCGCGTCGTAAGCACCATCGAGTGGTAGTCGCCGGGATCGCCGATGCCGTAGATCGCCGAGACGGTAGCGACGATCACCGTATCCCGGCGCTCCAGCAGCGACTTCGTCGCGGACAGCCGCATCTGCTCGATGTGCTCGTTGATGCTGCTGTCTTTTTCGATGTACAGATCGCGCGAAGGAAGGTACGCCTCGGGTTGGTAGTAGTCGTAATACGAGACGAAGTACTCCACCGCATTGGTGGGAAAGAACTCGCGCATCTCGGAATACAGTTGGGCAGCCAGCGTCTTGTTCGGTGCGAGCACCAAGGTTGGGCATCCGATGCGGGCGATGACGTTCGCCATCGTGTACGTCTTGCCAGAGCCCGTGACGCCGAGCAACGTCTGGCAGACAAGTCCGTCATTCAACCCAGCGACCAGCTTCGTAATCGCTTCCGGCTGATCGCCTGCCGGTTCAAATGGCTGAACCAGTTGGAACGGCGAATTTGGAAACGAAGGCATCTCGGTTTTTGCAGCGCACGATTACGGCTCGGGCGCGAATTTTATGCGCCACCCGCGAAAAAACCTAGCCCTTGTTCGCGCCGAAGGGCCGCAATCAATTCCTTATTTATCATAATGTTATCCCTTTTACTTAATGTCTTGACAAAACTTCGTTCGCGTCATTGACAGGGCGGCCACCGCGCGCGCGCGAGTGCCGCGTGTAGACTGGGCGACTCCCCTAATTGCGCAATGCACTGCCGACGGGTCGTCCGCGGCACAGGACTAGCCATGGTCGCGTCTCTGTTCGAGCGGGTCGAACTCGCACCCAAGGACCCGATCCTTGGCTTGAGCGAAGGTTTTTCGAACGACACGCGGGCAACCAAGGTCAATCTCGGCGTCGGCGTCTACTACGACGAGAACGGTCGCATTCCCCTGCTTCGTGCGGTCAAAGAGGCGGAACGAGCGCTCGTGCAGGCGGCTCAGCCGCGCGGATATCTCCCGATCGACGGCATCGCCGCCTACGACGCTGACGTGCAGCAGATGCTATTCGGCCGCGATTCGCCGTTGGTGGCCTCCGGGCGCCTGGTGACCGCCCAGGCGCTTGGCGGTACGGGAGCGCTCAAGATCGGCGCGGACCTGTTGAAGCGAGTCACGCCGAATGCCAAGGTTCTCATCAGCGATCCGAGCTGGGAGAACCACCGCACGCTTTATGAGGCGGCCGGTTTTGTCGTCGAGCCCTATCCCTACTACGACGGCGCCACGCACGGGGTGGATTTCGCCGGGATGCGTGCCGCGCTGTCGGCAGCGCCCGCGGGAACGATCGTTGTTCTGCACGCGTGCTGCCACAACCCGACGGGCGTCGACCTCAACGAGGCGCAATGGCGCGACGTGGTCCGGCTCGTCGCGGACCGCCAACTGGTCCCGGTGCTCGATCTGGCTTACCAGGGCTTCGGCGACGGAATCGATGCCGACGCAATGGCGGTGCGCCTGTTCACCGATGCGGGGCTCACCTGCCTCATTGCCAGTTCGTTCTCGAAGTCCTTCTCGCTGTACGGTGAACGCATCGGAGCGCTGACGATCGTCACCGCAAGCAAGGACGAGGCCACTCGCGTGCTGAGTCAGCTCAAGCGCACCATTCGAAGCAACTACTCGACGCCGCCCACGCACGGCGGCGCGCTCGTGGCTGCCGTGCTCGCGAGCACCGAGTTGCGCCGGATGTGGGAGGAGGAGCTTGGGGAGATGCGCGAACGGATCAAGCAGATGCGCAAGCGCCTCGCGCAGGGTCTCAAGGACCGCGGCGTGGCGCGCGACTTTTCCTTCGTCACGCGCCAGCGCGGTATGTTTTCCTACACCGGGCTCACGGCTGCGCAGGTCGACCGCCTGCGCACCGAGTTCGCCATTTACGCCGTCTCGACCGGACGCTTCTGTGTCGCGGCGCTCAACACGAGGAACGTCGAATACGTTTGCGACTCGATCGCCCGCGTGCTGTGAATTTCCGCGTGCATATGCTTCGCCCGCGCGTGGGCGAGACGATATAAAATCCAGTCCCTTTGCGTGGCGCCGATTCCCCGATAGCTCAGTCGGTAGAGCGACGGACTGTTAATCCGCAGGTCCCTGGTTCGAGTCCAGGTCGGGGAGCCAGTGACATTAGTCCAAGTCAATGATCCGCTTGCATTTCTCCCAGCGAGTTGCGCAGAGTTACCCGCACTGTTACCCGTAGCGGGTCAAAAAGTCAGAAGTTTGGCCCGTAGCGCCGTGCGCTAAGCACCGATAGCTCGATCCGTGCACCGAGCGACGCCACCTCGGCACTGATCACTTCACGCGCGCGCGCTTCGTAGTCTTGGTCTGCATACGGGCTGATCTCGATCATCTCGATCACATCCGCAAGCGCCCAATCCAGGTAGGTGTGAACTGGAAGATCAGCCGGCGGCACGGCCTCCTCCTCTGCGCTGAGCGCGATATTCGCCGTGTTGAAGTGGTCGGCGTCGAACTTGATCAGCCGCACCTCTTGCTCGTGTGAGAAGCCCATGCGCTTGTGCATGAAGGGATCGATCTCGTCGTTGAATGCTGGTCCTTGGTGGTAATGGCGATAGCGAACGGGGCCGACGTAGAGATCGTGCCGCGCCATGGATGCTTCCAGACGCTCGAGCGTTGTGCGGAGTGCTAAACCTTGGCCTTCGGACTTGTCTCGGCAGTACAGCCGCCACATTGCCTCGGATTCGTCGCCCCACCGCCAGCAGATGCCATGCGCCGAGCGCGTCATGGCCCGGCGCCGCTTCGTCATCACGTCCCAGGGATCGCGGTTGCGTCGCCGATATGGTCGCTCCTGCGGGTAACCCGGCGGCATCACAGGCACCATCATCTCCGCCGCTTGCCACCCGCTGAACAGTGGCACTTGATCGTCGATTTGCTGCTTTGGCACGGAGCCCTCGAACGGATCGCGCCACTGATCGACGCGCGTCAGGCGAAGCCGCTGGTCACGTAGCATCGCCGCGACGGCGCCAACGGTCGTGTAATGTCGGACCTCCGTTTCCGGTGGCAACTGAAGACGATTCACAGTAGGCGGGCACCTGCAAGACCTGCTCGCGGCTTCGGAGACGTTGAGCGAGCAGTTCACCGATCCCGGCGCACGCGGCCGGCATTGCGGAGTTCCTCGCTGACGATCCGCGCGAACTCTGCCACCCATGGCTCGACCGTGATCAGTAGTGTGTAGCGCAATTCCACGCCGGACAGGTCGACGCCGCCGGTCACGATGCGCAGCCAGGCGTCGACCTCGGCATCATTCGGCGTGCGCACCCGCGCTGGCGCACGCACTGGTGCATTTGGGTGGCTCATGCAGTCGATGCTACGAGACTTCCGCCACCCAGGTCCAGAACGTCATCTCGTCCCAATCAGCTTGGCTGACGTTCGGCACAGGCAGAACTTGCCGCGCAGCCGGAAGTGCAG
>Ga0335077_10002941_pt1 | contig 20416 bp, 14 predicted proteins | sample Lox_Sample_31_FD_207151 | JGI IMG/M metagenome (GOLD analysis project Ga0335077, IMG submission 207151) | Soil microbial communities from Loxahatchee National Wildlife Refuge, Florida, United States - Lox_Sample_3.1 | ecosystem: Environmental > Terrestrial > Soil > Wetlands | place: USA...
CGCGCGCCAGCTCGCGCAGCTCTGCAAGCGCGAATAGGCAACGTCTTCGCAGCGGCATACGAGGGTATCGGCCATCGCCAATTTTTTCAGCTCATCCCCCAAACTGAACGCCCGCTCCAGGGCCCGAGCGAAGTTACGCAGCTTCTCCCGGCGCGAAAAAAGGCGCCCTGCCAGCTGTTTCTGGCCGGCCGCTGCCAGGCCGGCGATTTCTCCTTCCACCAGCGCCAGTTCGTAGCCCCCAACGCCAGTGGGCTCGCCGGCGCAGAATACATGGGGAACCGAAGTCTCTTGAAACTCGCTCACCCGCACGCAGCCATTCTCCATTTCACACCCCAGCAAAGCCGCCAGCTCACAATTCGGGACCAGATGAAAGCCGCACGCCAGATAATCGCATGCCAGTGTCTCTTTTCTCCCCCCGCGCGAAACCATCACCGATTCAACTACACCCTTCCCCTCGGCCACCACGGGCCAGCTGCTCGTCCAAAAGGGCACTCCAGAGAGTTCTCTTTTCAGGGAAAACGCCTGGCGAATCTTCTGCGGCTGCTTGAGGAGAGCGGCACCGAAGCGCATCAGCGCGCGTGCTGAGGCTTGCTCGCAAATAGCTACGATCACCGCACCGTGCTGCCGAAGGTAAGCCGCCACCGCCAGAAGCAGCGGCCCGCTCCCCGCCACCACAACCTTCTTCTGGGCGATGGGCAGGCCCGACTTCACCATCGCCTGCAAGCCGCCCGCCCCCATCACATTGGGCAACGTCCAGCCGGGGAAGGGCAAAAATCTTTCTCTCGCGCCGCTTGCCAGCACGAGTTCCCCGTACTTCAGTTCGCAAACATGATCCGAGGCCTCCGCCAACAGGATACCCGGTTCCGGTTGATCGAAGACGCGAGTGCCGCACAGGCATTCAACCCGTGCTTTTCGTAGCCGGCCGAGCCAGGTCGCAGCCTCCTCGGGCTGGTCCGCCCCACGCCCTCGCCAGATCTGCCCTCCGAGCGCCGGATTGTCATCCACAATGGCGGCATGCAATCCGCACTCGGCCGCCCGGGTGGCCGCACCCACGCCGGCCGGGCCTCCGCCAATCACCAGCACCTCAAACGGGTGGATGGTGCGCCGGTTCATCGCTGGTCTCGGAAAACATGCCGGTTGTCAAGAAAAAAGCGAGACACTCCGCAAGCAACCTCAGTGCCTGATGCCCATGCAAAACGGATCGCCCGGATCGAGAATCAACTCCGCCTCGCCATTCACGAAAGCCGAACCCTTGATTCGCGGATATACTTCTCCCCCGCGCACCTCAATGCTGCCTTCGAATACGCTGCCCACAATGCTTTCCTGCCGCCAGACTTCTCCCGGTTTCAGTTTCCCCTCGGCGTGCAGGCATGCCAGCTTCGCGCTGGTTCCGGTGCCGCAAGGGGAACGGTCGTAGGCTTTTCCCGGGCAAAGAACGAAATTCTTGCTGTTGACTCCCGTCAGATTCGATGGAGCAAACAGCTCGATGTGGTCTATTTCCGCTCCCTTCGCACCGGTGATCCCCTGCGAACGCAGGGCGCAGCGGATCGCCCACGTCGTTTCCGTCAGGCAATCGAGGTTGTCGAGCGTCAAATCCAGGCCGTAGCCCTCAACCAGAAAAAACCAGTTTCCTCCCCAGGCAATGTCGCCACAAATCCTGCCCAGGCCGGGAACCTCCACAGGCACGCGCGCCGCCAGTCGGTAGCTGGCAACGTTCTCCACGCTCACGTCGCCGTTTTCATCGAGAACGCAGGTGACCTTGCCCACCGGAGTCTCGACGGTGTGCGTTCCGGCCGCGATGCGGCCGAGGTAAGAAAGCGTCGTAACCAGCCCGATCGTGCCATGGCCGCACATTCCCAGGTAGCCGACATTGTTGAAGAAAATTACGCCCGCGGCACAGGCGGTCTCAACCGGCGTGCACAGCAGAGCTCCAACCATCACATCCGAGCCGCGAGGCTCGTTCACTACCGCGCTGCGGAAGCTGTCATGCCGGGTGCGAAACCGCTCGAGCCGCTCCGCCAGGGCGGCGCCACCGAGCTCCGGCCCTCCGCTGATGATCACTCGCGTGGGCTCCCCGCCGGTGTGCGAATCCACTACCCGCACTCTTCTGCTTTCACGAGCTACCATAGGGACGCAGCAGCCTTATGATTTTATCGGCTAGTCTCAGGCCCAGAGACGCCATTCCAGAAAAGTTTCTGCGGCCTGCAATTCCTGAGTCTGCGGCGCAGCAAACCAAATCCACCTGGCGAGCATAATTGGGATACAATATCCAGTCAAATGCTTATGGGGAGATTCTCTTGAACCCTCGAACCCTTTCCCGCAGAGAATTCATGACCGCGGCCGCGATTGCCGGCGGCGCTACTCTTTTCCCCGCCAGCCTCTCTGCCCGCCCTTTTCAGGACCCGGTGGTCAACACCACCCGCACCGGCGGGCAACCGGTCAGCCGCGAGAAAGTCCCTTGGAAAGTGCGCCCCTTCCCCATGACCCAGGTTCGCCTCGGCGAGGGCCCTTGCCAGCAGGCCATGGAAGCCGACCGCCAGTATCTTCATTCCTTGCCCGTGGACCGGCTGCTGCACAACTTTCGAGTGAATGCGGGCCTGCCTTCCACGGCGCAGCCGTTCGGCGGCTGGGAGGCTCCTGACTGCGAATTGCGCGGCCACTACACCGGCGGGCATTATCTCTCGGCCGTCGCCTTGATGTACGCCTGCACCGGCGATGCCGGCCTCAAAGCCAACGGTGATGCTGTTGTGGCAGGCCTGGCGGAGTGCCAGAAAGCTCTCAGGAGCGGATATCTGAGCGCCTTTCCAGTTGACTTCTTCGACCGACTGCGCGACGGGCAACGGGTGTGGGCGCCCTTCTACACTCTCCACAAGATTATGGCCGGCAACCTAGACATGTACGTGCACTGCGGCAATGAGCAGGCGCTCGAGATTGCGGAAAAAATGGCTGCCTGGGCCGCCGGCTACACCCAGGCCATGAGTTACGAGCACATGCAGCGCGTGTTGGGTGTGGAGTACGGCGGCATGGGGGAAGTACTTTGCAATCTCTACGCCGTGACCGGCAAAGACTATTACCTGCGCGTGGCCCAGCGCTTTGACCACAAGGAATTTCTCGACCCCCTGGCCGGCTTTCGCGACGAACTCAAAGGCCTGCACGCCAACACCCACATCCCGCAAGTCATCGCTGCCGCCCGCTACTACGAGTTAACCGGAGATCAGCGGTACCGCGACATCGCGGAATACTTCTGGAACGAAATCGTGAACGAGCGCTCTTACTGTACTGGGGGCACCAGCAATCACGAGCTGTGGACCAGCGATCCCGGCAAGCTGGCGAGCGAACTCAGCACCAACACGACGGAAGATTGCTGCGCCTACAACATGCTGAAGCTCACCCGCCATCTCTTTGGCTGGTCGGCGGACGCTCGGCTCATGGACTACTACGAGCGCACCCTGTTCAATCACCGCCTGGGCACTATCAATCCTGAGGATGGCACCATGATGTACTACTTGCCCCTGGCCTCAGGCTACTGGAAGACCTTCGGCAAACCCTTCGACGCTTTCTGGTGCTGCACCGGAACCGGTTCGGAGGAATACGCCAAGCTTACCGATACCATCTATTTCCACGGCGACGATTCCCTCTACGTCAACCTTTACATTGATTCCACGCTTCAATGGCCGGAGAAGGGCCTCTCTCTGCGGCAGGAAACTCGCTTCCCCGAGCAGCAAGGCGCCAGTCTCATCGTGTCGTGCCACGACCCAATCCAGATGGCCATGAATCTGCGGATTCCCTACTGGGCGCAGGGAGGCGAAGTCAAAGTCAATGGGGCGGCGCTCTCCGCCTTCGCCAGCCCCGGCAGCTACCTGAGCCTGACCCGGGTCTGGAAAAATGGCGACCGCATTGATCTCAGCCTTCCCATGGGCCTGCATACCTGGCCCATGCCCGACGATGCCACCCTGCAAGCCGCCATGTATGGGCCTCTGGTGCTCGCGGGGCGTTTCGCGCCCGTGACCAAAGATTTGATGTACGGTGACTACGAGCCCAAGCCCTCTGATCAATACAGCGTGCCCGAAATTGTTGCCGACCTGGAGAAGCCGGCTGGCTGGCTGGAGCGCGACAGCCATCAACCTCTGACCTTCCACGCCTCCGGGCAGCCGCAGCCCTTGACTCTGGTTCCGCTCTACCGGGTAATTCAGGATCGCTACGCGGTGTACTGGAAGTTGAAGGACAAGAACGTGTAACGCTCTCACTCGACAACCAGGCCAAGGAGAGCGCTCTCTCTGGCTCGGGGGGCCTACGCTCCGTTATCATCTGCATCCTTCGGAAAGCCGGAGGCTCGCCGCTCCTGCAGCACCTGCTTCAACGACTGCCCCGCGTACTGAATATGCTGGCGAAGCAGCCTGGCGGCCGCTCCCACGTCCCGCTTGCGGCACAACTGCAGAATCTCGTGGTGCTCCTCATTGGCCCGCTTCATGCCATGAGTCAGATAAAGCTGCAGCCGCGTGTAGCGCTCCCCGTTGTTATTCACGTTGCGAATGATAGACATGAAGTAAGGCCGGTTGGCGCGCGAATAGAGCGTCGAGTGAAACTGCCAGTTCAGGCGGCCCCAGGCCTCCACATGCTGCTCCCGCTGCAGCTCAACTTCGTACTTGCGCAAGATGGAATCCGCCTGGGTAAAGTCGGACTGGGTCAGGTGAGGGATGGAAAGCTTCAAAACTTCCGGTTCCAGCAGGGCGCGAATCGCAAATAACTCCTCAATGTCGTCCGGGGAGAGCACGGGAACGATGGCGCCGCGGTTCGGCAGGATCGTGATCAGGCCTTCGGCTTCCAGTTGCCGCAACGCCTCGCGCACCGGAATACGGCTTACCTGGTACTGCGCCGCGATCGCGTCCTGGCGGACCTGCGCCCCCTCCACGATTTCTCCACGAATGATCTGGTCGCGAAGTTTATCGGCGACAGCCGAAGTGAGCGACTGGCGCGGGATGGCCAACTCGCTGGAGATTTCCGATTGCATTCCCTTGGCGTTGCGCCGTTGCGGAGTCACAGGTGTAGGCGCCGTGCACGCGTATCCTAACCGAACATCTAAGTGGACGCAATATGAGTATAGAGCCTCTCACTGCCTTAGATGGCTCCGCCACATCCAAGCAGACGCCGGCTAGCGCTCCAGATCGGTGAGAGTCGCGGCGTCCTTCGAGGAAGCTGCCGGCCGCCCCCGCATCCATCGCAGCAGCCCGTAAATTGGCACGCCTAACAGCACGATGACAAATCCGGGCCAGGTGGTGGCGGGCAGATAAAAGCAGAGCACCACCAGAATGGTGCTCGCAGTCACCACGTAGGCGGCAGGCACAATGGGATATCCCACCGTACGGTAGGGCCGGGGAGCCTCCGGCCGCTTTGCCCTCAGCCGGAAAACTCCGATCACAGTCAGCACGTAAAAGAGAAGCCCGGCGGAAATCACATAGGCCAGCAAATCGCTGTACAGGTTTCCCCAGGTCCCCGCCTCCGCGTCATAGGTGCGCGGCAGAACCAGAAGAACCGCCCACAGTCCCTGCACCCATAACGAGGCCCCCGGCACCCGTGCCCGATTGAGTATGCCGGCAAAGCGAAAGAACAGCCCTTGCTGCGCCATGGCATAGTAGGCGCGCGCCCCGGTCAGAATCAGAGCGTTGATGGTGCCGAAGGTCGAAATCATGATGGCCGCCGCCATGCACAGCGTCCCAGCCCCCGGAAGTATGGTCTGCAAGGTGGCGGTTCCAACCCGGTCGGCGGGCGCCTGCTGGATCGCGCGGAACGGCAATATTCTGAGATACGCGACGTTGGCCAGCAGATAAAGAATGATCACGATGGTCGTGCCCAGCACCATGGCCAGCGTCACGTTGCGCTCCGGCCGCCGCACTTCGCCCGCGGCAAAAGCGATGTTGTGCCAGGAATCAGCCGAAAACAATGACCCGGTCTGGCTCAGACAAAGCGCCACGAACAGTCCGTAGGCTGTGGTGGCATCCAGGCCCGCGCTCAGGGGGCTGACGCTGCGGATGCGCCAGGGGTGCACGAAGTTCTGCTCAATCGCATTCCAGTTCCGCCCGATGAAAATTCCCGCAACAATCAGTCCAAGAAGCGCGGCGGTTTTGGCCAGCGTGAAAGTGTTCTGAATCAGCTTGCCGTAACGCAGCCCCAACGTATTGGCCAGGGTCAGCAGCAGGATGATTACGATGGCCAGAAGCTGGGCGGTCGAAAGCGACACCGCATAGTGAGCTGAGAAGCGCACCGGCTTCACCAGGTAGCTATCCTCGGAAACAGCCGGCCAGATCACCCCGGTGAACCGCGCGAAGGCCACCGCGACCGCGGCCATGGTGCCAGTCTGGATCACGGTGAACAAGGTCCAGCCGTACAGGAAACCCACCAGCGGCGAATAAGCCTCGCGCAAATAGACGTACATTCCTCCCGCCTCGGGCATCATGGCCGACAGTTCGCCGTAACAGAGGGCCCCGGCGATGGTCAACGCGCCCGCGATTCCCCAGGCCACCAGCAACCAGCCTGGACTGCCGATCTCGCGCGCCATTTGCGCCGAGACAATAAAGATGCCCGAGCCGATCATCACCCCAACCACCAGCATGGTGGAATCGAACAGGCCGAGCCCGCGGGAGAAGCCTTTCCCTTGTTCCGTGGCCGCGACGGCGGGAGCTTCAGCCAAGCGGATGGACCTCGGGCTGGAGTAAGGTTTTGGGGGAGGGGTCGAGTATCAGCGGGGCCAGCATCCGGCTTGACTCTCGGATATTGTATCCATAGGATATACCTCTAGTAAACCTGTGGGGAGGCTGCGCACGCTATCCTCCCACCAAAGATCTACCGGCGGCGGCTTCCGGCGTGGGCTTAAGCTTTCAGAATATGGCCTGCCATTTTCCACTACCCTGCCAGGCCGCGCCGCATGGCCGTCGCCCCGAAAGGCCGGCCGGGAGCCGGGAATGCGTGGGGACATGAGCTCAGTCACACCCGACGTGGTCATCGTCGGGGCAGGAATCGTCGGCGCTGCCTGCGCTTGGGAGTGCGTCCAGCGCGGCCTCAGGGTCACGATCCTCGAACGCGAGATCATCGGCGGCGGCGCTACCGCCGCCGGCATGGGACACATCGTTGTCATGGACGATTCCCAGCCCCAGTTTGCGCTCACCCGCTTTTCCCAGGAGCTCTGGCAGAAACTTCGCCCCGAGCTGCCGGCTGATGTGGAATATGAGCAGTGCGGCACTATCTGGGTTGCAGCCGACGATGAGGAAATGGCGGAAGCGCAGCGCAAGCAGGCATTCTACTCTGCCCGCGGGGTTCCGGCAGAGATCCTCGATGCTCATCAACTGGAGAATTGCGAGCCCCATCTGCGCAAAGGATTGGCGGGCGGTTTGCTGGTTCCGGAGGATGGGGTGCTCTATCCGCCCTGCGCCGCGCGGTTCTTAATCGAACGGGCTCAGGCGCAAGGCGCAAAACTGCTCAGCGCCCGAACCGTCACTGCGATCGGCCGGGGCCGGGTCTCGACCAATCGTGAGCAGTTATCTTGCGGCCTGGTTGTGAACGCTGCCGGCGCCTGGGCGCCGGAACTTACCCCCGGCCTCGAAATCAAGAAGCGCAAGGGACACTTGCTCATTACGGACCGCTATCCTGGATTTGTCCGGCATCAATTAGTCGAACTGGGTTATTTGAAGAAAGCACATTCGGTAAGCGAGGACTCTGTGGCCTTTAACGCCCAACCGCGCAAGACTGGGCAGGTATTGATTGGCTCCTCGCGCCAGTTTGGCGCCGAGCGCACCCAGGTTGATAGCCGCGTGCTCGCCCGCATGTTGCAGCGTGCCCAGGAATACATGCCCCAGCTGGCGGAAATGTCTTCCTTGCGGGCCTGGACCGGTTTTCGCGCCGCCACGCCTGATAATCTGCCCCTGATCGGGCCGTGGCCGGCGGACGAAACCGTCTTGCTCTGCACCGGGCACGAAGGCCTCGGCATCACTACCTCCCTGGCCAGCGGCCGCCTGATTGCCGATCAGATCACGGGCTGCCCGCCGCCCATTGCGCCCGCTCCTTATCTTCCCTCGCGCGCGCTGATGGAGCACGTCCATGCCTAGCGGCATTTCCATCACCCTGAATGGCCGCACCCTGCAGGTGGCCGAAGCTTCTTCCGTCGCCGCGGCCGTAATGGCAAGCGGCGCCGCCTTCCGCAGGTCCGTAACCGGAGAACCTCGCGGTCCTCTCTGCGGAATGGGGATTTGCTACGAATGCCGGCTGACCATTGACGGCGCAGGTCACCAACGGAGTTGCCAGATCATTTGCCGCCCAGGAATGCACGTGCAGACCGACGCTGAAGGAGAATGCTCATGAATTGGAACGGTGTCATGCCCGCGGTCACGACCTGCTTCAGCGCGGACTACGCAGTGGAGCACGGGTTCATGGCGCGGCACTGCCGTTGGCTCTTGCAGAATGGATGCACCGGCATTGTTCTGCTCGGCTCCCTCGGCGAAGGCGCCACGCTCTCCTTCGAGGAAAAAGTCGACGTCCTGCGCACCGGAGTCAACTCGGTGCAGGGTCAGGCCCCGGTGGTGGCCTCTATCGCCGCGCTCTCTACCTCGGAAGCGGTGAGCCTTGCCAAGGCCGCCGAGGATGCCGGCTGCGACGCCCTCATGCTGTTGCCTCCCTATGTTTATCAAGGCAGCTGGCGGGAGATGAAAACGCACGTGGCCGCCATACTTCGGGCTACTCCGCTTTCCTGCATGCTGTACAACAACCCGGTCGCCTACGGCACCGACTTTCTGCCCGAACAGATTCAGGAGCTCGCCCAGTACGAGAACTTCGAGGCGGTAAAAGAATCGAGTACGGATGCCCGCCGTGTCAGCGCCATTCGCACCCTGGTGGGCGATCGTTTGGATGTCTTCGTCGGCGTGGATGACATGATTGTGGAAGGCGTCGCCGTGGGAGCCAAGGGCTGGATCGCCGGCTTGGCGAACGCGCTGCCTCGCGAATCGGTCGAGCTTTTCAACCGGGCCACGAACGGCGACCGGAACAACACCTTCGAGCTCTACCGCTGGTTTCTGCCTTTGCTGCGGATGGATACGTTCCCCAATTTCGTGCAGCTCATCAAGCTGGTGCAGTCGGAAGTTGGCATGGGCAACCCGCGTGTCCGCGCGCCGCGTCTGGAGCTGGCGGGCGCGGAACTCGAAGCCGTGCGCAAGACCATTAAAGATGTACTATGCAACCGGCCTCATCTGGATCCGGCGCCGGCCGCCATCGTGGCCAAATAAGTTTCCCGTACAATTGGAGCTTCCGTGGAATTACAGGGAATTTCTATCATCGGCTACGGCCGGGGCAAGCGCAACGCCACAGGCTTCTACGCCTCCGAGCCCCGCACCGGGCAGCGGCTGGCGCCGGAATTCATTGCCGCCACGGCGGAAGAAGTGGAAGCCTCCGTCCGCCTGGCGCATCAGGCCTTCCCCGCGTACGGGCACGCGCCCGGCCGCGAAAGAGCCGCCCTTCTGCGCCGCATCGCTGAAGGCATTGAAGCGGTTTCGCCGGAACTGATCGAACGGGCCGAGACCGAAACCGCTCTCCCCAAGGCGCGATTGCAGAGCGAGACCGGCCGCACCTGCGCCCAACTCCGCCTGTTCGCCCAGCTGGTGGAAGAAGGCTCCTGGGTTCAGGCGCGAATTGACCGGGCGCAGCCGGATCGCAAGCCCCTTCCCAAACCGGATTGCCGCTCCATGCTGCGGCCGCTCGGTCCCGTAGTCGTGTTTGCTCCCAGCAATTTCCCGCTGGCCTTTTCCGTGGCCGGCGGAGACACGGCTTCAGCTCTGGCTGCAGGAAATCCGGTCATCGTCAAAGCTCACGGCGCGCATCCTGGAACCAGCGAAATCGTCGGCAGCGTAATCCAGCAGAGTGTGAAGCAGTGCGGCCTGCCGGAAGGCCTTTTTTCTCTTCTCTTCGGCAAAGGCGCCGAGGTCGGCATGGCGCTGGTGAAGCATCCTTACATGAAGGCCGTGGGCTTCACCGGATCGCGCTCCGGCGGCCGGGCTTTGATGGATGCGGCCGCCGCGCGTCCTGAGCCCATTCCCGTCTATGCCGAAATGAGCAGCACCAACCCCGTCTTTATTCTGCCCGGCGCCTTGCGCAACAACGCCTCCGCCATCGCCGCCGGATTGTATGCTTCCTTCACTCTCGGCGCCGGGCAATTCTGCACCAAGCCGGGTATGGTTTTTCTGCCGCAGAATGAGGACCTGCAGAGTTTCCTCTCCAGCCTGCGCGAATCCGTCAGCGCGTCCGATCCTTTCACCCTGCTTAGCGCAGGCATTCGCGCCTCCTATTGCTCAGGAATCGAACAACGGAAAAGCAGCCACCGGCTGGAAGTGCTCTCCGGGAAACCCTCGCCCTCTGGAGCTCCCTTCAACGTGGGCGCCTCGCTCTTCGCCACCGGGGCAAAGTCTTTTCTCGAAGAGCCGGAGTTCTCCTCTGAGATTTTTGGCCCCGCGACCTTGCTGGTGCGAGACTGCAGCCACGCCCAGTATCTGGAGATTGCTCGCGGCCTCGAAGGCCAATTGACCGCGACCATCCATGGAACGGAAGCGGACCTGAAGGAATACTCTGATCTGGTGTCCATTCTCGAAGACAAAGTCGGGCGGCTGATCTTCAATGGATTTCCCACCGGCGTCGAGGTCACTCATGCCATGGTACACGGAGGCCCTTATCCGGCCACCTCAGATGGCCGTTCCACCTCGGTGGGCACTCAGGCGATTTTTCGCTTCTGCCGCCTGCTCTGTTATCAGAATTTTCCCCAGGCGGCGCTGCCCGAGGCGTTGAAAGACAGCAACCCCCTGGGCATCTGGCGAATGATGGATGGCGCCATGTCACGCGAGGCGCTCGTGTCTCCGCAGGCCCGGGAAATTGCCAGCTAACAATAACGACGAGGAGCTGAATCTTGATGGAGCTTCGCCAACTAGGAAACAGTGACATGCGCATCAGCCCCCTAGGCATTGGGGCTTGGGCAATCGGAGGCGGCGGCTGGGTAGGCAGCATGGGCCCGCAGAACGACAGCGACTCCGTTCCCGCCATTCACGCCGCCCTCGATCTCGGCATGAACTGGATTGATACCGCCGCTCTCTACGGCCTGGGCCACTCCGAAGAAATGGTGGCCCAGGCGCTCGCCGGCCGGTCGCCTCGCCCTTATGTCTTCACCAAGTGCGAGCGCGTGTGGGATGAAAAAGGCCGGGTGGGCGCATCGCTGAAAGCCGAATCCATCCGGCGAGAGTGCGAAGGCAGCCTGAAGCGCCTGAAGGCTGACGCGATTGACCTTTACCAGATTCACTGGCCCGAGCCTGACGAAGATATTGAAGAGGGCTGGAGCGAGATGGCCCGCCTCAGGCAGGAAGGCAAGGTCCGCTACATCGGCGTATCGAACTTCAGCGTCTCGCAAATGAAGCGCGCTCAGGCCATCGCGCCCATCACTTCTCTTCAGCCTCCTTACTCTCTTGTGACCCGCGAGGTGGAAAAGGAAATCCTGCCTTATGTGCGGGCCAACCACATCGGAGTGATTGCCTATTCGCCCATGTCGGCCGGCCTTCTCACCGGCGCTATGACGCGCGAGCGTGTGGCCAATTTTCTGCCCGAAGACTGGCGCCGCAACCTGCCCAACTTCCGCGAGCCCTTGCTCTCGCGCAATCTCGATTTGGTGGAGTTCCTTCGCGAACTCGGCCGCCGTCATGGCCGTTCCCCGGGAGAAGTAGCCATCGCCTGGGTGCTTGCGCATCCCGCGGTTACCGGCGCAATCGTTGGCTTCCGCAGCGTGAAGCAGGTGCACGGCATCGCCGCCGCTGCCAGCTTCCGGCTCTCGTCCAGCGAAATGGGAGAAATCTCCGCCCGGCTGGGTTCGCCGTAGGGCGATCCCTCAACTCTGTCATCCCGGCCGAAGCAGATCATCGCGCAACCCGATGATCTGCGTAGTGGAGGAACCTTGGTCTTCGCAGGCAACCGCCATTGCTCTGCGGTGGCGCGCATGGGGCGCAACTTTGGATAACCTGAAAAAAACATCACTCAACCATGCGATCTCTGAACAAAAAGCGAAAACTCGCCCCGCCGCACCCGCAGCGCCTTGCCGCTCAATGCTTTGGCTGTCAATACATTTCCGTCGTGCCATTGTGTTCCGCGCGGAACACTCCGCCCTATCGGGTTTGTCAAGACAACACCCCCCTTCATAGCCTATAAAGAACGTCCATGCCCAGAACACGTGGCGGCAACCCGACCATAGCTGACGTCGCCCGCGAGTCCGGGGTCGGCGCCATGACTGTGTCCCGCGTGGTCAATGGCGGCAAGCTGGTGAGCGCGGCGACTGCGGCCAGGGTGCGCGCCGCGATCAAGAAACTTGGCTACGAGCCCAATGAGGCTGCGCGCATCCTCAAGGGCCACGCGGCGCGGACCATCGCGCTCATTGTTCCCGACCTCGCCGACCCTTTCTTTTCCATCTGTGCACACGCAGCGCAGCAGGTAGCTGCCCGCCACGGCTACCTGACCCTGTTGCTGGCCTCGGAGCGCGACCGCGAGAGCGAATCCCGGGAGCTGGCCATGATGAAGTCGCGCAACATTGCCGGCATCCTGATCGTTCCCTCCAGCTCCGCCAGCCTGGGCCAGCTTTGCGAGCTGCGCGAGCGCGGCGTCCCCGTGGTCATGCTTGACCGCACCTTCCCCGGCCTCGATGCCGGCGAAGTCATGGTAGAAAACCGCGAAGGCGCGAGGAACGCCGTCAATCACCTTCTCGATCACGGGCATCGCAGGATTTTGTGCGTGGGCTACGATTGCGAGTTCAATTCCATACGCCAGCGAATGGAAGGCTATGAGTGCGCCATGCGCGAGGCCGGCCTGCGGCCCCGGTTTGCCATGGTGAAAGAAGGCGCGCAGGTGGCGTCGCAGTTGCTTAAGCAGCTGCGCTCGAGCGGGCCGCCGACCGCGCTGTTTACTCTGAACAATGTGACTACTATTCAGGTGCTGAGCGCGCTCAAGCGGGAAGACGTCTCACTTCCCGGGCAGGTCGCAATCATTGGCTTCGACGACTTCGAACTGGCGCCCTTGCTGGCGGTCCCCCTGACCGCGGTCCGGCAGCCCGCGGCCGAACTGGGGCGCAGCGCCGCGCGGCTTTTGCTGGACTGGGCGCAGTCCCATCCGGCCGGAATGCGCTGGGCGCGGACGCGCATCGTCCTGCCCACCGAACTTGTAATCCGGCGCTCCTGCGGCTGCGAAGCGATTCGAAAAATTTCCCCGGATGGAAAGCGGCCGCCCACTTCACAGCGGGCCGCGGGTGTCACCAGGCAAAATTGAGCATGCAGAATTGGAAGATGATTGCCGCAAGCAGCGCGCTGCTGGGACTCATGGCCGGAGCCATAGCCACTGGGCGCGGAGAGAAACCGGAAAGCACCGGCGCGCTTGCGGGCACGCCGCCCATGGGCTGGAACAGTTACGACGCCTACGGCACCACCATTGATGAGGCACAATTCAGGGCCAACGCAAATTGGTTTGCTGCACACCTGAAGCCGTTCGGCTGGCAGTATCTAGTGATTGATGCCGAGTGGTACGTGAGCGATCCGATTCCGGCGGGCAACTCCAAAACCTCTCACTACAGCCTGGACGAATTTGGCCGCTACACCCCGGCTACCGGACGATTCCCTTCCGCCGCCGGCGGCGCCGACTTCAAACCTCTGGCCGACTATGTGCACAGCCTCGGATTGAAATTTGGAATCCACATGATTCGCGGGATTCCCCGGCAAGCGGTGGAGAAGAATCTGCCCATTGCGGGCACGAAATTTCATGCGGCCGAGGCGGCCGACACGAGCGACACCTGTCCGTGGAACTATGACAACTACGGACTCGCCAACACGCCCGCCGGCCAGGCCTACTACGATTCCGTTGCCCAGCTGTACGCCAGCTGGGGCGTGGACCTGATCAAAGCCGACTGCATCAGCAGTCATCCTTATAAGGGCGGCGAGATCCGCATGCTGAGCGGCGCGGTGCGCGCGACGGGCAGGCCGATCGTGCTGAGTCTTTCTCCCGGCCCGGCGCCGATCGAGAAGGCCGAGGAGCTGGCACGCTATGCGCAGATGTGGCGCATTTCCGATGACATCTGGGACCTGTGGCACAGCACGGCCGCGTACCCGCAAGGTTTGGGCGATCAGTTCGTCAACGCAGCCCGCTGGGCGCAATACTCCGGGCCGGGACATTGGCCGGACGCAGACATGTTGCCGCTGGGCGCGCTGCGGCCCGCTCCCGGCTGGGGCGAGCCACGCCAGACAAGGCTCACCCACAATGAGCAACGAACTATGCTCACTCTCTGGTGCATATTTCGTTCGCCGCTGATGATCGGCGGAGAGCTGCCGGCGGAAGATGCGTGGACCACTTCCCTGCTGAGCAATCCCGAGGTCATTGCCGTGGATCAAGCATCGGAGGAGAGCCATCCGGTTCTGACTGCCAACCAGACGGTGATCTGGCTTTCCAAAGCCACGTCGCGGCCTGGATTTTACATGGCGGTGTTCAACCTTGCCCCAGACGCCGAACGGATACACTACGGCTGGAAAGAACTTGAGTTGCCCGCCGGCGGATACCGCGTTCGCGATCTGTGGGAACGCAAGGATATTGGACAGGCGCAAGCGCTGGATCTGCAGTTGCCGCCGCACGCCAGCGCGCTCTACGCTCTCACCGCTCGCTAAAGTTTTTAGCCCAGAGCAAGCGTCAGCCGGGTGACCGAGGCGGGCGGGAAGGTGTAGGTCAAAACCGGAGCAGCAATCTCTACATTCGCCTCCTGCGGCTTCACCGCTTCTGGATTTGCGAACGTGTTGTGGGCATGAATGTCGTGGCTGGTCAGAATCGTGGCCGAGCCTGACTTCACGCCCGCGCCCTGCACCTGGATGCGGGTTTCGCGAGCTTCGCTCACGTGGGGATTCACCACGGTGAGCACAAGGCTCCGATCATGCAACGATGCCGAGCCCTGCAGCCCCCAGAACGTTGCCGGCTGGCCGTCGCGCTGATAGCGAACCTGAGGAGCGAGAAAAACGGTTCGCAGCGCCTGACCGCCCTGATGCGCGGCATACATTTCGAACACATGGCCGACCGGCGTAACGCAGAAGTTATCTTCATGCGCGAGATACAAGCTGTTCAGGCAGTTGATCAGCTGGGCGCAGGCGGCCAGCGCAACTTTTTCCGGGTGGCGATTGAAAATATCGAGGGTCATGCCGCTGAAGACCGCATCACGCAGGGTCGGCAGCTGCTCGAGTTGATCTCCGGGGGTGAGTTCGCTTCCCGGCTTGTACCAGGGGCCCCACTCATCCACCACCAGCTTGAGGGCGTGCTCGGGGTCGAATTCGCTCATCACCTGCCAGTGGCCGTTGATCAGTGACTCCATCACATCGCCCTGGCGAAGCAGCTCGTACCAGTCCACCACATCGAACTGCAGCGCATCCCCTTTGCCGGCGATCCAGTTACGCGTGCGGCCGCGGCTCAGGTTCCAGGCGTAATAGTGCAGGGCCAGGCCATAGACGGCGCGCAATGCGCCCGGGCCTTTGCGGACCATCTCTTCCAGAAAGCCTCGCGTCCAATCCCAGTTGTCATCGTTCGGCCCGGAAGCAATGAACGAGAGCTCCTGGCCGTAACGCGGCACCCAGGTGGTGTAACGGCGAAACTCCACCGCATATTCCTGGGGAGTAAATTCTCCGCCGCATCCCCAGGATTCGTTGCCCACGCCCCAAAAGCGCACATTGAAGGGTTGGGCGTAGCCGGCCGCAGCGCGCTCATCGGCCAGCGTGGTGCTGCCCGCGGGCGAGTTGCAGTATTCCACCCAGCGATAAAACCGTTCGGCGGGAAGGCTGCGCACGTTGGCGGCGAGATAAGGCTGGCTGCCGATGAGCTGGCAGAAATGGACAAATTCATTGGTACCGAACTGATTGGGATCGTATTTGTGGCTGGCGGGAGCGGCCGCCGGCGCAGTATCGGCCCAGAAGTTGGTGCGGCGGGGCCGCTTGTCGCGCGGGCCAATGCCATCGCGCCAGTCGTAGCTGTCGGCGAAGCAGCCGCCGGGAAAACGCACCGCCGGCGCTTTGATCTTGCGCATCTGCTCGACCAGTTGCTTGCGAATGCCCTCAATGTTGGGCACGGCCGAGTCCGGCCCCACCCAGATTCCGTCGTAAATCACGCCGCCAAGATTCTCCGCAAAATGGCCGTAGATATTGGGGGAAATGGTTCCGAGCGGCTCGTTTATCAGAACGTCAATTTGAGAGTCGCCGGGGGAAGGTTCTGCGGCATGGGCGAAGGAGGACTTTCCCGATAAGACCAGAGCTCCGGTTCCGAGAACAGCAGTGCGGATAAATTGGCGACGCCCGAGCATGTGAACGAATCTCCTTGGGTGAGCTTTCGACGGCATGGTAAAACGTTTCCTGACCGCCATGCCAGTGTTTCCAGCAGAATCTTAAAAGCTGAGCAGCTGACAAAGACTGCCGTGCTTTTAATTTCAAAGCGAGGCCTATGATGCAACACCCTCTACCAGACCTTGGCGAGTGGCCGCCACTCGAATGGGAGCAATGGAAAGATACGGCAGAGACCCTGCACATGTACATGCAGATGGTGGGCAAGGCGCGTCTGGAACTCACGCCGGTACAAAATCACTGGTGGAATGTCGCCTTTTATCTCACGGCGCGCGGCCTTACAACTTCAGTCATGGCGGCAGACCACGGGATTTCGCTCGATATTGAGTTCGATTTCCTGTCTCACGAACTGGTCTGCCGCACCAGCCGCGGAGAGATTCGCAAACTGAAGCTCCGGCCGGTTTCAGTGGCTGACTTTTTTGAGGAGTTCAAAACGACGCTGACCTCTCTCGGCATTTCCGTAAAGATTGACCCGATGCCGGTGGAAGTGGCCAACCCGGTCCGTTTCGACCTCGATACGGTTCATACCAGCTACGACAGCGAAGCGGTCACGCGCTTCTGGCATGCGCTCAGAATTGCCGATGCGCTGCTCAAGCGCTTTTCCACGAACTTCTATGGCAAGATCAGCCCGGTGCATTTCTTCTGGGGGTCGTTCGATCTGGCGGTGACGCGATTCAACGGCAAGAGGGCCCCAGCGCGGCCGGGCGCGGACACGATTCAGGAGGAAGCCTACTCGCACGAGGTGATCAGCGCGGGTTTCTGGCCGGGAAATGGCGGGTATGGCCGCGCTGCATTTTACGCCTACGCGGCCCCCACTCCGGCGGGGCTGCAGAACACGGCGCTCAAAGGTAAAGGGGAATTTAACCCGAACCTGGGCGAGTTCCTTCTGGATTACGCCGATGCGAGGAGTTCCGCAGACCCCGCGGACACGGTGCTTGAGTTTCTGCTGGAGACTTATTCCGTGGCGGCCGATGTGGCGAAATGGGACCGGGCAGCGCTTGACCGGCAAGATGAGATTGGCCGCGCTGTGCGGCTCAAGCACCCCAGTTGACCCAGAAGAGTTGGCTATAATCTCGGTCGCTGGCAGCCTTCGGCGGCGGCGCGGGCGCCTGGTTGTGATGGCGTAGGTACAGGTTGGTCTGCTATCTTCCTGCCTTACTGCGCATCCTGAACGCAGCGGAACCCCAAAGTACCGGAGCGATCCATGCTGGGAGCCATCATCAACAGCTTTCCGTGCTGATTCAACTTATAGGCCTGGGGGAAGTACCAGATGGAGCCCTGGGGCTGATAGTAACTGCCGCCGCGCAAAATTCCTCCCACGGTGTGCTCGTCCTGAAATTCCTCGGTCCACTGCCAGACGTTGCCAACCATATCCATTACCCCAAACGGGCTGGCGCCTTGCGGATGCGCGTCCACAGCGTCGGGCCCCCGCATGGTGCGCCCTTTGTCGGGCGCAGGAACATAATCTGCATTCCACTCATTTCCCCATGGATAGGCGCGCCCGTCGGTGCCCTGGGCGGCATATTGCCATTCCCATTCATGGGGCAGGCGCTTTCCCGCCCACGCTGCGTATGCGCGCGCGTCTTCGAGCGAAACCCAGGTTACGGGCTCGTTCTCCCGCCCCGAGGAGTAGCTGCCCTTTGACCAGTCTCTCAGGAAGTTCAAATCATCCTTTGGATGGTAATGAGTGGCATCGAGAAATTTCTTGAACTGCGCGTTGGTGACCGGATACTTGTCAATCCAGAAGGACTTGATATGCATGGGGTGATCATGAAAGCGGCGCGGCGAATCTTCCCAGGGATACTGGACGTCCACCCCGATATCATCGAAGCCCTCGATTTCGATACCTTCTACCCGGAATTCGAAATCTGACTCGGGAATCTTCACCATACCGGCGGGCGATCCGGAAGGAGGCCGGGTAGCCGCGATGGGAACAATCTGCTGCGGCAAGACTTTCCACTCATGGGAATAGCTGGCCAGCGGGGTGGCGGTCAGCTGCTTCATGGCTGCCATGAGTTTCTGCATGGCAGAGTCAGGAGTGGATGGAGTGGCCAGCAGCGCCCCATATCCGTGCGCCTCAATGGGAAAACTAAGCACAGTATCGCCGGCGGCCGTTTTTTCGGGCTGGAGTTCCACGCCGTGGTAAAGGTCGAAGTAGCGCATGCCGGGCTTCGGCGCAATCGCCATTTGCGGCCCGCCAACGTCATATTCGTTGCGGTTGACGATGGTCCAGACGGTCTGCTGCCCCAGGGGCCAGCGGCTGGAGAAGATGCCATAGTTCAACATAGGGGCGAGTGGTTCCCAGTCATTGCTGATGAGAAAGGGGGCGGCCGCACGCTCAATGGTCGCCACTCGACGCGTCGCCTCGGCATCGCGGGGAGTAATGCCATTCCAAATTCCCCAGATGTTTTCCCAACTTTCCCAGCCCACGCCGTTGAAGAAGGCAAATTGCAGGTCATCGGTCTTATCGCGGTTCCAGCGGTCTGAGATGTTGACCATGTGGCGCGGCTCCAGCCACTTGAACCGGTCCGCCATGGGCACGAACGGGAACTTGTATTGGCCCCAGGTCATTACATTCCAGGCCAGACCTTCGTCTGCGGGCTCGTGTTCAGGCTCGAAGGCGAGCGGGTGGCCGGTCTTTTCGGCGGCCAGCGAAAACGCCAGGGGAACCCCATCCTGGGTGTCGCCGTTGATGCCGTCGGCGCCAATTTCTTTCATGAGCTGTGCGATTGCGTCGGGCCAATCACTACCGGGATCTCTGGTGCCCTGGTCCCACATCATCATCGGGAACAGCACGCGCACGCCGCGGCGATGAAAGTCGGCAATCATCTGGCGCACGCCCTCGATTCCGCCGGGCATGGAGCGGATCATGTCCTGCTGATTGCGGTTGTCAATGCCCATGTTGGGATAGGTGGGCCAGATGAGCACAGCGTCAATTCCGCCGTATCTTTTCTCCAGGTCGTCGAGATAGCGGTCCACCGTGTAACGGTGGGCAACGGGATCGTAGAAGTAGCGGTCTTCGACCATCATCTGCGGCTGAAAGAAGCTGGACTGGGTCCACTGAAGGGCCGGAAGTTGGTAGCGAGAGCCGTTATAGCCAATGCGAATGCGGCGCTCGTTGCGCCAATGAGTAACGTCAGCCAGCCAGGCATCGTGCTCACCCGGCGAACAGGCGGTCGAACCACCCTCCCAGGCGCCCCTCATGGTCAGACACTCTGGACTGGGAATCTGCTGGCGCACGGGACGGAAGCGGGTGTCCTGGCCCGGGACTGCCAGGGCGGCGAAGAGCAGCAAGCAAAGGCAGAATGGGGTGCGAGATCTCATGGGCGCGAGTGCGGCTCCTGGCAGGAAGAGATGATTTGAAAGGTTTCAAATGCGGCTAAAACCATACCCTCGCACTCCCGCCTTGTCAACGGAAAAAGGCGCTTACCGGCTTCGCGGCTGGGTAAAGCATGGCGGCAGACTTTCCAGAGAAAAGCGCGGATTTCCCTTTGACCGGCCGCCACGGCAGACTATCCGCGGCGTCCGCAAATCCGGCCAGAGGAGCATACGGAGATGATCCTAAATCGTTTTATGCTAGATTGTCGAAGGCAGAGCGCGGGGGCTTTGCGAGGTCCATGAAGAAACCCAAGGCCGGCAGTCAGGTGACGATGCGTGAGATCGCCGAGCGGGCCGACGTCTCGATCGGTACGGTTTCTCATGTCATCAACGGCACCGCCGTGGTTCGCCCAAAACTCAAGTTGCGCGTGCTGGAAGCCGTGCGGAACCTCGGATTTCAACCCAGCGCCCTGGCACAAGGCATGCGGCGCAATCGCATCCGGATGCTGGGCATCATTGTGCCCGACATTACCAACCCCTTCTTCCCCGGCGTAGTGCGCGGAGCGGAAGATGTAGCCTTCAAGGAGTCTTACCGGGTTGTGCTGTGCAACACCGACAATAAGCCGGCCAAAGAAGCCTTGTACGTAGCCGAGCTCCGCTCATTTCGGGCCTCCGGACTTCTC
>Ga0335077_10002942_pt1 | contig 20412 bp, 14 predicted proteins | sample Lox_Sample_31_FD_207151 | JGI IMG/M metagenome (GOLD analysis project Ga0335077, IMG submission 207151) | Soil microbial communities from Loxahatchee National Wildlife Refuge, Florida, United States - Lox_Sample_3.1 | ecosystem: Environmental > Terrestrial > Soil > Wetlands | place: USA...
TCCTTCAGGTCTAACCGAAACTCCGTCAGATCCCATTCCACCCGTGCCAGGTAATAGCGCTCCTCACCCGCCTGGTGCTGCTCGAAGTGCAAAATGTTGCCGTCATACCGGTAGATAAACTCCGCGATCGTCGCATCCAGCCCCTTCCGGTCAGGGCACTGTACCAACAATATCGCGCTGTTCTTCACAACCTGCTCCTCAAATTCCCGTACATTCTATGCTGTCCCTCAACCATCCAAAAACAAAAAGGGCCAGTGGATGTTCCACCGGCCCCCCTCCGCTACGATTCGATTCCGCTTACAGCTTTTCGAAGAAGTGCGCCACTTTCTTGCCGCCCTCTTCCGTGTAATAAACCGTCGCCTTGCCGCCCTTCGCCGCGCCCTCTCCAATTCCCTTGCCCACCACCGAGAACGTGTGCTCGGTCCCGTCGGCCGCTTTCACCGTCACGGTCTTGCCGTCGGCGCTCACTTTCTCCACCGTGCCGTCTACATACTTCAAGCCGTCTTTCCCGACCTTATCTACTTCCACGGCGCTCTTTTCGCCGCCCTTTTCGGTATACCGCACCACCACTTCCGATCCCGTCGCAATGCCCTTATAGGTGTCCTTGGCTCCGGCTGCGGTCTTGTCCGCGCCCCACACCACCGTCTTGTCGGTGTAGTGAACGGTGTGTTCTGTTCCGTCCTTCGCTTTCACCACCATCGTCTTTGTGGCGGAGTCAACCTTCGTCACCGTTCCATGAACCGCGGAAACCGCGTCGTCGGCCGCATATGCGGCGAATACCAGAAGCGTTGCTACCGTAACCAACCGAACCAGATTCTTCATCGCGGATTTTCCCTCCCGAATTTTTATTGCCGACACTTACCCCGAGCCTGAGAAGAAGCGTAGCGCAACCACCCGCCAAATCCTAGCGGAATTCCCGCTTCGCCGCTCCCTCGCTTCGTTGACCCCACCCCCCGCCTACCCTATAATTTTTATGCTGGTTATCTCTAATAGCCCGCCGAATTGCCTCACGGTAATTCCTGAAAATCCGCAGATGGCGCGGGAATACTTCGCTTCGCGTGTCTGGAATCGCAGTCAAGGGAGAGCATCACATGGCCGATGTCAGCTGCCGCAAGGAACTGGACCTGGAAATTCCCGCCGAAGAAGTCTCCAAAGCCGCCGAGAAAGTCGCCAAGGAGTTTGCCCGCGTCGCCCGCGTGCCCGGCTTCCGCCCCGGCAAGGCCCCCATTTCGCTCATCAAGCGCCGCTTCGCCGACGACATCAAGGGCGAAGTCCTGCAAACCCTTGTTCCCGAGCACGTCGAAAAAGCCGTTGCTGAGCAGAAGCTCACTCCTGTCTCTCAGCCCCAGGTTGAAAAACTCGAATACAACGAGGGCCAGCCGCTCAAGTTCCGGGCCTCTTTTGAAGTTCTCCCCGAGTTCTCTCTGGCCGACTACAAGGATCTTGAAATCGAAATGCCCCAGATGGACATCACCGACGAGAGCGTCACCAACACCCTCGCCGAAATGCAACAGCGCGCCGCCACCTTCGCCCCCGTCGAAGGCCGCGCCGTCCAGAACGACGACTTCGTTCAAGTCAAGCTCCTCGGCACTCCCGACGGCGGTGGCGATCCCCTTCAAGCGGACAGCGTCCTCTGCCACGTCGGCGCCGAAGAAACCATGGAGTCTTTCAACGAGAATCTGCGCGGTGCCAGCGTCGGCGACCATAAGAATTTCGACGTCGACTATCCGGCCGATTATCCCGATGCCAAGCTCGCCGGCAAGAAATTCCACTACGCTGTCGACATCCTCGGCATCAAGAACAAGAAGCTCCCCGAACTCAACGACGACTTCGCCAAGGACGTCAGCGACGCCACCTCCCTCGATGAACTCAAGAAGAAAGTACGCGAAGGCCTCGAGCATGAGCGCGACCATCGCCAGAAGGATCTCCAGCGCGAAAAAATCATCGCTGAACTCGTCAAGCTCCACGACTTCCCGGTGCCCGAGTCGCTCGTCGAGCATCAGATGGACGTCCGCCTCGAGCGTGTCGTCCGCTCCCTCGCTCAGCAGGGTGTCGATCCCCGCGCTGTCAATGTCGACTGGGTCAGCCTCCGCAAGCGGCAGGAAGAGCGTGCCCGCGATGACGTTAAGGCCGAGTTGGTGATCGATCGCATCGCCTCCGAGGAAAAGATCGACCCCACCGACGAGGAGCTCCAGCACGAACTCGAGCACATGGCCGGTCACTCCGGCGAATCCGCCGAGGCAATTCGCGCTCGTTTGACAAAGCAGGGTGCCCTCGATAGGATGAAAGCGAAGCTGCGAAGCGACAAAACCGTCGATTGGCTTGCTCAAAATGCCCGGGTCAAGACGGTGGCCGCAGCCAGCGCCAAGTGATCCCAACCTCGATCCGGCAGGCAAACTCTCAAACATGAAAAACTTTGACGATTCGAACTATCGCGCCACCACTCTCGTTCCCATGGTCGTGGAACAGACCAGCCGCGGCGAGCGTGCCTACGACATCTATTCGCGCCTTCTGAAGGAACACATCATCTTCATCGGCACGCCCATCGACGACCACGTTGCCAATCTCGCTACCGCACAGATGCTCTTCCTCCAGGCCGAAGACCCCGAGAAAGACATTCAGCTGTACATCAATTCTCCGGGCGGCTCGATCACCGCGGGCTTTGCCATCTACGACACCATGCAATTCGTGAAGCCCGACGTCGTCACCACCTGCGTCGGCCAGGCTGCCTCCATCGCCGCGGTGCTTTTGGCCGGTGGCTCCCCTAAGAAGCGTTTCGCCCTGCCAAATTCGCGCATCTTGATCCATCAGCCCTGGATGAGCGGTCTCGGCGGTCAGGCCACCGACATCGATCTTCACGCCAAGGAAATTCTCCGCATGCGCTCGACCATCAACAGCATCCTCGCTCAACATACCGGTCAACCCGTTGAGCGCATCGAGAAGGATGTAGAGCGCGACTACATCATGAATCCGGAGCAGGCCAAGGAATACGGCATGATCGATGAGATCATCTTCAAGCACCGCTAGCGTCTGTAGCTCGGGCCTGTAGCTCAGGGCTTTAGCCCTGAGGCCTTTCCGCCGTTTGCCATAGGCTTGCACCTGTGTTGAATGGATTCTTGGGAGGCGGTCCGCTCCACCTCGGAACAATCGCAGCTGTCATTCCGAGCGCAGCGAGGATTCGGTAGGCGGCATTGCCCTCGCGGACAGACTTTAGCTTGCCCTTTTTCTGTTCAGGTTGGCACTTTCCACAGATGTTTCTGTTTGTGACCATGGGGCATGATATTCTGTTTTTTCAGGGATAGTTTTCGGCCTACAATGAGATTACTGAGTGACTCCGGCGACAGCCTGGAGAAGGGGCCTGCTCACACGTGAAAAAATATAGCCCAGACGAGCCGTTACGCTGTTCGTTCTGCCATAAGACGCAGGAACAGGTCGAGAAGCTCATCTCCTCGCCCTCCGATTATCCTCGCGCTTACATCTGCAACGAGTGCGTCGGCGTCTGTCAGACCATTCTCGAAGACGAGAAGCGCGAGCAAGCCGCGGCCCCGGCTCGCCGCCTGCCACGGCCTCCCGAAATCAAGCAGTTCCTCGATTCCTACGTCATTGGCCAGGACCGCACCAAGAAGAAGCTCGCCGTCGCTGTCTACAACCACTACAAGCGCATCTTCCTTAATAAACAGCCGGGCGAAGTCGAACTCTCCAAGTCCAACATTCTCCTGATCGGCCCCACCGGCACCGGCAAGACACTTCTTGCCCAGACCCTTTCCCGCATGCTCGACGTTCCCTTCGCCATCGTCGATGCAACCACTCTCACCGAAGCGGGCTACGTCGGCGAAGACGTTGAAAACATTATCCTCAAGCTCCTGCAAGCCGCCGATGGCGATGTCCAGAAGACCCAGCAGGGCATCATCTATATCGACGAGATCGATAAGATCGCTAAGAAGGACGAGAACCCTTCCATCACCCGCGATGTCAGCGGCGAGGGCGTTCAGCAGGCGCTCCTGAAAATCCTCGAAGGCACCGTCGCCAACGTGCCCCCTCAGGGCGGCCGCAAGCATCCCCATCAGGAATTTACCCCTGTCGACACTACCAACATCTTATTTATCTGTGGAGGCGCTTTCGTCGGCTTGGAGAAGATTATCGAGCGCCGCGTCGGCCACCGTTCCCTCGGCTTCCATACGGATGCCCAGCCGGTCTCCGCGCAGCGACGAAACACCGAACTGCTGGAGCAGGTGCAGCCCACCGACTTGATCCGCTACGGTCTGATTCCCGAATTCGTCGGCCGCCTGCCCGTCGCCGGTGTCATGAGCGACCTCGACAAGGGCGCGCTCATGAAAATTTTGACCGAGCCGAAGAATGCTCTCCTCAAGCAGTACCAGCGGCTCTTCGAGTTCGAAAACGTCCGCCTGCGCTTTACCGACGATGCCCTGGAAACCGTGGCGGAGTTGGCTCTTCAGCGCAAGGTCGGCGCTCGCGGCTTGCGTATGATCCTCGAAGACCTCATGCTGGAATTGATGTACCACTTGCCGATGCAGAAGCGAACGCGCGATTTCGTGGTGAACGCCGACATGGTTCGCGGCCACGAAATCAATTGGAGTTTGCTCGAAAAAGCCGGCTGACCTTCGTGGCGCGGTAGCCGGTCTGTAGCATAGGCTTTAGCCTGTGCAGAGTTTGTTAGGGGCCCGCCTTCTGCTTGTGCTGACGCAGGATGCGAGGCGGCCCGCTTTTGGGGGTTCAGGGGTCTGCATGTTCAATCGAGAGAAGCAGGAATTAAAACGCGTGCCCATGATGCCGGTACGCGATATGGTCATCTTTCCTCAACAGATGACTCCATTCATCGTCGGCCGCGAAGCCAGCGTCCGTGCGCTTGAAGAGGCGCTCACCGGCGACAAGAAGATTTTTCTTTCCACCCAGCACGACGCCTCCATCGACGACCCCAAGCCCGAGGAAATCTACGCCGTCGGCACCCTCGCCAACATCGTCCAGAGCGTCAAACTCCCCGATGGCAACATCAAAGTTCTCGTCGAAGGCGTCGAGCGCGCCCGTTCCCTTTCCATCACCTCCGAGGAAGGCTTTTTCCGCGCCAATATTCGCCTCCTCACCGGACGTATCGATTCCAACCCGCAGGTCGATCAACTCGTCCAGAAGGTCACCAACCTCTACGAGCAGTTCATCAAGCTTTCTCAGAGCCTGAATTACGACACCATGATTGCCGCTGCTCGCGTCGACGACCCCTCCCGCCTTTCGGACACCATCGCCGCCAATCTCCAGCTTCCCGTCGACGAAAAGCAGGATCTTCTCGAAACCGCCGATCCTCTTGAGCGCCTCAATCGCGTCGCCGACATCCTCGAAATCGAACTGGAGAAGCTCAACGTCGACCGCAACATCAATACCCGCGTCAAGCGTCAGATGGAACGAGCCCAGAAAGAGTATTACCTCAACGAAAAACTTAAGGCCATCCAGAAAGAACTGGGCCGCGGCGAAAAGAACGAATCCGAAGAACTCAAGAAGAAGATCGACTCCGCCGGCATGCCCAAGGACGTCCACGAAAAGGCCGTCACCGAACTCAAGCGCCTCGAACTGATGCCCCCGATGTCAGCGGAGTCCACCGTCAGCCGCAACTACATCGACTGGCTCCTCGCGGTGCCCTGGAAAAAGCGCTCTAAAGAAATTCGCGATATTAAAGCCGCCGAAAAAATCCTCAACGAAGAGCACTATGGCCTCGAGAAAGTTAAAGAACGCATCCTCGAATTTCTCGCTGTCCGCCAGCTCGTCAAAAATCCCAAGGGCTCCATCCTTTGCTTCGTCGGCCCTCCGGGCGTCGGCAAGACTTCGCTCGCCATGTCCATCGGTCACGCCACCGGCCGCAAGTTTGTCCGCGTCTCTCTCGGTGGCGTTCGTGACGAAGCCGAAATTCGCGGCCATCGCCGCACCTACATTGGCGCGCTGCCGGGTCAGATCATCCAGATGATGAAGAAGGCCGCCACCATCAACCCGATCTTCGTGCTCGATGAAGTGGACAAAATGTCCACCGACTTCCGCGGCGATCCGTCCGCCGCTTTGATGGAAGTCCTCGATCCTGAACTCAATCACGCTTTCACGGATCACTATCTCGACGTCGAATACGACCTCTCCAAGGTCATGTTCGTCTGCACCGCCAACGTCCTGCACACCATTCCCCAGCCGCTTCAGGACCGCATGGAAATTCTGCGCCTGCCCGGCTACACGGAGCAGGAAAAACTCGAGATCGCCAAGCGCTTCCTCGTGAAACGCGCGCGCGAAGTCACGGGCCTTACCGAAAAGAACCTCACCTTCACTGAGGACGGTCTGCTGCACCTGATCCGCCACTATACCCACGAAGCCGGTGTCCGCAACCTCGAGCGCGAAATTCAGAACATCGCCCGCAAGATGGCTCGCAAGGTGGTCGCCGATGGCGCTGATACCACCGTCGAGATCGTTCCCGACAATGTCAAAGATTATCTCGGCGTTCTCAAATTCCGTGAACTCTGGCTCGAAAAGCAGAATGAAATAGGACTCGCTACTGGCCTCGCCTGGACCGAAGTCGGCGGCTCCGTTCTCGCCGTCGAAGCCACCATCATGGAAGGCAAGGGCCGCATGACTCCCACCGGCAAGCTCGGCGAAGTCATGCAGGAGTCCGCGCAAGCCGCCATGAGCTACGTGCGCTCGCGCACCGCCGCGCTCGGCCTCGAGAAAGATTTCTATCGCACCGTCGATATTCACGTTCACGTGCCGGAAGGCGCCATCCCCAAGGACGGCCCCTCCGCCGGTATCACCATCTGCACCTCAATCGTCAGCGCGCTCACGAAAAACCCCATCCGCTGCGACGTCGCTATGACCGGCGAAATCACCCTCCGCGGCAAAGTTCTGCCCATCGGCGGCGTCAAGGAAAAGCTCCTCGCCGCCCACCGAATGGGCTTGCGTACCATCATCCTTCCGAAGGATAATGAGAAAGACCTTGCGGAAATCCCTCAGGAGATACTCTCCAGCCTCAAGATGCACTTCGTGGAAACCATGGATGAAGTGTTGCAGATTGCGCTGGAACGGCCGATCGTGCCGGTGGAGCACTCCGGAGTTGCGCCCGCTGTTACGGAAACGTTTGTCGCCGGCGCCGATAAAGACACGAGTTTGACCAACTAGCGGCTTTCCCAGGCACGGCCTGCACCCGCAGGTTGCTGCAAGGTTCTCGCTTGGCGCCGCTTCCGGTTGCAGGCAGTTGGTTTGACCCCACTGGCGGTGTTTCTCGCCGCCGGAAGGTATACCACCACACAGTCCAATTCCGGGATGTCACGGTCAAGGTTCATCACCACTCAATCATCAAAGTAAAGTCAGGATATATGGCAAAAGAAACAAGCGCAGAAGGTAACAACCAAATCAGCATCAGCCTTGCTGAGCTGAAAGAAAAGAACATCACCGATCTCGCCAAAATCGCCAAGGAGCTCAACATCCCCGGCGCCAGCGGCATGCGCAAGCAGGAGCTGATCTTCCAGATCCTCCGCGCGCAGACGGAAAAGTCCGGCCTCATCTTCTCGGAAGGCGTCCTCGAATGCCTCCCCGACGGCTTCGGCTTTCTCCGCGCCCCGGAGTACAACTATCTCCCGGGCCCCGATGACATCTACGTCTCCCCCTCGCAGATTCGCAAGTTCGACCTGCGCACCGGTGACACGGTCTCTGGCCAGGTCCGTCCCCCCAAAGACGGCGAACGCTACTTCGCCTTGATCAAAGTCGAAGCCGTCAACTTCGAGGATCCCGAGGTCGCTCGTAACAAGATCTTCTTCGATAACCTCACGCCCCTCTATCCCCAGGGCCGTCTGAAGGAAGAAACCACCAAGGAAAATCTCACCGGGCGCGTTCTCGATCTCCTCTGCCCCATCGGCAAGGGGCAGCGCGGTCTCATCAACGCGCCTCCGCGCACCGGCAAGACCGTGATGCTCCAGTCCATCGCGAATTCCATCACCACGAATCACCCCGAAGTCGCCCTCATCGTTCTTCTCATTGACGAACGCCCGGAAGAAGTCACCGACATGCAGCGCACCGTTAAGGGCGAAGTCATCAGCTCCACCTTCGATGAACCGCCCCAGCGACACATTCAAGTCGCCGAAATGGTTCTCGAAAAGGCCAAGCGCCTTGTCGAGCACAAGCGCGATGTGGTCATCCTTCTCGACTCCATCACCCGTCTCGCTCGCGCCTACAACGCCGTCACGCCGCCCTCCGGTAAAGTCCTCTCCGGCGGTATCGACGCCAACGCGCTCCAGCGCCCGCGCCGTTTCTTCGCCGCTGCCCGTCACGTCGAAGAAGGCGGTTCGCTCACCATCATCGCCACCGCGCTGATCGATACCGGCAGCCGCATGGACGACGTCATCTTCGAAGAATTCAAGGGCACCGGTAACATGGAAATCTATCTCGATCGCCGCCTTGCCGATAAGCGCGTGTTTCCTGCCATCGATATTCAGCGTTCCGGCACCCGTAAGGATGAACTGCTCCTTCCCCCCGATGAACTCAGCCGCGTTTGGGTCCTCCGCAAGGTCTTGAGCCCGCTCTCCACCGTGGAAGCCATGGAACTGCTGCTCAGCCGCCTCTCCAAGACCAAGAGCAACGGCGAGTTCCTCAACTCCATGTCCGCTCCCACATAACCCTGTAGCTGCCTTTCGCTCTTGGGGGCACCGCCGCCATTTAACCTGTAGCTCACCCCTTCAGGGGTGAGGCCTTTCGTTCTGCGGCGTCATCAGCCTCCCATGGCGCTTTAGCCCCCGAGGAATTGCCTTATTGAGTTTCCGACGAGGAACCTTCCCTTTCCCCGCATCTAACTCTTGTGTCAATCTGTCTTTTTGACCCCGGGTATCCTGCATGCACGAAAAATTCATCGCGCGCCAACCCATCTTCGATAAACGCCTCCGCGTCTTCGCCTACGAACTTCTCTTCCGTGGCGGTCCGCAGAACTATTTCATCAAGCCTTCCAAAAACGCCGCCTCCAGCGTCATCGCCGATTCCATCACCCTTTTCGACCTGCACAATCTCACTGGCAACGCCCTCGCCTTCATAAACGTCGACGAACTCGCCCTCCGCCTCGACGCGCCCCGCCTTCTCCCTCCCGACCGCGTCATCATCGAGATTCTCGAAACCGTCACGCCTTCCGTCGAAATCGCCAGGATCTGCCGCGACCTCGTCAACTCCGGCTACACCCTCGCCCTCGACGATTTCATCGACCACCCCAACCTCGCCCCGCTCGTCGAATGCGCCAAGTACCTCAAAGTCGATTTTCAGCTTCTTGACCCCGACGGCCGCCGCCGCATCGTCGAAAAATACGGCAACTCCGGCATCTCCCTTCTCGCCGAAAAGGTTGAAACCGAAGCCGAACTCGCCGAAGCTCGCCAACTGGGCTACACCTATTTCCAGGGTTACTTCTTCTGCAAGCCCTCCATGATCGAAACCCGCGAAATTCCAGGCAACAAACTACTCGAACTTCGCCTGCTCAATCTCGTCGCCGGTCCTGAACTCGACTACGCCGCCATCGAAGAACTTCTCAAGAACGAGCCTTCTCTTCTCTATCGCCTGCTCCGTTATCTTAATTCCCCGCTCCTCGGCCTGCGCTCCGAAGTCCACAGCGTCCGTCACGCCCTCACCCTTCTCGGTGAACGCGAGTTCCGCCGCTGGGTTTCCATCTTCGCTGTCATCGCCCTTTCCGCCGGCAAACCTCCTGAACTCATCCGTACCGCGCTCACCCGCGCCTACTTTTGCGAGGAGTTCTCTCACGCCGCGCGCATGGACAACGAAAAATCCAGCCTCTTCCTCATGGGCCTTCTCTCCATCACCGACGCTCTCCTCGATCAGCCCATGGCCCACGTCCTCCGCTCACTCCCCGTCGCCCAGGAAGTCAAAACCGCGCTTACCGGCGGCGAAAACCGTTTCCACGACGTCTATCAGCTTCTCCTCGCCCTCGAACGCGCCGAATGGCCTCGCCTCTCCGCCTGCGTCGATCGTCTCGCCGTCCCCGAAGAGGCTGTCCCCGACGCTTTCCAATCCGCCCTCCAAAAAGCCGCCGCCATCGGCACGTAAATCCTGTAGCTCACCCTTCCAGGGGTGAGGCCTTTCCGCTTGTAGGGACCGCCCACTGATGCGGTCCGCCCTCACTGGTCCAATTTTTCTACCGTTTCACTGTTCTACTTTCTTTTCCACGCTTAAATCTTTACACCCTTGCACCCTCATACAAAATGGGCGCAACAGCCTCGGCCATTGCGCCCGTTGCGATCGTCGCATCTTCCGCCCTACTCCGCCGGCTCTTCCTCCATTGCCGCCATGTAGTCCAGAATCCGCTCCGACCAGCCATCCACGTGCATCCAGCCATTTCCATAGCTGATCCCGTGCTTGTACGGTGCCACGTTCACCACGTACGCCTTCTTCGTCCATGCCGGAAGAATCCCGTCGTGCGACTGCTCGTCCGTAACCACGATCAACCGCTCCAGTCCCTTCCAGTCCTTCTTCTCGGTCAGCTCGCTGGGCGCCCGCTTCAGGTACGTCCCCGAGTGCGCTTGCGACCCGATGATCGCGTCTCGCGGCGCGAACCCGCGCCGTGCCGGCAGTTCCACGCAAGTGTCCGAAAAAGTCGCTATCGCGAACTCTTCCGCCTTCTCACGCAGCAGAATCGCCAACCCTGCGGCCGCGTCCATTCGCGTTGTCTCGCCCTTCTTCGCCAGCTTGTAGTTCATTGATCCGGATACGTCCACCAGTAGTCCGGTCGATCCCTTCAGCATCGCTTCTTCGATCGCGTCTTCGAGCTTCGGAGCCTGCCGCGCCGCCGTTACGAATCGAAACGGCAGTGCGCGCGCCACTCCGTGGCTCAGCCGCTCGCGAATCAGCTTCGGCGCTACTCCCGCGGCCAGCATCAGCCGCAGGTTCCGCAGCACCGCCATGCCTCCGAGCTGGCCCTCGTTCAGCAGCCGCTCGAACGTCGCCTTCTTGTCCTTTCCCGTGGATAGGGAAACCTCCCACGTGTCCGGCGACTCGAGTTCGCCCGCCACGAGCTTCTTCCACACCTCCGCTTGCGCCTCATCCTTCGGCTTGGCGTGGCACAGAAACAACACATCGCGCAGCTTCACCGCTGCGTCACGGTCGTATTTCGCCAGCTGGTACGCGTCGAACTTTGTAAACGCTCGCGCCAGCCCGCGCTTCACTCCCGCCGAGAGCGGCTGCTTCTTGTCCTTCCAGTACATCGCCACGAACTCGCCCGGTTCGTCCGCGCGCTGGATCACTTCTCCCAACGTCGCGGCTACCAGCGGCCCGGTGCCTTTGCGCCGCGCCAGTTCGCGCACTAGGAAGAGCGGCACATGGCGCAGCTGCATCGCCGTGCGCGCCTCCTTCGCAAGAGCGGCCACATACTCTGTTGTTCTCGCGCACCAGCTTCGCGATCCGCGCCGCGATGTCACTGCCCTTTTCGTAAAACGCGTCTTCCCAGAGCAGGCACGTCAGCACCGTTCGCCGCAGTTCCAGCTTCGCGCTCACCCGTTGCGCCACCGCGCCTTCGTGCGTCTGCACTTTCGGGAACATGCGCTTCCACACGTTCATCTTCGCCATTTCAACCACTCCTCCTCTCCTTTGGAGTGCGGCGATTTATCGCCGCTTTGCGGTCGAATCCGCACTCCAAACTGGTCTACGCCCGACAGCTTCTCAATCCACTGGCCACGGACTTACCGCTGAAATGTTGAACTTCCCGTTGAGGTTGTTCACGTTCACGAGATCGCCTTCCTCAACCCGCAGCATGCCCGCGAGCCATTCCGGAATCACGATCTTCAGGCAATTGCCCCCAACTTTGGAGACACCCCGCGAACACTCTTTCAGTTCTTCGTCGCCTTCCGACAACGGAATCAGAAGCATCAGCCGCCCTTCCTTCTTGATCACTGGCCCTTCCAGTGAGATCACTTCATTCACTTCCTGCATTTCTTCCATTTCCATCACCTCCTTACTTTCCGTCGCAAAACCGCTGGACGGGAACTTTCGGCCAGGGACATTAGGCGCTCTATCCGCTGAGCTACCGGCCCACCGTGGACCCGGGTGGGATTCGAACCCACGTCCTCCCAATTAACAGTCGAAGTAACCCTGCCCTACACCACGTCCAACCTCTTCCCACCTGTAGCTCACCCCTTCCAGGGGTGAGGCCTTTCCTTCGCCGCGTCCAACAAATCAAACCGGGAGGAACAAATTGAGCACAGCGCGAGGCTGACGGCCCCGCTTCGTTGACAGACGAAGTATCTCTGCCCTCCACCATCCCGGTATTTCTTCCGGCGGGAACGATCGGCTCGCGTGTTTGTTGTCTGAGCTATTGCCTCTCGGCAAGTGAGAATCGAACTCACGGCCTCCGCGACTCTTCGTCGCGACGCTCTACCAGAAGTAACGCGTTCCTTCACCACACCGGAATCTATTGCGGCGGGAATCCTCGGCCCGAGTGTTTCCATTGCTCTGCCAGTTGAGCTACAGCAGCTATCGCCGCTGGCGGGATTCGAACCCGCAACCGGTGGTTCCGATGTAACTCGTGCCTTCACCACGCCGCAAACTCTCGAGTTTTCTCCACCTCACCTCCGCATAGACTCTCCTGAGCGTGCCCCATCCGTTCTGCGTATTCTGAGAAAAGGTGGGCTCTTCTTCCGTTCCTCACCCAAAACCCGCCGGCGGCCTGTAGCTCAGGCCTTCCAAGCCTGAGGCTTTTCTCTTCGCACCTTCCTCTCCGCGCACACCCGTACCGTCCACTCCGAAAACGCATTCCAATCGGCAATCGCCGGAAAACTCCCGGGAGGAATCCTCGTTCACGGTGCTTGGGATTTGAACCCGGCCTTGCGGCTGTTCCAGAAGTAACCGTGAACTTCACCATCCCGGGAAGTACTCTTCCCGCGACGTCTTCGATTCGGAATGACTTAAGGGAGCTTTCTTACGGTCGCGTAATCAAGCAGACTACGAGACCGGTTCGCCTTGTCATCTTGTCTTCGTGACTTGGTTTATCCTGTCCCATTCGTCCGCTTTCTACGCTCAGTTGAGGTCTGCACTTACAAAATCGCAGAAATGTACTGAGGTATCTGCAAAGTAAACGGAGATCCAATTCCTGTCAAGCCCTATTTTCGAAAAACTCCATTTTTGGCTCATTTTTCGCTTAACCTGTTAATTTTCAAGTACCTATTCCTGACGCCGCTCACCACGCGGTATTTCGATCGTCTAAGCCAACATTCCCGGAGTCTCTGCAATCTTCAGGAGCCGATCAACATGCGCCTCACATTTTTTCCCTTGGCATTTTTCCTTGTCACCACTTCTGCGTTCGCCGGGCCCAACTACGTCAACGAACAATACACGCTCATTCCCGTGTCCGACGGTGTCTACTCTTTCATCGCTCCCGAATCCGATTCCGGCGTCGTGCAAAGCAATTGCACGCTCATCATCGGCGACGACTCTGTTCTCTTGGTCGACTCAGGCCAATTCCCTTCTCTCGCCCAACGCATGGTTGCTGACACAAAAAAACTCACTCCCAAGCCCGTCCGCTATATCGTCAACACTCACTGGCACTTCGATCACGTCTGGGGAAATGGCGCCTTCCGCGACGCCTATCCCGGTCTCGCCATCATCAGCACCGAATTCACCCGCGAACTCGTCGAAAGCGAAGGTCCCAAGACCATCAAGAATCAGCCCAATGTCAATCACGATCAGGCTGCGCAATTTCGCAAGGCCGTCGCCGACGGCAAATTCCCCAACGGTCCAGCGCTCGACTACGACGAAAAACAATTCCTCACTCGCCTCTCCGACACGCTTGAACATATCAACGCCGAATTCCCCAACACCGTCCACACCCCGCCCACCATCGGCTTCGAGAAAAAGCTCACCATCAACCTCGGCAAGCGCAACGCCGAAGTCCTCTGGCTCGGCCGCGCCAACACCGGCGGTGATGCCATCGTCTGGCTCCCGGACTCCAAAGTCCTTCTCACCGGCGACGCCGTCGTCTATCCCGCCCCCTTTGCCTTTGGCTCCTACATGTCCGAATGGCCCGCCACTCTCCAGAAGATGATCGACCTTCACCCCGCCACAATCATTCCCGGCCACGGCCCAGTCATGCACGACACGTCCTATCTCCAGACTCTCGTCGAAATGTTCCAGGCTCTGACCACTCAAGTAAACCAGGCCGTCGCTGACAAACTCACCCTCGCCGAGATCCACAAAAAAGTAACCCTGCGCGATTTCGAAAAACGCCTCGCCGGTAGCGATTCCTTGCGCATCCGCGACTTCCGCGGCGGCTTCCTCTACCCTGCCATCGATCGCGCCTATCAGGAAGCCACCGGCACCCTGAAACCCGAATCCATGGACGAATAACTGTAGCTCGCCCCTTCAGGGGTGAGGCCTTCCCGCATATCTGATTTCTACAATTTTTTCTGTAGGGGCGGCTTCACGCCGCCTGCTGTCACGTAGTGAAAGCCTTCCGAGGCAGTGCGGCGATATCTTGCCCCCTTTATGGTTGGACCTATAGCATCAACCGCGTCATTCCGAACGGAGTCTGCGGAGTGAGGAATCTCTTTTCTCTTCGAGTTTCGAGTTTCGAGTTTCGAGTTTCGAGTTTCGAGTTTCGAGTTTCGAGTTTCGAGTTTCGAGTTTCGAGTTTCGAGGCGCCGTTACTTTTCCACTATTCCGCTCTTCAACTTTTCTTTTTCTTCCGCCAAAAACACAATCAATCGCGCCGTCTCTTCAATCCCCATCGCCGTGTTATCCACCAGCACCGCGTCGCTCGCCTTCACCAGCGGCGAAACTTTCCTCTCCCGATCCCGTTTGTCCCGCTCCTTCACTTCCTGCAACACTTCCAGCAGCGTCATCTCCTCGCCTTTCTCCTGATGCTCTTTCCAGCGCCGCTCCGCGCGCGTCTCCGGCGAGGCTTCCAGGAAAATCTTCAACTCCGCGCAAGGAAACACTACCGTCCCGATGTCGCGCCCTTCCATGACCACGCCGCCACCCTGTCCCGCCCGCTGCTGCTCCGCCACCAGCACTTCCCGCACTTTCGCAATCGTCGCCAGCCGCGAAGCCGCCTGCGCCACTTCCGGCGTGCGAATCTCCTGCGTCACTTCGCGTCCATCCAAAAACACGCGGTTCTTTAGTCCCGCCGTTTCCTGCTCCGCCGTCGGCGCCTTCAACTCGACGTGCGTCTCGCGCGCCAGCGCCTCCAGCCCCCCTTCATTCTCCAACGAAATCTTCCGTTCCACCGCCTTCAATGCCACCGCCCGGTACATCGCACCGCTGTCCAGATACAAATATCCCAGCAGCGCCGCCACTCGCCGCGCCACCGTGCTTTTCCCCGACCCCGCCGGTCCATCAATCGCTATCGTCAGCTTGTTCATGGTCTATGTAAAAAGTAAGGCAATCGTCATCCTGAGGAGCGTCTTCCGCGACCAAGGATCTCAACGTAAACCTCAGCCTCGCGTGGCGCTCTTACTTTTCCACTGTTCCACTATTCTACTTTTTTGCTTTCCTCTTTTCGCTCGCCCACTAGCCACTGCCTTCAAAACCCCATGATGTTGTACCCGCAATCCACGTACAACGTCTCTCCCGTAATTCCCGATCCCGCTTCCGACAGCAAAAACACTGCCGTCCCGCCCACTTCCGCGGGATCCACATTCCTTTTCAGCGGCGCCCGTTCCGCATGTGCCTTCAGCATCTCACCCAGCTGCGAAATCCCGCGCGCCGCCAACGTCTTGATCGGCCCCGCTGAGATCGCATTCACGCGAATGGCCTTCGGTCCCAGATCGTTCGCCAGGTACCGCACCGTCGCTTCCAGCGCCGCCTTCGCCACGCCCATCACGTTGTACTTCGGCACCACCTTCTCCGCTCCATAGTACGTCAGCGTCACCACTCCCCCGCCTTCCGTCATCAACGGTGCCGCCGCGCGTGCCACCGCGATCAGTGAGTACACGCTGATATCATGCGCGATCCGGAATCCCTCGCGCGAAGTGTTCACGAACTCGCCCTTCAACTCTTCCGGCGGGGCAAATGCCACGCTGTGCACCAGTCCGTGCAGCACGCCGTAGCGCGTCTTCAGCTTCTCGAACAGTGCCGCAATCTGCTCGTCGGCGCTCACGTCGCACATGAACCCTTCCGCACCCGGCAATTCCGTGATTAGGTCCTTCGCTTCCTGCTCCAACCTTTCGTTCTGATACGTAATCGCCAGTTGCCAGCCCGCCGCATGCAACTTCTGCGCGATCGCCCAGGCGATACTCCGCTTGTTGGCCAGCCCGAATATCACCGCCGTCTTCTGTCCTTCGCTCACAATTCCCCCGCATCGTGGTTTTCTTGCTTGCCGTTTCTGTACTGATTACGCATCCGCTATCGGGATGCCTGCAAAGTTGTCAACCGCCCAAATCTTATCAATCTTCTCTCACCACCCGCCACTCGCCATCCGTCAGATACTCCCGTGAACCTTTCATCTTATACCGTTATATTTTCTTTTCTTCTCGTCGCTCGCGACTTCTCAAATCCGATGAAACGCCTTCTCAATCTCCTTCACCGAATACCGCAGCACCACCGGCCGTCCGTGCGGGCAGCTCATCGGGCAATCCGTTTTCGCCAGCGCCGCCAGCAGCCATTCCATCTTCGTCTGGTCCAGCGGCATATTCACCTTGATCGCCGCGTGACACGCCGTCGACGCCGCAATCTTCGATTGCAGTGTGTCGATCGAAATCGCCGCGTTCTCCCGGTCCAATCCGTCCAGAATCTCCATTAACAGGTGCTCCGCGTCGTTCGCTACCACCCCCGCGGGCATTGCCTGAATCGCCACACTCTTCGGCCCCATTAATTCCACTTCGAATCCGTTCGCGCCCAACTCCTCCGCGATCTTCTCAAAGGTCACCAGTTGCCGCGGTGAAAGCTCCATCACCATCGGCATCAGCAACCGCTGCGCTTCCACTTTCCCCGCCCGCCGCGCCTCCAGGTGCTGTTCGAACAGCACGCGCTCGTGCGCTACGTGCTGGTCCACAATCCACAATCCCTCGCCATTCACCGCCACAATGAAACTGGCGCTCACCTGTCCCAACGGTTTCAAATCCGCAATCTGATCCGGCCGCGGCAATGTCGCTGGAGCATCCACTCCCAACCGCGAGAAATTCTCCGCCCAATTCGGCTCCCGCGTTAGTGGACCTCCCGGCATCGCTCCGGGACTGAATCCGCCACCCGGCTCAAACGGAAATCGCTGCGGTACTGGTTGCGCCGGTGCTCCGTTCAGTTCATATCCGCCCGGCGCGTAATCCGATCCCACTCCGGACCCCACTCCCAGTTCTTCCATCGGGGGAATGATTGCGTGCGGCACTCCCGAGTTCGGATTGGCTTCCGCATATGCCGCGTCGAATGACGCGGGCGGCGCCACCGGATTCAACCCGACATTTCCGAGAGTCGCCGCTGCCGCAAAACTCGCAATCGGCCGCGTCGCCATCAACGCTTGCCGGATCGCATCCCTCGTAAAATCGTGCACAAACTGCGACCGCCGGAACCGTACCTCAATCTTGGCCGGATGCACATTCACATCCACTTCGTCGTACGGCATCTCCAGAAACAGCAGCGTTGCCGGAAACGCGTTCGGCGGCAGTATATTCCGGTACGCTTCGTGAATCGCGTGTAAAATCAAACGGTCGCGCACCAACCTCCGGTTCACGAACACATAAATCCCATTCCGGTTCAGCCGCTGCACCGCCGGCCGTGAAGTGAACCCCGACACCACCAGCGACTTCGCTTCTTCCCCGGCTTCCATCTCCGGCTCGGTGATCGCCGCGCGAAACGGCACCGATGTCGCCGGAATCTCTACCAGCTCGTCCAGCGCCTGCTTCCCAAACAGCTGGTACACGCGGTCCGCCAGCTTTTCCGTTGGCGGGCAATTGATGATCTCCTGCGTCGGCGTCGTCAGCGTGAATTGCCGACCCGGATTCGCCAGTGCGTAATGCGTCACCAGCGATGCGATGTGCCCCAGTTCCGTCGTATCCGACTTCAGAAATTTCCGCCGCGCCGGCACGCAATAAAACAGGTCCGCGACGCTGATCGTCGTGCCCGCCGGCAATCCCGCTGGTTTCACCCCCACCAGCTTCCCGCCCGCAAACTCCACCCGCGTTCCTTCCGCCTCACTCGCGTCCCGCGTCTCCAGCAACAGCCGCGACACCGCGGCAATCGATGGCAACGCCTCCCCGCGAAATCCCAGCGTCGCGATCGACAACAAATCATCCGCAGTTTTCAGCTTGCTCGTCGCGTGCCGCTCGAACGCCAACAGCGCGTCGTCGTGGCTCATCCCGTGACCGTCATCAATCACGCGGATCATCCGCTTCCCGCCCACTTCCGTCTCGATCCGCACCGACGTCGCGCCCGCGTCCAGCGCGTTCTCCAGCAACTCCTTCACCACCGACGCGGGCCTCTCCACCACTTCGCCCGCCGCGATCTTGTTCGCCACCGCCTCCGGCAATATTCGTATCCGGCTCATCTATTTCTTCTTCAGCTGTATCCCCAGCTGATCCAGCTGCCCCTCGTCCACTTCACTCGGCGATTCCGCCATTAAATCCTGCGCCGCCGTCGTCTTCCCGAACGCAATCACTTCACGAATCGACTTCTCCCCCGCCAGCAGCATCACAATCCGGTCCACGCCCAGCGCAATTCCGCCATGTGGAGGAGTCCCATACGTCAGCGCATCCAGGAAAAATCCAAATCGACGCCGCAGCTGCTCTTCCGTCAGCCCCAGCGCCTTGAACAACCGTTCCTGAATGTCCTGTCGGTGAATTCGAATGCTCCCCGACCCCAGCTCATACCCATTCAGCACCAGATCGTAGCCCTTCGACCGCACTTCCCACGGCGCCGTCTCCAACTTCTCCAAATCCTCATCCACAATTCCCGTGAACGGATGCTGCGCGCTCACCCACGCCTTGTCCGATTCACTCCATTCGAACAAGGGGAATCCCGTCAGCCACAAAAACTTCCATTTCGTCTTGTCGATCTGCCCCAGCGCCTCGCCCAGCTGTAACCGCAACTGCCCCGCCACCAGCGCCGCCGCTTCCGTGCCCTTGATCTGCGTTCTCGCCGACACCGCCACCACCAGGTCGCCGGTCTTCGCGCCACACGCTTCCGCCAGTTTCTTCACGTTCTCGGCGCCAATCAACTTCTCCACCGTCGACGTCGTCCCCTCAGCCGCCACCTTCACAAAATACGCCCCGCGCGCGCCCAGCGATTTGGCCTTCTCCGTCAACTCATCCAGCTGTTTCCGCGAATAGTTCGCCGCTCCCGGCGCCGCCAGCTCGAACACATTCCCCTCAATCTGCAATTTCTGCTTCGCTTCTTCCGGGAAACACTCCGTCACTTCGTGCAATTCCATCCCGAACCGCATGTCCGGCTTGTCGCTTCCGTACTTCCGGATCGCATCCTTGTACAACATGTGCTGAAATGGTGCGGTCACTTCAATCCCCGCCACCTTACACACCCGCACCATCACATTTTCGATCACGCCAAAAATATCTTCCTGCCGTGGAAACGACATCTCCAAATCCAACTGCGTGAACTCCGGCTGACGGTCCGCGCGCAAATCCTCGTCGCGGAAACACTTCACTACCTGGAAATAGCGGTCCAGCCCGCCAATCATCAGAATCTGTTTGAAAATCTGTGGCGATTGCGGCAACGCGTAAAACTGTCCGTGATGCACGCGGCTCGGCACCAGATAATCCCGCGCGCCTTCCGGCGTCGACCGCGTCAGCATCGGGGTTTCCACCTCGATGAACCCCATGTCGTCCATCGCCCGCCGCATTTCCAGCACGATCTTGTGCCTCAGCGCCAGGTTGGCGTGTGGCTTCGGCCTCCGCAAATCCAGATAGCGATACTTCAGCCGGGTCTCTTCCGCCGCGTTGATCTCCGCTTCAATCGGAAACGGCGGCGTCTTCGCGTTATTCAAAATGTGCAGCTTCGCCGCCACCAGCTCAATTTCGCCCGTGGCAATCTCGGAATTCGCCTTCTCCCGCTTCACCACTTTCCCTTCCACCGCCACTACAAACTCGCTCCGCGCGTGTTCCGCTTTAGCATGCGCCTCCGGCTGCGTCTCTTTATTGAAGACGACCTGCACGATCCCGGTCCGGTCGCGCACATCCAGGAACAACAAATTCCCCAAGTCGCGCCGCCGGTGAACCCACCCCATTATCGTAGCCTCGCGCCCCGCATCCGCGGCCCGCAGCGCTCCGCAATAATGTGTCCTCTTTAAATTCCCCAGAAAATCCAGCACGTTCGTTCACCTGTACCTCACCCCTTCAGGGGTGAGGTTTTTCCAATCCACCAGCAAATTCCATCCAACGAGCACTAACAGAAGCCCTTGTCATCCTGAGCGAAGCGAAGGATCTCAACCACCGCGTCTTGGCTCCGAACGATCCG
>Ga0335077_10002945_pt1 | contig 20401 bp, 13 predicted proteins | sample Lox_Sample_31_FD_207151 | JGI IMG/M metagenome (GOLD analysis project Ga0335077, IMG submission 207151) | Soil microbial communities from Loxahatchee National Wildlife Refuge, Florida, United States - Lox_Sample_3.1 | ecosystem: Environmental > Terrestrial > Soil > Wetlands | place: USA...
ACCCGGCCCGGCGCGCCTGGGGTTCGAGCCGTCCTTCGCGCCCCCCGACGGAGCGAGCTGGACCGGGGAGCTCCTCCGGAGGGCACGCGAGAACCGCGGCCTCTCAGTGATGCAAGTCTCGGAGCGCACCAAGGTGACGAGGCACCACATCGAGAACATCGAGGGGGAGCGGTTCGACCAGCTGCCCGCGCCCGTCTACCTGCGGGGCATCCTGATGAGCGTGGCGCGCGAGCTCCGGCTCGACGGACAGAAGGTCGCCCGCTCGTACCTGGAGAGGGTGGCGCAGGCCCAGAAGGCTCCCGGGAAGCACCGATAGCGGGCTTCCCGCTTTTTGACCGACCGGACCGGGAAGGCTAGCATCCGCCCCATGCCGCTCATCGAGACCCCCGAGCAGGCGATTCGGCTGGCGCGGGCGATCTGCTCGGACGTCTCGCTCTACAACGAAGAGAAGATCGTCCGATCGATCGAGCAGGACAACTTCTTCGACGCGCTGCGCGAGGAGCTCGAGGAGGGGCGCGAGCTCTATCGGTCGCGCGTCGCCCCCGCGCTGTTCTCCCGCACGAACTTCTACGACCGCGCCATCGTCGACGTGATCCTCCGCTCGAAGGGGCACGTGAAGTCGAGGATCTGGTAGCGGGGGAGCAGGAAAGGGCCGTCCTCCGGCGGCCCGGTTGCGGCAGACCCCGCGGATCGGCCGAGTCCGGTGTCACCCGCGAGCGGAGGCCGACGGCCCATGGAGGAGGGGGAGCGCCGAGAGGTCCGGGCCGGTCCGGCCGAGACAGGGGTGCGACTCGACATCGCGCTGGCGCGGCTGCTGCCCGAGCTCTCGCGGGCTCGGGCGCAGCGACTCGTCGCCGAGTCCCGCGTCCTCGTCGACGGTCGCCCGGTGCGAGCCTCCACTCGCCTGCGGGGAGCGGAGCGCATCGAGGTGGTGATTCCGCCCCGTCCGGCCTCCGGACTCGTGCCCCAGGACCTTCCCCTCTCGATCCTCTACCAGGACGGAGACGTCCTCGTCCTCGACAAGAGGGCCGGGATGGTGGTCCATCCGGCGCGGGGGACGCCTCACTCGACGGTGGCGAATGCGCTCCTCCACCGGCTTGGATCGGGCCCGGGAGAGAGGTTCGGCCTGGTGCACCGGCTCGACAAGGACACCTCCGGCTGCCTGGTCGTCGCCCGGACCGAGGTCGCCCTCGCCTCCCTCGTCGGGCAGTTCAAGGAGCGCACGGTGGAGAAGACCTACCTCGCGCTCTGCCACGGCCACCTCCCCGAGGAGGGTCGGCTCGACACGCCGTACGGGCGCCATCCGCGAGAGCGAACCCGGTTCACCTCGCGGGTGCGGACGGGGCGGCGCGCGGTGACGGGCTGGAAGGTGATCGAGCGCTTCGGGGACCTCGCCGTGCTCGCCGAGGTGAGGCTCGAGACGGGGCGGACCCACCAGATCCGAGTTCACCTGTCGGAGGCGGGCCACCCCCTCCTCGCGGACGCCGCCTACGGTGGCACTCGGCGCGAACGGCGGTTGCCGCCCGAGCACCCGGCGCGACTCGCGGCCGCCGCGGTGGGGCGCCAGGCGTTGCATGCCTGGCGCCTCGGGTTCGAGCACCCCGGCACCGGGCGCCGGGTCCGGGTGGAGGCGCCGCTGCCGGAGGACTTCCGCGCCGGCCTGGCCGTGCTGCGGGGGGCAAGAGGGGGGCCGGGCCACGTCGCGTCGAGGCGGGTCTGAGGCTGCCACATACCCTCGTGTCGGGCCCCGCTCCCGCAGGAGGGGGCGGCGCGCCGCCAGTCGCGCCGCCCGGTTCCTCGCCCGGGCCGACCGTCTCAGTCGAGGTAGCCCTTCGCCTGCAAGGAGAACAGGTGGGCGTAGCGCCCGCCGCGCTCCAGGAGCTCCCGGTGCGTTCCGAGTTCCTCGAGCCGGCCTCCCTTGAGGACGGCGATGCGGTCCGCGATGCGAACCGTCGAGAAGCGATGCGAGATGACGATGGCGGTGCGGTCCGCGGCGAGCAGCCGGAACCTCTGGAAGAGCTCGTGCTCTGATTCGGCGTCGATGCTGGCGGTCGGCTCATCGAGCACCAGCACCTCGGCATCCCGCATGAAGGCGCGGGCCACCGCCAGTTTCTGCCACTGTCCCGCGGAGATCTCGTGTCCAGCCTCGAACCAGCCCCCGAGCACGGTGTCGAGCCCCGCCGGCAGCGCCTCCAGCACCGCCTGGGCGCCGGCGCGGCGGGCCGCCTCCTCCACCCGCCCCCGGTCGTTTACGTGCTCGGGGCTGCCGAGCCCGATGTTCTCCGCCGCTGTGAACTGGTAGCGAACGAAGTCCTGAAAGACGGCGCTGATCCGGCTGCGAAGGTCGCGCGGGTCCATGTCGCGGATGTCGACGCCCCCGTAGAGGACGCGCCCCTCGGTAGGGTCGTAGAGCCGGAGCAGGAGCTTCACCAAAGTGCTCTTGCCGGCACCGTTCTCCCCGACGAGGCCGAGCTTCTCCCCGGGGGCGAGGCGCAGGTTCACGTGCTCGAGCGCGAATTCCCTGCGCCCGGGGTAGCGGAAGGAGACGTCGTCGAAGACGATCTCGAGGGGACGCCCACGCGGGACGGTGAGGGCGGGAATCGCGCGCGGGGCCTCGCCGGCGGTGGGGATGGCGAGGTACGCGAACAGGTTCGACATGTAGAGAGAGTCCTCGTACATGGCCCCCACCGAGGTGAGGATGCCCTGGAAGGAGGACTGGCCCTGGCGGAAGACCACGAGGTACAAGGTCATGTCGCCCACGGTGATCTCGCCGCGGGCCGCGCGTCCGGCGACGAGCACGTACATGCCGTAGAAGGCGACGAGGGCGAGCAGGCCGAATCCGATCCCGTAGCCCAGGCGCCGGAAGGCGAGCTGCCGGTCTTCCTCGAAGAACTTTCGGAAAAGCTCGCGGTAACGCGAGAGCACCGTGGGCCCGAGATCGAAGAGCTTGACCTCCTTCACGTGACTGTCGCGCGTCAGGATCCACTCGAGGTAGTTGAGGCGCCGCCCCTCCGGTGCCCGCCAAGTGTTCACGCGGAACGATTCGGCCGACAGGCGCGCCTCGGCGACGAAGGCGGGCACGGAGGCGGCGACGATGACCACCACGCTCCAGGGCGACAGGCGCCAGAGGAGCGCCGAGAGCGCCGCAAGGGTCACGGCGCTCTGGGCGACCGTGAACGCCTGCATCACGAGCGAGAGCGGGCGGGAGGAGGCCTCGCGCCGCGCGTTCTGCATCTTGTCGTAGACGCTCGCGTCCTCGAAGTGGCGAAGTTCCAGGCTGAGGGCCTTGTCGAGGATGGCCTCGTTGATGCGGTTGCCGAGGTGGGTGCGGAGGAGCTCCCGCAGCAGGCCGACGAGCCTACCGGTCACGAGGTTGGCGGCGACGAGCCCGAGCTCGAGCAGTACCAGGCCGAGGACGCGCTCGCGGTCGGCGGCCAGGCCGGTCCGGGCCGCGACCACCACCCCGTCGACGATGAGCTTCCCCACCCAGGCGAGGGCCGCCGGCAGCAGCGCCGCCACCGCGGTGAGCGCGCCGATGGCGAGCGCTCCCAGGCGGTCGGCCTGCCATACCATCCGGAACGTGCCCGGCACCTGCCCGAACACCTCGCGCAATTCCCGAAACCGGGAGCGCAGGTCCCGGGCCGGCGGCGCAGTCGTCGAAGTGTGGGCTGGCGGCAAGGCGATGGGTTAGATAGCGTTCAAGCTTTCCGACTGCTACGCCGGATAAAGGACCGCGATGACCTTTCCCGAGCCGAAGAGCGATGCGACCGCGTCCACGCCAGCCTCCGACTGGTCGATCGAGAAGGCCGTGCAGTACTACAACGTCGCCGGCTGGGGCGCCGGCTTCTTCTCGGTGAACGAGAAGGGGCACATGGTCGTCCTGCCGCACGGCCAGCCGGGCCCCACCATCGATCTCATGGACGTGGTGGAGGACATCCACGAGAGGGGGATCGGCTTCCCGGTGGTCATCCGCTTCATCGACGTGCTGCGGGCGCGGGTCCGGATCCTGAACGAGACCTTCGCCAAGGCCACCGCGGAGTTGAACTACCGGGGAAGCTACTTCGGGGTCTATCCCATCAAGGTGAACCAGATGCGCGAGGTGGTGGAGGAGATCCTCGACGCAGGCGCGCCCTATCACTTCGGGCTGGAGGCCGGCTCCAAGGCAGAACTGATGGTGGTCTTGGGGTACAACGCCGACCCGGACGCGCTCACGGTGTGCAACGGCTACAAGGACGAGGAGTACATGCGGCTCGCCCTCCTCGGGCGCAAGCTCGGGCGCAAGGTGGTGGTAGTCATCGAGAAGCTCTCGGAGTTGCCGGCGCTACTCAAGCTGGCGGACGAGATGTGCGTCGAGCCCTGGATCGGCTTGCGGTCCAAGCTGTCGACGCGCGGCACGGGGAAGTGGGAGTCCTCCTCGGGCGACTTCGCCAAGTTCGGCCTGACCACCCCCGAGATCATCGAGGCGGTGCGCATCCTCAAGGAGGCGCGAAAGGAGCACTGCGCCAAGCTCTTCCACTTCCACGTCGGCAGCCAGCTCACCGAGATCCGCGTGGTCAAGGACGCGGTGAACGAGGGGGCCCGGCTCTACGCCAAGCTCCGCAAGATGGGGCTTGGCATCGAGTACTTCGACGTGGGCGGGGGGCTCGGGGTCGACTACGTCGGCACCCACTCCAATGGATACACCTCCTCCATGAACTACTCTCTGGAGGAGTACGCGGCGGACGTCATCTACAACACGCAGCGGATCTGCGTGAACGAGGGGGTGCCGGAGCCGCACATCGTCTCGGAGTCGGGAAGGGCGGTCGCCGCCCACCACTCCTGCATCATCATGAACGTCTTCGGGAGCATCGAGATCGGTTCGCGCGCCGAGATCGCGCAGGCGTCCGTGGTGCAGCCGGGCGAGCACAAGGTGGTTCGCGAGATGCGCGAGATCGTGGCTTCGCTCACCGCGCGCAACAAGGCGGAGGTCTACCACGACGCGGTGGCCAAAAAGGAGGAGGCCCTGCAGATGTTCAAGCTCGGCATCCTCGGGTTGGAGGAGCGGGCGACCGTCGAGAGCCTCTTCTGGAAGCTGGCGCGCGAGCTGGTGGAGCTGAACCGCGGCAAGAAACGGCTCCCACGCGACACCCGCGACCTGGGGGACAAGATCGCCGATCAGTATCTCGCGAACTTCTCCCTCTTCCAGAGCGCTCCCGACCACTGGGCGTTCGATCAGCTCTTCCCCATCGTCCCCCTGCACCGGCTCGCCGAGGCGCCCACGCGCGACTGCACCATCGTCGACATCACCTGCGACTCGGACGGGAAGATCGACCGCTTCATCGAGGGGGACGGAGTCGACGAGACGCTGTCCCTGCACGCCCTCAGGCCGGGCGAGCCGTACTACCTCGGCATGTTCATGAACGGCGCCTACCAGGACGTCATGGGTGACATGCACAACCTCTTCGGGCGGGTGAACGAGGTACACGTCTATGTCGACGACGACGACCCGGAGGACTTCTATCTCGGCGAGGTCATTCGCGGCGACAACGTCGACAAGGTCCTCCAGACGCTGCTCTACGAGCCGAACGACCTGGTGCGCAGGGTCAAGACTGCCCTCGATGCGCGCATGAAGGAGGGCTCGATCCGTCCCAAGGAGGGCGTGGGGCTGGTCCAGTTCTATGAGGGCGTGATGCACGGCTATACCTACCTCCACGGCATGCACGTGGAGCGGGGCGCACCGCTCGAGGCCAGCGCGGCGCCCCAGGGCGTCCCGGACGCGGTCAACCCGCAGGGCTCGCGCCCGGCGAGTGCGGAGCTCGCACTTGCGCCGGAGCCCACGCCGCCGCCGGGCGTTGCTCCCTGAGGGGAGAGCGCCGCGATCCGTGCTATCGGAGGACCGCCCCGGTAGCGGGCGCCGCCTCCGCGCCCTCCTCCTCGTCCGCGGGGATCTCGCCCGCCTTCCCGCTCTCCCCTGTTCGGTCGAGGGAGAGCTTGAAGAGCACCGGGCCCACGAGCTCGTTGAGCGCCACCGCCGCCACCGCCAGCGCCCCGAACTGGGCGCCGAAGGAGGGGAAGTCGTTCGCCACCTTGGCGGCGATCCCGAGCGCCAGGCCCGCCTGGGAGACGAGCCCCGCGAATCCCCAGCGACGGAGCAGCGGCGGGTCGCCGGCCATCCGCCCCGAGAGACGGGCGCCGGCCGCGGCCGTGGCGGCGCGGGCGGCGAAGAGGATGACCGCCACCGGCCACAGGCGTTTCACGAGCGGCAGGTCGAGGTGGGCTCCGGCGGTGGCGAAGAAGATCACGTACACCACCTCGCCGGTGCGCTCGATGGCGTGGAGGAGCTTGTCGCCTTCGCGGGAGAGGTTCTGAACCACGAAGCCGGCAGTGAGGAAGGTGAGGAGCCACTCGAAGTGCAGGTAGGCGATGACGTCCGAGAGCACGAGCCCGATGACGAGCAGGACGACCAGGATCTGCCGCCCGGCGAAGCGCAGGTAGGCGGCGAGCGCCAGGCCGAGCGTGGTCCCGATGGCGACGCTGCCGAGGAGTTCGTGGCCGAGGACGCCGAAGGCCCGCAACGAGAAGGTGGCGGTCGGGTCCAGGACGGGCCGAACCGCGGTGAGCAGGAGGGCGAGGAGCACCACCACCACCACGTCCGAGGTCATCACGAAGCCGACGGTGAACTCGGTGAGCGGGCCTGCGGGCCGCGACTGGGAGAGGATGCCCATGACCGCCGAGGGGCTGCGGGTGATGGCCACCACGCCCCAGAGGAGGGCGACGGCGAAGACGGCGGGGAGCTCCATCCCTTGCGTGAAGGGCACGAGGGAGCGCGCCAGCACGAAAACGAGCGGGACGAAGAGGAGGGCGAGGCCGTTCTGCACCAGGGTGGCGGCGGCGAGGCTGCGGATGCCGCGGCGCAGCGCCGCGAGGCGAAGCTCCGTCCCGCCGGCGAGGGCGATGAGGGACAAGGCGAGCGAGTTGACGATGGAGAGGTCGCTCACCGTCTCGTGGTCCACGGCGGCGAGGACGTGCGGCCCGGCCAGCATGCCCGCGAGCAGGAAGCCGGTGAGGTGCGGGAGGCGGACCAGCTCGAGGAGGCTGCTGAGGAGGGTCCCGGCGAGGAGGAAGAATCCCACCGCAGCCAGGTCGCGGCCGCCGCGCTGCCAGTCTTGCGCCCCGGGCGGCGTGAGTCGCGACAGCGCCATCATGAGGACGGAGAGGAAGACGAGGGCGACCAGCTCCGCGAGTCTCTCCCGGAAGCCCTTGGCGCGCGCCGCGCCGGTCACGAGGCGACCTCGGCGTGCCGCTCGGAGGCGGCCGGCTCGGAGAGCTCGCCGGCCCTGCGCAGCGCCCGGCGCAACGCGACCGGGCCCACGAACTCGCCGACGACCGCGGCGGCCGCCGCCGCGGCGAGGACGGTGTTGCCGACCGGGCCGGGGTAGCGCAGCTGGAACGCGAGGCCGACGGCGACGTTGAGTGGCCCGGCGGAGTCGAGCGCCCAGGCGAGAGCCGGGCCGGAGCGGCGCGCCGCGGGCGAGGCGGCCAGGGGGACGAGGGAGGCGAGGGCCTTGCCGAGGAGTCGCGCCGCAAGCGCCGCCGCCACCACCACGAGGATCGCCGTTTCGCCAAGGGAGACCCTCGTCCCGGCGATGAAGAGAGCGGGCAACACGATCGTCCCCTCCACCTCCGCGGGGATGCGCCGCACCTCCGACCGCAGTGGCGAGGCGAGGGCGGCGAAGAAGCCGAGTGCGAAGAGCGTGGCGAGCAGCGAGAGGTCGAGCTGGACCGCCACCCCGGCGGCGAGGAGGGAGATCCCGAAGAGGAGCGCCCACATCCAGGACCTTCGCATCTCCCGGCCGAGGAGCAGGGCGGTGAGGAGCCCCAAGCCGGCGCCGAGGAGCAGCCCCAGCCCCGGCATCGCCGGCAGGCCGCGCGAGGTGTCGGTCGCGATGACGAGGCCCGCGGCGGCGATGGGCACGAGCTCGTCGGAGTGCGCCAGGTCCCCGAGCAGGACGGTGAGGGGGCCTCGCGCCCCGAGCCGGACGGCCGCCCAGCGGACCGCCTGCTGGGCGCTGGCGGCGAGCGCGGCCCCGCAGCCGAGCGCGACGAGCAGCCGGTCTCGGGCGCCCGGCAGGGTGGCCCCGGCGGCCGGGAGGTGCTCGAGGGTGGCCCAGACGGCGAGGGCCACCACGGCCCCGCACAAAAGCGCGGAGAGGAGTCCGAGCGCCATCCGGGGGAGCGGGACGCGGCGGGCGCCGTCGGTGCCGAACGAGATCCCGGCGAGGAGTGCGATCCAGCCGACGGCGACGGCGGAGACGGGGGCGAACAACTCCAGATCCTGGCTGTTCAACACGCCCAGGAGCGACGGTCCCAGCACGAACCCCAGCACCACCCACTCCGAGCCGGAGGGCAGGCCCCGCCCACGAACGCCCCTTTCCCCCATGAGGAAGCTGCCGAGCGAGGCGATGAGGAGGAGGAAGAAGAGGAGATACAGGGTGCTCACGGGCCCCCCGCGGCCGGGCCCTCGCCGGCGTGGCCGAGCCGGACGGACGACGCCTGCAAGGCGGCGGCGACCCTTTCGGCGAGGCCGGGGCCGGGTCCCGAGACGCGGTAGAGCGCCGCGCGCGCGTCGAGTCGGATCATCTCCGCGCGCGTGCCCGCACCGCCTGCCTCGACGAGGAGGGCGCGGACCCGGACCTGGTCCTCGCCCGGGTGAACGGCGAGATCGAGCCCCTCGAGCCCCCGCTCCCGCGACAGGTGGGTGACGGCGAGGAGCGCCGCCAGGTGCGGCACGAGGACGCGATCCCCCGAGGCGCCCTCCAGCTCCACCTCTTGCAGGTCCACCGAGCGGACGATCCCGGCGGCTCGGCCCACCTGGGCGCGGTCGCCGGCGCGGTAGGTGCGGCGCAGGAGCCGCGGGAGGCCGGCGGCCATGTTGGCCATCATCGGCGCCGCGCCCAGAGCGACGGCGAAGAGGGCGGCGGTTCCCAGCTGGGCCAGGGGTCCCTGATCGCTGCCGGTGAGCACGGGAGCCGCGAACAGCGCCGCGAGCACGACGAGGGCGATGCGCAGGAGCTCGCCGACCGGCGTCGCCAGGTCGGCGCGCAGCCAGCCGAGATGCGTCTTCCCCTCGGCCACGCTCTCGAAGAAGAGCCGCAGCGCCCGGAGCGCGAGCCAGAGGGCGCCACCGGCGATGAGCGCCCCGAGGAGGACCGGCAAGGAGCCGCCGATCCGGGACAGCAGGCTCGCGGCCGGGCCCAGCACCACCTTGCCGAGCGTGAACCCGGCTCCGCGCGTGGTCGCGAAGAGGGACAGGCCGAAGACGAGCCAGGCGTAGGCGACGGCCAGCTGCGACAGGTAGCGCCCGAGCCTCAAGAAGACTCTGAGGGCGCCGGCCACGGCATCGCCGCTCACGAACTCCACGCCGTGGAGCCGGAGCGCGGGGACGCGGTCGGGGCGGCCGCTCACCCAGGCGCCGGCCCGCTGCTCGATCTCGGTGAGCTTTCCGAGGAGCAGGAAGGTGACGAGCCCGGAGAAGACGAGCAGGGAGAAGTCGAAGACCCACTCGGCGACGCGGACGCGCCTCCGCTCCGCCTTGAGCGCCCGATCGATCTTGGACGCCTGGGACTGGGCCAGCGCCTCGAGGCCGACCGCGCCCTCGGCCGCGACGTCCTCCGGCCCGAGTTCGATCACCGTCACCCGCCCGACCTTCACCGCGGCGACCTCGCCGCGCAGGTCCACCTCCGCCAGCGCGGACGGGCTCTCTTCGGCGGCCCGCTCCAGAGCGCGGCTGGCGGCGCGGGCGCGGTCCTCCGCCGACTGGCCGGCGCGACCGGCCTGGAGCGAGAGGACCTGCTCGTTCCCGAGGCGCACCGCGCCTCGGCCCGGCTCGGCAGCGGGAAGGGCCTGCGCCCGGGCGGCGAGGAGGACTAGCGCTGCCGAGGCGGCCCGCAGGGACCGGGCGGCCGATCCGGCGAAAAGCCGGCGCGACGGGGCGTGGACCTTCGGCACCCCGCTAGGGTCAGCGAGGCTCTCGAGCGCGTCAAGCGCGTCATGGGTCCCTTCGGGGGCGGCGCGAGCCGCGCGCTGGCGACGGGAATTCACAAAAGGACACGGCGGACGGCCACTCGTATCGTGGAGGTCGGGGCGCCCTTGCGCTAGTGTGCGCTCCCGGAGGACCCTGGCCGTGCTCTCTATGCTCGCTTCTCTTGCCTTGGCGGCCGAACCGCTGGCTTTCGTCATCTGCGCGCCCGGATACCCGGGAACGACCGAGGAGGCGCGGCCCGCCATGGACGCCTTCGCGGCCGCGCTCGCTGCCCGCGCGGGTTGGCCCGCCGGCTCGATCGTGGGCGCGTACTTCGGGTCTGCCAAGGCGGGGGAGGAGCGGCTCTCGAAGCCCGACGCCGGCATCGCCATGCTCGCCCTTCCCCTATACCTCGAGGAGGCGGAGCGGCTAAAGCTGCAGCCGCGGCTCGTGGCGGTGCAGTCGGGTGCGGCCGCGACGGAGGTCTGGAGCCTGGTCGCGAAGAAGGGGAGGGTGACCGGGCCCGCCTCGCTGGAAGGATGGCGGATCGTCTCCCTGGCCGGGTATTCGCCAAGGTTCGTGCGGGTGACTGCCCTGTCGGGTTGGGGCACCTTGCCGCCGAAGGTGGAAATCGCCCAGAGCGGACAGGTCCTGTCCTGGCTGCGCAAGGCGGTCGGTGGCGAGAACGTGGCCCTCCTGCTCGACGGCGCCCAATCCGCTGCGCTTCCGACGCTGCCCTTCGCCGCCGAACTCGAGGTGGTGACGCGCTCGCCACCGCTCCCGAGCGGGGTGGTGGCGACCGTCGGGAAGAAGCTCGCCGCCGGCCGCTGGGAAGCCCTGGAGAAGGCGCTGCTGTCTCTGCGCGACGCGCCGGACGGCGCCGCCGCGCTCGACGGCATCCGCCTGCAGGGGTTCGCGCCCCTCGAGGCTTCTACCCTGGCGGCCGCCCGGAAGAGCTTCGGAGCAGGCGACAAGTGAGCAGGCAGCTCTTGCCGGTCGCGTTCCTCGCGGCGGCGGGCTGCACCGCTGCGCTCAAGGAACCGCCTCCCATGACCGCGCTCGCCCCCGGCGAGAAGCCGGCCCGGTCGGCCGCGGTGCTGCTGGCCGAAGGAGCGGCAGAGTACGCGAAGAGACCGGACGCGGCCGCGGTAGCCAAGGCCGATCAACTCTGCCTCGAGGCGGCGCGGGTGGACGAGCAGGACGTCGCTGGCCTGCTCTGTGCCATTCGCTGCAAGGCCTGGCTTGTCGAGCACGCGGGGAGCGGCACCGACCGGACCGAGCTCGCCGTGGCCGCGGTGCAGGCCGGTCAGTGGTGCCAGCGCCGCGCCCCCAAGGACCCTGCCTGCGGCTACTGGCTGGCGGTGGCGCTCGGCATGCAGGCGAGAGAGAAACCCCGCACGGCCAAGGACGCCATCGGGCGCATCGTCAGCCTCCTGCGGGAGGCGGCCGCCGCGGATCCGGGGCTCGACCACGCCGGGCCGGAGCGAATATTGGCCCTCGTCCTCCTGCGAGCCCCGAGTTGGCCGCTCGGGCCCGGCGACGCCGACGAGGCGCTGGTACTCGCCAGGAAGGCGGTCGAGCGCGAGCCCGAATACCCGCCGAATCAGCTGGCGCTCGGGGAGGCGCTCGCCCGGACCGGGAACGAGCGCGCGGCGCGGCAGGCCTACGGTCATGCCGTCGAGCTGGCGAAGGCTCTTTCGGCCAAGGGCGACCCCGACGCCTCGGAGTGGGCGGGCGAGGCCGAGGCCAAGCTGAAGGGGTGAGGGTGCCCTCCGCGGTGGAGATCGCCGACGGCCTGGCGGAGCGCGGATGGGTGGTGGGCCACGATTTGCTCCCGGGGGACGCCCTGGAGGCCCTCGCCGACGAGGCGCGCCAGCTCTTCGAGGAGGGGCGCTTTGGTCCCGCGGCAGTGGGCCGAGGCAGGGGGCGCGGGTTCCGCCCGGAGGTTCGGGGCGATCGCGTATCCTGGCTCGATCGCCGCGCCCCAAGCGACGCGGAGGCACGCTACTGGGCGGCGGTCGAGGGGCTGCGCCTCGACCTCAACCGGCTGCTCTACCTGGGGCTCGCGGAGCTCGAAGCGCACCTCGCCGTCTTTCCGGCCGGGGCCTTCTACGCGAAGCACCTCGACCGCTTTGCGACCTCCGAGGAGCGCACCCTCTCCCTCACCCTCTACCTCAACCCGGGCTGGAGGAAGCAAGACGGCGGGGAGCTCCGCCTCCACGTGGAGGGAGGCCCGGTCGACGTGCTGCCGGAGATGGGGACCTTCGCCCTCTTCCGGAGCGAGGCGGTCTGGCACGAGGTGCTCGCCGCGCGCGCCCTCCGGTTCAGCGCCACCGGCTGGTACCGGCGCCGGCCGCGGGTTCCGGCGTAGGAGGGGAGCGCGCACCCTTGGGCCCCGAGCAGGGCCGCGCGGTGAGACCTGGGCGCCCGGGGCTCCTGACGGCGAGCTCGCTTTCGGCTATAGAGCGGCGCGTCGGGAGGAAAGGCCATCGAGACCCATACCACCTTTTGCCGGATCTGCGAGTCGCTCTGCGGCCTAGAGGTGAGGGTCGAGGCGGGGAGGGTCGCCTCCATCCGGGCCGACCCCGAGCACGTGGCCACGCGCGGCTTCTCCTGCCCGAAGGGGATTCACCAGCAAGAGATCTACTCGTCGCCGGATCGGCTCCTCTACCCCGAGCGGCGCACCGGAGGACGCTGGGAGCGGGTGGGGTGGGGCGAGGCGATCGCCGAAATCGGGGGCAAGGTGGCGCGGCTCCGCCGTGAGCACGGCGCGGACAGCATCGCCATGTACGTCGGGACCGCGGCGGGATTCGGGGTCCTGCACCCGGTGTTCGCGCAGGGCTTCATGACCGGGCTCGGCTCGCGGTCGATGTACTCCTCCGCCTCCCAGGACTGCGCCAACAAGTTCGCGGTGGCCCGGGAGATGTACGGCTTCCCCTTCACGCAGCCGTTCCCGGATCTCGAGCGCACGCAATGCCTCATCGTGGTGGGGGCGAATCCGGTGGTCTCGAAGTGGAGCTTCCTCCAGGTCCCGAACCCGGCGCGGACGCTGCAGGAGATGGAGGCCCGGGGAGCGCGCATCTACGTGGTCGATCCGCGCCGCAGCGAGACCGCCCGGGCGGCCGGCGAGCACGTCTTCATCCGGCCGGACACCGACGTCTTCTTCTACCTCTCCTTCCTGAGGGAGCTCATCGCGGAGGGCGGGGTCGACGAGCCCCGGGTGAAGGAGTTCACGCGCGGCTTCGAGGACGTCCGAGCGATATGCGAGCCGTGGAGCCCGGAGCGCACCGCTCCGGTCACGCGCATCCCGCCCGAGAGGCTTCGGGAGATGGTGAGGGCCTTCGCGGGGGCCGAGGGCGCCGCCCTCTACAGCTCCACCGGCGTGAACATGGGGACGAACGGCTCGCTGGGGTTCTGGCTGCAGGAGACCATCAACGCCGTCTCCGGTAACCTGGACCGGGCGGGGGGAACGCTGGTCGGCCGCGGGGTCATCGATTTCCCCTCCTTTGGCAAGCGGACCGGAACGCTCCTGCGGACGGACCGTTCGCGGGTGGGCGACTTCGGCTCGGTGAACGACGCCTTCCCCGGCGGCCTGCTCGCCGACGAGATCCTCACCCCGGGCGCTCGCCAGATTCGGGCGCTCTTCGTGACGGGCGGCAATCCCCTCATCACCATGCCGAACTCCGGGCGGCTCCGGAAGGCGTTCGAGAGGCTCGAGCTCCTCGTCACCCTCGACCTCTTCAAGAACGAGACCGGCTCGCTCGCCCACTTCGTCCTTCCCTGCACCTCGCCGCTCGAGCGCCCCGACCTCCCGTTCATCTTCCCCCTCATGCTGGGGCTGCAGACGAAGCCCTACCTGCAGGCGACGGCGGCGCTGCTCGAGCCTCCCGGGGAGGTGCGGGACGAGGCCACCATCTACCTCGACCTCTGCCGCGCCAGCCGCGTGGGCCTGTTCGGCTCCCGGCTGGCGCAGGCAACCCTGGAGGCGCTGCGCGCCCTGTCCTCCGTGCTCGGGCCCCGGCGGCGCCAGCCTTCGCTCCCGCAGGAGTGGCTCCTCTCCCTCCTGCTGCGGCTGTGCCGGCAAGGGTCGTTTCGCAGGCTGCTGCGGCATCGACACGGGCTCATGCGGCCGCCCCACCGGGCGGGCGACTTCCTCCCCGGGCGGGTCCTCACCGGGGACCGGCGCGTCGAGCTTGCCTCCCCGCTGCTCCTCGCTCAGGCCCGCAAGATCGAGCGGGACTTCGAGAGGGAACGGGAGAACGCCGGGCGCCTCAAGCTCATCACCCGCCGCGCGGTGGAGACGCACAACTCCTGGACCCACAACATCCCGGCCTTCGCCAGGGCGGGGACGAACCACCTCTTCCTCCACCCCGGCGACGCGGCGCGGTTGGGGCTCGCGGAGGGGGACGTGGCCGACGTGGTGAGCGAGGTCGCGACGGTCCGGGTTCCGGTCAAGCTCCTCAGCGATCTCATGCCCGGTACGGCCGCCCTTCCTCACGGGTGGGGGCATCAGCACGCGACCGGGCTCGCCATCGCCTCGCGGACCTCGGGCGTGAACGCTAACCTGCTCGCCGGCGACGGGCCGGAGCGGCTGGAGCGCGTTTCCGGGATGGCGAACCTCACCGGCTTCGTGGTCGAGGTGCGGCGGGCCGCGGGCCCGCGAGACCCGCGGAGCTGGTCCGGCCTTCCCGAGAGCGAGGGCGTCGCGGAACCGCCACGAGAGCGTTAGCCGACCCCCGCGTACATGCGCATGACCGGGCGGCGGCGCGCCGCGTCACAAGAGGGTATTCGTTCCGAATTCGCCAATGGATGGCCGGCGGTTTGGGGTATACGGGACGCCTCCGTTACTCAACGAGAAGGGGGCGGCGAGCGGGCCTCCCCCAGGAACCAGAGAGGTATGCAATGAACAGACTGCTTCTTGGCGTAGCCGCCGCGATCCTGGGCATCGCCTCCCAGGCTCACGCCCAGCTTCAGGTGATACCGGGCGAGTTCCAGCCAGATCCCGCGACGAAGTACCAGCTCATCGGAGTGCAGAAGACCGAGACCGGCGTGATATCGGGTGCGGTAGAGAGCGTCGACGCCGCCAACCGCGCCTTGGTCGTGAAGGGGACCTCGGGGACGCGCTACGGCGTCCGCGCGGGCAAGAGCGTCCAGAACTTCGATCAGATCCACGTGGACGACACCGTCAGCGCCGACTACTACCGGCGCGCCACCTTCTGGGTCTCGAAGCCCTCCGACAAGGTGAAGCCTCAGGTCACCGACGCCATGGTCACGGGCGCCGGGCGCAAGACCATCGTCGATGCGGAGCAGGTGACCGTGACGGGCCAGGCCACCGTGCAGTCGGTGGACCCGGCCACGAACGTCGTCACCTTCAAGGGATCCGAGGGCCGGGTGGTCCCGGTGAAGGTGAAGAATCCCGCCATCGTGGCCGGGCTGGCGCCCGGGCAGGTGGTCGACTACGAGCTCGTCGACGCCTCTGCGGCGGAGGTCCAGGTCTTCGCGAAGCCCGCCCCGCCGCCTCCCCCGCCGGTCGAGCACAGGCGGGCGAAGCTCGTCGCGAAGACCATCGAGATCACCGAGAGCGTCTACTTCAAGACGAACGAGTCCGTCATCGAGACGAAGTCCTATCCGCTCCTCGACGACGTGGCGGCGGTGATGAACGAGAACCCGAACATCGGCAAGTTCCGGATCGAGGGCAACACCAGCAAGGACCCGGATTCGGTGAAGAAGGGCAAGGCCGGCTACGACTTCAACATGAAGCTGTCGCAGGCGCGCGCCGACGCGGTGAAGAAGTACCTCGTCGACAAGGGCGTCGCCGCGAGCCGCGTCGAGACCATCGGGTACGGCTGGAACCGGCCGATCGTTCCCAACGGCTCGGCGGCGGAACGGGCCAAGAACCGGCGCGTCGACTTCGTCGTCGTGCAGTAGTCGAGCACCGAGCGTGTCCCATGGAAGGGCGTCACTCCCGCTGGGGAGGGGCGCCCTTCGTGTTTGCGGGGCCCAGCCGCATCACCAAAAGGCCAAGGCTTTTGGCAACTCCCAGGGCCAAGGGAGCCCCGCAAGGGACCACATCCACGTTTGACCGAACCGGATGTCTGCTGGTCTCTTACATCACCGAGGCTGCCACGATTCTCGGGGGGAATGGGCGATGGCCTCGCTCGCCTCGGCGCCCAATAAAAGACTCGCGATGGGTTCAGTCACGGTTCGTGCAATCGTCGCCCTGGCGCTCGCCTCGCTGTCGCCGTATGCCCTGGCGCGCGCGCCCGCATGCAAGCTGCAGCTGAGCGCCAGCCCGGCCACCCTCGAGCCGGGGACGACGCAGGCGGAGATCCGCATCCTCACCGACGGGGCGGTCCCGCGGCTCGTCGCCAGCTCCGGCGAGCTCCGAAACCTGCGGCCCGACGGCGCCGAGGCCTTCCTCGTCGACTACTTCCCGGCGAGCCCCGACGATCCGAAGGTGGCACTGGTGGCGGCCGGCCTGGAGAGCGACGCCTGCGGGTTCGTGGCCGTCCGGGTGAAGGGCCGTTCCGAGGCGCGCGCCGCCGGCCCGGTGGCGCTGCTGCTCCGCCCGACGGTGGCGCCTGCCGACCAAGAGGCGGAGATCCTCGTTGTCATGTTCGCGCTCGACGAGAGTGGCAGGGCGTGGACCGGGACCGCCCCGTCGCTGGCGGTGAGCAACGGGACCATCTCCAAGCCCGAGTCGGCCGGCAGCGGGGCCTGGCGGGCTCGCTGGCGCGTGGTGCCCCAGGAGGGCAAGGCGGCGAGCGTCGCAGCCTCCCTCGCCGAGGGGGCGACCTTCACCGCCGCCCTGGAGCGGGCCGCCGGACCGGTGGCCGCGCTCAAGATCGAGTTCGACCGCCCGACCGCCGCTCCCGGCGATCCGCGGCCGGTTGCGGTCACCGTGGTGGCGCGCGACGCAGCCGGGAACCCGACCGACGCCGAGGTGTCCGTCGAGTCGGACCTCGGCGGCCTGGGAGACCTGGTCCGAGTCGAGCAGGGCGTCTACCGCGCCCCGCTGCAGGTGGCCTCGGCCCTGAGGGGCGAGCGCGCCATCACCGTGGACGCCCGCTCGGGCACCATCACCGACCAGGCGGTGCTGGCGCTCGGCGCCGGGCCATCGGAGGCGATCGCCATCGCCGCGCCGGAGTCGGTTCCGGCCGATGGCAAGGCGGTCCGGCAGATATCGGTGGAGGTCCAGGACGCCTTCGGCAACCCGGTCGAGGAGGAGAAGATCACCTGCGAGTCCTCCCTCGCCGAGCTGGGGGCCCCGGTGAGGGTGGCGCCGGGACGTTGGCTCTTCTCCTATCGAGCCCAGCGCTCCCAGCAGGACCTCGACGACGTGCTCACGGTCCACGCCGGTGGGATCACCGCCACCCGCGCCATCGCGCTGGTGGCGCCGGTCCCGCGCTTCAGCTTCGCCCCCAAGATCGGGGCCGTGCTCCAGACCGGCACGGTCGCGCTTGCCGTTTCCGGGGATGCCGCGGTGTGGACGCGCATCGGGTCGCAGCAGTTCGGGCTCTCGCTCGACGTGAGCTGGTGGGGCCTGTCGAACAGCGGCCAGACCGTCGTGTCGAGCGGCACCTTCGGTTACACCGACAAGCGAAACTACCTGCCGGTCATCGCCAACGTGGCGTACCGCCGCCCCATCGCCTCCTCCGGCATGCTGTGGGCGACCCTGGGAGGCGGGGCCGCCTGGGTGCAGGCCTCCTCCAGCCTGAGCGGCCAGCCGACGATCTCGCAGTCGGGGTGGGCGCCTGCCGCGAGCGGGTCCGTGTCCTACGGCATGCACCTCTGGGAGGGATTCCCCTTCGCGGAACTCAGGGTCGCGTGGGTCGGGAGTCCCAACCTGGCGAACCTGACCGGTTCGGTCATTCCCGTCTTCCTCTTCGTGGGGTACAGATTCGATGCGGGCTAGGATCCTCGTGGCGCTCGGCGCCAGCGCGCTTCTCTCCACCGGCTGCAAGGTGTCGGACGCTCCCACGCCCCAGCCCAGCTCGGTCGACCCCGCCGCGGGCTACGTCGGCCTGCCGACGCAGATCACCATTCACGGCACCGGCTTCGTGGCGCAGGTCACCCAGTCGGCCTCGGGTGGGGCACCGTCGGTGAGCGTCGAGAACAAGGTGTGGATCGCGGGCGTGGAGCTGAAGCCCGTCACCTGGGTCTCCGAGACGGAGCTCCAGGTCACCGTGCCGCCGGGACTGCCGGCGGGAAGCCAGACCCTGGTGGTCGAGAACGCATACGGGGTGAAGGGCACGCTGGCGAACGCCTTCGTGGTGGCCACCGCCCCGGGTGCGGTGATGAACGTCGCAACCAGCGCCGCACCCACCACCGTCTCGGTGGGCGAGACCTTCACCCTCACCGCCACGGTCACCAACACCGGCGCCGCGGCCGCCACCCTCTCCGAGGTGACTCCGGTCGCCACCCCGGCGTCGACGGCCTGCGCGACCGCCCCGACTCCGGCGGTGAGCACGGTCGCTCCCCTCGATCCGGGCAAGAGCCAGAACTTCTCCTGGGCCTGCAGCGCCTCCCCGGCCGGCCCCCTGTCGATCGCGGTGCAGGCGTCCGCCGTCGACAGCTTCTCCGGCAAGACGGTGAGCGGGATCTCCGACCCCGCGACGAGCGTGACGGTCCAGAACCCTCCCGAGCTGGTGGTGAAGCTGAGCGCCCCGGCCTCGGTGGGCTTCAACAGCAACTTCACCGTCACCATGAACGTCGAGAACACCGGGGACGCCCCGGCGCTGCAGGTGTTCCCGGCCGGCTTCAACAACCTGGGGGACCCGGACGCGAGCTTCGTCAACGCGCCGCAGAGCGCCATCAATATCGCGGGGGGCGCGACCGGCTCCTTCACCTGGGTCTTCAAATCGGGGACCCAATCGGGGACGCTCAAGTTCACGGGCAGCGTGACCGGGCTCGACGGGAACACGAACGCGAACATCCCCGTCTCTCGCCTGGGGTCCGACACCACCGGGCCCATCACCGTGGGCCAGTCGGCGCTGAGTGCCACCCTGGTTGCCGCACCCCCGGTGGTGAGCGTGGGCGAGCCCTTCACCCTCACCTTGACGCTCACCAACCCGGGGAGCGCGGGGGTGAGCAGCATCACGCCGGCTGCACCGGTGATCTCGGGGACCGGGTCGGTGAACTTCGCGCCGCTGAGCGGCCCCAGCCCGACCGTCATCGCGGAGCTCGGCCCCGGGCATAGCGGGAACTTCGCCTGGACGTACATGACGGCCGGGCCGGGGTCGTTGACCATTGAGGCCCAGGCGAACGGCAGAGATGACTTCACGCAATCGACGGTGGTCGGAAGCGTCACCATCTTCGGGGCGGTGCTGGTGGAGGTCCCAGCGACCCTCTACGCCACGCTGACGCCGAGCCAGCCCACCGTGACGACGGGCCAGAAGTTCACCGCCAGCCTGGTGGTGACGAACCTGGGGCAAGTGACGGCGACGGGTGTGACGCCCACCGCCATCGCGGAGTGCAGCGGGACGCCGCCGCCGGCGGACGTCCCCCCCACGGGGGGAAGCGTGCTCCCGGTGACCTTCACCTACACAGGCTGCTCGACCACGGTCACGCCCACCGACACGCTGAGCGCTTCGGCGAGCGGGAAGGACGGGAACGACATCACCCGTACGGTGGGGACGGGGACCGCCACCACGACGCTGACGGTGCAGAAGCCGCCGGCGCTGACGGCGACGTTGACGCCGAGCGCAACCACGGTGAGCACGAATCAGGTGTTCACTGCGACGCTCGCGGTGAAGAACGCCGGGGGGGCCCCGGCGAACGGGGTGGCGCCGAGCGCGATGGCGGCTTGCAGCGGAACGCCCGCGGCCCAGAACGTGGCGGCGGGGGCAACCGTCAACTTCCAGTACACGGGCTGCTCGTCGGGGACGGTGGGGACACTCTCGCTGAGCGCGACGGCGACCGGGACGGACGCAAACAGCGGGGCGAGCGCGTCGACGGGGACGGCGAACGCCACGGTGACGGTGCAGTCGGCGACGGCGCTTCAGGGGACCTTGACGCCGAGCGCGACCACGGTGAGCACGAACCAGACGTTCACCGCGACGCTCGCGGTGAAGAACAACGGGGCGGTGACGGCGAACGCGGTGACGCCGGCGGCGATCCTGTGGTGCAGCGGGACTCCGGGGCCACAGGCGGTGGCGGGCGGGGCGACCGTGAACTTCGCCTACACCGGCTGCTCGGTGGGCGGGGCGGGGCCGCTCACTCTCACCGCCTCGGCGACCGGGACGGACGCCAACAGCGGCGCCTCGGTGGGGACGGGGAACGTCACCTCGACGGTGACGGTGCAGGCGGCGGCGGCGATCACGGCGACGCTGTTGCCGTCGGCGGCGCAGGTGAGCACCGGCGAGACCTTCACGGCCACGCTGGCGGTGACGAACAACGGGC
>Ga0335077_10002946_pt1 | contig 20401 bp, 16 predicted proteins | sample Lox_Sample_31_FD_207151 | JGI IMG/M metagenome (GOLD analysis project Ga0335077, IMG submission 207151) | Soil microbial communities from Loxahatchee National Wildlife Refuge, Florida, United States - Lox_Sample_3.1 | ecosystem: Environmental > Terrestrial > Soil > Wetlands | place: USA...
AGAGTTTCATCAGGACCGCGGTTCAACAAGAACCACCACCGGCTTGTTCATTGAACGCCCGCGCGGACGCCTCGATGACCGCGCTCGTTTGAATTTCGGAGACATTCCCTCCCGATGGCGACGTAACCGCCCAATCATGATGTTGGTAGGGAAAACCCGGTTCACATGCGGGGTACCCCACCAACATGACAACGCGTTTTTGCATGGCGACCGCCAGATGCAATAAGCCCGTGATACCACCCACGACCACCGTGGACAAACGGACAATCCCGGCACTGGTCATCAACGGCACGCCGGCGGTGGTAACGAACCCAAGCTGGCGCGCTGGTTCCAGGGCAGCCTGTTCAGCCGGTCCGCCACCAAAAATGACCTGTACCCCGCGCGACCGCCAGTAAAACGCCAACGCCATATAATTTTCCATCGGCCAGTTTTTGTGCGGCGAACTGGTGAATGGCTGGAGATAAAGCACGGGTTTGGCCGGGTCCTGATGATTTGCCGCAAAAACTTTTTGCGCTGCAAGTAGTGCGTCCGGCGGCAAAACGTATTGGTTGCGGATTTCACCAACTCGCAAACCGGATTGACGCAGCAAGGAAAGATTCTGGTCGGCGATTTGGAGATGGTGGTCGCGCCAGCCGCCGCGCGTATAAAGCCAGCCGCGCGACCGATTATAAACGCAGCCCCAGCGGCGGGGGGCGCCGCTCCACCACGACAACAGCTCGGTTTCACCGTAGCCTTGAAAATCTATGGCCAGTGAAAATTTCTTCTGCCGCAAGATCCGTAAGAGCTTGCCGGTGCTGGCCGCTGCGGCCAGCAAATTGCCCGAACGGTAAATTGCGCGATCGAGCGGCAGGATTTCGTCAATCTCCGCAAAACCGCGCAGCAACGGCGCATTTTCCCGCGAAACCAGAAAATGCAACCTGGCCTCCGGGAAGTTTTCCCGAATCACATGCACGGCGGGCAGTGTGAATAAGATGTCGCCAATCGATTTGAGCCGGATGAGCAGGATGTTTTCCATCGGGTCAGCGGTGCCCATCCAGGCCACGTTCACAACGGATTCTGCGGGTGCGGATGGTTTCCTCGAGCCGCGTCAGATTGGCGGCGTAGCGGTCGCGTGAAAGCCGGGGATGGTTCAGATGAAACGTGATGGCGCGGCCATAAACAAATTTACGGTGGCGACCCAGATGATAAAGCCGCGTTCCGATGTCGGAATCTTCGATACCCCAGCCGGCATAATCCTCATCAAAGCCGTTAACGGCGATGAGGTCTTCGCGCCAGAAGGCCATGTTGCAGCCGATGATGCCGCGCTGTCCGGTGTCGCGCCGGATGACAGGCACCGGCCAGCGGATTCCCTTGGTCGCTCCAGTGATCTTCCCTGTCAACACCCATCGCCACACAACGGTCTGCCCCGGCTCAAATTCCGGCACAAACTTCTCGCGCACAAAACAGCGGCGGCCTTGGACCCAAAAGCCGCGCTCGGCCAACCCGGCATGGTCTGCCACAAATCGTGGATGGGGCACGCAATCGGCGTCGGTGAAAATCAGATAATCGCCTGCGGCAGCCGCGAGGGTTTGGTTCAAGATGACGGTTTTGCGAAAGCCGTCATGAGGATGCCAGATATGGCGCACGGGCACCGGGGCTGTGGCCGCGAATTGAGTGATGAGTTTTTTGGTCGGTTCATCGGAACCGTCGTCGGAGAGGAGCACTTCATCGGGCCAGCGCGACTGGCGTTGGACGCCGCGAAACGCTTTGGCGAGCCCTGCCGGCTGATTGTAGGTGCTGATGACGAGCGAGATTTTCACCGGGGCTTCGCGTTTTGATCCTGTTCTGACTCCAGCACTTTCGAGTAGCGCACAACGGTGGAGAAAGCGTTGATCCACGCAATAAAATACCCGGGCCAGCCGTCGAGAAACCCAAAGCGGATAATATAGGCGCGAATGAATTTCCAGAACGGCCGGACGGCAAGGTCGGTCCAGCCCACGCGGCGGTTTCGGGTCCGGCATTGCCGGACAAAATCCGAGCTGACCTGGCCGATTTTTATCAGGGTGTGATTGATGCTTTCGTTGCTGTAATGCAACAAATCCGAACACAGCGGAGTCACGTGTCCCTCCAACACCAGTTTTTCGTGCGGATCGCCTTCCCATTGTCCGGCGTCCCGCTGCCACAACCGCACCTTACGGTCGGGATACCAGTCGCCGTGGCGAATCCAGCGGCCGCAAAAAAAGGAGAGCCGGGGAAAACTGAAGGCGGCGGGCAACGGGCGGCCGCCTTCGTTTTGGAACTCGGCGATAATCTCGTCTCGCAGTTTTTCTGAAATCACCTCGTCGGCATCAATGGCCAGCAGCCACGGTTGGGAGGCCTTTCGAGAAGCGAAATTCCGGTGCGCGGCATGACCCTTCCACGGCTCGCAGAAAACTTTTGCACCACAGGACGCCGCGATTCCACCCGTGCTGTCAGTCACCTTGTCGTCGGTAACAACGATGATTTCGCTGGTCCAGCCGGCGACACTGTCGAGGGCGCGGCGGATGCGATGCGCCTCATTGCCGGCAATCAGGCAAACTGAAATCGGCAATCGTTGTGCGGTAGTCATGGTTTTGATGTTCAGTCCAGCCCCGGTTTGGGCCGGCAGAACAGCGCGAAGCTTAACTTAAACTTCGCGCCACCCGCAAAAAGTTTGTTGCACGCAAAGGGCGCCCCCGCCGCCGCCAGCCTCCCGGCGCAACTGCAACTGATGAACCTGGCATATCCGGACGATTCCGTAAAATTCGCCCGTCGATGAAGCACCGCCTCCGCATTCTCTTTTGCACACATGCCTTCCGCCAGGAGTCAGCAAGCGTTTTCCCGGGACCCGTAACGCACCCCATGTGCAAGACACCCACATGGGGCAGGCGCTTGCCGAACTGGCGGAAGTGTCCACCGTAGGATGGTTGCCTGCCGAAATTCGGGGGCATTTGGAACCCAGGGACGATCCAATTGGCCTGGAACACTCACTTTTGCTCTGGGGCAGGAAACCCGCATTTTGGCATCGCTGGTACGGCTTGCGCCAATTGCGCAAATTCCACCTGGAAACTGTCGGACAAAACCGCATGCCGGACATCTTGTTGGTTTCAAATATTTTGCCGGTTTTCAATCATTTCGTCCGGTGGCTGCGGAAGCAACGCCAACGCCCTTTCATCGTGTTTTTCTGTCTGATTGCGGGGGTCTTGGCCGACACAATTCGTTTTCGCGGCGACTCCGTTACAAATTCAAGCCCATGTAGATGTTGGATAACGATGTGGTCCTTTTGTGTTACGCCTGCATTGACTTATCTGTCGCGACGCGGCGCTATTTTGAATCGCTGGCGTGCCCTGGATGTGGATGCCAACCGCATTTAATTTGTCCTTCGATCCCCCCTTTGAAGAATCCGGACTTGAATGGCCCGATTCGGTTTGGCAATTTTGTAGGATTGGGGAATGATTCGGCACCCATCCAGATGGTACGCGCCTTTTTTAACTCCGGCATACCCGGATCATTGCATATCTGCAGCTTTGGCGAAAATTCAGAGGTGTTGAGACAACAGGCAAAGAGCCATCCCAATTTTCATTTCGACGGGATGTCACAGCCCATGGACTGCATGGCCTGGGCCCAAAGGGTTGATGTTTTGATAAACCCGCGCCTGCTGATCTGGGAAAACAGTTTTCCATCAAAAATCTTCCAATACGGGATCACCGGTAAAGCGATCCTTTCCACCCGCATTGGTGGCGTGGATGAGGTCTTGGGTGAACATGGAATCTACTTTGAAGCAGATAATCTCGAAGAATCGCTGCGCCCTAAACTGCGCGAAGTCGCCGACATGGACCGAGTGGAACTCCGGCGCCGGGGCACGGCCATTCGTAACCGGATTCTCAAGGATTTCAATTGGGACATACAGGCTCGGCGCATGGTTGAATTTCTGACCGGATTGGTGGCCGGGCGCAGATCCGGGTGAACCGGGATAGGCAGCGGGGCACACTGTTACGAGGACGGAATTGGCGCGCGTCCGATTCGCGAAGTCTCCGCTGCCGCAAACACCGCTTCCAGGGACGTCAGTAATCTGGCTGTTTCAACTCCCTGCAACGCGGCGTGCGGGTCGTGACCGGTTCCCAGAATGGTTCGAAATTTTTCTCCGGCAGGGATCCATACTTCCGAACCGGGATTGGGCCGGAACCACGACACGGTGGGCGTGCCGGTCATCAACGCGAGGTGCAGGGTTCCGGTGTCGCCGCATAAATGCGCGGCGCTGTGCTGAATTACAGAAGCCAATTGCAGCAAATTCAATTCGCCAGCGAATACCCGCCACGGTGCACGCGGCAATTGCCTGAGCAGCGCTGCCATTTTACCCCGCTCGCGTTCGGTGGGCGCGCAGGAAAGCACCAGCTTTTTTTGAGGCCAGCGCGCCTGCAAACCGGCGATGAGTTCAACGAGTTGCGCCGCCGGCAATTCCTTGCGGTCGTCAGTCGTGAAGGGGCTGAGATGGAAATAAGTTCCGGCTTCACCCGGCGCAATCCGCGCCGCCAACAAATGCGCGAGGTTGAGTTGTACGTGAAATTCCGGCGGGTTGGGCGGGAACCCGGCTTTCTCCAGACACCGGCAGTTTTGCACATAAACTGGTTCCGGTGAATACGGGTGCCAGACGGTTTCGGTGAACCGATGCTGCCAAAAGAATGTGGCACCACCCATCGGCGCCCGGCCCAACCGCTCGCGCGCCCCGCTGAGAAACGCCAGCCAACCTGAACGGTCCGAGCTGTTGAGACTGATAAGCGCATCGAAACGTTCGCGGCGCAGGCGCCGGACAAAATCCAGGTTTTCTTTCAACGAAGCGTGTTTGGGAAAACGCGGGTAGCCCCAAACGCGGTCCACCCACGGCGCGCATTCCAGGAACGACGCGACGTGCGCGGCAATGCCGACGTGCAGTTGCGCCTGGGGGCAGGCCCGGCGCACCATCCACAACGCCGGCAGCGAATGAACCATGTCTCCCAGAAAGCCCAGGCCGAAGAACATGATTTTCCTGGCATTGCGCGTGCGCTGATAGAATTGAGCCGGCTGGATTGCTGCCATGCGCCATAACCTAGCGCGAACAGTGATGAGAACAAGATGGAACCCGTATTGTCCGTACAGCGCGAGCAGGCTTGGCAGGTTCAAACCCGGCGGGCGGCTTGAACAAAGTAAGTGTGGTGCCTAAACCATGCTTTCGGACATAGCAGGATTGCGATAGCATCAAGGAGCAGGTGCAACCGGGGCTTTAGTCCTGAAAGTTGGCCGTAAAAAGAATTCCAACCCAATGAAAATTCTTTACGACGGGCACGTTTATCGTATGCAGCCGGTCGGAGGCATCAGCCGTTACCTGGTCAACGTTGTCAACCGGCTGCCCGACGACTGGACACCCATCCTCACGGTTGGAAACACGGAACCGGCTGAATACCAGCGGTTGAGATTCCCAATTCATCCGAACTTCAAATTAGAGCGCTTCCCGTTTCCCGGACGTCATCCCCGGAAGCTACTCAATTGGGCTTCCCAAAAATACTTTGCTAACATTGAATCGAAAGGGGACTTCAGCCTGATTCACGCGGTGCATCATGGTTCGCTGGCGTCGGAACCCCGGACGAAACGTCCTGTGCCGTTTGTTCTGACTGTGCATGACATGATTCCGGAAATTTACAGCGAGGAGCTGGATCCCCAAAAACACGATGCCAAGGTCAAACAGAAAGCGGTTGAATCGGCGGATGCGGTCATTTGCGTGTCGGAAAACACCCGGAGGGATTTGCTGGAACGCATCCCCATTGCCGAAGAACGCGTGTTTGTGACACCGCTGGCCTCGGAGCTTTCCCGGGAAATGTCGCTGGGCGATGAACCGGCGCCCGAACGTCCTTACTTTCTCTTCGTTGGCGCCCGCAAGGCGAAATACAAGAACTTTGCCCGGATGGTGCGAGCTTTTGCCCGGATGGCCGAAAAACAGAAGGACGCGGAACTGCTCGTCGTCGGTCTGCCTTGGGACCCGTTCGAGCGCGGCTTGATCAGCGAGTTAAGAATGGATGGCCGAATCAAACAGACCAGCCCGGTTTCCGACGCGCATCTGGCCAAACTTTATCGCTGCGCCCTGGCGCTGGTTTACCCTTCGTTGTATGAAGGCTTTGGACTTCCGCCGCTGGAAGCGATGGCTTGCGGTTCGCTCGCTGTTGTTTCGAACGCTGCCAGCCTGACCGAGGTGACCGGGAAAGCGGCCATCCTGATTGACCCCGGCTCCATTGACAGTGTCGCCGACGCGATGTTGAAGGTTTACAACCTGGACGGTGACCAGCGACAGAAATGGGTTGATCAGGGCATGGCTTGGGCGTCGCGCTTTCAATGGAACGCAACCGGAGCGGCCACTATCTCAATTTATAAAACTGTGGCCGCCTGATCCAGCCGGCGATCTCAAAACAAGCGCCAGCCCGGCACGGTCAGATCTGGAACGAGAATCCCGGCGGCAGCAAAGACGCTGCGCCTTACGCGCCATTTGCCGCCAGGAGACCGAGGGGCCGGCGGCTGAAACTGACCCGGTCGTCGCGGCGGCTTTGGTCGCAAATTTTTTGCATCAGGCCGTTGACCTGTGATCGTAGCGCATTGCGGTGGGCGCGCGTCAGCCACGCTTGCGGGTTAAGAATCCAGGGCCATTTGCTTTTTCGAAAGACATTGCATTGACGGGCGAGTCGTTCGTATTCGATCGAGGCGGACAGGAGCCGTTTTATGTCCTCACCAATTGCCACCGGCATTTCGGCCGGGCAGGATTGCAGCCATTCGTCAACGACATGCCTCGCCCGTTGGGTAAAATTATTGGAGATTTTACCAAGTTTGATCTCGTTGGCGGACGCGGTCGGAGGATGGCGGCGGAAGGTGGTTACTTTTTCCGGAGTGACCGCCCAAACGATGCGTCCGACGTTCTCCAGGCTCCATGCCCCATCCCCAGCTACGCCAGAATCCAGGGGGAAAGGATATTTTTGCAGTGTGGCAGTGCAGAACAAGTCACTCGCACAGCTTCCGGTAATCGCGCCACCGGTATGTGTCAGGGCAGTGGCCACCACGATGATTGGCTGAAGCCGGGACGGCTTGCGCAAATGTAGCCGCTTGATGACATCATCCATGGGCCAGTCCGGCCCCTCGCATGCCCTGCCGGCTTCGTTCACAAAATCGGGCCGGCTGACCAGCACATCACAATGCAGGCGTTTGGCTGTGGAAACCAAATGCTCCGCGCCGGCCCGCGTCAACGAATCGCCGACCGTCGAGATGTAGCAATACTCGGTCGTCAACCGGCGGATGGCGTGATTCCACGAAGCATACAAACCCGGCGGATGATCCATGAAATGAATGTTCGAATGACTCAGTTTGTTCTTGAGGAAATCCACCGTCCCGTCTTTGGAAAAGCTGTCCACCACGACCACCTGCTCCGCCAGATCAATCCACGCGCAGAGGTTCTGCACGTGGTTAGGCAGATACTTCATCGAGTTTTTGGTCGGAATGACCACCCCAAATGGAAGCATAACATCATATAACACAAGAACGTCCATCACATCAAGTATTTTAATTCAAAAGCAGCATGGCTTATGGTTGATATTCACATTTCAGTGACGACCGGGAAGACAAAGGTCAGCGGATCACGTTCCGCGCTTCAGGGTATTTCGCTCAAGTCCGAAACACAGAACTCGTTCCGCTCGATTCGGGCGGCGCCGTCGCGGATAAGAAACAATGGTTTGTTGCCATAAAACGAGGCCCACATCGAGAAGGTGCTGGGTGGGCCAATAATCCAATCGCACCTGGCCAACGCATGCAGGTCACCCATCTGCGATCCCGGGCCGAATCCGACTGCCAGTCCGGGGAATTCCTGTTCATGCCGTGGTTCATCGCTGCAAACCAGAAATGCCACTTTGTGGCCGGGGAACTGTCCGGCCAGTTCGCGCATCCAGGCCACATATCGCGAAACCGGAAAGTAGTACTGTCCCCCTTGCCACTTCCAATTGTCGCCCAGTCGAATATGAATGCCGACGATTACCTCCGCCTTCTGCCGCAGTCCTTCCACTGCCCGACGGCTGGCGCGTTCAGGTTCGGCAATCGGCTGGAAATAGTCCCGGATGAGTTGCGCGTGACGCCGCACGGATTCGGGGGCGCGAATCCGCCAGCCATGCACAAAAACAATCCTGGCATCAGCCATCCGGGATTGCACTTCGGGTGAGTCCAACAAAATCGTCGGCCGGGAAATCTCGCGGAGCGTAAAGACACGTTTGCCGAGGATCGGAAAATGGTAGTTCCACACGCTGGCGCAGCGGACGAGCTGATAGAAAATCCGCGTCTTGCGAACGGCTGGCGCCGCTCCGGGAATTACATCGAACAAGCTCCGGCGCCGGGCGATGGGATAACGGCAATAGATGTCTCGCCGCGTGTTTTCGAAAAGATGGGCGTAGGAGTGAAAGGCGACATTGATGACCCGATAACCATGTTCGGCGGCGAAACCGATGATGTTGGCAAACAAAACCAGCCGGTTTCCCAGCCGTCCGGTTCGAAACCCGACGACGAGAGTTTTACTATGAGATGGCCGTGGCGGCATCGGGCGCTTTTCTTCGTTTGCCTGACGATGGTCTTCCACCGGCGATGGATTTTTCTCAGTCGTCATCGTGAAATGGCTTCATTGTCCAATCGGGTCTCTTTGCCGCCGGCGTCCTCCGGCCCGCTTCAAGCCGTTGTCGAAAACAAACATTGCCGGTGAAGGCCGCCTCGGTTCAAGGATATGATGAGCGAACCAATAAATGACCCGCCGGCGTGCTGTAAAGGCGAATTGCTTTTATCGGTGTAGTCCGCATCGGCACACCATCGGCGTTCCCGCAGAAAAATTCTCGCTTTCTTTTGCCGAGCGCCAACAATACCTGTCGGCGAATGATAACGTTCCTGCTCAAAGTCTGGGGTCTGGCCCGCCCCTATCGCGCGAGGCTCTTTCTCGGCGTGCTCACCGGCATCGTGAGCGGGCTGGTGTCGCCCCTGTTGATCGCGACCGTCATGTTCGTTTATAGCGCGGTTTTCCCTTCGCCTGACGCAACGGGAGCCACGCAGTTGCCGATGCACAAACTTCCCGCGTTTGTGGAGGACTGGTTCCGGGCAGCGCGGACGGCGCTGGAGAGCGGTGTGCAGGCGCATCCGTGGGTCGTCGCAGCGTTGATCGCGGCCATCCCGATCATCATGTTTTTGCAAGGGTTCTTCGGCTACCTGAACGTCTATTTACTGCAATGGGTGGCCAGCCGCACCATCGCTGACTTGCGCGTCCGGTTGTTTGAGCATTTGCTGAATTTGTCGGCTGGATTTTACAGCGAAAACACGTCCGGCCAGCTCATCTCGCGCGTGGTGAACGACACCGGCGCACTGCTAAACATCCTGAACAATGCCGTCACCGTCGTCGTCCGCGATCCCGTTAAGCTGGTCAGCCTGCTGGCTTTTCTGTTGTGGCAACAGCCGCGACTGACCCTTCTCACCATCGTCGTGCTGCCGGTTTGCGCCATCCCCATCGTCATTTTCAGCCGCAAAATCCGCCGGTCCAGCCGCGAACTCCAGCGACTGTACGCCGAACTGACTCAGACCATGACGGAAGCCTTCACCGGCCATCGCATTGTGAAGGCCTACAGTCTGGAAAGCATCGTCACGGCGGAGTTTCAAATCATCGCGCGCCGCTTTGTCGGCCATTACATGCGCATTGTGCGCGCCAGCAGTATTCCCGGACCGATCATTGAATTCCTCGGCTCCTGTGGCGTGGCGTTACTGCTGGCGTATTTGATTTGCCGGCCGCAAGGGCATCCCAACCCCGCGGATTTCCTGCAATTGATTGGCAGCGTTTTCATGATGTATCCGCCGCTCAAGAACCTGACCCAATTGCAGAACCAGGTCGTTCAAGCCCGCGCCGCCAGTGAACGGGCCTTCGAGTTGCTCGCCACCCAAAACACCGTCCCTGAGCCGGCACAACCTCGTCCGCTCAAAGCCGCCGGCGCCGACATCCATTTCGATCACGTGGATTTTGCCTACGACGGCAAACCCGTGCTGCGCGATATTGATTTGCGGATCCATCCCGGCCAACTTGTTGCGCTCGTCGGCTCCAGCGGCGCGGGCAAAACGACGGTGGCCAACCTGCTGCTGCGGTTCTACGACCCGACTCGCGGCGCCATTTGCATCGGCGGCACTGACATTCGCGACGTCGCCACGCGCGACCTGCGCAACCAGATTGCCGTCGTTACCCAGGAAACCATACTGTTCAATGATACCGTCCGCCGGAACATCGAACTGGGCCGGCCCGGCGCGGGGAATGATGAAATCATCGCTGCCGCCAGACACGCCTACGCCTACGATTTCATCATGGAAAAACCGCAGGGTTTCGACACCGTGATTGGCGAGAAGGGCGTGACTCTTTCCGGTGGCCAGCGCCAGCGCCTGGCCATCGCCCGTGCGGTCCTGAAAAACGCACCGATTCTGGTCCTCGACGAAGCCACCAGTTCACTGGATACGGAATCCGAACGCGCGGTGCAGGCGGCGCTCGACGAATTGATGAAGGGCCGCACGACGCTGTGCATCGCACACCGGCTTTCCACCATTTTCAACGCGGACCGGATTGTGGTGCTGGACCAGGGCCGCGTTGTCGAAACCGGCAAACACGCGGAACTCGTCCGGCGAGGCGGCATTTATCAGAAACTTTACGAATTACAATTCCAGTCCTGATTGAAACCGACATGGCTGAGGCGCCCAAAATTCTTGCCATTCAGTTCAAATATTTCGGTGACGCCGTTTTGATGACCCCGGCGCTGCGGGCAATGCGCGAGCATTTTCCGCAAGGTGAGCTGCACTTGCTCGTGGCGGAGGAAATCGCGCCCTTGCTCCGGCATCTGCCGTGGTTGACCCGTGTCTGGCCGATACCACGCCGGCGCGGTCACATGACCTTGAGCCAGACCTGGCCGGTCATTCGCGCGCTGCGCCACGAGCGTTTTGATCGCTCAGTGGATTTTGGCGGCAACGACCGCGGCGCGATTTCCAGTTTTTTTATCGGCGCGCGGCTGCGGCTGGGACTAAACGAGGGACGCGGCTTTCCGGGTCGCCGTTTTTGCTACAACCAGCTCGTGCCGACGGCACCGATTGTGCAACACGAGTCCGCGCGTCTGGCGCATCTGCTGTCCAGGTGGGGGATCGTGCCATCGTCACTCGAACCTGAAATCCGCGCCGACCCGGCCCTGGCTGCGTCCGCGGAAAAATTGCTGCCGGCGGGCACGATCGTTTGCCATATTGCGGCCAGCGAGCCGAAGAAGGAGTGGCCGGTCGCCCACTGGGCGGCGTTTTATCAATCGGCCGCCGGGGCCGGGTGCCGGGTGGCCTTCACCACGGCCAAGGGCGCCCGCGAACAGTCACTGATGGATGAATTAAAAAAAACCGCCCCACGCGCGCCCATTCTGCCGGTCATCCCCGATCTGGCCATGTTCCTTGCAGTTTTGAAACGCGCGGAGTGTTTTATTTCCGGCGACACCGGGCCGTTGCACTTTGCCGCCGCGCTGGGCGTGCCGACGATTGGATTATTTGGCCCGAGTTCTCCGGCGCAATGGGCGCCGCTCGGCCAACGCCACCAGATTCTGACCGGCAGCCCGTGCAATTGCGATGGAGATACTCAGATCTGTTACAGCGCCAATCATTGCCTCGTGGCATTGCCACCCGGCCGTGTTTTTGCCGCGCTGCAAAAATTTTTGAAGTCGGCATAAAACCGCAAATCCACTGCGCGCGTTTGCGACTGTTCAAAATCGCGCGTCTGGTTTATTTTCTCCGGCAACATGGCTGACCCGATTCCCTATCTCGACCTGCCGGCGCAACTGCGGAGCATCCGCAGGGACCTGGACGCCGCCATCGCGCGTACCGTTGACCAGTGCTCGTTCTGCCTGGGACCCGACGTGGCACAATTTGAAAAAGACTTCGCGGAGTTCATCGGCGCGGAACATTGCGTGGGTTTCAATAGTGGCACCTCGGCGCTGCACGTGGCCATGCTGTTGCTCGGGGTTGGTCCCGGCGACGAAGTTATCACCACGCCGTTCACGTTCGTGGCGACCAGTTGGGCAATTTCCTATGTCGGCGCGAAGCCGGTTTATGTGGACATTGACGACGCCACTTTCAATCTCGACCCGAAGCTCATTGAACGCGCCATCACGCCACGGACGAAGGTGGTCATGCCCGTGCATCTTTACGGCCATCCCTTTGACGTGGACGCGATTCTGGCCGTCTGCCGCAAGCACAAATTGCCGCTGGTTGAGGACGCGGCGCAAGCGCATGGTGCGAAATACAAAGGCAAAACCGTCGGCACGGCCGGCGCGATTTCCTGCTTCAGCTTTTATCCCGGCAAAAATCTCGGCGCGTGCGGCGAAGGTGGCGCGCTCGTGACGAACAATGCCGCCTTTGACAAGCGCGCCCGCAGTTTGCGTGAGCACGGTTCCGCCGTGCGCTATTACCACGACGAGGTCGGCTACAATTACCGCATGGAAGGCATCCAGGGCGCCACGCTCGGCGTGAAACTGAAACACCTGGCAAAATGGACAAATGAGCGCCGTCGCGTGGCGCATCGCTATCATGAACTTCTCGCCGATACGCCGTTGCAATTGCCGCGTGAAGCCGGTTACGCCCAAAGCGCGTGGCACCTTTACGTCGTGCGCCATCCGCGCCGCGAGGATTTGAAAAAACATCTCGAAGCCAACGGCATCGGCTGTGCGTTGCATTATCCGCTGCCGTTGCATTTGCAAAAGTGCTACGCAAACCTCGGCCACCAAGCCGGCGATTTTCCCATCGCCGAAAAGGCCGCGCGCGAATGCCTCAGCCTGCCGATTTATCCGGAATTGACCGACCAACAAATCCGGCGCGTGGCGGAGGTGATCGGGAGTTTTTTCCAAAAGGGCGGATGAACAAGTCGAAGCAGCGGAAGGTAATATCCTCATTGGAGTTTGGAGTTCCGCGCTTACGCGGTTTCTTTACCGCCTGAAGGCGGAACTGCGAACAATTCACGCTGCGAGTTTTTGCTGTCCAACAGCTGGAAACTCTGCCAATAATATCCTTCTCCCGGCTCGCCCCGGGGCCAGAAATTATGAAAGCAACAAAGACCAAAGACACGGCGACCAGTCGCTGGCTCTCGTTCCGGCCCGAAATCAAGGTGCTCGATTGCACCATCCGCGACGGCGGCTTGATGAACAATCACCATTTCGACGACAAGATTGTGAAGGTGGTGTACGACACGTGCGTCGCCGCCGGCATTGATTACATGGAACTCGGCTACAAGGCGTCGCGCAAAAATATCAAGGCCGGCGAATTCGGCTGCTGGAAATACTGCGTCGAAGACGACCTGCGCCGCATTGTGGACGACAACCCGACCACCCTGAAGCTGTCCGTCATGGCGGACGCCGAGCGTTGCGATTATCACGAGGACATTCTACCTAAGAAGGACAGCATCCTAGACATGATCCGCGTGGCGACTTACATCCACCAGATTCCGGTCGCGCTGGACATGGTGAAAGATGCACACGACAAGGGTTACGAGACGACGGTCAATCTCATGGCGGTTTCCACGGTGCCGGAAAGCGAGCTGGACGAAGGCCTCGAAATGCTGGCCAGGTCCGAAGCGAAGGTGGTTTACGTCGTGGACAGTTTCGGCGCGCTTTACAGCGAGCGGATTCACGAGTTGGTGCGGAAATACATGCAGCACTGCAAACCGTCGGGCAAGGAAGTGGGCGTGCACATGCACAACAACATGCAACTCGCCTATGCCAACACCATCGAGGGCATCATTGAAGGCGCGAATTTCCTGGATGCCACCATGGCCGGCCTGGGGCGCGGCGCGGGCAATTGCCAGATGGAACTGTTGCTCGCCTTCCTGCACAACCCAAAGTTTAAGTTGCGTCCCGTGCTCGACTGCGTGCAGAACCACATCGAACCGCTGCGCGCGAAATTGTTGTGGGGTTACGACCTGCCGTATCTGCTCACCGGCATGTTGAACCAGCACCCGCGCACGGCTATCAAGTTCAAGGAAGCCGAGCTGAAAGGCGAAAAAGGCGACATCCTCAAGTTCCACGATTCCGTCACGGATCAGGAATAGCGCGGCTCTGCCAAAACTTTGTGTTTTGGTGTCCTGGCGGTAAAAAGTTGAACTGTCTCCGTGCCGCATACGGACTTTGTTCATCTCCATCTGCACACCGAGTATTCCCTGCTCGACGGTGCCTGCCGGCTCGACCGGTTGATGGACAAGGCCCGGAATGGAATTCCCGTTTGCCAAAAAGAGAACGACGCGTTAGCTTTTTGTGCCATGAGCACATTGGTTGAAATTCAAGACGCTGTCGCCCGCCTGCCAGGCAGCGAGCGGAAGGCTTTGCAACTCTGGCTCAATTCCCTAAGCGAACCGGAACTGCCCGTCGAGGAAGAACACCGTCTGCTGCGCTCGCTGGACGAAGCACTCCGCGAAATTGACACCGGCAAAGGTGTGCCCCTCAATGATGTCCGCAAACGGGTGGCTTCATGGGCTGCAAGATAATCTTCTCACCCCAAGCGACAGCGGATTTGAGGAAGTGGTCCGCTATATTGCCAAGGATGATCCTGTAACCGCTGTCCGTATCGGCAACGCGCTGATTGACCGCGTGGAAATCCTCGAAGAATTCCCGTTGCTCGGCGCGCCGTATCCTAAGCGTCTGGGAGTGCGCAAGTTGGTTTCGCGGCCTTACATTATTTTCTACCGGTTTCGGCAGCGTGAAAATTTCGTGGACATTCTGCGTTACTGGCACGGAACGCAACGCGAACCCGACTTGTGAACATCCCCGCCTTGCGCGGGGGCTGTGGCAGACGGTAGTTTATCTCCATGCCGCACGCGGACTTTGTTCATCTCCATCTGCACACCGAGTATTCGCTGCTCGACGGCGCCTGCCGGCTCGACCGGTTGATGGACAAGGCCCATGAACTGAAGTTCCCCGCGCTGGCCATCACTGACCACGGCGTCCTCTATGGCGCGATTGATTTTTACCAGGCCGCGCGCGAGAAAGGCATCAAACCCATCATCGGCTGCGAAGTCTATGTCGCCCCGGGCAGCCGGCTCGAAAAGAAAACCGCCAGCGGCGGACGCGACGTTTATCATCACCTGCTGTTGCTGGCCCGGGACGCGGCCGGCTACAAAAATCTCATCCAGCTCGCCACCGAGGCGCATCTGACCGGCTATTATTACAAGCCGCGCATAGACAAGGAACTGCTGGCCGCGCACAAGGACGGCCTGATTGCACTGTCCGGTTGCCTCGCCAGCGAAATCCCCGAATTGATTCAAAAGGACCAACTGGACAAGGCGCGCGCCACGATTGACTGGTTTAAACAAACGCTCGGCGCCGACAATTTTTATCTCGAACTGCAAAACCACGGCATCGCCGAACAGGCGAAGGTGAACCGCCATTTGATCCAGTGGGCGAAGGAATTCGGCGTGAAGCTCGTGGCGACGAACGACGTGCATTACCTCGAGAAAAGCCATTCACACGCGCATGATTGCCTGATTTGCATCGGCACGCAGACGCAGCTCGCCGATACCAAACGGCTGCGGTACGAGCCGGAGCAGTTTTACCTGCGCCCGGCGGAGGAGATGAAGGCGCGCTTCGCCGACACGCCGGACGCGGTGAGGAACACGCTCGAAATCGCCGAAAAATGCAATTTGGAAATCGAGTTCGGCAAGCTGCATTACCCGGTTTTTCATCCGCCGGAACATGTCACGCGCGAAGGCTATTTGCGACAATGGCTGGCCGAAGGATTGTTCCGGCGCTACACCATTCGCGCCAAAGTCGAAGGCAAGGATTTCACTGTGGAAGGCATTGATGACCCAACGCGACTGCCAACGCATCAAGGTGCTGCCGGCATCTTGCCGGCAGAACCAGCCAAAAAAAAACAGAACTTCCGGCAGGATGCCGGAAGCGCGTTGAAAGACCCCGTTGTCGCTGCAGCCCTGAAGGTCGTCATGGACCGCCTCAAGCACGAACTGGCCGTGATTGAGAAGACCGGCTTTCTCAGTTACTTCCTCATCGTCGGCGATTTCATCCGCTACGGGCATCAGCATGGCATCGCTTGCGTGGCGCGTGGTTCTGCCGCTGGTTCGATTGTCACCTATCTGCTCGAAATTTCGAACGTGGACCCGATTCGCTATGGCCTGTTGTTTGAGCGCTTTCTTAATCCCGAACGCGTCAGCCCGCCGGACATTGACATTGATTTTGCCGACGACCGCCGCGCGGACGTCATCGAATATGTCCGCGAGAAATACGGGCGCGATTCCGTCGCGCAAATCGTCACGTTCGGCACGATGGGCGCCAAAAGCGTGGTGCGCGACGTGGGCCGCGTGATGGGCTTGAGCTACGGCGAGTGCGACCGGCTGGCCAAGATGATTCCGTTCGATTTGAAGATGACGCTCGAAAAGGCCCTCAAGCAATCGCCGGACCTCAAGGAAGCCTACGAAGGCGAGGAAGTGACGCATGAGCTTATTGGCACGGCGCTTGTGCTCGAAGACCTGGCGCGCAACGCGAGTGTGCACGCCGCCGGCGTGGTTATCGGGGACCAGCCGCTCGTGAACCTGCTGCCGCTCAAGCAGGACGAAAGTGGCACGCTCGTCACGCAATACGCGATGAACCCGGTCGGCGACCTGGGCCTGTTGAAAATGGATTTTCTCGGCCTGAAAACGCTCACCGTCATCCGGAACACGTGTGAAATGGTCAAACGCGCGCACGGGGTTGAAATTGACGTTGACCATCTGCCGCTTAACGACGCCAAGACTTACGACCTGCTGAACAAGGCGGAAACACTCGGCGTGTTCCAGTTGGAATCCGGCGGGATGCGCGATTTGTGCCGGAAATTCCAAATCAGTTCCATCGAGCACATCACGGCGCTGGTGGCGCTGTACCGGCCCGGGCCGATGGAGCTGATTCCCGAATTCATCCGGCGTCGGCAGGGCGAGGTGAAGATTGAATACGAGCATCCGTTGCTCGAACCGATTGCCCGCGAGACCTACGGCATCTTGATTTACCAGGAACAGGTGATGCAGGCCGCGCAGGTGCTGGCGGGCTACACGCTCGGCGGCGCGGACCTGCTCCGGCGCGCGATGGGCAAGAAAAAGCCGGAGGAAATGGCCAAGCAACGCGCCGTTTTCGTCAAAGGTTGCAGGGAGAAGAACCAGATTCCCGAGCGGAAAGCCAACGAGGTCTTCGATTTGCTGGAAAAATTCGCCGGCTACGGCTTCAACAAATCGCACGCCGCCGCCTACGCCGTTGTCGCTTATCAGACCGCGTACCTGAAGGCGAATTATCCGGTTGAATTTTTCTGCGCGATGATGACCAACGACATGGCGGACACCGCCAAGTTGAGCCAGTACATCAATGAAGCGCGCGAGTTCGGCATCGAAGTGCTGCAGCCGGATGTGAACGAAAGCGGTGTTTATTTCACGCCGGCGCAACGTGCTGCCGGTATCCTGCCGGCAGACCAAACCGCATCGGCCAGCGATGGCAATGCGAATCAGCCCCGCCAGCAGAATGCTGGCGGCACGTCGGGAGCCATCCGCTTCGGTCTGGCTGCCATCAAGGGCGTGGGCGAAGTGGCGGTAGAAACGATTCTCAAAGCGCGGAATGAAGGCGGGAAATTCAAATCGCTTTCGGACTTGTGCGAGCGCGTGGACAGCCGGACGGTGAACCGGAAAATCCTCGAAGCGCTCATCAAATCCGGCGCGTGCGATTGCTTGGGCCAGACCCGCGCCACGTTGTTCGCGCAAATCGAACGCACCCTGGCCCGCGCCGCCAGCATCCTCTCCGACAAGCAGAAGGGACAAAGTTCCCTGTTCGGCGCGCTGGAGGAAAAAGCGCCGCCGATGCCCGAAGCCATCAACAACCTGCCCGAATGGCCCCAGCACAAATTGCTGGCCCACGAGAAGGAATTGCTGGGATTTTACGTCACCGGCCATCCGCTGACGCCGTTCGCGCCGATTCTGGAAAAATACGCCCTGACGAACACCGCCAGGCTCGCCGAATTGCCGAGCCGCAGCCTCACCCGCATCGGTGGATTGATTGCCGCGGTGCAAAATGGCGTGTCGAAGAAGAGCGGCAAACCGTATTCGATGGTCACGCTGGAAGATTTGGAAGGCTCCGTGCAGGTATTGTGCATGAACGAGAATTACGACAAATATCGCGAACTGCTCAAACCGAATCGGGCCATCCTCGTCATCGGCGAAGTGAACACCGGCGACGAAAAGCCGAAGATTTTCCCGCAGGAAATCATGCCGCTGGAGGACGCGCCGAAACGGTTCACCAAACAGGTGCACCTGCGCCTGCACACCGCGCATTTGAAACCCGAACAACTCGAATCCGTGCGCGAACTGGTGGCGGCGCATCCGGGCAAATGCCCGTTGTTATTGTGTTTCATGCAACCCGGCGGCGGAAACGTCTTCGTGGACACCAACGAACGCTTCAGCGTCACGCCGTCCCTGGAATTGGAGCAGGCGGCCAACCAATTATTTGGCGAGGAAACCTATTACGCGAAAGTGGACGCGAGCCTGCCCGAACGCCAGCGCCGCTGGGAACGCAAAAACGGCTACAACGGCGGTCGGGACTAGCCTGACCGCGTCACGCCGGCACTGCCGGCGCGTCCACTGGCGCGGCATCACGAATCGGCGCGGTCAAGCCCCGTTCGATCATCTTCGCGGGCAACTCCGGTGTCCGGTTCAGCTTGCGCCGGCGGAACGGGCTGCTCAACAGCCGCAGGATGTCAGTGAACTTCATGTGCCGGCCCAGGGTGCGGAGCAGCTTGAACGTTTTGATGGGACGGAAGAAAATCCGCCGGGCGAACAGCAGCGCGTAGCCCTTTTGCCGCGCGCGGTTGACGACTTCGCTGGGCAGCACCGTCGGGTCAATGTCCGAGCACTTGAACCACTTGGCCCAGTCGCGGTCGTCGTCGAGGATGCCGCGTTCGAGGTATTCGTGCCAGAGCGGCGTGCCGCGATAAACACACAGCCGGTTGAAGCCGAACGTGTCCAGCTTGAGCCGCGCGCAGAACCGGAAGCTTTCGAGGATGTCTTCCTCGGTTTCGCCGGGGGAGCCGACCAGGAAAAATCCGTGCGCTCGTTCGATGCCGCAGCGTTTGGCTTCGCTGACCGCAGATTCGATCTGTGCCAGCGTCTGCCGCTTGTCGAGCCGGTCCAGGATTTTTTGCGTGCCCGATTCCACGCCGAACGCGAGGAAATTGCAGTTCGCCTTGCCCATGATGGGAAACTGATCCACCGCCACGGAATCCACGCGGCCTTCGCAGCCCCATTTGAACGCCAGCTTGTGGTCAATGATGTTCTGGCAAATCTGGTTGATGCGGTCGCGTTTCAACAGAAAATGGTCGTCAGTCAGATAAATCGAACGGTAACCCTGGTCGTGGAGCTGCTGCATTTCGCCCAGGACGTGTTCCGGCGACCGGAACCGCCATTTGCCGTTGGTCAGCGCCGGAATGTCGCAATAAATGCAGGTGTACGGACAGCCGCGCGACGTCTGCATGGTGCAAAATTTTTCCAGCGACAGCACGGCCGGCACGTCGAGCGGCAGCGATTCGATGTAGTCAATCGGCAGCGTCGTCCGGTCCGGATACGGAAACTGGTTCAAATCCTTGATGATCGGGCGGGCGATGTTCTTGACGATTTTCCCGCCGTCGCGCCAGACCAGGCCGGCGACTTTCCCCGGGTCGTCGAGATGGTCCAGGTAATCCGGCAGCAATTCTTCACCTTCGCCGACGCCCACGGCGTCAATCCAGGGACAATCCTTCAGAATCCGTTCCTGGTTCATCGTGGCAAACACGCCGCCGCAGATGATCGGTACGTCCGGCATCACGCCTTTGACGACCTGCGCCATGCTTTTTACGCCGGGATAAGTCGTCGTGGACAAAAACGAGAGGGCGACGACGTCCGGCGAATCATCCCGCAACGCCTGCGCGATGTCCGGCTCCTTCATCTCTGGATGACAGGTGTCGAACATCCGGACCTGATGTCCGTGCTGGCGCAGGACCGGCGCGAGCGTCTCGATGCCCAGCGGCGGAAATCCCATGACCTTGATGCGCGGGTCGCCCGGTTTCGAGCCGCCCAAATCCTCGGGCAGCAGCCGGTAGAAATTCTCGTCATTCACCCAAATGAGGAATATTTTCATAGCGGTTGGGCTTTCTCGATACGGTGGTTGACCGACAGGGAACAGGTTGTGGCGACGGGGGAGCCTTCGGGGAGGTTGCGCCGATCACCTCCACCCCGGGCCAGCCGGCTCATGTTCGCAATTTCGTGCAATCGCGTGTGACGGTTGCTACAACGGAAACAGACAAAATACTACTCAAAACCCGC
>Ga0335077_10002947_pt1 | contig 20398 bp, 17 predicted proteins | sample Lox_Sample_31_FD_207151 | JGI IMG/M metagenome (GOLD analysis project Ga0335077, IMG submission 207151) | Soil microbial communities from Loxahatchee National Wildlife Refuge, Florida, United States - Lox_Sample_3.1 | ecosystem: Environmental > Terrestrial > Soil > Wetlands | place: USA...
ACGGATTGTGAATTGTATGGCCGGTGAGGAGACTGAAGGATGTGGCAGAGTGGGGACGTAAGGGACGGAAGATTGTGAGGTAGAGATAAAACAAGCTGCCGAACCCGAACAGCCATAAGCCGAGCAAGGTGCCCTTAAGAATCCACATGGTGCAATCATCACGGAATCGTTGTTATATGTAAAGGTAATTACAAGTAGCGCTACTTATCGGTAGGGCCGTCACTCGGTCTAGAACGGTCAGCGCCTGGTAAGTCCGGTAACCGGTAAAGTTGGGGCCAGTACAGATCCTCCGGTCCACTGGACACACAGAATCTTCGGCGGCATCATCGGAGATATGCAAGCGGACACCTGCCCGTTCTGCTCAGGTGACGCACGCGAAACCGGCGCGGTGAACAATGATCGCCGTCCCTTGCTTCGCTGTCGGAACACTTCCTGCAGAGGTTGGTCTCACTGGTTTCCCGCTAGTCGCCAGATTCCCCGCCGCGAGTTCGACTTCAAAAGACAGAATGAGGAAAGGGACGGATCGCCCCGTAAGCATTACTTATTCAGTCGGCAAAATCGCAGCGAAGAACTTTAGAGTATCCCAGATCGAAATTCGATAAAGCGCGCTTAGCGGATCATCCTGGACTGCGGCGCGTTGAATCCAAAAGCCCGGTCCAAGAGTCAGGGGACCCAGCGGTGCGAACGTGCGAATGATGTCGGGAACTTCCTGTTCTTCGACAAAATGGACGGAAACCTCGTAGGGCGGATCGATGATTCTGTCGCCGTTCATCTTATATTCGCAGCCCCGGACGATCTTCTCGGTCACAGCGAGAAGGGAAGCGGGCGGGATTTCGATACTCTGGTGCAATTGGTAAGGGAATCCCTTATGCGGACCAAGACCAGGGAGGACGTTGAGTCCTGACCACCCCTTCGGATTAATCTGTTTGAGGAGTTTCGCTTTGCGCGCCAGCCTGTGCCGTTCTTCTTTCGGAGTGAGGCCAGACACTCCAATCCCCAACGCAGCGAGCGCTTTTTGGGAAAGGCCAGACGCTTCTATCTTCCTACGGTCCGTACAAAAGGCCAGGCGGATGAAGAGGTCTGACTCTAATGTCCCAAGATCATTGTTGCACTTTAAGTGGCTTGGAACCGTCCATCGCTGCACTGTTTCTGGAGTTGAATCAGGGAACCAGGAAGTCGGGAAAACATGGTCGTCACTCCTACTCATCGGGTCCTTCGGCATGTCTACGAATGGTTTGCCGCAGTGGACGCAGCGAGATGGCGTCTTTGACTTGTCCATTTTGAAACCTAAGATCTAGCTAAGATTTGGCCCGGCCTGCCAGATAGGGACTTGCGCCACTATTCAAATCACCTTTGTTTTATTGGAGATCTTGGTGGACGAGAAGGGATTCGAACCCTCGGCCTCCTCGTTGCGAACGAGGCGCTCTCCCAGCTGAGCTACTCGCCCACGAGTAGCAGGTAAACAATTTTAGCAAAGGTCGGGAGTGTTGCCAAACCGCTCTCGCGGTGTGAGTGCAGAACCATTGCCCGCGCAAAAGGGAACGGGCGCCTCGCGACGCCTGCTCCGGTCAAGCGGCTATGATTTTTGTTTTACGGTTGAGTGTTGAAGACCGTGTTGGGATTGGATCCGTTGCGCTGGGCAATAATCTTGCGCGCGTTCTCATACAGCGCGCGGGCCTGCGGAACTGCTTCGACGGCCTTCTGCACCTGCGGGTCGGCTTCGAGCAGCACCTTGAACCCCTCCGCGGTGCCATAGCTGGACATAAACACTTCCTGCTTGATCTTGCGCTTGGTCCAATCCAGGTTTTCGGCGTACTCGGGCTCGGTGTAGTGCACGTTGTGCTTCGCCAGATAGTCGCGGAATTCCTTCATGACCTTGTCGTCGACTTCGAAGCTGTGGGTGATGGTGGGCTTGGTGCCGAGATAGTAGCGGGTAAAGCTGCCCACGCCCTGCTCGCCGGGGAAGAACACGTCACCGCGATACATGTCTTCCTGGAACTTGGTGAGCTTGGGCGTGTCAACCACGATGTCCGGCGTAATGCCGCCACCGCCGGTGACCTGGCGGCCACTATCGGTCTGGCGAATTTCCGTGGGGTGCTCGGGAACTTTGCGCTCGTAGTGATATTCGTAGAGGGAAATGGATTTGTAGTCGCGCTGAATCAAACGGCCGCTGGGCGTGTAGTAACGCGCTGTGGTCAGAGCCAAGCCGGTATTTTCGGCGAGAGGCGTAACCGTCTGCACCAAGCCCTTGCCGAAAGTGGTCTCGCCAACCACCATACCACGGTCGTGGTCCTGCACGGCGCCGGTCACAATTTCCGCCGCGGATGCGGAGTTGTTGTTGACCAGAATGACGAGCGGCACAGTCATGCCCTGGTTGCCGCGAATCGCGTAGAAGCGGCGTTCGGGAGCATTGCGGCCGTGGTAAGAGACGATGAGCTGGTTCTTTTCGAGGAACATGTCGCCGACGGCGACGGCTTCATTCAGCAAGCCGCCCGGATTGCCGCGCATGTCGAGGATCAGGCCGTCGAGGGAAGTGGCGTTCAGTTGCTTCAAAGCTTCGCCAATTTCGCGGTCGGTAGTCTCGTTGAACTGAGAGAGCCGGACATAGCCGATGCCGGGCTTCAGCAGGAAAGCGATATCGACCGAGTGTCGGGGAATTTCATCGCGGGTCACGGTGAAGGTGAGCGGATCACCATAACCTTCGCGGCTTACGAGAATCTTCACTACGGTGCCCTTGGGACCCTTGAGCATGTCAGCCACTTCGCTGGTGGTCAGGCCGTCGGCGGGCTTGTCATCCACCTTCAGAATCACATCGCCAGGACGAAGCCCGGCGTTATAGGCCGGCGCGCCCACATAGGGTGCTACGACGACGGTGTGGTTATCGCGAGGGGCAATCACCATGCCCACGCCGTAATATTTGCCGCGTTGGTCTTCACGCAGCAGGGCAAATTGGCGGGCATCGAAGAAGTTTGAGTGCGGGTCGAGCGTGCGAAGCATGCCAGGGATGGCGCCCTGGTACACCGCCTTGTCGACGTCCACGGTTTCCGCGTAGTTGTTCTGGACGACGTCGAGAATCTTGGTGAAATCGCGGACGGAAGTTTGGTAGTCGTCCGTGGAAGAGGTGGTAGCCCGCACTGAGGGGCCGTATATCCCTCCCAGAACCGCGGAGATTCCCAAGACTACAATGACCAGAACCAGCCCACGACGTTCAGGATTCATGCGTACCCCCGCCGACTGTGACGTAAGTCTTGATTATAACATGCACCCAGGCATCTTCGTTTGACACTGATGCGTACCCTTTCTATGATGCACACAGACCCTATTTCGGCTGACTAGGGTCCTTAAGTTCATACGATGCTCAGCATTCCCCACATGATCGTGGTTTTCCTGGTGGTTCTGGTGGTTTTTGGCCCCCAGAAACTGCCGGAATTGGCGCGGAGTTTTGGCAAACTGATGGCCGAGTTCCGGAAAGCCTCGAACGACTTCAAGAACGCTTTCGAAGAGGAAATGCGAGACTTAGAGCGTCAGGCGCGCATCGCGGAACTCAAAAAACAGGTCGCGGAAGCCAACGCCGCCGCCAGTGCCGCCCTCAACAAGCCTGCCGAATTGGCCCCCGTCACCCTGGCAACGCCCTCTTCGCCCTCGACGGAGGATGCCGTAGCCCCAGTGATCAGTCCTGTTGCTGAGGCAGTCCCCCGGTTAGACGCGGGCTCTGCGGAAACGGCTGTGGTGGGAGCGACGGAAGGCACGCCAGCCCCCGCTCCGGCGGAAGCAAGCGCCAACGGCGACCGGGCATTAGAACCGTCCCCCTCTCATGACCAACAGCAACCAGCCTGACACATCGATTGCCGGTCGCATGGAGGCGGCCGGGGGACAGATGACATTCTTTGAGCATCTGGCCGAGCTGCGGAAGAGAATTATCAATTCGTTGTATGCCATCGGGATTTGCGCCTTCGTTGGCGTGTATATCTCGCCGAAGGTCATCAAGTTCATCAACGAGCCGATGCTCAAGGCGCTGCGGGAAGCGCATTTCGATTCGAAGTTGTATTACAACCATCCGGCAGGTGCGCTGAATCTGGTCATCACGCTGGGCGTTTATATCGGACTGGTGATCGCCTCGCCGGTGGTGCTGTATCAGCTGTGGCTGTTCGTGGCGCCGGCATTGTACAAACACGAGCGCAGCGCAGTCACGGGTTTTCTTTTTTCCACGGTGTTTCTGTTCTTATCCGGAATCGCCTTCGGATACTTCGTTACCTTGCCGTACGTGCTGCGGTTTCTGGTCGGTTTTCAGCAATTCGGTGGCACGGTTGCTCCGTTGCTCAGCATCAATGAGTACTTCGACCTGATCCTGATGATCCTGCTGGGTCTAGGACTGGTGTTCGAGTTGCCGATTCTGATTTTCTTTTTGTCGCTGTTCGGCATTGTGACTCCCAAGTTCCTGTGGCAGAACTTCCGCTACGCCATCCTGGTGATTGCCGTGGTTGCCGCTATCATTACGCCGACGCCTGACGCTCAAACGATGCTGATCTTTATGATGCCCATGGTGGTTCTCTATTTCGTGGGTATCGGTGTATCGGCGGCGGTGGTACGCAGAAAAAGGAAGGCGCTGGAAGCGGAAAGCGCGGGCACTACTACATGAGGAATTTTCAAATGAGGTTCCGACCCTTGCAGGTGGTCGTGGGTGCTGGACTGCTCGCGCTGGGTTGCAATTCCTCGAATCAACCCGCGCAAGGAAAGCCGGCCCCGGCCCAACCGCCGTTCATGAGCGCGGTTGCCGGACCCACGCCGATTCCGCCGCAGGATCAAGCGCCACCGGCGGAGCAAACCGGGGGTTTCGACGGCAAGCGCGCCTACGATCAAGTAGCGAAGCAAGTGAGTTTCGGTCCTCGCCCTCCCGGTTCTCCCGCCATCGCCAAGCTGCAGGAGTACCTGGAATCGGAGCTGAAGTCGTACGGGTGCACGGTGGAAACGGATTCCTTTTCCGCGGACACGCCGATCGGCCGCGTTCCGATGAAGAACATTCTGGTGAAAGTCGCGGGCCAGAAACCGGGCATCATTCTTTTGGGCACACACTACGACACGAAGAAGATGGAGAATTTCGTTGGCGCCGACGATGCCGGGTCCTCCACCGGCGTGATGCTCGAGATGGCTCGGCTGTTGTGCCAGCGGGCGCCCGGAAAATACGCTGTTTGGATTGCCTTCTTTGATGCGGAAGAGGCTTTTAATCTCCCATGGCAGGACCCGGACCACACTTATGGCAGCCGTCAAATGGCCGCACAGTTTGCGGCCAGCGGCGACTTGTCGAAGATCAAAGCGTTCATCCTTGCCGATCTCGTCGGAGGGCGCACTGCGCGCTTTCAGAAAGACCGCGAATCGACGAAGTGGGTCGTAGACCTGGTCTGGAACGTGGCCGCCAAGCTTGGCTATACCGAATGGTTTGTCAACGAAGCCGGTGGCCCCGGCGGCGACGACCATTTTTCCTTTACCAGCCGCAAGGTGCCGTCGGTTGATATCATTACCGTGATTGGCGATCCGAAAATAGCACCCTACTGGCACACTCCGCAGGACACGATGGAGAACATCAGCCCGAAGGTGCTGGCGATTGTAGGCCACACCATCCTGGAATCGGTGAACGAATTACAGAAAAAGTAGCCGGATCACCGCCGGCTACTGTTCGTATTTGAATGCCTTGTTCGGATACGGCGGATGCTCCGGAACCTTCCTGGGATCGTTGGTAATTTCCTCCTTGAGCAATTGCAAAGCGGCGTCGAGTTGCGCGTCGCTGCCTGTAAATGTGGCGTGTGGCAAATTGTCGACCACGATATCCGGATCGACGCCGTGCCCTTCGATCAGCCACTTGCCTTCGGGGCCGTAGACGCCATATTCCGCCGCGGTGGCGATGCCTTCATCTGCCAGCACATTGCTGGAGGAAAGCCAGATTTCACCTCCCCACGTGCGCACACCGATGATTTTGCCGATGTCCAGCCGCCGTATACCTTCGGTGAAGGCTTCGCCATCGCTGCCCGTCCACTGATCGCACAAAACCACCACGTGTCCCCGGAAGGCATAGTGCATATTCCAGTAGGGATTGCCGATGCGCGGCTGCCAGTAGAACCAGGCCTTGCGCAGCAGTTTGGCGAGAATCCACGAGTCGATGTTGCCGCCCCCATTGTGGCGGACATCGACAATCAGGCCCTCGCGGTCGAAGATGGGATAGTAGTCGCGGACCCATTGCTCGATGTCATTGCTGCCCATGGCGCGCAGGTGGATGTAGCCAACGCGGCCTTGCGATGCTGCGTCCACCTTCTGCCGGCGAGAGTACTCCCACTCGTTGTAGCGGAGGTTGCGCTCTTCATCCTCGGTGACCGGCGTGACCAGGACATCGCGGGTCTGACCATCGCCAGCCTTGACGCGCAGCAACACTTTGCGGCCGGCCTTCCCGCGCAGCAGTGCGCGTTCGTCGGACACGCTGAGGGTGTCGTCGCCATCGATGCTTAAGATCACTTCGCCATTTCGGATGAGCGAATCAGGCTTCGCGAATGGCGGCGCGAGATTGGGAAGGTCTGGATCATGTTCGAAAATGTGCTCGACGACGAAGCCGCCGGCCTTGTCGTCTTTGTGCAGAACGGCGCCCAGCGACGCGATATCGACCTGGTCCGCGGGTTTGCGGGCGTCGCCGCCGTAAACGAAGATGTGCAGGGCCGAGAGTTCGCTGACCATTTGCGCCAGCAGGTCGCTGAGTTCGTTGCGATCCGCGACGCGGTCGACCAACGGCAGATAACGGTCACGGATGGCGATCCAATCCAGGCCGTGCATATTCCGGTCGTAAAAATAGTCGCGCTCCAGGCGCCAGGCATCCAGGAACATGCCTCGGTATTCCTCGCGGGGATTGGTCAGGATCGACCAGCGCGACATGTCGATTTTGGCCTTGGCGAGCGCCTTAGTGTCGGAAATGGTTGCAGCTTTTGCGTCGGAGTCCAGAATGTAGAAGTCCTCGCCTTTCCAGACCAGCATCTTCTTGCGGTCCCTGGAAATCTCGAAGGCGCGCACGTCGGCCCAGACGGTATCGGCCGCATCGCCCTTATTGGCGACGTCAACGCACTGGAGGTTGCGCTTCGGCCGTGGCTCGGTGTTGCGATCGAGCCAGCAAAGGCGCTTCTCCGTAGCCTGTAAGTCGGAATAGTTCCCCGGAACAACCGGCACCTCGTTCAGCCGCGCGACGATTGCATTGAAGTCAATGTTTACGACCGGGGCTGGCTTCTTTTCGTCCGGCTTCTTGTCGTCCACGGATTTCTTTTCATCCGCAGGCTTTTTCGCGTCCGCTTCCTTCTTTTCCTTTTCGTCCGTCGATTTCGACTTGTCGTCCGACTTTGCGGGCTGGTCCGGGTGGAGTTCGTCGACCGGTGCAAAGGGTGAGCGCAAGCCCGCGGTCAACGCCAGTTCGTAAACCTTCATGGAGCGGTCGAAGAAGGGATCAGGCTGCCGCGGGCCCCAGGGAGAGGGAATTACGGTCTTGAGCATGCGGTCTGAGAGGAAGTACAGCCACTTGCCGTCGGCGCTCCAGGCGGGATCCCCGCTGTTGTAGCGGTCGGAGGTTAGAGCGTGAATCTCACTGGTTTTCGCATTGAGGACTTTAACCTGGTGGAAGGTGTTGTCTGCGGTTTCCACAAACGCCAGCCACTGGCTGTCGGGAGACCAGCGCAGGTCGTCAAAGTCGCCGTTCATGGATTGCGCGATTTTCTTGTCGACCTTGATTTTCAGGTCCAAGAGCCAGAGTTGCTGGTCTTTATCGCGGTGCGCCAACCAATTTCCATCAGGCGAAACAACACCATCCCATCGCAAGACCTTGGCGTTGCTGGTGAGCTGCTCGGGTTTGCCGACGCCATTCGCAGGATACCTCCAGAATTCTGTTTCGCCGGTTTCCGTGGAGAGGGCGATGATCGATTTGCCATCCGGGGTATAGCGAGCGTCGCGAAAACGAATCGCGGAATTTCCGGCTACCTTGACGATGCGGCCGGTTGCGTGGGCCGGCAGCGTGAAAATTTCGCCTCGTGACGTGAAAACTGCGGCACTTCCGTCCGGGGCGACATCAGCCATAGTGAGGAATTCGAGTGGCTTCTTCACCCAGTGATCGCGCAGTTGATCGAAATCCGACACCAGGGTAATGGGAATGATCGCGTCTCGATTGGTCTTCAGATCAAGCAGCCAAAGATCGGCGCCGCACTGATAGACGATCCGGCCCTCGGAAAGAGAAGCAAATTGCACATCGAAAGCGCTGTGCTTGGTGAGCTGCTTGACGTTCTTGCCATCCAGGTCCATCGAGAAAATATTCAACGTACCGTTGCGATCGGAGATGAAGTAGACCTTGTCGTCCCAGAACATCGGGTTGCGCGACGTTCCCGGGTAATCGCCGGTCAAAAGCACCGCCTCGGCGCCGGAATCGTAACGCCAAATATTCTGCGCCGTCCCGCCCTGGTACCGCTTTGTGTTGCTGCCTTGTTTATTCAGGCGCGTGAAAAACAGTGTTTTTCCGTCGGGGGTGAAGCTGCCTTCCGCCGCTTGCGCCAGCGGAACAATCTCGCGCCGGCCTTGCGCGTCGATAGCCACTAATTGAGCGTCGGGCAGGGTGGAATAGCGCCGCGTGCGGTAAAGAACGCGCCCATCCGGTGTCCACCCCGCCACGATCGCGGAGGCGTCCCAGGTGCGGCGCTGCGGCAATCCTCCGTCAACGGGCATCGTGTATACGTCGGTCGGGCCTTCGTACTCCGCACTGAATGCCACGGTAGTGCCATCGGGGGAGATGGCGGCGCGAATTTCTTCGCCGGGGTTGGTCGTCAGCCGGCGCGCGGCCCCTCCCACGACACCAACGGACCAAAGATCGCCCTCCGCCGTGAAAATAATCGTGTCTCCATGAATGGCCGGGAAACGGTAATAACCCGGACGGGTGGCCGGCGGATTTCCGGCATTTAACGGAATCAAGAGGCAAAACAGGAATAGCAAAGCGACGAAACCGGCGGCGAGGTTCTTGTTTCCCTGACGGGTCATGATTGATTTCTCCGCTGCGTGTGGAACCGGACAGGCAGACCGGGAGGACGGTCCCTTTGGGCGCAGCTTGCTGGAATGGAATTCGTCCGAACCGGATGCCGAAGTCCGGGCAACGGAAGTATACATCTGGACCCACGCTGGCGGCGATTTAGCCGAGTCTCGCGCTTGTGCTAAATTGGATGAATCCACTTCGCCGATGAAAGCCGCCGATCCACATTCCATTCGCGTCCGTGCCGCTTCTGGCGACTACGTCGTATTGTGCCGGCGGGGACTGCTGGAGCGCGTCGGGAAGCAAATGGAAGGCTTGGGAAAATTTTCCAGCGCGCATGTACTGACGTCGCCGAAAGTCTGGCGAGCGGTTGGCCACAAACTGCAGCGCGGTTTCGGCGGTATCCGCAATTTGCGGGTGCACCAGTTCCCAGACGGGGAAGCGGCCAAGAATCTGCGCACCGTGGAAGCGATTGCGCGAAAACTGGTCCGGGCGGGCGCCGACCGCCATTCGCTCTTGATTGCCGTGGGCGGCGGCGTGATCGGCGACGTGGTGGGGTTTGTGGCGGCCTCCTACCTGCGTGGCGTGGCGTTGGTGCAGGTGCCCACTACGGTCGTGGCACAGGTCGACAGCGCCGTGGGTGGGAAAACTGGCGTGAATTTGCCGGAAGGGAAGAACCTGGTCGGCGCGTTCTATCCACCGAGGCTGGTGCTGGTGGATCCTGATGTGTTGAGGAGCCTGCCGGAGCGAGAATTTCGCGGTGGGCTGGCAGAAGTGATCAAGTACGGCGTGATTGCGGATGGGGAATTGTTCGCGTATCTGGAAGCGCAGATGGACGGGATTCTTGCGCGCCGACCCGCAACCCTCGAGCACATCATCCGGCGGTCGATTGAGATTAAAGCCGGCGTGGTGAGCAAGGACGAAAAGGAGTCTGGCCTGCGGGAAATTCTGAATTACGGCCACACATTCGCCCATGCGCTGGAGTCCGCAACGAATTACCGCAAATACCAGCATGGAGAAGCGGTTGCCTGGGGCATGATGTGCGCCGCGCTGCTGGGCCATGAAGTGGTCAGGACGCCGGCTGACGACGTGGCCAGAATCATCGCTCTGGTTCGGCGCATCGGTCCGCTACCGCCGTGGCCAGTTGTGTCTCCTGTGAAGTTGTTCGCGGCCATGCATGCGGACAAGAAAACGAAGTTCGGCAAAGTACGCTTCGTGTTGGCGCCGCGGCTCGGGCAAGCCAAATCGTACGACGGCGTGCCGGAAGCGAAAGCCATCTGTGTTCTGCGATTTGGGCCGCAGTTTATTCTCCGCTCCATTCCTTCGTTCGAATTCGAGAAGTGTCATGCCTGAGCCCGGCGCAGTTCCTAAGGGCACACAACCCGAAGGCGCGCAGAACGAACAAGAAGCCTCTCGGCAGGTGCGCGATATGTTTACGCGCATCGCTCCCCGGTACGACTTGCTGAATCATCTCCTGTCGGCACAAATGGACCGCTGGTGGCGCGCGCGCGCCGCTCGGGAACTGAAGCCCCTCCTGGAACGGCCTGACGCCATGGTGCTCGATTTGTGTTGCGGGACGGGCGACTTGGCGTTTGCGCTCGCACGCCACGCGAAGGCACGCATCGTGGGAGCAGACTTTTCGCACACCATGCTTGTACGTGCCCAGGGCAAGGCCGCCGGTGGGGTTGGGGCGCTGGCGATGCCGTTCGTCGAGGCGGACGCGTTGAGTCTGCCCCTTGCGGACGAATCGTTGGATCTGGTGACCACCGCCTTCGGCTTCCGGAATCTAGCCAATTACCAGGATGGCCTCGGCGAGGTGTTCCGAGTCTTGAAGCCGGGTGGGAGCCTGGCCATCCTGGAGTTCACGGAGCCTGCACCGGGAATTCTCGGCGACGCCTATCGCTTCTACACCCAGAGACTGTTACCCAAGATCGGTGGCTGGGTTTCCGGAGACAAGGAGGCCTACGCGTACCTGCCGAACTCTGTGAAGCGGTTCTTTCGCCCCGAGGAACTTTCCGCTTTGATGATTAGCGCCGGCTACCGCCCCGTGCGCTACCGGCTGATGACGCTTGGTTCCGTGGCGTTGCATATCGCCGTGCGGCCGTAGTCTCCGGAAGTGCTGTATCATCGCGCTTCGATGAACGACGTCCACGTTTTCTCAGGCGAAATTTATAAGGTGGGGCTCATCCGCTACGTCGATGTGCCCGTGGAAATCTCGCGTGCGCTCGGCGAGGGAGCGGCGCACGTCCCGGTGCGAGGGGAAGTCGAGGGCGCTCCAGTGCAGACCACCCTGGTATCGCGCGGCCGTGGGTGCTATCGGATGGCCATTCACAGCGACATCCGCAAAAAACTGAAAATCGATGCGGGTGCATTCGTCGAGATCGCGTTGCAGCGCGACGACGAGCCCCGCGACCCCGTCCTCCCGCCCGCCTTAGTGCTGGCCTTGCGGCAATCCCCAAAGGCCCAGGCGGAATTTCGCCGCATGACCACGGCGCTGCGCCGGCAGATCGTGCGATATCTCACGTCGGTGAAGCAGCAAGCCACTGTGGAGCGGCGAGTGGCGAAATTCACCCGGCGGCTCGAACAGATGGGGAGCGATCGGGCAAAAAAGAAGAAGTAGGGCGCGTTGTTTTACCGCCGAAAATTCTGGCGAAAGATGCGGCGGAGAGCAGAAATCCGGTGCACTGGAAATGTGCGCATTCGATTAATGACAGGTTTGCGCAGGCCCATTGTCGCGCTCCCTGGCAGCACGTAGTCTCGGCGGTGACGGAAGAGTCCGGGGAAGGGAGCCTCCGCCATGAACCAGGCTGGCAGCGTTGGCAAAACCATGATGGCGCAATCGGCCAAGAGCGAGTTGAAAGGCCGCATCAGGGAGATACATCTTGAAGCGTCTCTGATCGACATGGCCTGCGATCTGTGCATGGAGCAAGTGCCCATCGAGTTGGCGTTCCAGCAGATTCAAGACAAGGCCATGGAGAAGATGGTGCCGCTGCTGGATACGAAGATCCTGGATCAGGCAGACATCATGCAAAGCTGCCTGGAAATGGTCGCGGAAGAATCGGAACGTGTGGCCTGGAGCGCGCTGCAGAAGGGCACGGAATTACTGGAAGAGGGCCTGGCCATCCTGGAACAAGGCGAGATGGAACTCCCCGAAGACGGCTACGTGAACTAGCCTTCGGCCTGTTTCTAAGCTGACCTGAAAATTATCGAACCCAGCCTGGGTCGCAGCCTGCTTTGCGACATTCGTCATCCAGGTCCGATAGCTGCTGCTTCAGGGTTTCGACTTCCTTCTTCTTGGCGTCGACCTTGGCGGTTTTTTCGTTGATGTCGGTGCGGTTGTGCTGCTCGACGAGCGCCTTCTGGGGATCGTTGTAATACTGCACCTGGTCGGTATTCAGTTCCCGTTGCAAAACGTCCAGGTCCTTTTCGGATTGCAGCAGTTTATCGTGGGTCTCGGTGTACTTTTTGTGCCAGTAGGCTTCTTTCTTCGGATCGTTTTCGTCCTTGGTCGCATCGGCGGCCTGACCCGCAGAGTCTTGGCCTTCCGCTGCCGGAGTGGCGGGCTTGGCGTCGGCGTTGGTGCTCTTCGAGGGAATGTCGTCGTTGGTCACAACTTTCTTGGGCTTGGGAGCGGTTTTTTGCTGCTCGCGAGCCTTGCGCGCCGCGGCGGCAACGTCATCTGACGCAGGGTCCTGCGCCGGAGCGGCCACGGCAGCGAATGCCACTACCAGACCTGCCAGCACGATGCGAAACAATGTTTTTGTAACCATATCCTCTACCTCCACCGGAGCGGGCAGGGATGCTCAATCACCGGATTTGATGACTAAACTCTATTGTACCGCGCCAGGGGATTGGGTGGGTGGCCTTGCGCGTAACGGATAACGGCTCGCCGCCTCAGCGATGCAGTGCGAGGGACGCCAAAATCGCCGGCCAGCCCAGCCAAGGCATGGCATAGACCACCAGGAAGGCGCCGATTCCGAGAAACGAGCCGAGCGGCAACTGGTATTGCGAGGCGATCGCCCATCGCAACGAGTGCACTTTCCCCAATCCGCGGCGGCTGGCGCGTTCAGCCAGTGTGCGATTCCAACCGGCGAGGAACAGCATGGCAACAATGGCCAGCCCGATGGCACTTCCGAGGAGCGTCCCCAGAAGGATGGTCAGAAACGAGCCACGCACTCCCAGGAACGTTCCCACCATCGCCATCATTTTCACGTCGCCCATTCCCATGCCTTCGCGCTTGCGCACGAGTTTATAGAGAGCTGCCGCTCCCCACAGCAAACAACTCCCAAAGGCCGCGCCGAGGAACGCTTCCAATACTCCCGTCAGCATGGCGGGAAGATGACGATCGCGGAGCCACACGTCGCTAATGCCATCCGGTGGGATGCGAGTGGCGAAGGCCAAGCCAATGCCGAATCCAAAGGCATTTACAACATCAGGCAAAATGCGCACGCGGATGTCCGTCACGATCAGGATGATCAGCAGGCAGGCGAAGAACAGGTATTTGAATGCCGGCAGCGTGATTCCGTAGGTGTAATAGGTCAGCACGAACATCGCGCCCGTTAAGAATTCGACGATCGGATACATCGGCGAAATCGGCAGATGGCAATTCCGGCACTTTCCGCGCAGCAACAGCCAGCCCAACACAGGTATGTTGTCGTAGGGCTTAATCGCCGCTTCGCACCGCGGGCATTTTGACCCCGGCGAAACGATGGAAATGCCTTCCGGAATGCGCGCGATGCAGACATTCAGGAAGCTGCCGATGACGATGCCGAAAAGAAAAAAGAAGAACGGAATCACAGTTCGACTGTGCCACAGCCTTTAAGGCCGCTCAATGCGCGACAGAGCGGGAAGTGTCGGATGGCTAACGGGAACAAATGATTCACCCGGGAATTTGGGACTCCGCCAGCGCTTCGGTAAACTAATCAGCCATGGCCATGAGCTGGTACGAGCATGCGATCCGGCGGTATGAACACCGGCGCTGGACCACCGACGACAATCGCATGGTCCGCCCATTCGAATGGGGGCTGCAACACGTCAACGGCAGCGCGGCGTCGCGCGACCCGCACATGTTTTTTGCTGAATATGCGAGCGAAGTGATGGCCCGCAGCGAGGAGTGGTACGCTCCCGCCGAGGTCGGCGACTACCACATCGACTCGGAAAAGGTGCTGACCTTTACGTCGCCGCTCACCTCGCCGTGGCTGGAAAACAATACCGTTCATGCGCAGTTGTTTCCGGCGCGAAAAGCGGGACCTGCGGTTCTGGTGCTTCCGAATTGGAATGCCAAATGGCACGGCCAGACTGCCCTCTGCCAGTGGTTGCAGCGTGCTGGCATCACCGCAGTGAAAATGAGCTTGCCATATCACGATCGGCGCATGGCGAATGGGCACGAGCGCGCCGATCAGTTGGTCGGGCCAAACATTGGGTTGACCTTGCTGGCCAACCGGCAGGCAGTTCAGGATGCGCGCGCGTGCCTCACCTGGCTGGAGCGCCAAGGTTACGATCGCCTCGGCATTCTCGGCACCAGCATCGGCTCATCAGTTGGATACATCACGTTGGTGCACGACAAGCGTGTGCGAGCCGGCGGTTTCTTCCACGTCTCCACATATTTCGCAGACGTCGTCAGCCGCGGCATGACCACGAACCACGTGTGGGAAGCGTTGCGGCACGAGGTTACGGTGGACGAGTTGCGCCGATACTGGGCGCCGATCAGCCCCATGCCCTACGTCGAGCGCGGCATGGGTGCGCGCCGCAATACCTTCATGGTCTACGGCAAATATGATCCGACATTTCTGCCGGAACTGACCCACCAGATGCTGGATTCGTTGCGCAAGCACGGCGCTGACCCGGCCACACTGGAACTGCCAGTGGGTCACTACTCGCTCGAGTTAGTGCCGTTCAGCTACGTGGCCGGCTACCGCATGATTATGTATTTTCTGGAAGCCCTTGCTTGAGTTTAGTGCAGCACCTTGGCGATCTCGCCGCGCGCGACGATTTCCGCCACGGCGTTGACGTCGGGGGCGAGGGTGCGGTCTGCGGTAACCTTCGGCGACACCGCGCGCACCGCATCGTAGGCCCGTGTGGCAAGCCCGCCGGTCTTCAGCGGCGCCAGCAGGTCGATGCCTTGGCACGCGCACAAGAGTTCAATCGCCAGAATGTGGCGCAGGTTTTTCAGCATGCGTTCCAGGCGGCGCGCCCCGCTCATGCCCATAGAAACGTAATCTTCCTGATTTCCCGAAGTGGAGATCGAATCGACCGAGTGTGGCGTTGCCAGCGCGCGATTTTCGCTGGTCAGCGCCGCCGCCGTTACTTGAACGATCATGAAGCCGGAATTCAGGCCCGGGTCGGGCGTCAGAAATGCCGGAAGCATGCTGGTCAGCGGATTCGTCATTTGCTCGATGCGGCGCTCCGAAATGCCGCTGAGTGTGGCAATGGCGATGGCCACTTGATCGGCAGCCATAGCGAGCGGCTGGCCATGGAAATTCCCGCCGCTGACTATGTCGCCCGCGGCGCCTTCGCGCACAAAAACGAGGGGATTGTCCGTGGCGCTGTTCAGCTCAACCTTCGCCATTTCTCGCGCTTGCAGCAGCGAATCGCGCACTGCTCCATGGACCTGCGGCGTGCAGCGGAGGCTGTAGGCATCCTGTACTCGCTTATCCGCGTCCGGGGCACGATGTGACTCGCGGATCTGACTGCCTTCGTTCAAATGCGCCAGATTACGCGCGGTTCTGCCGGCCCCCGGATACTCGCGGGCGTGCATGATACGCGCATCAAACGCGCCGGGGCTGCCGCGCAGAGCATCGAGGGAAAGCGAAGCAGCCACATCGGCGGTGTCCGCCAGTTCATCCGCTTCGCGTAGCGCCAGGCTCAACAGCGCCAGCATGGCCTGCGTGCCATTCAGAAGCGACAGACCCTCTTTGGCCTCAAGCTGCACAGGCGCGATACCTGCACGCTTGATCGCTTCACCACCAGACAGATGCTCTCCGTGGTAAACGGCAACACCTTCGCCAATCACAACCTGTGCCAAATGCGCCAGCGGCGCCAGGTCGCCCGATGCACCCACCGAACCTTGCGATGGAATCACGGGATGAACGCCGGCGTTCAGCATGGCGCAGAGCGTTTCGACGACCACCGGACGCACGCCGCTCAGGCCCTTGGCCAGCGCGTTCGCACGCAACAAAATCATGCTGCGCGTCTCTGCTTCCGAGAGGGGCGAGCCGACGCCGCAAGAATGCGAGCGGACCAGATTGATCTGCAGCTGGCGGACCTGTTCAGAACTGATGCGCACGCTGGCGAGTTTGCCGAAGCCGGTGTTGATGCCGTAGGCGGTCTGGCCTTCCGCGACCAGTTTGTCGACCAGCGCGCGCGAGGCTTTCATGCGCGCGATGGCATCGGGCGACAGCGAGACCTGCTCGCGTTGCAGCGTCACGGCGTACAGTTGAGCGAAGGTCAGTTCATTGCCTGTCAGCACGACGCTCATTGGCCACTCCGACCCGGCAAGGCCGACACCAGGGCCAGAAATGCGGCCTTATATTTTTCGGGGAAATGAGTGACACGCCCGTTACGCCGGCAGGAGACATGCGTGGTGTCGCCAGTAGCGAGCAATGTGTTGTCCGATTGCCGAAACAGTTCATATCCGAATTTCAGGATGCGAGTCTTGGCGTCCAGAATCCGCGTGCGCACGGTCAGTAATTCATCGTAGCGCGCCGGTTGATGATACCGGCAATGCACATCGGCCACAACCAGGTAGCAATCGTCCTCAGCTTCCATGGTCTTGTAGTCGAATCCTTGCGCGCGCATCAATTCCACGCGGCCCACTTCAAACCAGATCAGGTAATTCGAGTGGTAGACCACGCCCATCTGGTCGGTTTCGGCGTAACGCACACGAATGGTCACGTCGTGATATTCAAGCAGAGCCATTTACGGGGATCCTCAATCGGTCGCAAAACTCGGATGCTGTTCCTAGTATGCCGGAAGATTGCACACCGTCGGTAGTCCGGCTCAATGCTTCGGCCCACTCTCGTCCTGCCAAATCGGCTTGCGCTTCTCCAGAAACGCCGCAAGTCCTTCCTTGAAGTCCGGTGTGCAGCGCACTCGCGCGCTCTCCAGCACGGCGCGTTCCAGGTCGTGGTCCACTCCGGCCGCCGCCGCCGACACCAGCAGGTGTTTGGCACGAGTGATACTGCTCGGGCTAGCCGCCAGAATCGTCTCCGCCAACTCGGTGGCCCGTTCCATCAGCTTTTCCGCTGGAACAATCTCGTTCACCAATCCCAGTTCCTTGGCTTCTTGCGCCTCCACCAGGCGGCCGGTGAGCAGAAGATCGCGCGCCCGTTTCTCTCCAACCTGGCGCGTCAGGAACACGGAAACGATGGCGGGCAGAAAGCCGATCTTTACTTCCGTATAGCCGAATTTTGCCTCCGGCACGGACAGTGTGAAGTCGCAAAGTGTGGCGATACCGCACCCACCGGCCAGGGCGTGGCCATTCACCGCCGCGATCAAGGGCCGCGAGTAGCTCCAGACCTTCCGGAACATCTTGGCGATGCGCCGCGAATCTTCCTGATTTTCCGCCGGCGTTTGCTGGGCTATGGATTGCAACATCTCGAGATCGATGCCGGCGCAAAACGCTTTTCCCGAACCGGTGATGATCGCCACGCGGGTGTGCGACTTCTCGATAGCATCGAGCGCGGTCTGTAGCTCCGCAATCATCTGGGTGGTGAGGGCGTTGCGTTTCTCAGGGCGATTGAAGGTGATGGTGGACAGAAAATCGTTCGATTCCAGAGTGAGCGTCTCGAAGTTCATTCCAGGTCCCCCTTAGTGCGCAACCGCGCCGTGGGCAAACTTGGCGCGCAGGTCGTTGGCCAGAGCGACGACCTTTGCTAGTTTAGCGCCATCCATGGCGGTTGGAACGCCTGCGCTGGTCAGCGCTGCAAGGACGCTTTCGGTCGCGATGTTGCCCACCAGGTCGTCGCCGGCAAACGGGCACCCGCCCAGGCCGGTCAGCGCGGAGTCGAATCGACGGCAACCCGCTTGGTAGGCAGCCAGCACCTTTGCTTCGGCGTTCTCGGGCCGCGAGTGCAGGTGAACGCCCAACTCGATTCCTGCGACGTGATGCTTCACCTGCGAATAGACGTCGTGGACCAGTTCCGGTGTCGCGGTGCCCACGGTGTCGGCCAAGGAAACGGTGCCAACGCGAATGTCCTTCAGCCATTCGAGCGTGTCTTGCACAATTTCTGGCCCCCAGGGTTCATCGTAGGGATTGCCGAAGGCCATGGAAATGTAGATGACCAGGTCTCTGTTCGCCGCCTTGGTCTCGCGCTGCAGCGCTTCCACAAGCTGGCGCGATTCTCCGCGCGTCATGTTGGCATTGGCGCGGCGGAAGTAGGCGGAAATGGAATAGGGATAACCGATGGTGGAGACGCCAGGAGTCGCCAGCGCCCGCTCGAATCCCTTCTCATTTACCACGATGCCGATGATTTCCGGCAATGCCGCGCCGTCGGGAAGGGAACTGAGTAGTCCGGCCATCACTTGTTCGCTGTCCGCCATTTGCTTTACGTGCTTCGGCGAGACAAAGCTGACCGCGTCAATGTGCTGGAAGCCGGCCAGGATCAATTCTCGAAGATAGTCGACCTTCACGCCGGTGGGAATAACTTCCGGCAATCCTTGCCAAGCGTCCCGCGGACACTCTATGAACTTGATTTGATCCATGTGCCCTCAAATAATTTTAGGTTTGCAGCACGCCGGTCTTGAATTCAGGGACATGAGTATTCAATGCCGCCGCTTGCAGCGCCCAGATCAGCGCGTCGCGCGTTTGCGCGGGATCAATAATCGCGTCGAGCCAGAGACGAGCAGCGGCATAGCGCGGATCGGTCTGGTGGTCGTATGTCTTCTTCGTGGTCTCCAGTAATTCCTTTTTGGCCTTTTCGTCGAGCTTTTTGCCCTCGCGCTCCAGTTGCTTCAACTTGATCTCGGCGAGGGTGTTTGCCGCCGCGTCTCCGCTCATCACCGCGAATTTCGCCGTCGGCCAGGCGAACACGAAGCGCGGGTCATAGGCCTTGCCACACATCGCGTAATTGCCGGCGCCGAAACTGCCTCCGAGAATCACGGTAATCTTCGGCACCACGCTGTTCGCCACGGCATTCACCATTTTCGCTCCCGCCCGGATGATGCCGCTCCATTCCGCATCCTTGCCCACCATGAAGCCGTTCACGTCGTGTAGGAAGATCAGCGGAATCCTGTTCTGGTTACAATCGAGAATAAAGCGCGCCGCCTTTTCGGCAGACTCGGTGTAAATCACACCGCCAAACTCAATGCGCTTCTGGTCCGAATGCGGCGCATGCGTTTGCACGTGCTTCTTCTGGTTGGCAAGAATGCCGACGGCCCAACCGCCAATGCGCGCATAACCACACAACAGCGTCTCGCCATACTCTGCGCGGTACTCTTCGAAGACGCTGCCGTCGACGATGCGTGCGATGATTTCCCGCATGTCGTATTGCTTCGATGGGTCGCCGGAAAATATTCCGTAAAGCTCATCCGAGGGATAAAGCGGTTCCGCCAGCCTCGAATGGCTGAAAATTGGAGGATCGGGCGCGCCCATTTTGTCGGCCAGGGCGCGAATGCGTTTCAGGCAAGATTCGTCGCCGGGTTCGCGAAAGTCCACCGTGCCGCTGATCTGGGCATGCATTTTCGCGCCGCCCAATTCCTCGGCGGACGACTTCTGGCCGATGGCGGCTTGTACCAGCGCGGGGCCCGCCAGGAACAGGCCCGAACCCTCAGTCATCAGGATGTGGTCGCACATCACCGGCAAATACGCGCCGCCGGCCACGCACATCCCCATGATTGCCGTGATCTGGGGAATTCCCTTAGCGCTCATCACCGCATTGTTGCGGAACACGCGGCCAAAATCATCTGTGTCGGGGAATACGTCCTCCTGCAGCGGCAGAAAGACTCCCGCGGAATCGACCAGGTAAATCGTCGGGATGTGGTTATCAAGGGCGATGTTCTGTGCGCGAATCACCTTTTTCGCGGTCATCGGGAAAAACGCGCCCGCCTTCACCGTGGCGTCATTCGCGATGATCATGAACATGCGTCCGGAGACGCGGCCCAGCCCGGTAATGGTTCCCGCGGCCGGCGCGCCGCCCCATTCTTCATACATTTCGTACGCCGCGTAGATTCCCAGCTCGAAGAAATGAGTCCCAGGGTCAATCAGGTTGCCGACGCGCTCGCGTGCGGTGAGCCGATTCTTCTTATGTTGCGATTCAATCGCTTTTGCGCCGCCTCCCTCACGGATCCTCTCCTCTTCGTTCTTGATTTCCGTCATCAGGCTGATCATCTGATGGTTGTTTTTCTCGAATTGAGGAGTCTTGGAGG
>Ga0335077_10002949_pt1 | contig 20394 bp, 11 predicted proteins | sample Lox_Sample_31_FD_207151 | JGI IMG/M metagenome (GOLD analysis project Ga0335077, IMG submission 207151) | Soil microbial communities from Loxahatchee National Wildlife Refuge, Florida, United States - Lox_Sample_3.1 | ecosystem: Environmental > Terrestrial > Soil > Wetlands | place: USA...
TGAAGAATTTCTCAAGCTGATGCAGGAAATCCGTGCACAGCGCCCGTATTTCGACATTGTCGTGACGGCCATGGATAATATTGGAAACCCTGAACTGCGGACAAACCTTGGTGTCGATGTTCAGAAGATTATCGAACTGCGGAAGAAATACCAGTTTGTCCTTCAAATCGAAGACCCGCAATCCGAATGGAACAGTGATCCCCGGCGCTACAAAAAAATGGGCCAGCGCTATCAGGCACGTCTCGGAAGTGATGAGAAGCTCATGTTGGATATCAACATCCTTCCGTTTCGTGATGAGAAGAAGCCGTCCATATTTCCGACACTCGTCCAAACCGGCGTGGAGAGTTATCTGCTCGTTCATTCCGCGGCTCTCGGCGCCGACCGGTTTTCCATCTATTCCGAATCGAGTGTACGTCCGCAGGATCTCAGGATGATGAGCTATGCTGCCTCGGCCCGCGCGCACGTCGATCATGTCCCGGGCGGCTGGACTATAGATGCTCCGTTCCCACTCGTCCTCGAGCTGCCGAAACAGTACTCAGCGATCAGACTTTCGACCGGTGAGAGAATTACCTCGGATCAGGGCATGTTCTTCCTTCCGGCAGGTCGCCATGAACTCGAGGCAGAATACCGGACGGGGGAAACGTTCCCTTCAACGCCGCCCACCGCCGGCCGGCTTCTCTCGATCTCGGGTACGCTGACATCGCTCGAAAATACCAACCGTCGTGTCTCGTTCACCTATGAGAGCGAAACCCGCTGCTTTGCTTCATTCAGTCACCGGCCGTATTCCGTCCTCGTGGACGGCAAGGAGATGAAAACGGTTCCCCTTGAGGGTTATCGCCGCTACTCTATTGTGCTGCCCGAAGGTCACCACGATGTTGTCGCTATCCTTGAAACGACCGTTTCGTACGGAGTCGACATCACGAGTTTCTGGTCGTCGTGGTTTATTGTCGGGTTGGGAATGCTCTTCAGTGCCGCGCTGATTTCGTTCTATCTCATTGTCCGCATTTCCCGCACTACCGAAGCCAGCGCCTGATGCCTTCACAATCGCTCCTCGAGCTCGACCTCAGCATCGTCTTTCTTCTTTCCGTCATCCTCATCTGGTTCATGATTTTCTACCAGCTCGTACTGACGCTGGCGGGATTTTTTCACTACCGGAAATCGGTAAAGGAACGCCGCGGAATCGACAAGATGATGTTTGATTTTCCCCGCGTATCGATTCTCATTCCCGCACACAACGAAGAAGTGGTTATTCGTTACACTTTGGAGGCAATGGCAAAGCTCGAGTATCCTCCCAACCGGCTTGATATTCTGGTTATTAATGACGGCTCGAGCGACGGCACCGCCTCGATCGTTCAGGAATTCATGAAGCATGATGCACGCGTCCGTCTCTATAACGTTCCTCCCGGTGAAGGCGGGAAAGGGAAGTCGCGTGCCCTGAATCTAGGCCTCCGGCAAACTGATGCGGAGTTCATCGCCGTATATGATGCCGACAATACGCCGGATCCTCATGCCATGAAGTATCTGATGGCACAGCTGTTGAACGATTCGTCGCTCGGTGCGGTCCTCGGAAAATTCCGGACGGTCAACAAGAATCGCAATCTTCTCACACGGTTCATCAATATCGAAACGCTGAGCTTCCAGTCGATGCTGCAGGCGGGGAGATGGAAATTATTCAAGGTTGCAACACTTCCGGGTACGAATTTTGTCATCCGGAGGAGCCTCCTGGAGAAGTTGAATGGTTGGGATGAGGGTGCGATCACGGAGGATTCCGAACTCAGCATTCGTGTCTACAAGGAGGGATTCCGGATCAAGTGCATACCGTATTCGGTTACCTATGAGCAGGAACCGGAATCCTGGAAAGTGTGGATCAAACAGCGTACACGGTGGGTCCGGGGGAACAATTACGTCGGCACTAAATTCCTGAAGGAGATCCCGACATTCAAGAACAAATTTCTTGCCGTCGAGCTTCTCTACCTGCTGTCGCTCTATTATGTCTTCCTCGTTGCCATCGTCAGCTCCGACGTTCTGTTTCTTCTGGGAATATTGAATGTCGTGACCATCAGTCTTCCCGGCCCATATACGGCAGTCTGGATTGTCGGCATCATCCTGTTCCTTCTTGAAATCCTCCTGGCGCTGTCGTATGACCGGGAGGACAGTATTGCCAATATTCTGATCACATTCCTGATGTATTTTACGTATTGCCAGCTCTGGATCTACGTGGTAGGGAAGGCAATTTATCTTGATTTTGTGAAACGGGAGAAACGGACATGGGTGAAAACGGTTCGGTTTGATGTGAAACCCCGATGAACGACAGGCCATCGTTCATATCCGCGGCCAACATACTCACATGGAAGAAGTTCTCACATCTGATGCAACGTTAACACTCCCCGATTTTACGCTTGTCTCTGCTTCTGCGGGAAGCGGGAAGACGACAGCACTCACCCGCAGGTTCCTCCAGATACTTCTCAGCGATCGGATTCCGCACAACACCCTTCCGCACATCCTTGCCGTGACGTTCACGAACAATGCCGCCGCGGAAATGAAAGAGCGGATCATCGAGTATCTCAAGCGGATTGCGTTCGGGGATGAATCTGTCCTCGAGCGGTTCCGCACAATCGTTTCGGTCGATGACGAACATCTTGTGCGGCGCGCACGCAATCTTGTCGATGTCATTCTCGAGAACTATTCCGACTTTCACGTCGAGACGATCGACAGCTTTCTCTCCCGGATCCTGAGAGTTTCCGCGCTTCAGTTCGGCTTTACGCCGGGATTCGAGATCGTTCTCAACGGTACGGAGCTTGTTGAAGAAGCATTCGATCTGCTCATGGCGTCAGGAGGCAAGGATCCCGCCGGTCGCGAGCTGCTTCGGGAGCTTCTCGAACTTCTCTCCGATACGCGCAGAGACAAGGACAAATTTCTCTGGAATCCCTCGAAGGACCTGCTCCGCGAAGTTCGCCAGGTGTATCAGCGGGTCGGCTCGAAACGCGAGGATATCGGTCCTCTTCCGGAAGGTACGGCAAGCGACGCCGGGAAGAAAAAAATTGCAGAGACTCTTCTCGCCATCAGCGGTATTGCAGAACGAGGCAACTTCACGATCACCGTGAACTTTCAGAAAATCATCAGTCTGGTTCAGAAGGGAGAATTCTCCGAGATACTCACCAGGAAACTCGGTCAAAACGTCCTCAAGGCCTCAAAATCAGCCGGGTTCCAGGATGCAGTAGCACAGATTGAGAGACTTCAACGGAAACTTGAAGATGCTGCACGCCTCTACTGTGAGGAGCGTGCCCGTACCTACTACCGGCCGTATGTGAAGACGTTACGCCATGTCATGGAACTGCTCGGAGAAGTGCGGCGCCGGAAAGGACAAATCTCCCTGCAGGATGCGGTGAAGGCACTGGCAAATGCCATCTCCGAAGGAGATGTGCCGGAAATATATTTTTCGCTCGGAGAGAGCATTCACCACTATCTTGTCGATGAATTCCAGGATACCTCTCCGATTCAGTGGGCTACGCTCCGGCCGCTTGCGGAAAATTCGCTCTCTCAAAAAGGCAGTCTCTTCCTCGTTGGAGACATGAAGCAGGCCATCTACACGTTCCGCGGCGGCGACTGGCAGATCATGAAGAAGATGATGTCGGCGGAGGAATTTTCATCGGTGCGATGTACACGGAAAGAGCTGACAACCAATTACCGGAGCGCGGAACCGATCGTTCGTTTTGGAGGAAAGGTGTTCCGCGAGATTGTTCCGCAGAAGGTTTCCGGGGCCCTTGCGGACTTGAGCGGGTTGGCATCGTTTAAACAGGATGTCGATAAATCGGGGAAGGGAAAGGGGTATGCGGAGGTGAGTACGTTTCAGCGGGACGAAGACGCTGATCCTGCGGACCCTCCGGAAAAGCAGAAGCTCCTTGCCATCGTGCGTGATTGTTGTTCGAGAGGTTTCGGGTTCCGCGATCTCGCCGTGCTTACGCCGAGGAACAAGGACGTGGTAGAAGTCAGCCGATGGCTGAATGAATCAAACATCCCCTTCCTCTCTCAGAGCAGTCTCGATATCCGGACCCGCAAGATCACCGGTGAGCTCCTGGCAGTCCTGAAATTTCTTGACTCTCCGGTCGACAATCTTGCATTCGCGACGGTCTTGCTTGGCGGGCTCTTCGGTGATGTATCGGGAGAAGCCGGCCAGGGGGAGGAAATTCAGAGATTTCTTTTTGAATCACGACTTGAGGCGGCAGTCGATGAGCCCTTGTATGTACGTTTCCGATCGGCATTTCCGGAACTCTGGGATCAGGTCTTCGAACCGCTGCTGAAGTATGTCGGATATCTCCCGCTCTACGATCTCTTCACACAAATCTACAGCCAGTTCAGGGTCTTCACACATCATTCCGGAGAGATGTCGGCGTTCGCGAGAATGCTTGAAATTGTCAGGAGCTTCGAGCAGGATGGCGGAAATAATCTCAAAGAGTTCCTGCGCTTTGCCGAGGACCCGTCGGATGAGGATGAATGGAATCTCGATGCTCCAAAGGACGCCAATGCGGTGAGAGTGACGACAGTGCATAAAGCGAAAGGGCTGGGTTTTCCGGTGGTCATCGTTTTGCTTTTTGATGGCCCGCCGCGCAGCAACAATCTCTTCTATGATCGTGATGAAGAGGGAATTCGCCTCCTGCGGATCGTGAAAGACTGGGCGAACCGGTCGGATATGCTCGCCGGAATATACCAGAAGGATCATGATTTCCGGAAAGTTGATGAACTGAACAAACTCTACGTCGCTCTCACTCGTGCCCGCGAGGAGATGTATGTTCTCAGTGTCGTCTCATCCCGGTTCCCCGAACCATCGGCATATCTTCCGCCGGGAAAATTTACGGATGGAATCCGTATGCGCCGGAATCCCAACCAGGAAGATCTTCCAAGTAAGGCGGATCTTCATTTTCTCGAGGTGCCGACGGCAATCCAACAGGTCGCCGAGGCATCACTTCGTTTTGCGGAAACGCAGCGGGGGAACTTTTATCACGATGTGCTCTCTCGCATCGTATTTCTCGACCGCGATATGGAGACTCAACTGCAGAAGGCCGTGGCAATATCCCAAAAAAGCGGGCGCGTCTCGGGCGACAGTGAACCGGCGGTGGCAACACTATCGAAATTCCTCCGGCATCCTGAAATACGGCCGTTCTTCGAACAGAGAGGGGAGAGATCCGTTCTGAACGAGCGGGAGATCGTGTCATCGCGTGGAAGGCTTTTCCGTGTAGACCGGTTAGTGGTAGATCCGGACGCGGTGACAATCATCGATTTCAAAACCGGCGATGAGCAGCCTGAGTATGTTGTCCAGGTGCGGGGATACATGGAGATCGCCCGTGAGATTTTCCGGGGCCGCAGTGTGAGGGGAGTACTCGCGTACATCGATCGTCACATCGTCAGATTCGTGGAATGAATGAAGTTCGCATCATAACACCCCCGCAATCGCTGGTGAATGGCGTGCTGGACATTCTCTTGTCGGCGGGATCTGAATTCGACAAATCCATTGTGGTCTTTCCGGGAAAACGTCCGGCTCATTTCCTGCGGAAAGCGATAGCCAAGCGCGTTGGAGCCGGTTACCTGCCTCCGGCGATCTATTCCATGGAAACATTTCTGGAATCTCTTGCGGCAGAAATGGATCCCTCGACTCCGGCAGCACTTCAACCCGAAGACGCCGCAGTTCTCCTCTTCGACATCCACCGGCAAGCGGAGCATCCGTTTTCCGATGTACGCTATGACTCGTTCGACGCATTTCTTCCGATCGGGCTGAAACTCTTTTCGGAGCTTGAAGAGGTGATGTTGACGAATCTGCCGGTCGAAAAGGTGCATGCTGTTCTCCGGGGTATCGAGTTCCCGCGGTTCAGGACATTCGGGCAGTTCTTCGAAGAATTCTACCGGGAGGTCGGGCGTCGTGAAATGCGGACCCGCGCGATGCTGATCCGGTCTGTCGCCGAGAACATCGAAACTGCGGACCTCCAATCGTACCGGAGTATCGTCCTTGCCGGACTTTACGCACTCACCGTTCCCGAGAGGATCATCGTCAGGAGTCTCATGCGGCGGTCGAATGTTCACCTCGTCGTTCAGGCGGGGATTGGACTTGGAGCACAGCTGCAACAGATTGGCGTTTCCATTCCTGAAGCGGGTGAGGAGACTTTGCAACAACCGCGTCTTCATTATTATGAATCGCCGGATGCTCACGGTCAGGTCTTTGCGCTCGCAGCCAAGATTCAGCAGCAGCGAACGACCTGCACTCTGGATGAACGGACAGTGATCGTACTGCCCTCGGCGGATACACTCTTTCCTGTTGTCCAGCATGCGATCTCTTTCCTTCCGCCCGACGGATACAATATCTCGCTCGGATATCCTCTCTCCCGGACACCGGTCTATGCGTTTCTCAAGAGCATTCTCGATCTCGTTTCCTCAATGCAGGACGGGAAATTTTCCGTCCCTTCGTATCTCCGGTTCATCCTCCATCCGTACACAAAGAATATCCGGATTCAGGGTCGATCGGACGTTACAAGAATACTCTTTCATACACTTGAGGAACACCTCGGCGAAACTAAGTCGAAGGTTCTGATCAGTCTGGAAGAAATCGAAAATGACAGGAAGCTTTTTGAGGAGATTGCAGCTCGTCTTGCGGGCATCGAAGGAACATATACCACGGAAGAACTCCGGCAACATTGTGCGGCCATCCATCGGGAGACGATCGGGAAATTTCTAAAACTCGATTCGATCGGCGATTTTGCACGACGGGCGGGTGAGGTGCTGGAGTATATTTTTGAAGAAAGCACGGCCCGCCAGCATCCGCTCTTTCGGCCGTATGTTGAACAGATGATGGAGCTTCTGCGCCGTTATTCCGGATCGATTGTCGGAGGTCAGAAATTTCAGGATACGGGCGGATACGCGGAATTTCTCCGGTACGGAGTCGGTGCACAAACGGTTCCGTTCTCTGGAACACCGCTTCAGGGGGTGCAGATTCTCGGATTTCTCGAAACCCGCAACCTTGCCTTTGATACGGTCTATCTTCTCGATGCCACGGACGACGTCCTGCCGGGAGGAGAGACGCAGGATTTGCTTCTTCCGTACCAGGTCCGGAAGGTTCTTGGTTTGCAGACGTCGCGTGAACGGGAACTCCTGTCCGAATACTACTTCGATCTCCTCCTGCGGTCCGCGAAAGAGGTGCATCTCTTCTACACGTCCAACAACAGGAAGGAGAAGAGCCGGTTTATCCAGAAACTCCAGTGGCAGGCAGAACGGGAGGACAAGAAATTATCCGGGAACAAATTTGCGGAGGTTGTACGCTATCAGCTGAACCTTGCCAATGCTGATGTCGCTGCGGTAAAGAAAACATCCGGTATGGTCAGGTTCATCAGAAACCGGATGCAATTCAACGCGACCGCTCTGAACACGTATCTTGCCTGCCCTCTGATGTTCTATTACCGCTATGTTCTCGGTTTACGGGAACGCGATGAAATCACCGATGATGTCGAAGCGTCGGATATCGGTACGCTTGTGCATGCCATCCTCAAGGAATACTTCGATCCTTTGCTGGGAAAACTCCTCTCGCCGCAGATGTTTCCCGGTGCGCGGCTTGATGAGGTGATCGACAGGAATTTCCGGAAGACGTACGGAGAAAGCACCAGCGGAGCTATCTATCTTATGAAAGAGCAGGTGCATCGTCAGCTGACGGGATTTGTGGAGAACTATCAAATTCCGTTGACGGAAGAGCAGCTCATTGTTACCGCGCTTGAACAATCGCTCTCAGTTGAAGAGTCCGGTTATCGTTTTTCCGGACGCATCGACCGGGTGGAATCGCGCGGCGGAAAGAACATCATGATTCTCGATTACAAAACGGGCGGCGATGCGAAATACCATGCGGTCGATCTCGAAAAGCTCGACCCCGCTCATCGCGAGACCTGGTCGGATGCGATCGGTTCATTCCAGTTGCCGCTCTATATGCTTCTCTATTCGAACTACTACAAGCGCGGCGCGGAGGAGGTCACTCCGGCGATTCTCTTTCTCGGAAGGCAGCCGATCGACCGGTCCATTGAGTATCGCCTGGGAGGTGAGAAGTACTCGCCGCTGGAGACCTACCGCGCGGTGAAACCTGTTCTCTTCAAGCTGATTGATGAAATCTGCGATCCGCGCCGCGAGTTTACTCCCGCTCAGGATATGGAGGAGCATTGCCCCAGGTGCCCCTATTCCGCCATTTGCGGGACGCAGTACATCCAACGATGGGATACTGCGGAGGGAAGGAAATGAAAGAACTGCCGCAGGTGCGCGTCCTGACGTTCGACTGCTACGGCACGCTCATCGACTGGGAATCCGGAATTTTCTCAGCCCTCCAGCCCGTTCTTCAAGCCCACCGTGTCGGGATGGAAGCGGACACGATTCTTGAACACTATGCGAGATACGAATCTCGGTTGGAATTGCCTCCTTTTCGAACATACCGTGAAGTGCTGAGGGCGGTTGTCCGTTCATTCGCGACCGAGTGCGGTTTTGATGCGACTCCGGATGAAGAACGCGTCCTGGAGAAATCACTTCCAACGTGGAGACCGTTCGAAGATACCGTTGCGTCTCTCCGAAAATTACAGGAACGGTATGCGCTCGGGGTGATATCCAATACCGATGATGATCTTTTTGAATTGACAAGCCGCGAACTCGGAGTGAAGTTCACACATCTAATTACCTCGATGCAGGTACAGTCATACAAGCCGTCGCAAACGAATTTTCTCCGTGCGATCGAACAGTGGAAGATTGAGCCGTCACAGATTCTTCATGTCGCACAGAGTCTTCATCACGACATTCCGTCTGCGAAATCGTGCGGGATGCATACGGTCTGGATTGACAGGAGAAAAGGCAAAACCGGTTCCGGTGCAACACTTCCCTCGAACGCCGAACCCGATCTCATCTTTCCTGATTTGAAATCACTGGTCTCGTTCATCGGTTGACACTCATAGCGAATCTTCCTACATTCTCATAAGTTTGAAATTCTGCATTTCCTTTTCAGAGTTCTGACCTCGATGGCAATTGCAACAATCAATCCTGCAACCGGGAAGACACTCAAGACTTTCCAGCCATTCACCGAAGATGAAGTGGAGAGCAAACTCCGGCATGCCTATGAGGCATTCCTGAAGCATCGCACGGAATCTTTCGCGGCGCGGTCGGCAATGATGCGGAAAGCTGCCGACATCCTGGAATCTGAAAAAGACCGGTGGGGATCGCTGATGGTGCTCGAGATGGGCAAACCGATCGTTGCGGCGCGGCAGGAAGCCGAGAAATGCGCCCGCGTCTGCCGTTTTTATGCCGACAACGCCGAGAAGTTCCTGTCAGACGAGGTTGTCCCGACAAGTGCTTCGAGGAGCTATGTCCGGTATGAACCGCTCGGCACAATACTCGCCGTCATGCCATGGAACTTTCCTTTCTGGCAGGTATTCCGATTTGCTTCTCCGGCGCTCATGGCGGGGAACGTCGGATTGCTGAAGCATGCTTCCAATGTTCCGCAGTGCGCCATCGCGATTGAAGAAATCTTTCGCCGTGCCGGATTCCCCGAAGGAGTATTTCAGACGCTTCTGATCGGCTCGGATCAGGTGCAGCGCGTTCTCGAGGATCCGACAGTCAAAGCTGCGACACTCACCGGAAGCGAACCGGCTGGGAGAAGCGTTGCAAGCCTTGCCGGAAAGCTTATCAAGAAAACTGTTCTTGAGCTCGGCGGGAGTGATCCGTTTATTGTGATGCCTTCTGCGGACCTCGGCGAGGCAGTTGCCGTCGGCATCAAGGCACGGACGGTCAACAACGGCCAGTCGTGCATCGCCGCCAAGAGATTCATTGTGCATGATAAGTTGTATGATGCATTTCGCAAATTATTTGTCGAGCAAATGGAGCGGCTTGTCGTCGGTGATCCCATGGACGAGCGGACAAATGTCGGCCCCCTTGCGACGCTCGACGGCCTGGAAACGCTCGATGAGCAGGTTCGCACCGCAGTTGAAAGCGGCGCGCGTCTTCTTACCGGCGGCAAGAAACTTCGCCGGCAGGGATATTTCTATGCTCCCACGGTTCTCGAAAACATCCCATCAGATACCCCCGCCTACAGCGAGGAGCTTTTCGGGCCGGTCGCTCTGCTCTTTCGCGTAAAATCGGCCGAAGAGGCAGTGCATCTCGCTAACGATACACCGTTCGGACTCGGGAGCTCGGTGTGGACGAGCGATCCGAAGGAACGGGAGTTCTTTCTCCGGAACCTTGATGCCGGATCGGTCTTCTTTAATGCGATGGTCGCATCAGACCCGCAACTCCCGTTCGGCGGAGTAAAGAATTCCGGATACGGACGGGAGCTCAGCGCGTTCGGCATCCGGGAATTTGTGAACGTCAAGACCGTCTGGATCAAAGAGTCTGCCTGAATGGATCCCAACCTCGTCATACTTGCCGCGGGTATCGGTTCACGAATGAAGAAATCAGCATCGGTTCAGGGTGCGCTCGATGCCAAACTGAAAGACGAGGCCGCAACGATCCCCAAGTCTATGATCGGTGTGGGCGAGAGCGGAAGACCCCTGCTCGACTACCTGCTTCATAATGCTCGCGAATCGGGGTACCGCGATGTTGTCCTCGTGGTCGGAGAACATGACGAGGATTTTCGCGCACACTACGGCAAGAGCGATCGCGGAAATGCGTTTCACGGCCTGACAATCTCCTATGCTGTTCAGCGAATCCCTGCAGGCAGAACCAAACCGCTCGGTACTGCCGATGCGCTTCTTCAGGCACTCCGGACACGGGATGACTGGTCCGGCCGGCAGTTCACGGTCTGCAACAGCGACAACCTCTATTCACGACGAGCTCTTCGCCTTCTTCTTGAAGACCGGAACATCAGCGCATTGATCGATTACGATCGCAGTGCTCTCGGTTTTGACCACCACCGCATCGAACAATTTGCAGTCATCCGCAAGGATCGACGCGGATTTCTGAAGGATATTATAGAGAAACCGGCTCCGGAGGAGATCTCCCGTCTTACCGATCCGGACGGGCGTGTCGGCGTGAGCATGAATATTTTCCGGTTCACGTATGATCATGTGCTTCCGTATCTTGAGCGCGTTCCGCTCCATCCCGCACGCCTCGAGAAAGATCTCCCTCAGGCGATTCTCCTGATGCTTGCGGATGACCCCGATGCAATGATGACCATCCCGCTTGCCGAGGCTGTCCCTGATCTGACGTGCCAGAGCGACATCCATATCGTCCAGGAATATCTTCGCAGGGAGTTTCCTTCATTCTCCATGTCGTAATGTGACGCGTGCCTGCTTTTTTCCATCCCGTATGATGATGATGATACTATTCCGAAACTTTTATCACTTGCTAATTTCCACGACTCTCCTGACCGTTTTTCTCATCGAATATTCACCCGGACGAACTGCCGAAGGCCTCGGAAATTTCAAATCCTACACGAAAATTGATCACGGGGTGCTCGTTGCGGCGGACAACGGAACCATCATGCTCGAGGTCTACTCTCCAACCGTGATCCGGGTACGCGTCACCAAAGGCGAATTCCTGAAAGATTTTTCGTATGCAGTTATCCGTAATCCGGAGGGAATGTTTACCGGCATTCAGGAGGATGGGAAGGAGCTGAGACTTTCAACGGATTCGCTCGAGATCTTCGTTTCGGAGAAACCTGTTCGGCTCCATTTTTACAACAGGCAACACCGTCTCCTTAACGAAGACGATGCAGGGCTTGGATTCGTATCGGAAGGAACACAGAAGACTTCATATAAACACCTCTTTCCGGATGAACGGTTTATCGGACTCGGCGAAAAAACGGGGCCGCTCGACCGCCGGGGGCAATCATATGTGAACTGGAATACGGATCATTACTCGTACGGTGTGGAGGATGATCCGCTGTATGCATCCATTCCGTTCTTTATCGGATTGCACGATCATCTGACTTATGGGATATTCCTCGACAACTCATATCGCACGAATTTTGATTTCGGCGCTTCCTCCGATAACCGGTTTTCCAGCTTCTCGGTTTCGGACGGCGAGATGAACTATTATTTCTTCGGTGATTGTTCCGTGGGGGAAATCATTTCTTCCTATACGGCACTTACCGGGAGGATCCAAATGCCGCCGCGGTGGAGTCTTGGCTACCAACAGTGCCGCTGGAGCTATTATCCCGATGCCGAAGTTCTCAAGCTCGCGGCGACGTTCCGGGAGAAGCAAATTCCCGCCGACGTCATCTATCTCGACATCCACTATATGGACGGGTACAAAGTTTTCACCTGGGATCTAAACCGCTTCCCGGATCCCAAAAAGATGATCGACTCCCTGCGCGCGGCGGGGTTTCATCTTGTCACCATAATTGATCCGGGAATCAAGGTGGAGAACGGATATTTTGCCCACGACGAAGGAGTCGCCGGAGATTATTTCATCAAGTACCCCGATGGTGAGAACTATATCGGCAGTGTCTGGCCCGGAAGATGCCACTTTCCCGACTTTACAAATCCCGATGTGCGGACATGGTGGGGTAAGTCCGTTTCCAGGCTCGTCACTCCCGGGGTGGAAGGATTCTGGAATGATATGAATGAGCCGGCAGTCTGGGGACAGCACATTCCTGATATTGTCAGACTGAGTTTTGACGGATCCCCGACAACAATCCAGGAAGCGCACAATGTGTACGGCATGGAGATGGCTCGCAGCACATTCGAGGGAGCGAGGGCGCTCATGTCAGGAAAGCGGCCGTTCGTCCTGAGCAGGGCGGGATATGCCGGCATCCAGCGATATTCGGCGCTGTGGACCGGCGACAATGCTTCGACTGATGAACATATGCTTTTGGCGGTACGGCTGGTGAACAGCATGGGTGTTTCCGGGATACCCTTCACCGGTCCGGATATCGGCGGCTTCTCGGGCGATCCGACTCCGGAGCTCTTTACACGATGGCTCTCGATCGGAGCATATACCCCGTTCTACCGGAATCATAAACAGTACGGCAGGAAGCGCCAGGAACCCTGGTCGTTCGGTGAGGAAACCGAAAAGCTCGCACGTCAGTGTATCGAACAACGGTACAGAATGATGCCGTATCTCTATTCGACATTTTTCACTGCAGCCGAGACGGGCATGCCGGTCGCGAGGACTCTTGCGATCGTCCAGCCGTTTGATGAGCACGTCTATTGGTCCCAATACCAGAACGAGTACCTGTTCGGCGATAATCTTCTCGTTGCCCCCGTCGCAAGCAAAGAGAGCTATGCCGATGTGTATTTCCCCTCAGGCGGGTGGTACCGGTTGAGCGATGATACCTACTATCGGGGTGATACATCGGCTCTCGTTCGGTCTCCTCTCGATGATCTGCCGGTTTTCACAAGAGCGGGATCCGTCCTTCCGTTTCAATCAGTTGTGCAGAATACTTCACAGCGGACGTCCGATACGCTTCAACTTCATGTCTATTTTGGAAAGGAAGCAAGCACCTTCGTCTATTATGAAGATGATGGGATCACCTATGATTATCAGAAGGGAATATCCTCCAGCCGTGAGATCCGGTTTGAACCGAGCGAAAAGAGAGTTACTCTCGGGAATGTGAACGGATCATATCCTCTTTCATTCCACTTTGTGAAATTGATATTACACGGGTTTAAAGAGTTGAAGACCATAACAACAGGTCGAGGTTCTTTGAATGTCATGAATCTCCCCGGTCATCCGGGTGTGTATGCTGTCACGATTGAAAATTCGCGTTCTCGAATCTCCATTCGTTGGTGAAGAGGTATGAAAACGATCAGACTAAAATCAAAGATTTGGTTGTGGATGCCGGCGCTCGTCGTCGGAATGCTGTTGGAGGGATGTTCGGCAGGACGAATCGCACAGGTTCCGTCGATTGAACATCCGGTTCGTGTGGCGTGTATCGGCAACAGCATTACGTACGGTGACGGGATAAAGGATCGCGAACATCAGTCGTATCCCGCGCAGCTCCAGAAAATGCTCGGTCCCGGATGGGATGTGAAGAATTTCGGTTCCAGCGGACGCACACTTCTCCGGAAGGGGGATTATCCGTACTGGAACGAAAAGACGTTCGCGGATGCCAGATCATTCCTCCCGAATATCGTCGTCATCAAGCTCGGGACAAATGACTCGAAGCCGTGGAACTGGAAGTTCCGGGATGACTACGTGAAGGATTATGTAGACTTTATACGGGAATTTGAGAACCTGGTATCACACCCGAAGGTCTACATTTGTACTCCTGTTCCGGCATTTCCGGGGAACTGGGGCATCACGGATTCGGTTATTCACCAGGAGGTGATTCCCCAGGTACGGCTCGTTTCCCAGACAGCGGGGGTTCCTGTTATTGATCTCTACAGCGCACTCACCGGCAGGCCGGAACTTTTCCCCGATACCGTTCATCCGAATGAGGAGGGCGCCGGATTGATTGCCCGCGAAGTTTTCAAGAACATTTGCCCGGAATGTTCCGGTCTCTCGCAATGAACAGAACGTCTCTCTCCTTCATCAAACATCGGTTCAATCTTGCCGGCCTGATCGTACCGGCCATCTCCATGCTGCTGAACGCCGGGAGCTTTGGTTTCGCGCGTCCCGCAGATTCGACCGGACGGCCGATTTCCATTATCCCCCTGCCGGTGATGATGACGCAACATCCGGGAGAATTTGTGATCGAATCCATGACGAACATTGTTTTATCCGGGAACAGCCGTGATGTATCGTCGACGGTCCAATATTTTTCCGAACGCCTCCGGAAGGCAGCCGGTTTCAGACTTTCTGTGTCGCACAGCAAAAGCCCGCGATCTTTCAACACCATTATCGTTCGACTCATTCAGGATAAACGGCTGGGGAGTGAGGGATATCTTCTCGATGTGAATCCAAGAGCGATTGATCTTCGTGCGAATACCTCTGCGGGATTATTTTACGGTGTTCAGACGCTGCTGCAGCTTCTTCCTCCGGAAGTGTTTGGAAACGGTGCAGCCGGTCGCGTCCGCTGGTCGGTACCGTCGGTCTCGATTTTGGATAAACCCCGCTTTCCCTGGCGAGGCATGCACCTCGATGTCTGCAGGCATTTCTTCCAGAAGGAATTCGTAAAAAAATATATCGATGATATCGCGATGTGCAAGATGAATGTTTTCCACTGGCATCTGACGGATGATCAGGGCTGGCGCATTGAGATCAAAAAGTATCCGCTTCTGACAAAAGTCGGGGCATGGCGCAACGGATCGATGATCGGACCCTACAGCGATCAGAAATTCGATTCCATTCGATACGGGGGATTCTACACACAGGCCGATATCCGCGAAATCGTTGCGTATGCAAAGTCCCGGCATGTCACCATTGTTCCGGAAATTGAGATGCCGGGTCATTCGCTCGCGGCGCTGGCATCGTATCCCGAGCTTTCCTGTACCGGTGGCCCCTTTCAGGTGTCCGAATCGTGGGGAGTGTTCGATGATGTCTTCTGTCCCACGGGAAAGACGTTCCGCTTTCTGGAGAATGTCCTCGCTGAGGTCTGCAGGCTCTTTCCGGGAAAATATATTCACATCGGCGGGGATGAATGCCCAAAGGTTCGCTGGAAAGAATCGCGCTACTGCCGCGCGCTCATGGAAAGATTGAAGCTCCGGAATGCAAACCAGCTTCAAAGCTATTTCGTCAAACGCATCGAGCGGTTTCTCAACTCGAAGGGGAAACAGGTTATTGGCTGGGATGAGATTCTCGAAGGGGGGCTTGCGCCGCGCGCCGCGGTCATGAGCTGGCGCGGGACAGAAGGAGGGATCGCCGCGGCAAAGAAGAAGCATTACGTTGTGATGACCCCCGGCTCACACTGCTATTTCGATCACTACCAGGGAAATCCCGAGTATGAGCCGCTCGCGATCGGAGGGTACACGACGGTCGAGAAAGTCTATTCGTATGAACCCGTGCCGGCTGAACTTCCCGCCTCACATGCAAAATATATCCTGGGAGCACAGGGCAACATGTGGACAGAATACGTTGCGACTCCAGAACATGTGGAGTATATGATTTTTCCGCGCATGGTCGCACTGGCGGAGGTCGACTGGACCCCGGCGCACCTCCGGAACTACGACGATTTCCGTGCCCGGCTCATCCGGCATTTTTCACTCCTCGATTCGATGCATGTGAATTATTCGAAGGCGATTTACGAGATTCAAACATCGGTGAGCCCGCTTTCCGCAGTGAGCGGTGTGGCGTTGAAGCTCGCTTCCTCATTCGACTCGACCGGCATTCACTATACACTTGATGGAAGCGATCCGTCTTCGGCATCTCCATCGTATATCGAACCCCTCAGAATTGAAAAGAGTCTGAACGTGCGGTTTGCGTATTTTGGAGAGCATGGAGACCTGCGGGGGCATATTCTCAATCAGGATTTCGTCGTTTCGAAATCCACAGGAAGGCCCATTACTCTGAAAGTTCCCCCCAGCGAGACATACCCGGGCGACGGCGCATTCACGCTCGTGGATGGGATTCGCGGAGACCCGCGCCATTATGGCAGGAACTGGCTCGGCTTCTGGGGACCAAATCTCGAGGCGACGATCGATCTCGGCGGATCCGCATCATACTCCAGTGTAACGGTCGGGCTGCTTCAGCTGGAGGTGAGCTGGATTTATCTTCCAAAGAGCATTGAGATATTTGTGGGAGATGATACGACACATTTCCGGAGTGTGAAATTCCTTGGTCCCGAAGAAATCGCCGCAGCGGGAAATTCCATTACCATCGATATCGGAAAGCAGTCGGCGCGGTACGTCAGGGTTTTTGAACAGAACGCCGGCAGAATCCCCGACGGAAAACCGGGGGCGGGAAGCGAGTCCTGGCTTTTCGTCGATGAAATCAGCATAAACTAATTAAGGCACATCTGAAATGCCGGTACTACACCGAACATGGATTGTCCGCGCGTCGCTCCTTTTTCTGGTTTCCACCACGCTGATCTCTGCCGGGCAGAGTGGAAGAACCCTTCATATCATATCTCACAATGACGTAAAGGTTATTACCGATCCGTCCAGGGGTGTGAACCCGTATCGCTCCTGGACTGTCTTTCCGTCGCGGCATACGCAATACAGAAGAGCGGAGCTTTCGGTGACCTACCGCTGTCCTGATAGTCTTCACTGCGGTGAATGGGATTACATCGACAATATTTTCCTGAGACGTATCGGGGGCGTTGGCAAGCCGGCGACGGATATAGAAATTGCGCGGCTCATCTCACCCTACGGATGGCGCTTCACCCCTACGTGGAAGTTTACGTGGAAGGTTGATGTTACGGACTTCGCATTTCTCCTCCACGATTCCGTTGAGGTGGAATTCAGTCATGGGGGATATGAAACAAATACCGACCGGGGATGGCTCATCACTCTCGACTTCGCCCTGAGCCCCGGTCCACCCGCCGTGGAATGTCTCGGGTACCAGAAGCTCTGGCAGGGCTCCTTCCCGTACGGCGACAGTACGCGGCCGATTGAGGACTCGCTGGCACCGGTCTCCTTTACGCCGCCGAAGGGGACCAGCATTGCCCGACTGAGAATACTCCAAACCGGACACGGGATGGATGATTCGGAAAACTGCGCGGAATTCTGCAGCAAGTACCGTCGGGTTTTTTTTGATGATACTCTCATCGATCAAAAGCAGATCTGGAGGGAGTGCGGCAACAATCCGCTCTATCCTCAGGCAGGAACGTGGATCTACCCGCGCGCCGGATGGTGCCCCGGATCCATGGTCTATCCCGACGTCTACGATTATGCGATCAGGGATCGTGAAGAACATTCGGTCAATGTTGATATGGAGCCGTATATCAACCGCAGCAAGCCGACCGCCAGCTACTATTTCAGCTCGTATCTCTTTTTGGAAAAGTCTCCCCGCGCGCGTGATGATGTTTCGCTCGACGAAATCCAGGCGCCGAGCACTGATGATGATTTCGACAGGATGAACCCCGTCTGCAGTTCCCCGCGTATCATGATCCGGAACAGCGGCCGGGATCCGCTTCATTCCGTGTCGATTGCCTACGGCATCGAAAACGGCAGGATGCAAACATATCTGTGGAAGGGCCTTCTTCCCTCACAGAAATCCGCAGAAGTGGTCTTGCCGGGACTGGTTTCGGCTTCGGAAGGAAAAAAGACCTTCAAGGTCATACTCTCAAAACCGAACGGAAGGATGGACGAATATCCCGGAGACAACGCCATGACTTCAACGGTGGCGATTCCTCCGACATATCCGATGCGGTTCATTCTCGCACTCCGATCGAATCACGATTCAACGAATAATGCTTATCAGCTTACCGATGAGCACGGGGCAATTGTCCAAAGCCGTCGTCTCGGATCTCTGCGGGCGAACACACTCTATATGGATACGCTCGATTTACAGCAGGGATGTTACCACTTTGTGGTGAACGATACGGCCGCCGACGGGCTCGATTTCTGGGCGAATCCCGATGGCGGATTCGGGTATATACGTTTCCTCGATATGCGCGGTCATCTGATCAAATCGTTCAATTCGGATTTCGGAAGCGGCATCGATTTCTGGTTCACGGCAGCGGCGCAAAGCTCCCCTCCGGTTGTTACCGATACTCTTCCTCTGGTGAATGCCTTTCCCATTCGGAATCCCGGAAAATTCCACATCGAAGTGTTCAACAACGAACCTGCCGGTACTGATGTTACGATCGAAAACGCCGATTCCAACGCGACCGTCTTCCATCAATTTTATCCCGATGTGAAAGAATCGTTCCTGCCGGTTGATATCAGCAATCAGCCCGATGGATTTTATTTTGTGAGGGTAACTGCCAACGGCACCACGGCGACACGCAAGATCCGCGTGAGACACAAGGATTGAGTCGCGTGTGAGAACCGCTGATGTGCTGATCATCGGAGGGGGAGTTATCGGCGCGAGTGTTGCGTACCACCTCGCCCAGCTCGGTTGTCACGACATTCTGGTCATCGACCGGTTCGCTCGTCCCGGAGAAGGAAGCACGGGAAAAGCAACCGGCGGGTTCCGCTGTCAGTTCGCGACAGAGATCAATATCAGATTATCCCTCCTTGCCCGCGAAATGCTCATGAGGTTCGAAGAGGAGACGGGCATCGATTCGGGTTACCGTCAGTGCGGGTACCTCTTTCTCGCGCATTCTGCTCAAGGCCTTTCGGCGCTCCGGGATGCGCTCCAACTTCAGCACCGGAGCGGTTTACCGGAGGCGCACGAGGTTTTTCCCGGGGAAATTCTCGATCTCAATCCCTTCATCCACCACGGCGGCATACTCGGTGGATCATTTTGTCCTACCGACGGGTTCATACGCCCGATGAACATACTCTCGGGATACCGGGATGCCTCAGAAAGGAAGGGAGTGAAGTTTGAGTTCGGTGTGGAATGTGCCAGTTTCGAATTGACACACAACAGAATCACCAAAGTGCGCACGTCGCGCGGGAAGATTTCCGTTTGCCGGGTCGTCAATGCTGCCGGTGCATGGGCCGGTGAACTTGCCAAAGCTGCAAAGCTGGAAATCCCTCTCCTTCCGTTGCGGCGACAGGTTGCCGTTGTGCGAGAAGATCACCTCCTGCCGGAGACCATGCCGATGACGATCTTTCTCGAAGACGGGTTTCATTTCCGCGTGCGAGATGGAAGGGTGCTCCTGCTGAAGCCGACGGATGTTCCTTCCTCGTTCGATACATTCGTCGAGGAAGACTGGATCTCAACTGTCCAGGAGCTTGCGCATCGGAGGATCCGCTCCTTATCAACTGCGTCCATTGATCGTTCTTCATGCTGGGCCGGGCTGTATGAAATGACGCCTGACAAACACGCTCTTCTCGGGACACTCGAGGAATGTCAGAATTTCTATTTTGTGAACGGCTCATCGGGTCATGGTGTGATGCACTCGCCGGCGCTCGGTAAGCTTCTTGCAGAAATCATCGTTTACGGTTCGGCTCGCACACTGAATGTTCAACCGCTCCGAGTATCGAGGTTCCGTGAAGGACTGCCGAATTCCACGGGTGAGTTTCTCTGAGCCCTCTGCGGCGAACCGTGACGAAGTCGAGAAATGCCCAGTTGCAATTCAGATGATTGTTGAATAACTTCCACCATCTTTCTGCGCCTGAAGAAGATCGATCATGCCGACGAACAATGTGCTCGCTCTGGAATTCGTTCAACAGATCAATCGTCATGATGTTGAAGGGATAGGACGGCTCATGTCGGACGATCACGTATTCATCGACGCCCACGGGAACGCCGTCGAGGGAAAAGAAAAGATGCGGGTGGGGTGGAAGCATTATTTCGAGTGGTTTCCCGATTACCGCATCGACATTTCAATCACAATGGAAGACCATGATCTCGTACTCCTCTGCGGAGAGGCAAGCGCTTCGTATCAGGGGCTCGGAAATACGGATGCGGCCCGGTCGTGGAAACTGCCGGCTGCGTGGAAAGCGATCGTCCAGTCCAACA
>Ga0335077_10002950_pt1 | contig 20392 bp, 18 predicted proteins | sample Lox_Sample_31_FD_207151 | JGI IMG/M metagenome (GOLD analysis project Ga0335077, IMG submission 207151) | Soil microbial communities from Loxahatchee National Wildlife Refuge, Florida, United States - Lox_Sample_3.1 | ecosystem: Environmental > Terrestrial > Soil > Wetlands | place: USA...
GACTTCACCAGGCAGGAGCTCGCGCACGAGCCGGAAGCGCTCAATATCAAGGGGGGATTGCCCACGCTACGCCCGGATCAACTCAAGCGGGGACTGGTGTGATGGGACTGTTTCGAGGCAGAAAGACGGTTTTTGTCGAGGCGGACATTCTCGTCGTCGGCGGCGGCATGGCCGGCTGCGGGGCCACCTACGAGTCGCGCTACTGGGGGCGCGATCTGAAGATCGTGTGCGTCGAGAAGGCGAACATCGAGCGCAGCGGCGCGGTCGCGCAGGGCCTGTACGCGATCAACTGCTACATGGGCATGCAATGGGGCGAGAACCAGCCCGAGGACCACGTCCGCTACGCCCGCAACGACCTCATGGGCCTGGTGCGCGAGGACCTGGGCTACGACATCGCCCGGCACGTGGATGCTACGGTGCACAAGTTCGAGGAATGGGGCCTGCCGATGATGCGCGACCCCAAGACCGGACGGTACCAGCGTGAAGGCAAGTGGCAGATCATGATCCATGGCGAGAGCTACAAGCCGATCGTCGCCGAAGCGGCGCGCAAGGCCGCGTCCGAGGTCTACAACCGGATCATGGTGACCCACCTGCTGATGGACAGCGGCAAGGCCAACCGCGTCGCCGGCGCCGTCGGTTTCAACGTGCGCACTGGGGATTATTACGTGTTCCGTGCGAAGGCGGTGATCATCGCCGCGGGCGGCGCGTCGCACATCTTTAAGCCGCGCGCCGTGGGCGAGGGGATGGGGCGGACCTGGTATGCGCCCTGGAGCAGCGCGTCGGCCTACGCACTGCCGATCCAGGTCGGCGCCAAGATGACGCAGATGGAAAACCGCATCGTCCTGACCCGTTTTAAGGACGGCTACGGCCCCGTCGGCGCCTACTTCCTGCATCTGAAGACGTACACGGAGAACGGCTACGGCGAGGAGTACGAAAAGCGATGGTACGAGGACACGAAGGCTCTGGTGGGGGACTATATCGACCATCACCCGGTGCCGACCTGCCTGCGTAACCACGCCCTGCTCAAGGAGCTCGCGGCCGGCCGCGGCCCGATTCGCATGGTGACCAAGGAGGCCTTCCAGGACCCGCACAAGGAGACCGTAGGTTGGGAGAATTTCCTCGGCATGACGATCGGGCAGGCGGTCGTGTGGGCGTCGCAGAATATCGATCCCAAGCACACCAACCCCGAGCTCACTACCTCCGAGCCCTATGTGATGGGCTCGCACGCCACTTGCTCCGGTGCGTGGGCGAGCGGACCGGAAGACTATGCCCCCAGCGAATACCAGTGGGGATACAACCGCATGATGACCGTCGACGGGCTCTTCGGCGCAGGCGACGCCATCGGCGGCAGCGCCCACAAGTTCTCCTCGGGGTCCTTCACGGAAGGCCGCATCGCCGCCAAGGCGGCGGTCAAGTACGTGATGGACATGGGCAAGGCGCAGCCGCAGGTCAGCGAGCAGGAATATCGCGACCTCGAGAAGCTGATCTACCAGCCGCTGGAGAACTACCGGGTCGGCCGCAACGAGATTGTCGCCGGAACCGTATCGCCGAGTTATCTTCTGCCGATGCAGGGTCTCCAGCGCCTCGAGAAGATCATGGACGAATACGTCGGCGGCATCAGCACCAACTACATGACCAACAGCGCGCTGCTCAACCGCGGGCTCGAGCTGCTCGGCATGCTGAAGGAGGACATGAGCCGCATGGGCGCCGAAGACCTGCACCAGCTACAGCGTGCGTGGGAGCTGCACCATCGGCTTCTGGCGTCGGAGTCCGTGACCCATCACACGCTGTTCCGCGAAGAAACGCGGTGGCCCGGGTACTACTATCGGGGCGATCATATAAAGCTGGATGACGAGAACTGGCATTGCTTCACCCTGTCTCGCTACGACCGGAATAGCGGCAAGTGGGCCTTGGAGAAGGCGCCGGTCTACCACATCGTCGACTGACGGGGCTGAACTTTGAGCCCCCCAAGATCACGGGCTCGAAGTATGACCCGAACGGGATATGATCCAAAGACACGTGAGTGGACGATGTCGAAACTTCCCGTCCACCGCATCATCGAGGGCTTCGAGTTATTGCGCACGTGATTAACCCGGGTATTTCACGAGAGCAAACCGGTGGACGGGGGCAAACCGCTCGTGCTCAGTCTCGAGCGACGCTTGGCTCTGCTCGATGCAGTAACGGGTTCTCGGATGGGCGCAGTTCGTTTTAGGAAAACAGCCATCAATGAAAATCTGCATCGTTTCCGACAGCCACGACCATCGCGACCATCTGGCTGCGGCCGTTACTGAAGCGAAATCGCTTGGTGCGCAAGCAGTATTGCATTGCGGCGATCTGGTGGCGCCCTACACGCTGTACGTGATCACGGCGCTGGGACTGCCGATCCACTTGGTTCATGGCAACAACACGGGTGACCTGTTTAATTTATCCAAGTTCGCGCACAAGCCGGAAAATCGCGTGCATTATTACGGTCAGGACGGATCCTTCACGCTGGCGCAAAAGCGGATATTCATGGTGCATTACCCGCATTACGCGAAGGCCATGGCGCTTACGGGTGATTACGATCTCGTGTGCAACGGCCATGAACACCACGCCGCCATTGAACGCATTCGGAACATAAAAGGGAAAGAAACGCTGCGTATCGACCCCGGCACGGTCGCCGGCGTGGGTGCGCCGGCGACTTATGTATTCGGCGATTTGAAGGCGATGGAATTCAAGATCCGGCCCGTTCCCCGGCCAACGATTACTTCAGTGGTCATTGCGACCAGCAAACGCAAAAAGGCGCAGCCCGGTATGTGAAGGAAACCCGGTTGGGCAAATGGCTTTCGCTACCGATCCTTGATCACGCGCCTGAGCCAAAGAGCATGCACAAAATCGATCGCACGACGGTTCTGTCGGTGCTCTTTCATATTTCCTCGTGGTGAAGCATTTTTTTCAACGGGCCGAGTGGCCCGCCAGCTTTATTTCGACCTTCTCGCACGCTTCGAGTGAGGCATAGTACTCGCGCAGAATATCCAGCACCTCAGGCCGGCTGAACTCCGCCGGCACGGCGCTGCCTTCTGAGAGCCACTTCCTGAGTTTCGTGCCCGAGACCAGCAGGCGGTCCTTGTCCTCGTGCGGGCAGGTGCGCCCCGAGGCCATGCCGCCACACTGGTAGCACCAGAAAGTCCAGTCGATCTTGAGCGGCTCGATTTCGAGCGCGCCCTTCGGAACTTCGTCAAAAATCCTGTGAGCGTCGAACGGCCCGTAGTAGCTGCCTACGCCCGCGTGGTCGCGACCCACAAGCAAGTGCGAGCAGCCGTAGTTCTGACGGAACAGCGCGTGCAGCAACGCCTCGCGGGGCCCCGCGTAGCGCATGTCGAGCGGATAGCCCGCCTGCACCACGGTGTTCTTCACGAAATAGCGCTCGATCAGCACAGCGATCGCGCGCGTGCGCACCTCCGCGGGAATATCGCCGGGCTTCAGATTGCCGAGCAGCGAGTGCACCAGCACCCCGTCACAGACTTCGATCGCTATCTTCGTTAGGTATTCGTGCGAGCGGTGCATCGGATTGCGCGTCTGGAACGCGGCGACGCGCGACCAGCCGAGCCTTTCGAACTCGGCGCGCGTCTCTGCCGGGGTCATGAACAGGGAACCATACTTTGCCTTGAAGCCACCGTCGGAAACCACTTTCACCGGACCGGCAAGGTTCACCTCCGATTGCTCCATGACCATCATCACGCCCGGATGCGCCACGTCCACTGTCCGGAACACCGACTTACACTCGTGTGCCTTGTCGATTGCATACTTCTCCAATACCTTCATGGTTGCGAGCGTCGCGCCATCCTCTGGATCCGCGAGCGCGATCTCGGCGCCGATGGGAATCGCATTTGCGCTCGCTTTTTCCGCCGAGAGTGTGATAGGAATCGGCCAGAACACGCCGTTCGCCAGAGAATAATCACTGCACACGCTCTTCCAGTCGGTATGCGTCATGAACCCCTCGAGCGGGGTGAAGCCGCCGATGCCGAGCATGATGAGGTCGCCTTTCTCGCGCGAACTGATGCGCACCTGCGGAAGTGTCCTGGCGCGCGCGCGCTCCGCGTGGAGTTCTGCGCCTTGCAGCGCGAGTGGCTTGAGCGATCCTCCTCCGTGAGGATTTACGAGTTGTTGCATTCGGTCGTGTCAGGTTCTTTTAATAGGACTTTGGGGCGCAAGCGGCGCGGATGACAAAAAGGATACGCGACGGGAATTTGCCACCGTCCAGCAATCGCAACGGCCCACTAACTTCCGCGACATTTTACGCTTCACGGGCGATTATTCAAATTCCGTCACAGCGTGGCCCTACGCGCGGATCACACTCGCGTCTTTGCTGGTGAACTTCGCGGGTTGGGTCAATCGGAAACCGCGGATCGTAATCAATTCCTGAAGGCGGAGAGCCAGTTTTGTTGACACACTGGCGTGGCGTGGTGTAAAACCTATTCGGTCGTGTGTCTGAAGTCTGCTTACCACGAAGGAGATTATCATGTTCAAAAACGCCGCGGAATGGGCTGCCAAGCCGAAGTTCCCGAATTCCCACTACGTCGATTCGCGCATTTACACCGACCCGACGATTTTCGAGGAAGAAAAAGAAAAACTATTCAAGAGTTCCTGGATCATTGCCTGTCATGAATCCGAGATTCCCGGCGCCTATGACTACCGTCTGTTCACGCATCCGACCGGCGTGCCGCTGATCATCGTGCGCGGTGAAGACACGAAGGTACGCGGCTTCTACAATATCTGCCCGCACCGCGGCAACACCATCCTCTACGATCCGGCAGGCAATGCCAAACGCATGACCTGCATCTTCCACGCTTGGTCATTCGATACGTGCGGCAACTGCATCGACATCTCGCGCGCCGAGCAGGGCTACCAGAACCGTTATCGCAAAGAAGACACCGGATTGCGCGCGGTCAAGACCGAGGTCGGCTTCGGCGGTTTTGTCTGGGTCAACCTTGACGATGCGAGCTGCACTCTGAAGGATTACATCGGCCCGGCACTGGACCTGCTCGAGCCGCACATGCGAGAGCCGATGGAGGTGTTCCATTTCCACAAGGCGGTGATCAACACTAACTATAAGCTGTGGCACGACACAAATAGCGAGTTCTATCACGACTTCTTGCACTACTTCAACCGTATTACCGGCATGATGCAGCCCGGCTATTTCGACCGCAAATACGTTGGTTATACAAATGGCCATGCGTCAGTTGGCTCAATGGAAATCAAGTACGACGCCTATGCGGGGAGCAAAGTAAGAAAGATCGGCTGGCCCGGCTTGGCCCCTGGTGGCTGGATCCTGATCGACCTGTTTCCAGGCATGACCTACAACTTGCGAACTTCGGTTCTGCGCATCGATACTTCGGTGCCGCTCGGCCCCAACAAGGTGATGATTGAATTCCGCGGCCTTGGTCTAAAGCGCGACACGCCGGAGGAACGCGCCGAACGAATATTCGACCACAATACCATCTGGAGCCCGTTTGGCCGCAACCTGCATGAGGATCTCCTCGCGGTATACGGCCAGGGACGCGCCATGCACGAAGGCACCGACAGCCGATGGGTAATCCACGGGCGCGAGGAGAACAGTACCATTCATGACGAGATTGGCATGCGGCATTTCTACGCCGAATGGAGCAGACGCATGGGACGCCCTGCATACGACCCATTCCGGGAAGGCCGCCCGGAACCGGCTCGCGCCGTCGCCTGAAAAGAAAACCAAAACCATGGACCAACGGCAGCAAATCGAAGAGCTGGTCTACCGGACGTGCTTGGCGCTTGACGAGCAGGATTTCAAGGGGTTCCTGGAGCTGTGCGACGAGAGTTTCCGCTATAGCATCGCCGCTTTCAGTCCGGAAATCCGCAAGGACATGACCTGGCTCGATCACGACAAGGCCGGCATGGACACGCTGTTGACCAACCTTCCGCGGCATAACAGCGACCATTCGCCACTGACGCGCCATGCGACGGTCTACAGGGTCAGCTGTGAGGGCGAGCGCGCCGACGTAGTGTCGGCGCTACAGGTGTTCCGCACCGCGCTCGACGGCGGCAGCACGGCGCTGTTCGCCGTCGGACGCTATTATGATACGGTCAAACTTGGCGGCAGCGCGCCCAAACTGCTCAAACGCGTAGTCAGGTTGGTCACACGCGAGCTGGGCGCCGGTTACCACATCCCGTTCTAGGGATCCGGGTCTTTGCCAGCGTGCGTGTCCAGGTCAATGCCAGAAACCGCACCTATCAGTATGAGGCAGCTGAAGGGGAGAAAATCCTCTACGCCGGGCTGCGGGCCGAGATTGAGCTGCCTTACGAATGTGGCACAGGCACCTGCGGCACCTGTAAGGCCAAGCTGATCGACGGAAAGATCGAGGACGGCTGGCACGAAGCACCGGGCAAGAAATACGTCAAGCCGAAACTGGGCGAATTTCTGATGTGCCAATGCTCGGCGCGAGGCGACGTCACCGTCGAAGTGCCCCAATTCGTCTACGCCACCGACCCGGGTTTATGTCCTGTTAAACCCATGACCGGCACAGTCGACGCTATACGCGCCCTAACCCACGACGTGGCGGCAATCCAAGTGGCCTTGGATGCGTCGTGCAGTTTCGACGCCGGGCAATTCATGGTGGTGGCTGCGCCCGGTGTGCCGGGCATGCGCGGCTACTCCATGGCGAATTTCAATCGCCAGACGCGGCGCCTCGAATTTGTAATCAAAAAAAAACCCGGCGGGGGTTTTTCCGACTGGCTGTTTTCAGGCAAAGCGATAGGAGCGCGACTCGGCCTGATCGGTCCGCTCGGCAAGGCCACTTTCTACCCGAGCCTCGCCAAGAACGTCTTGTGCATTGCTGGCGGCAGCGGCATCGCCGGCATGATGTCGATTCTGTCGCGCGCGTTTCAGGAGCGCTATTTCGAACAATACCAAGGCTACATCTATTTCGGCGTGCGCTTGATGAAGGATGCTTTCTACTTGGACGAGCTTAGCGCTTTCCGCCGGGAATTCCCGCAAAAGCTGAGCATCGTCGTGGCCCTCTCCGACGAGGGTGTGCCTCCCGCAGCCTCAGAGAAATATCCTCTGCTGCGATTCGAGCGCGGTATGGTGCACGAGGTAGCCAAGCGTGAGATGGCCGGCAAGTACCAGAACCTGCGCGCCTACCTTGCCGGGCCGCCCCCGGCAGTTGATGCTGCAATACGTATGCTTCTGTTGGAAGCCAAGCTGACCGCCGATAACATACGCTACGACAAGTTCAGCTAACGCCCGCGATGACAAAACAAATGATCTGCCGGAAAATAGAAATACCGGCGAACGGCATAAAGGAATGCAATACCGACGGCGGGCTAAAGCTGCTGGTAGCCAATCGTGGAACAGAATATTTCGCAGTGCAGGCCACCTGTCCGCACCAGGACGTGCCCTTGTGCGAAGGCCTATTCGACGGCTCGGTGCTCACCTGCCACCAGCACCTGTGGCAATGGGACATCCGCAGCGGCACGCCCATGGGACTGGCCGAGGCGCCACTCGAGGTCTACAATGTGCTCGTCGAGGGCGATGCGATTTATGTCGATTCGCAGGGCGCGCTCAACGTGGGCGAGCTTTTCATCGGCATTGCCGAGACCACGCTGGCTGCGCTGACCGCAATGGCGAAGCGCGAGGAATATGCCGAAGGCAGCATGCTGTATAAGCCCGGCGACCCGGCGGAGGATTTCTTCGTGCTTGACTCCGGGCGCGTTGAGTTCCAGATCGGGCGCGACGAGCGTACCAGTCCGGCAGGCTTCATGCTCAAGAAAGGCGAGGTGTTTGGCTGGGCCGCGCTGCTGGAGAACCAGCCACAGCGCATAGCCAGTGCCCGCGTGCTGGAGAAATCAGTGCTGTTGCGGATCAATGGTGGTCAGGCGCTACGGCTGCTGGAGTCGGATCCGGCGTCGGGTTATATTGTCATGCGCCGGCTATCGGCGCTGATCGCGCGATTCCTAGCTGCTCCGGGAGCTAAATAAACTAGGAAACGGTTTTTTGATGCGATTGTAGTTTGTTGATGCTCGCCAAATAATAACCGATCATGTAATTTGACTCATTTCGCACATCAACCACAAGGAGGACGACATGAAGATTAAACATCCGTTGCATTTCGCGGCGGCGCTCATTACCGCAGGCACCGTTTTCGCCGCGCCAGCGATGGCAGCCGAGCTGAATTTCGGCAAGCCCGGTGACCCGGTAAATCTGGTCGTTGGTTATCAACCTTACTATACCGAGTCGTGGTCGGGCGTGATCATGCGCAACAAAAAATTTTACGAGAAATACCTTCCCAAGGGATCAACAGTCGAATTCCAGGTTGGCTTGCAGGGCGCGATTATCGTCAACAACATGTTGGCGGGCAAACAATATATCGGCTACATGGGCGACATGCCGGCGATCGTCTCCACCACCAAACAGGATGTCGCCGATGTCCGACTGGTTGCGGTCCTAGGACTCGGGTTCGATCAGTGCAATATTTTCCTCGCACGCGTGGATGCGCCGAAGTTCGCCAACCCTATCCAGGCGATCAAGTGGCTCAATGGCAAAACTGTGGCGGTGCCCAAGGGTAGTTGCACCGACCGCTTCGCGCAAGCCGTGTTCCAAAAGGAAAAAGTTACTCCCGCAGCATACTTAAACCAGAATATAGAGGTTATTACCAGCAATTTTCGCGCCGGCAAGATCGATGCGGCGGTGATTTGGGAGCCAACAGCTTCACGTATTGTACAAGAGGGGCTCGCCAAGCGCATTGCATCGGGGGTGAACGTCAATGAAAACGACGGCGGGTTCCTCGCCATGCGTGCCGAGCTGATCAAACAACGTCCGGATGTTGTCAAGGCCTGGCTCAATGCCGAATTGGATGCCCAACTCTACCTTGCCGACAAAAAGAACTCGGAAGAGATCACCAAGATGGCGAAAGAACAGACCACCGGATTTACCGACAAAGCGTTATGGGCTTCGCTCTACGGCCAATATCCGGCGAACGAGGGTGGTACTCCGACCCGCGTCACGCTGGAATACGAGTTCACGCCGTCGGCTCGGGAACTGCTAAGCAAGGCGACCGAATTCCTGTATTCGGTCAAGAGCATCAATACGCCGAAGCTCCGTCCCGAGGCGGTCATGCCGCAATTTGCCGAGGAGGTACTCGCGGAACGCAGGTTGAAAGCGCCGATTGGAGAGGTGAAGGCGCTACCGGATTCCGCTTTCAAGCCAGTTAATTGAAAAGACCAGGGGGCCGGTCGCGCCGCCGCTCCTTCGTCGCCGGCGCCGCGCCGGCGGATAATGCATTCTTTGAATTATGTAGGTCGCCGCGTCCATGGAGCCGGTAGCCGGTCAAGTCTTGGCTGAACAAGCGATCACCATTCTTAAGCAGACGATGCCATTCCAGGTCGCCGCGGATGGGCTGCTGCGAAAAATTGCGGCCCTCGGCAGGCGCACGTCCTATGATGCCCGCGCTGTGATTTACGAAGCCGGTAACAAGGCCGACGACATCTACATCATCGTTTCAGGCCAAGTTGAACACGCTCTCGAGCCCGGCGCGCAGGCACGCCGGCCGGTCAAGCTGCTCCGCCAAGGAGATGTATTTGGCTGGGCCGCACTTCTCGAGAAGTATCCGCATCGCCTTGCCAAGGCGGTATCTCAGGAAACGACGGACATTCTCCGCATCAATGGCGAAGATTTGCTGCGCGTACTCGAATCGGATCCCGATGCCGGGGACGTAATTATGAGTCGCTTCGCGACCATGATAACGCGCGATTACACCGTGCCCGATTTGATAGCGCAACTGCGTCGAATCCACCGCCGCATGCATGCCGGCGACATCCAAGGCATGGACCTCACTCTTTACCGCTTCAGGCAATGGATCCGCAGCCCGCGTCCTTACCTCATGCTGACGGGGTTCGCGCTTTTTCTCAGCGTCTGGTATTTGTCGGTCGAGGTCTGGAAGCTGCCGCGGTTTCGCGAGATGCCGGGGCTTACGACGGTCATCAAGGAATGGGCCAATCCGAACCCGGTCTACGGTCTGTCGATTTATACGCCGGAATACTACAAGCACATCTGGGTGAGTATCCGGCGCGTAGCGGAGGCGTTCGCTCTGGCAACACTGCTCGGCGTGCCGTTCGGGCTGTTCCTCGGCTGGTCGAAAAAGTTCAAGGAGTACGTGTTTCCCGTGTTCGAGCTGCTGCGCCCGATCCCGGTGCTCGCCTGGGTACCGCTTGCCATCGTGATGTTCATCGCCACCGAATCGGCAGTGATCTATCTGACCTTTCTCGCCGCATTTTTCGCCACGGCGCTGAACACCATGCTGGGCGTGCAATCGATCGAAGAATCCTACGTGCGCGCTGCGTATTGTCTTGGCGCCGGCCGCTGGCAGGTGTTCCGGCACGTGATCGTACCGGGCGCGCTTCCGTTCATTTTCACCGGCCTACAAATTTCGATGGGTGTATCGTGGTTTTCACTCGTCGCCGCCGAAATGGTATCCGGCCAGTACGGCCTCGGCTACGTGATCAACACCTCCTACACCACGGTGCGCTATCCGACCATTTTCATCGGCATGATCACACTCGGCATTGTTGGTTATACGACGAGCGCGCTAGTGCGCGTGATTGGGGACTACCTCATGCAGTGGCGCACGCGCGAGCTTGCGCTTGGAGGCCAATGATGGCGGCAGTCATGCGAGCGGAAGCAACGCAACCATCGGCAATACGTGGCGCAATTACCATCGACAACGTGGTCAAAATCTACGATCCTGACGGTGCGGCGGTTATGGCGGTTGACCATTGCTCGCTGGACATCAAGGCTGGCGAAATCTGCATGATTGTCGGGCCGTCCGGGTGCGGGAAGACCACTTTGCTCAATGCGATCGCGGGATTTCACGAAATCACTTCCGGGCGCATTCTGCTTGACGGGGAAGTGCTGTGCGGCGACGAAAAGCCCAAAGCCGAGCCGGGATCGGATCGCATCGTAGTGTTCCAAAACGGCGCGCTCTTTCCCTGGAAAACTAACTTAGAGAACGTGGCGTTCGGCCCGATCATGCAGGGCAAGCTGACCAAGGCTGAGGCGACCGAAAAGGCGCTGGGAATGATGGCCGATGCGGGTCTCGCGGGCGTCGAACACAACTATCCGGGCGAAGTATCTTCTGGCGTACGACGGCGCGTGGAAATCGTGCGCGCATTGATGAACAATCCCAAGGTGCTGCTGCTGGACGAACCGTACCGCGCGCTCGACTCCCTGACCAAGTCGGTAATGCACGAAGCGCTGCTCGAGATCTATTACAAGAACCGGGTGACGATATTTTTCATCACGCACGATCTCGAGGAAGCGATTTTTCTGGGTCACAGGGTGGCAATCATGACCACGCGCCCGTGCAAGCCGAAAAAAATCCTCGCGGTCGACATACCACATCCGCGCGACTACAGCGTGCTCACCTCGCGGCGCTTTCGCGAGCTGATGGAGGAAACCACTGAGGCGGTGCATGAAGAAGCATTGAAGGCATTCGCCGCCGGCGAAAAGGAAGGCTAGACGATGACGGCCCGGACGAAAGTATTGTTCGGCTCGTCGCTGTGGCGCGGCGCCGTGTCGATCGTCGTTTTTCTCGTGCTGTGGGAGATCGGCTCGCTGTCCAAGATCTGGATCAAAGGGGACGCCTTTGAGTGGCTGCGCCATGCGCTGAGCGTTCTCGGCCTCAAATCGGCATATCTGCCATGGATTGGCGCGGTGCCAGCGCCGACGGAGGTGCTGCATGCCTGGCTCGCGGTGCTGCCCGACCCCGGTTATTGGCAGAGCTGGTACATGAGCTTTTTCCGCGTCATGTTAGGGTTCCTGGCGGCGATGATCATCGGCATTCCGTTTGGCTTGCTGCTGGCGGTGAACCGCACCGCATTTGGCGTGTGCTTCCCGGTATTCGAGGTGCTGCGCCCGATCCCGCCGCTCGCGTGGGTGCCGGCGTCGATTATCTTCTGGCCGACGCAGGAATTATCGATCGCATTCGTGACTTTCCTTGGCGCGTTCTACTCCATCGTCATCAATGTCGTCGGCGGCGCTCGCTCGATCGACGTGCGCTACTTTCAGGCCGCGCGCTCGATGGGATCGAGCCGGCGGGACATTTTCTGGCGCCTTATCCTGCCCGGCACTTTGCCGTCGATCATGGTCGGCTCGGCGGTCGGCATGGGCATCACCTGGGAAGTCGTGGTTGCAGCGGAAATGATCTCGGGTGGCGGCAGCCAGATTGGCGGCACCAGTGGTGGCGGACTCGGGTTCTTCATCTGGAACTCCTACGTCGGGGGTTCATACGAGCAGATCGTCGTCGGTATGATCTCGATCGGCATTGCCGGTTTCATTTCCAGCGCGGCGCTACGCGCGCTGGGCAAGCGCGTGACGCCGTGGTTGAGCTTAAGATGACTCGAGCACTCCAGCCATGAGCAGCGACCAATTCAGCCGTCCTGCGATCAAGGCAGGGGAGATCATTGCGAGCCACGTCAGCAAGAGCTATGGCGCCACACAATTCAGCAGGGAAGTGGTAAAGGACTGCTCGTTTACTATTGAGCGCGGTAAGCTCACCGTGATGATCGGCCCGTCAGGCTGCGGTAAAAGTACGCTGATCCGCTTGCTGGCGGGGTTCGAAAGACCGACGCGCGGTACCATCACCCTCAATGGTGAGCCGATTGGCGAGCCGGGACCTGACCGCTTGGTGCTGTTCCAGGAAAGCGCGCTGTTCCCCTGGATGACCACCTACGACAACATTCTGTATGGCCCCCGTGCGCGGGGCGAGGTTACTCAGGAAACACTCGATTTCGCCGAGTTTCTGCTGAACAAAATCGGCTTGCAGGACTTCCGCAAGAAGTATCCGACGCAACTATCGGGCGGCATGCAGCGGCGTGCCGAGCTGGCGCGGGCCATGATAAACAACCCCGAAGTGATGATCCTGGACGAGCCGTTCCGCGGCCTTGACGCAATGACCAAGGAGCTGATGTGGGAATATTACTCGGCGCTCTACGAAGAGAACCGGCGCACCAACTTCTTCGTCACCACAGACATCGACGAGGCAATCTTCCTTGCCGACCGCATGTTGATCATGACCAACATTCCGACCCAGGTGCGAGCGGTGCTTGAAGTCGACCTGCCGCGCCCCCGCAAATTCCTCGATCTGGTTGAAAACGACAAATCGAACGAAATCAAGATGCAGGCGCTGTCGATTCTGCATGAAGAGGCGATGAAATCCTTCTCGCGCGGCAGCAAAGCGGCGACGGATTTTGTTGAGGCGTACTCAAAACGCATCAATAGAGCAACGACCCGGTAGAAAAGTAGACAGAAATCCAGACCGCATACGGTGCGGACGATTGTCACGAGAGCACAGAGAAAAATGCTTCCAAAGCAGCTAATCGTCTGCAGAATGGTGGTCATAGTGCTGTTTGTTTTGCTGCCCGGGACGGTTTTTGCGGCAGCTCAGGGTAGTACCGGTTTGTCATGGCCTTGGTGGGTCTGGCCCATACTGCTTTTTTTGGTATGTTTCATTCTTGGCATTATTGCCGTGCCCGCCGGGGTCGGCGGCGGCGTGTTGTTTGTTCCCATTGTTGGCGGGTTTTTCCCATTCCACCTGGATTTCGTCCGCGGGACGGGGTTGCTGGTAGCTTTGGCCAGCGCGTTAGCTTCGAGCCCTGCGTTGCTGCGGATTGGCTTAGCGAATTTGCGTCTGGCCCTGCCACTTGCGTTACTCGTCTCGGCAAGTTCCATCGTTGGTGCCCATCTGGGTCTCATGTTGCCGGGACCGATTGCTCACACGGCGCTCGGCCTGACGGTGCTTGGCATAGTTGTTTTGATGTGGAGAGCCAAAAAGTCCGAGTTTCCTGAGGTCAGACACATGGATGCATTGGCTGGGGCATTGAAGATCGGCGGAATACTTCACGATGCAGCGAGTGGAAAAGAAATTGCGTGGACAAGTCACCGGACGCCACAGGGCTTCGTTGCGTTCCTAGGTATTGGGCTGCTCGCGGGGATGTTTGGGCTAGGCGCGGGCTGGGCCAATGTGCCCGCCTTAAATTTAGTGATGGGTATTCCGCTCAAAATAGCGGCCGGCACCAGCAGCTTGGTTCTATCGATGACATCGTCTGCGGCGTGGGTCTATATCAACCAAGGCGCGGTACTGCCGATAATTGCCGCGCCGTCGATAATTGGCATGATGCTCGGCGCCTTCATTGGTACGCGCCTCCTCACGGTAATCAATGCAGCCACCATTCGTAAGTTGGTAATCGCGATTTTATTGTTCGCCGGAATCCGTGCCTTGATGAAGGGCTTGGGTATTTGGAATTAGTACGCCAAATGAAAGCTGTCCCTGAAAAGATCACTCCTCCCGAGCACGTTTGGTACGCGCGGGTGCTTGACGCTGCCGTAAAGGTAGGCTTGGCGATCCTTAGTGTTTCGTTTTTAGTTTATGTCCTGGGTCTGATTCCGGCGCATATTCCGGTCGACCAACTGCAGAAATACTGGGGACTGCCGGTGAAGGATTACCTTGCCCAAACGGGCACGCCTCACGGCTGGGGGTGGCTCTCGTTGATGGGGAACAGCGACATTCTCAATTTTTTTGGTGTTACCGTGCTAAGTGGAATATCAGGGCTATGCTTTCTAGTGCTAATTCCCTTTTATGCCCTTCGGCGCGACATCACTTATTTGTTGATTACTCTACTAAATCTTGGCGTGCTACTAGTTGCGGCCTGGGGCGTGTTTGGTAGTGGAGGCTGAGCGAGCACAAGGTTCCTCCATGGCGAATCCGACTCCACCCTTTTCTCGAATTTTGCTTATAACGCAAGGCACAACCTTTGATGCCGGGGCGGAGCAGATTGCGCTTGCAATGGCGAGTCGGGGCGGGGTTCGACTTTTTGTGGTTTTCCCGGTGGTATCGAATCCGGAATACGTGGCCCTTGCACCAGTACTTGAGCAAAAGGCTGAGGTTCATGCCGCACGTATCCTAACCGGATTACGCAGGCAAGCGTCGCAGCAGAGCCTGGAAATCGAAACTCGCGTACACCTCGGCGAAGAACCTTATATAGAGGTAGTCGACGAGGCGGGGAAACAGAAAATCGATCTCATCGTCATGCGTACACGTGGCAAGCGCGGTTTAATGGCGCGGCTACTCGTCGGTGAAAATGCCGCGAAGGTAATAGGGCATGCACGGTGCACTGTGCTGGCTGTGCCGAGTAACGCGCAAATGTGGAAGAAGCGAGTGCTTCTCGCGAGCGATGGTTCCCGTTTTAGCGAGGCCGCGGCCGTTGTGGCTGGCGCTGTCGCGAAGTGGTACCGGTTACCAATCACGGTTATTTCCGCAGTAGCCGAGAGCAATAGCAAAGAACAAAGAGCCGAAGCTAGCGACGCTGTCGAAAAGGCATTGGACATGCTGAGGCGCGAGGGGGTGACGGTGGATGGGACGGTGGTCGATGGTCGGCCACACGAGGCATTAATTATCGCTGCCGAGGCATTGGGCGCAGATTTGATCGTGGCTGGCAGTCACGGACGGACCGGCTTAGAAAAGCCTCTTATGGGAAGCACGACTGAGCGTTTGGTAGGGCTCGCTAAATGCCCGGTTCTGGTTGTGCGCTTATAGTGCGGCGCTTCCGAATTCGCGCGAATTCCCGAGTGCAAATGATATTATGCATCAATCCATGACAAGCTCACGCACTTTGGTCACCGTTGTAGTTTGCGGGGCATTGATCCTAGCGATCTCGCTGGGAATTCGCCAGAGCTTCGGATTATTTCTGCAGCCGATGAGCGCTGATATGGGATGGGGACGTTCCACGTTTGCGTTCGCGATTGCATTGCAAAATCTTATTTGGGGCGTGGGTCAGCCGGGATTTGGCGCAGTCGCCGATAAGTTCGGCGCGGGGCGTGTGGTTTTAATTTCGGGCCTGCTTTATGTTGCGGGTCTCGCGCTGATGGCATTGTCGACTTCAGGCCTCTCGCTTGACGTTTCTGCGGGCCTGCTGATCGGACTCGGTCTTTCTGGAACCGGGTTTGGAGTGATATTGGGCGTAGTCGGCAAAATGGCGCCACCGGAAAAACGAAGTGTGGCAATTGGTATCGTTTCAGCCGGAGGATCGTTCGGGCAGTTCGCCATGATCCCGTATGGCCAGCTACTAATCAGTTCCTTTGGCTGGCAGACCGGGTTACTGCTACTGGTTCTTACCGCGTTAATCGTGGTGCCGCTTTCTGCCGCTATGGTCGGCTCGAAAAAGAAAAGCGCGCGCGGATCCGAGCAGTCCCTTGCACAGGCGATACGCGAGGCCGGGGGCCACCGCGGTTTCCTCTATCTCAATGCTGGATTTTTCGTTTGTGGATTTCAAACTGCGTTCATTATGGTGCATTTACCCTCTTACCTGCTTGATGTCGGCATGACGCCGAAGACCGGTGTGATCGCTTTGGCGTTGATCGGGTTGTTTAATATCATTGGTTCTTTTTCGGCGGGTTATTTGGGTGGACGGTTTTCAAAAAAGTACCTGCTCTGCGCCATTTATGCGGTGCGCGCGCTGTGCATCGGAATATTTATTTTGTTGCCGGTTACCACGGTGTCGGTAGCTGTTTTTGCAATGACCATTGGCTTGACCTGGCTTGGAACCGTGCCCCTCACCAACGGGCTGGTCGCCCAGATTTTTGGCGTGAGATATCTTTCCACCTTGTTCAGCATCGTATTCCTGAGTCACCAATTGGGTAGCTTCCTTGGTGTGTGGCTTGGGGGCTATATTTTTGATGCTTCAGGCTCATACCGGATTATCTGGTTTCTTACCATTGGCTTGAGCGTGCTGGCCGCATTGCTCAACATGCCGATAGACGACCGCAGCCTGCAGCGGGTTGCGGCGTGATACCGCAGCAACTTTAGATGCAATAGGATTAAGTTTGGCGCCTGTCTATGCTGCGGCGTTGCTCGCACTTAGCGGCTGACACTCGGTTTCGACGCTAATGGATTTTGCAAGCTTAATTCTCTGCGGCGAATTTTGTTTTCAGGCAGTCTGAGGCCACAGGACTTCTGCAACGGTGTGGGCGCCCCGCTGACGATAAAGAGTGCGATGGTAAAAGGGGCCCTCCAGAGTGGGTCCGACGAGTCCTATCTTTTGTTTAACCTTCGCGCCCGGAAATATCCTGTGACCGCACCGAATAACGACGAAGTCTTATGGACGGCGCGTCGTCGTTTTCCCGAGCAAAGTAGATCGGTCGTCTTCCGGCGGAAATCGTAGTCGAGTCGCCCAAAGACGCGTATACGCTTGATCGGCGCAGTGTGCATCGAATATTTATTAGTCGGGATTGCTGTTTCCGCCGTGGCCTGGAAATTCGAACACTTTCCGCCCACACGTTAAACTAAATGTGCCATTTGCCGGCAGAACCGCCATGCACCGCCTTCTCCGGCATTCCGCCCTAGGTCAGACCGCAGGCGGCTGCCGCGGCAGTACCCGCCCGGGATCGTAGAACGGCAGCCGGGCGCTATGTGCAAGCCGCCCGTCCGTCAATCGGATCAGGCTGCCCGGTGCTGCGCCGTCAACTTCAATAAAACCCAAGGCAAGCGTGCGTGCGAGCGTCGGCGCGTAGGCTTCGCTTGTGACTTGCGCCGAAGGAAGCCCGACTCGTCCGCCGCGCAAGCCGTCCAATGGGATTATGCCCCCAAGTCGGCGTTGCGGCGCCAGGCGGCGCCTGCGCCGCAGCGCCGCAGCGCCGATAAAATTACCCCCATTCACCAACCGGGAAAGTCCGAGCTCGAAAGGGTCAGGCGCGACAGTAAGCTCAGCGCTAAACAAAATATAGCCGGATTCGACGCGCAGGCTGTTGGCCGCCTCGAAACCGCACTCGCACAGCGCTGCTCCGGTGCCCGTCGTTAGCAGCTTCTGCCAGACGGGGACGCCGGCCTCCGCCGGCACGATAATTTCATATCCCAACTCGCCGCTGTAGCCCAGGCGCCCAACCCAAGCGGGAACTCCGGCAACATCCTCCCGCATGAAGGAGAAATAAGGCAGCTCGCGCAACGGTACAGTCAGTTCGTGTTGAAGAATTTCCGCACTGCGCGGTCCCTGCACAGCTAGCACCGCGTATTCGCCCGAGCGGTCCTTAAGTTGCGCCGCGTCATCGTGTCGGTGCTGCAGAAGCCAGGCGTAATCGCTGCGCCGGCCGGTGAACAGCCAGTAGTGCTCCGGCGCGTGACACCAGATGGTGGCGTCGTTAAATGTGCTGCCGTCCTCGCGCAGCAAAAGCGTATATTGCAGCTTGCCTTGCGCGAGCCGTGCTAAGTTGCGCGTTTGCACGCGCTCGAGGTATTGCCGCGCGTCCGGGCCGACAACCTCGTACAACCCCATGAAGGAAAAATCGTACAGGCCTGCCGCCGAACGAGTGGCGCAATGCTCTGCGCACGCGTCGGCGAAGCGCATCGGCACTGTGGCGCCCGGGGCGAACCGCAGCAGCTTCAGGCCTCGCTCGGAAAAGTAGCGTTCAAGCGACATGAGCCGATTATAGCGAGCGGATCAGCATGAGCAGTCCCAATGCAACGCACAGGCCACCTGCCATGCGCCGCAGTACCCCGGCGCTGACCGCGTGCGCCGCACGCGTGCCCATCACTACGCCAACGAGCTCGAAAAGTATAATCCACCCGGCGGTCATGAAATCGACCGAGCCGTACCGCAGGTTCCCGACGGTGCCGAAGATGCTGACGATGATCTGCAGGACTTGGCTGGTGCCGATGGTGGTCAGTGGGACAAAACCGAGCAGCAGCATAATAGGGACTGAGAAAAGCGGTCCGCCAGCCCCGGAGAAACCGGCGCCGAAACCAGCAACCGCGCCCACGCCAAACAGCAAAGTCCGCTGTGCTGCACCACGGCCATCGCGGAGATTCTCGTCTTTCCGCCGCGACGGGCGCAGGATGTAGGCACCGGTAAAAATGATGATGACGGCGATGATTAGCGCAAGCGGACGGGCCTCGACCATCGAATTGACCATCGCACCGAGGTAGCTAAACACGACAGCGCCGGAGCATACCGGTAAGGTCATTCCCCAGTTAATGGAACCGCGCTTCTGAAACAGCCAGGTGCCGAGCATCCCCGTGACGACAAACGAGAACAGTGCGGTGGCTGCAGCCTCGTGGATACTGAGCCCGCCCAGCCAGATGAGCGGTGGAATGAGCAGGACGCCCCCCACGCCGACGGCACCGATGAAAAACCCCACTACGATTGCGACCGCCGCGAGAAGTAAGCTCGTCAAGATATAATTTTGGAAAAACGGCTAATCATGGACTGTCACCGAACTTTCTCAAGCCTTGTCCTCGCACTTCGGCAATCCTTTGCCGAGAACGCGTCGGGAAAACGTCCCCGGGGTGTAAAAATGGATTAGCGCGCCACCCGGCCCGCAATTTTGCGATTTCAACCTATGGCAACGCTAGTGAGCAACACCGAGGGCTGCTTCATGATGACCTAACCCAGGCTGCAGCCACTCACCGTTAGCGCCCCCACGTTGGCGCTATGCGATGACTTCACAGGCCATTAGACGGGACGCATCGGCAATACAGGTTTGCGCACCCTCGGCCAGCGCCACCAAGCCGCATACTTCGCCGCCGCGGGGCCAGTTCATTTTTTCCAGCCGATCGTGTCCTTGAATTTCTTGAGCTCGTTATCCTTCATGTACACGGTATGCTCCTTGCCCGGGTAGATTCGCTTTCGTACCTCGTCACGATAGTCGGTCAGGCCTTTTTCAATGATCGGCACCAAGTCGCAGTAAATCTTGGAATGGCGCGGCACGTGTTTTTCGTACAGGTGGAACAAATCGGATCCGATGATGTGCACGCCATCGGAGGAATTGCCGGATCCTAGGCTTATTACCGGCACCGGCAGTGTTTCTGCAAGATATTGCGAAACCTCCGAAGTCACGACTTCGGTCAGGATCGAGAAACAACCGGCATCAACCATTGCCCACGCGTCGTCGACGAGCTCTTTGGCGCGGTCCGCGGTCTTGCCTTGGGCGACAAAACCACCGAGCTGCGGAATACGCATTGGGGTGATGCCGATGTGGCCCTGCACCGGAATGCCGGCCTTGACGATCGCCTCAATACACTTGGCATGGTGCTGATTGCCTTCGCACTTCATAACTTCTGCACCACCTTGCGAGACGTACTTGGCGGCGTTTTCAACGGCCTGCTGCGCGGACAGATGAAAACTCATGTAAGGCATGTCGACCATGCGCAAGCCGTACTGCGAGCCGCGCTTGACGGCCTGAGCCATGTACATGACTTCCTCGAACGAAACCGACGTGGTGGTTTCGTGCCCGAACAATACCATGCCGCCGGTATCGGACACGCACAAGATATCGATGCCGACGCGATCCGCGATAATCGCGGTCTCATAGTCGTACACGGCAAGCTGCACTATC
>Ga0335077_10002952_pt1 | contig 20383 bp, 18 predicted proteins | sample Lox_Sample_31_FD_207151 | JGI IMG/M metagenome (GOLD analysis project Ga0335077, IMG submission 207151) | Soil microbial communities from Loxahatchee National Wildlife Refuge, Florida, United States - Lox_Sample_3.1 | ecosystem: Environmental > Terrestrial > Soil > Wetlands | place: USA...
CGAGCTGAAGTTTCCCTGGCCCCACCTGCACAACGCGGTGTTCATCACTCTATACGGCACGCCCTACGGCGCGATCTGGGATATCCAGCCGTTCGCGACCGGCACCGCGATTCTCTGTGCCGCGATCCTCGCGGCGGCGCTCATGGGCTGCAGGCCGCGGGTCTTCCTGCAGGCGGTCGGACTGACCTGGCGACAAAGCCGAGTGACGATCCTCACGGTCGGCCTCATCGTGGGCCTTGCGTATCTGATGAACTATTCTGGTCTCAACTACACGCTCGGGCTCGGCATCGCATCGGCGGGGCTGCTGTTCCCGCTGCTGTCCGCGTTCCTCGGCTGGGTGGCCGTGTTCCTCTCCGGCAGCGACACCTCCGGCAACGCTCTGTTCGGCAATCTGCAAGTCGCGGCCGCGCACCAGCTGCACCTGAGTCCGGTGCTGTTCGCGGCCACCAATTCCGCCGGCGGCGTCATGGGCAAGATGGTCTCGCCCCAGAATCTCGCCACCGGTGCGTCCGTAACGGCTCTGCAGGGGCAAGAAGGCGCGGTGCTCGCCATTACCTTCAAGCACAGCATCGTGCTCACGCTGCTGCTCGGTGCGCTCGTCGCCATTCAGCAGTACGTGACGCCGTGGATGGTTCCCTCCTGAGGGGCCGCGTATCATCGCCCCGCATGTCGGCCGCCCGTCCGCATCCAGATGACGATCGCCCGGGCCAGTCGCGGGGGCCTCACGGGCACGCGCACGCGCATGAGGGCAGCGCACACGGCGACGCTCGGCACCACGATCACGCACATGCCCACGGTCATGTTCCAGGGGTGGCGGATGAACGCCGCGTCGCCGCGGCCTTCCTGATCATCGCGCTCTTCATGGCGGTGCAGATCGCAGGAGGAGTGATCTCGGGATCGCTCGCGCTATTCGCCGACGCCGGCCACATGGTTTCGGACGCGGTGGCGCTCGCGATGAGCTGGGCGGCGCTGCGCATCGGCCGCCGCCCGGCGGATCCGCTGCGCTCCTACGGTTACCGGCGCCTCGAGGTGCTGGTGGCATTCGCCAACGGTTGCGCGCTCTTCGTCATCACTGCATGGATCGCCTTCGAGGCACTGTGGCGGCTCGCGACGCCGCGCGCCGTGCTCGGTCGACCGATGCTGGCCGTGGCCATCGCCGGGCTGCTCGCGAACGCGCTCGCGTTCTGGATTCTAAGCGGCGGGCGCCGCGAGAATCTCAATATGCGCAGCGCCTGGCTGCACGTGCTCGGTGACCTGCTCGGTTTTGCGATCACGGTGCTCGCCGCGGCGCTGATTCTTGCGACCGGCTGGTCGCGCATCGATCCACTGCTCTCGCTTGCCCTCGCCGTCCTCATCATCCGCAGCGCGCTGCACATCGTGAAAGCCTCCGGGCACATTCTGCTCGAAGGCACTCCGGCTCACATCGATGTGGCGATCGTGCGCGCAGACTTGATGGCGCAGCTCCCGGCGGTGAGCGATGTGCACCACGTGCACGCCTGGTCGCTGACGCAGGAGGAGCAGTTCATCACGCTGCACGTACGCTGCGCGCCGGGTGCGGACGTGGATCGCATCGTGCCTGCGATCAGCACCCGCCTCGAGCAGCGCTTCGGCATCACCCATTCGACCATCCAAGTCGATCACTCCGAGTGCACCGACGAGCATCACGCCTAGCGAGGGCCGGCTCAATGCTGCTTCTCGGAGCCGCGCTGCCGGCCGCCGCCGCAAGTGCGGCGCCCCCATTGCCGCCCGCGATGGTCGACGATGCGCGCCTCACCCACGCAGAGCGCGAGCCACAGAACTGGCTCACCTACGGTGGCACCTGGAGCGAGCAGCGCTACTCGCGACTCGAGCAAATCGACGCGTCCAATGTCGCCGCGCTCAAGCCGGCGTGGTCCTTCGAGTTCGACACCACGCGTGCGCAGGAGTCGACCCCATTGGTGGTCGATGGCGTGATGTATGTGAGCTCGGCCTGGAGCAAGGTCTATGCACTCGATGCGCGCAGCGGCGAGCAGATCTGGTTCTTTGATCCCGCGGTCGCTGGAGCGGACGGGGTGCCTGCCTGCTGCGATGTGAACAATCGCGGTGTCGCCGTGTATCAGGGCAAGGTGTATGTGGGCACGATCGACGGCCGGCTGATCGCACTCGATGCGGCGACGGGCAAGCCGGTGTGGAGCGTGACCACGGTCGAGCCGCATCGGATCTACACGATCACCGGCGCGCCGCGCGCGGCCCGTGGCAAGGTGTTCATCGGCAATGCGGGTGCCGACTTCGGCGGTCGCGGCTATGTCAGTGCCTACGATGCGCAAAGCGGCCGGCTCGTGTGGCGCTTCTACACCGTGCCGGGCGATCCGCATGGCAAGGCCGACGGTGCGGCCTCCGACGCGGTGCTGGCGAGCAAGGCGCGGCCCACGTGGTTCGGTGAATGGTACAAGTACGGCGGGGGCGGTCACGTCTGGAATGCGCTGGTCTACGACCCGGCTTTCAACCAGCTGTACGTCGGAACGGGTAACGGCTATCCCTGGAATCAGAACTTTCGCTCCGCAGGCAAGGGCGACAACCTCTTCATCGCCTCCATCATCGCCCTCGATGCCGATACTGGCCGGTACAAGTGGCACTATCAGGAGACTCCCGGTGACTCCTGGGACTTCGACTCCATCGCAGACATCACCCTGGTTGAGCTCAACATCACGGGCGCGCCGCGCAAAGTGCTGCTGCACGCGCCCAAGAACGGCTTCTTCTATGTGATCGACCGGCAGAGCGGCCGCCTGCTGTCGGCCGCGCCCTACGTGCCGGGCCTCACCTGGGCGACGCACGTTGACCTCGCGACGGGCCGGCCCGCCATCATCGCCGCCGCTCACTACAAGGAGGAGCCGTGGACCGGCAGTCCCGGCGGCGGGGGTGGCCACAACTGGAATCCGGTCGCATTCAGTCCGCAGACGGGGTTGCTGTACTTCGCCGCCATGGAGGGCACGACCGAGTATCGGCCCGTCAAACACTATGAGTACGTGGAGGGCTTGCCGAGTCTCGGCATCGATTTGTTCGGTGAGCATCCCGCGGCGGCGGGCGGCGCAGCGGCGCGCACGAGCGGCAACTTCAGAACGTATCTGCTCGCATGGAATCCGGTCGCACAGAGGCCGGCGTGGCGCGCGCCCGGACACGGCGGCGGCGTGCTCGCCACCGCAGGAGGTCTCGTGTTCCAGGGCAGAGCCCGCGCGGGACTGGTGGGCGAGCTCGTTGCCTACCGTGCAGGCGACGGCACCGTCCTGTGGCACTACCCTGTGCCAGACGCCGTGCTCGCCGGACCGATCAGCTATCGGGTCGCCGGCGAGCAGTACATCAGCGTCAGCGCGGGGGCCTCCATCATGAATTTCGACGCGCAGGCACGGGTGCGCCACTACGGTCATGTGTTCGCGTTCAAGCTGCACGGCACTGCCACGCTACCGCCGGATCCCCCGCTCGCCCCGCCGGCAAACCCGCCGCAGGGGCACCCCTCCTCCGCTCAGCTGACGGCAGGCGAGATGGACTATGGTAAGTACTGCGCGCGCTGTCACGGCTTTCGCACCGAGTCGGCGAATGTGGTCCCGGACCTGCGCCGCTCGGCGGCACTCACCGACGCGCAGGCCTGGAGCGACATCGTCATCGAGGGCCGACTCAGCGACCATGGGATGATCGCCTGGAAGCGCTTCGTAACACCCGCCGATGCGGAAGCGATCCGCGCTTATGTCGGTGAGCAAGCCCGAGCGCTGCAGCAGCGAGAGCGCTGAGGGTCCGCGATCGTTCTGCCGGGGGAAAGGTGTTTATACTTCCGGTTCACCGCGCGGCCATGTCAGAATTTTGAGTCCTCTGACGCTTTGCAGCGCAGGGCACGCCGGCTGCGGTTTTAGCAGCTCCCCGGGAGAGGCTCGATGAACGTTGCACAAGTGGCTGCCGAGATCATGAAGCGTGAGGGCACGGACTACCTGCTGGCCTATCCGCTCAATCCGCTCACCGAATCCTGCGCCGCGGTCGGCATTCGCCCGATCATCGTGCGACAGGAGCGCATCGGCGTGCATATGGCGGATGCGATCAGCCGGCAGACCTCGGGCGACAAGGTCGGCGTCTTCTGTCAGCAGGCCGGTCCCGGCGTCGAGAACTCGTTCGGTGCCGTAGCGCAGGCATGGTCCGAAGGCGTGCCGCTCGTCGTGATGCCCGGCGGCTCGGCGCGCAGCCAGAGCTGGGTGCGGCCCAATTTCAATGCGACGCTCAATTTTCAGCACGTCACGAAGTTCTGCGAGCAGATCACGACGCCCGAGATGATCGCACCGGCCATGCGCCGCGCATTCACGCAGGCACGCAACGGCCGGCCCGGGCCCGTGCTGCTCGAGGTGCCGGGCGACATGTGGAACCAGGAAGTGCCGGGCCAGCTCGATTACAAGCCGACCAAGCGGGCAGTGTTCGCGCCCGATCACGCGGCGATCGATGCCGCCGCTGCGGCGCTCATCGCGGCCAAGCGGCCTCTCATCTACGCCGGTCAGGGCGTGCACTACGCACGGGGCTGGAATGAGCTGCGACAGCTCGTCGAGCTGCTCGAGGCGCCGGTCACGACGAGCCTCGAAGGCAAGAGCGCCTTCCCGGAGACCCATCCGCTGTCACTCGGCTCGGGCGGTGTATCGATGCCGCGCGCGGTGTTTCAGCACGTGCAGGATGCGGACGTAGTCTTCGGCGTCGGCGCGAGCTTCACGGCAACAGGCTTTGGCATCCGTTTTCCGACGGCGAACAAGGTCTTCATCCACAACACCATCGATCCGATGGACATCAACAAGAACATCCCGACCGACTATCCGCTCGTCGGTGATGCAAAGCTCACGCTCGCTCTGTTGGTCGAAGCTCTCAAGGAGCGCCTCGGCGGCAAGCCGCGCGGACTTGCGCCCGAGGTGCAGGCCCGCGTCAAGCAGCAGAAGGATGCGTGGCTCGCGGAATGGAAGCCGTATCTCACGAGCGACGACAAGCCGCTCTCACCCTACCGCGTGATCTGGGATCTGCTGCAGGTCGCCGATGTCTCCAACACGATCATCACGCACGATGCGGGCAGCCCACGCGATGAGCTCTCGCCCTTCTGGGCGCCTACCGCGCCGCTCAGCTACATCGGCTGGGGCAAGACGACGCAGCTCGGCTACGGCCTCGGCCTCGCGATGGGCGCCAAGCTCGCCCATCCCGACAAGCTGTGCGTGAACGTCTGGGGCGATGCCGCGATCGGCATGACGGGCATGGATTTCGAGACGGCCGTGCGCAATCGCATCCCGATTCTCTCGATCCTGTTCAACAACTATTCGATGGCGATGGAGATCAAGGCGATGCAGCTCTCCACGGAGAAGTACCATTCGACGGACATCTCCGGACACTACGCCGACTGGGCGCGCGCGCTCGGTGGCTATGGCGAGCGCGTCACCGATCCCGATCAGGTCACACACGCGCTGCTGCAAGGCATCGCGGCCACGCGCAAGGGCCAGCCGGCGCTGCTCGAGTTCATGACGACGAAGAAGAAGATCTATTCGACATTCGAGATGGGCTATCACGCCTAGCCGCAACTGCCCTACGGCACGGAATCATCCATGAGCCGGTTCGTCATACAGCCGCATTTTCGCTTGCAGGAGTGGGTGGCCGAGGAGAAGGGTTACTTTCGCGACGAGGGCCTCGATTACGTGTTCCGGGAGGAAGTGCAGGCGAGCGACGGCAAGATCCACGACAAGGGTGCCAAGATCGGCGCTTACCAGTCCTTCGAAGCCGGCCGCGCGTCCGATGTGAGCTGCGCCTGTCACTGGACGGTCAACGTCGCCGCGACCAGCGGCCACGGCAAGCTGTACGCCGACGCCTACTCGGTCGCGCCGGCGGGAATCTTCGTGCCCGCCGACTCACCGGTCAAAGAGCCGGCCGATCTCGCCGACGTGCCGATCTCCGTCGGTTATCAATCGGGCAGTCATTATTCGAGCATTCAGGCGCTCGAGCAGTATCTGCGCGCGGAGCAGATTCAGCTGTCGTTCAACGACGGCATGCTGTTCAAGCGCATGGAGCTGCTGATCGAAGGCAAGGTGCCTGCCGCGACGCTCTTCAGCGGACCGTATTACTTCGTCGAGCAGCTCGGCTTTCGCAAGATCATCGATACGACCTTCATGATCGCGACGATGATCACGGGGCAGCCCGATCCGGAGGATCTGCGCAAGTACTTCCGCGCGCTGCGCCGCGCGCAGCGCGACATCGATTTGCGCCCGGAGCGCTACACCCACTATTACAAGCGCGAGTTTCCGGTGCGCTATCACGCCACCATGGACACGCGCCGCTGGGGGCCGGGCGAGAGGCTGGTATTCGAGCCCTACACGCAGGAAGCCTTCGAGGGCGCGCGCGAGTGGATCGCGCAGCACGAGATATTTCCCGCTGACGATCTGAGCGCCGGCCTCTACCAGCAGGTGACGCTGCGCTGACAGCTCGGGGCGCTTGACGGTTCAATCATCCGCCGGCTCACCGTCCCAGTAGTCGAGCGGTGTTGCGGCGCGTCCCATGTACCGGAAGGTCGCGGTCTTGAAGTCCCCCTGCTGGAGTCCCGCCACGACACCGAATTTTCCCGAGTCGGGGTACTCGACTACGTCGCACCTCACGAGCGTTGAGAGCCCCAGATAGCGCAGCTCTTCGCGGCCGGTATTGATGATCTGATGGGCGATCTTCCCCGCGGGCGCTCCGAGCACGTCTCCGGCCTGCACCGGAAAGCTCTCATCGCCGAAGCGATATTCGCCGGATCCCGAGACGATATAGAACAGCTCGTCCGTCTCGTGATGCGCGTGGCGCGGAAAGGCGCGTTTGCCCGGCGGGACGACGTGCAAGGAGCAGCCGAGCTTTGTGACGCCAACCAGGGGACCGATCCTGCCGAACTTCACCTGAAAGCGCGCGCCGTGGCCACGATCGGCGAGTGGAACGTCGCGGATATTGATGACGGGCTTGTCGGACATGTCCAACTCCATGCGCAACGTGCACTCAGCACCATACACGCTCCCCACGGCGATGAATCTGTCCGCCTGAGTGTCCGCTGTCCGCAGCGGACAGCGCCGCCCGCGTCCGTCGGCGGCGTCTTCAGTTCCAAGCGTCTCATTCTCATGGATTTTCTGCGGCCTCGTGCCGGTGGTACGGACGTTGCACATGCCCTGCGCGAGAGATCGCTATGAAGATCGCGCAACTCAGAAAGTCCTCGGGCTCGGCCGCACCCCTCGAGCCGATGCGTGGCACGCAGGCGCAGGATGCGCCGCTCGGCGCGGACCTGCCGCTGTGGCGGCGGCACCTGCCGCGCTACGCCATCGCCGCCGGGCTCGCCATCGTCTTGATTGGCAGCCTCGTGTGGCTGCTGCACGCGTGGTCACAGTCGCGCTTCACGGTCTCCGCCGAGCGGCTGCGGATTACCACGGTGGAGCGCGGTCATTTCGTGCGTGACGTGGCTGCCGAAGGCACGGTCGTCGCGCCCGTGAGTCCCACGCTCTTCGCCATTGCTCCGGGCACGATCAGCTATGCCGTGCACGCAGGAGACAGCGTGACCAAGGGGCAGGCACTGGCGACGCTCGACAGTCCCGAGCTGCGCAGCGAGTACCTGCGCGAGCGCGCGACGCTCGACAGTCTCAACGCCGCCCTAGCGCACCAGGAGCTCGAGATCCGCAAGCAGCTGCTCACCGCGCAGCAGCAGGCTGACGTCGCGCAGGTCGCCATCAAGGCCGCAGAGCGCGAGCTCAAGCGCAATCAGTGGGCGTGGGACCTGCGCGCGATTCCAGAGCGCGACTATCAACGCGCAGTCGATGACGTAGCCACCGCGCGCTTGAACTTCGAGCATGCGCGTGACACCGCGGGCCTCGATCGCGAGAGCGTGGTGCTCGACGTACGCACCCGCCGCTTAGAGCGCGACCGCCAGGCGCTCGTCGTCGCGGACCTCAAGCGGCGGGTCGACGATCTCACCCTGCGCTCGCCAGTGAACGGCATGGTGGCGAACCTCGCCCAGCCCGAGAAGACCAGGGTGGCCGACAGCACACCGCTGCTCACGGTCGTTGACCTCACCGCTCTCGAGATCGAGTTCAGGGTTCCGGAAAGCTATGCCGGTGACATTCGTCCGGGCATGAGCGCGGACATCACCTTCGCCGGCCGCACCAGCCATGGCGTGGTGAGCGCCATCTCGCCCGAAGTGCGTGACAACGAGGTGACCGGGCGCGTGAAGTTCGCCTCGGGACAACCCACCGGCCTGCGACAGAACGAGCGCGCCTCCGTGCGCATAGTGCTCGATGAGCGCGACCACGTGCTCAAGTTCGAGCGCGGCCCGCTGATCGACGAGGTGACGCGCACCGTATACCTGGTACGCGGCAACCGGGCGATCCGCGTGCCGGTGCAGCTCGGCGCGGCCTCCGTTTCGGAAATCGAAGTTCTCCACGGCCTCGCCGTCGGGGATCGGGTCATCATTTCGGACACGCGCGACTTCAACGATGCGCGCCAGCTTCTCATCGGCAATTGAATCGGCAACTGAAGGGATCGCCATGCTCACGATGCAGAACATCAGCAAGATCTACCGCACCGACCTCATCGAGACGCACGCGCTGCGCAACTTCTCCGTGGAGGTGTCCGCCGGTGAGTTCGTCGCCGTGAGCGGGCCGTCGGGCTCGGGCAAGACCACCTTCCTCAACGTCGCCGGGCTGCTCGAGGAGTTCGAATCAGGCAGCTATCACCTCGAAGGCCAGGACGTGAGCCGGCTGTCGGACGATGCCCGCTCGCGGCTGCGCAACGAGAAGATCGGCTTCATCTTCCAGAGCTTCAACCTGATCCCCGACCTGAACGTCTATGACAATGTGGACGTGCCCCTGCGCTACCGGCGGCTGAAGAGCGCCGATCGCCACGAGCGCATCACGAGCGCTCTGGAGCTCGTGGGGCTCGCCTCGCGCGTCAAGCACATGCCGGCGCAGCTCTCCGGCGGGCAGCAGCAGCGCGTCGCGATCGCCCGCGCCATCGCCGGCGATCCGGCGTTCCTGCTGGCTGACGAGCCTACCGGAAACCTGGATTCGCTGATGGCGCGCCAGGTGATGGACCTGCTCGAGCAGATCAATGAGATGGGCACGACGATCATTCTCGTGACGCACGACCCGGAGCTGGCGCGGCGCGCGCAGCGCAACATCCACGTGATCGACGGACAGATCTCGGACTTCAAAGCGTACGAGCCGCGTCCGGCGCCGCAGCCGGCCGCCGGTGCGAATGCCAGCGTCCTGTAGAAGTCTCGCGGCTCACGCGCTCGGAGGCACCATGCTCGGCTATTACCTGCGTCTCGCACTGAAGAGCTTTCGCCGCAACCCCGGCCTGACGGCGGTGATGGTCGGCGCCATCGCGCTCGGCATCTCCGTGTGCGTGGTGACGCTCACCGTGTACCACGCGATGTCCGGCAACCCCATCTGGTGGAAGAACGATCGGCTGTACGCGGTCACGATGGATCTGTGGGATCCGAAGAAGCCTGCCGACCCGCGCCATCCCGCGCTGCCGCCGTCGCAGATGAGTTACAACGACGCGACCGCGCTTGCGGCATCGGGTATTCCCGAGCGCAGCGTCATCATGTTCCGCGAGGAGGGCGTCGTCAGCGGAGGCTCCGCGCAACGCAAGCCGCTGCCGGCGGGCACCCGCATGACGACGGCGGATTTCTTCTCCATGTTCGACGTGCCGTTCCTCTACGGCAGCGGCTGGAGCGCCGCTGCGGACTCAGGACCCGAGCCGCTCATGGTGCTGAGCAAGCGGGAGAACGAGAAGCTCTTCGGCGGTGTGAACAGTGTCGGCCGCACGCTGCGCTGGAACGATCGGCCGTTCCGCGTCGTCGGTGTCCTCGATGACTGGTTCCCCATTCCCAAGTTCTTCGACGTGACGACGGGCGCCTTCGGTCAGCCGGAGGATGTGTATATACCGCTGCGCTGGGCCATGCGCCTCGAGCTGGCGCCGAACGGCGGCAGCACGGACTGCTGGGCACTCCAGGAGCTCCACTCGTATCGCGACTTCCTCAACTCCGACTGCGTCTGGCTGCAGATGTGGGTCGAGCTGCCCAACGCGGCCACCCGCGCACATATGCAGTCCTTCATGGATGCTTACTGGGCGCAGCAGCACCGCGCGGGACGCTTCTTGAGACCGCGCAACAATCGACTGACTCCGGTCGACCAATGGCTCGCCGACAACGATGTGGTGGACAACGACAACCGTGTGTTCGTCGGCATGGCCTGCGCCTTCCTCGCGGTATGCCTCATCAATACGGTGGGCATTCTTCTCGCGCGATTCCTCGGCCGCGCGCCCATCACGGGCGTGCGGCGCGCGCTGGGCGCGAGCCGCGGTGATGTGTTCACGCAGCACTTGGTCGAGGTGGGTGCCGTGGCCCTCGCGGGCGCCGGCTTCGGACTATTGCTCGCCGTGCTCGGACTCTGGGGGCTGCATGCGCTGTATGCCGCACCGGAGCGCGGCGGTTATCAGGAGCTCGCGCACTTCGACAACGCGAGCATCATATGGGCCATCGCACTGGCCGTGGTGTCCGCTGCCGCCGCGGGGCTCTATCCGGCGTGGCGCATCGGTCGCCTGCCACCTGCGATCTACTTGAAGAGCCAATAGTCAGCTTGAGGCGCCACTAGCGGAGACTCTGTCATGGGCTGGAACATTCGACCTGTCCTCTCGGCCTTGCTGCGCAACCGCACCGGAGCCGTGCTCGTCGCGGTACAGATCGCGATCGCGCTCGCAGTGCTCGTCAATGCTGTCTACATCGTGCATCAGCGCATCGAGAAGATGCACGCGCCGACGGGTGTCGACTGGCGCAACGAGTTCTGGGTGCAGAGCGAGGGCTTCACCAGCCGCTTCAAAGCTGAGCCCTCGATGCGTGAGGATGTGCGCTATCTGCGCAGCCTGGATGGCGTCGTCGATGCGACGCCGGCGAACAGCGTCCCCATGGGCTGGAGCAATCAGTCGACGTACCTGTTCACCAACCCGAATCAGAAGGGTGCGCAGCTCAGCGTGAGCTTCTACGCCATGGACGAGCACGGCTTGAACACGCTCGGAGCCCACCTCATCGCCGGACGCGCGTTCCGCGCGGACGAGATCCTGCCGCCCGTGGAAGCGCAGAACGCCACCGATTTCGTGCCGGAGCTGATTGCCACGCAATCGCTAGCGAAGCTGATGTTTCCCGGCACGAATGCGCTCGGCAAGGTCGTGTATGACGATGCCGGCCACGCGGCGACCATCATCGGCATCATCAATGATGTGATCGCCCCCTCCTGGTCGGTGCTCCAAGGCTGGAATCACGTGATGCTGATCCCCCGTACGTCCACCATGTATGGGATCGGCTATCTTGTGCGTACGGTCCCGGGCCGGCGCGACGCGATCATGAGCCAGGTGGAGCAGCATCTGGCGGCCTCGAATCCCGATCGCGTCATCAACGAAGTGCGCTCCCTCGAGTTCTTCAGGAACCGGCTGTACCGTGAGGATCGCAACATGGAGGTGTTCCTCATCACGGTGACGCTGCTCGTGATCACGATCTGCTGCGTCGGCATTTTCGGCCTGGCGACCTTCAACGTGAGCACGCGCACCAAGCAGATCGGCACGCGACGGGCCGTCGGCGGGCGGCGGCTCGACATCATTCACTATTTCATGATCGAGAACGCCCTGATCACGACCGCGGGCGTGGTCGTTGGGTGCGCGCTCGCTCTGGCGGTCGGTTACTGGCTGTCGCTGCGCTATCAACTGCCGCGACTCGATCTATATTATCTGGTCGGCGGCATACTTGTGCTCTGGTTCATCGGCCAGCTCGCCGTGTGGCAGCCAGCACGGCGCGCCGCCGCCGTGCCACCCTCCGTGGCCACACGCACCGTGTAAGCGCGGGAGCCCGCGCCGTGTTCGCATACTACCTGCAACTTGCGCTCAGGAGCTTCGCGCGCAGTCCCGGCACCACCGCGCTCATGATCATCGCCATCGCTTTGGGAATCGGCGTCTCGGTGGTGACCGTGAGCGTCTATCATCTTTTGTCGGGCAATCCGATCTGGTGGAAGAACGACCGGCTCTACGCCGTCACGATGGACAGCTATCCGCTCGTCCTGCCGCCGGCGCTGCACATCCCGCATCTCGAGGCGGGGCCGCCGCGACTCACCTACCGCGATGCCACGTACTTGTTCTCATCGGACATCCCGCGGCGCAAGGTAATCATGTACAGCGCGACTGGCGCGCTGACCGGCGGCAGCGCACAGCACGCTCCGGTGCGCGTCACGACGCGTGTCACCACGCCCGATTTCTTCGCGATGTTCGACGTCCCATTTCTTTACGGCGGGCCCTGGAGTGCCAGCGCCGACTTCGCAGGGGCGCCCGTGATCGTGCTCAGCCGCGAGGAGAACGAGCGCATCTTCGGTGGTGCGAACAGCGTCGGACGCACGCTGCGCTGGAACGACCACATCATGAGAGTGGTGGGGGTGCTCGACTCGTGGGCGCCACTGCCACGATTCTACGACGTGGAATACGGCGCGATCGAGCCGCCCGAGGATAGCTATGTCGACTGGCGCTGGGCCGTGGCCAACGAGGTGGCGACCACCGGCGCGCTGAACTGCATGCAACCCGAGAAGTTCGTGGGGCTCGCGAGCTCGGAATGCGTGTGGATTTACATGTGGGTCGAGCTGCCGGATGCCCGCTCGCGTGCGCGCATGCAGGCGCTGCTCGACAATTACTGGGCAGAGCAGCGCAAAGCGGGCCGCTTCGCGCGGCCGCGCAACAATCGCTTGACGAACGTCGGCACGTGGCTCAGCGAGCACGAGATGCTCGCCGATGACAATCGGATCATGGTCGGCGTGGGTATCGCCTTCTTCGCCGTGTGCATGCTGAACGTGCTCGGCCTCCTGCTCGCCCGGTTTCTGAATCGAGCTCCGGTCACCGGTGTACGCCGCGCGCTCGGCGCCAGTCGTCGCCAGATCGTCCTGCAGCATCTGACCGAGGCGGGCCTGTTGGCCGTGCTCGGAGCGCTGCTGGGCCTCGTGGTCGCCGAGCTCTGTCTGCACAGCGTGTACGCGCTCATCGTCCTCATGCGCTCGGCCGATACGGCTGTGCGCGCGCGCTTTGATCTCGTGAGCCTGTGGTGGACACTCGCACTCGCCGTCATCGCCACGCTCGGCGCGGGTGTGTATCCGGCGCTGCGGGCCGGTTGGTTGCCGCCCGCAGCGCATCTCAAGAATCAGTAGGCCGGGAGGCGGCACGTGCTCCGCGATATTCGCCCCATTCTCTCTGCCCTGCTGCGCGGCCGGGCGGGCGTCATGCTGGTGGCGCTGCAGATCGCCGTCACTCTCGCGGTGATCGTGAACGCGACCTATATCGCCAAGCAACGCATCGACAAGGTGCGTGCGCCGACGGGCATGGACATCGACCACATCTTCATCGTCTCCAGCGCCGGTTTCACCAAGCGCTTCAACTACGATGCCACGGTCAAGGAGGATCTCGCTTATCTTCGCTCCCTGAGCGGCGTCGTGGCAGCCACCATCACCAGTACGGTTCCCCTGAGCGGCTTCGGCGCCGGTCTTTACCTGTCCACGAAGTCCGGGGGTGGGGGGCGGGGGCTGCTCGCCGACTACATCGAGACCGATGAGCAGGGGCTTGCAGCCCTCGGCGTGCGACTGAGCGCCGGCCGCTTCTTCGCTCGCGACGAGGTCGTGCATCCCAACTCGCTGGATGAGAGCGTGAACACGTTCCCACCTGCGCTCGTGGTCAGCCGCGAGTGGGCGCAGCGCGTGTTCCCGGATGGGCAAGTCATCGGCCAGGTGGTCTACGGCTCAACCTCACCCACCCGCATCGTCGGCGTCCTCGAGCACATGAGCGGAGCGTTCGCCAACAGCGACAAGGTGGCTCTGGGGTCGCGGCGCACCCGACCCGTGGATGGCACGTCCTATTTCTATATCGTGCGCACATTGCCCGGACAGACGGACCGGCTGTTGCGAATGGTGGAGCAGCACCTGACGCTCTCCAATCCCAACCGCGTGATCGATTGGGTACGACCCCTCGGTTATTTCAAAAGGCGCAGCGATGCTGCCGACGCGGCGCTGGCGATCTTCCTCGCGTGCGTCACCGCAGTGATGCTCGCCGTTGCCGCCCTCGGAGTCTACGGGCTCGCGAGTTATCACGTGAGCACCCGCACCAAGCAGATCGGGACACGCCGCGCCCTCGGTGCACGCCGGCGCGACATCGTTCTTTATTTCATGGTAGAGAACGCATTGATCAACAGTGCGGGTATCCTCTTGGGCTGTCTGCTGGCGCTGGGCATCGGTCAATGGCTGTCGGTGCGGAATCATCTCCCCCGCCTCGATCTGTACTACCTGCTCGGCGGCGTGCTGGCGCTCTGGACCATCGGTCAGCTTGCCGTCTGGTACCCCGGGCGGCGGGCGGCCCGCGTGCCGCCCGCGGTGGCCACCCGAACGATCTGACCGCCCATGTGCGCCGGCAAGACAGCCGCCGATGAGCTGGACCTCGAAGGCCGTACGGTGCTCGTGATCGACGACAGCGATGCCGTGCGCACCGCGTTCGACGTGCTGCTGTCGCTGCATGGAGCGCGCGTGCTGGGCGCGGGCGGCCCGACGGAGGGTTGGGCGCTACTCGAGCGCGAGGACGTCGATCTCGTCATTCAGGACATGAACTTCCGCCGCGAGGCGACTTCCGGCGAGGAAGGCGTGCGGCTCTTTCAGCGCATCCGCGAGGGCTTTCCGCACCTGCCGATCGTGCTGCTCACTGCCTGGACGCACCTGGAGACGGCGGTGCAGCTCGTCAAGGCCGGCGCGGCCGACTACATCGCCAAGCCCTGGGACGATGCGCGCCTGCTCACCGCGGTGCGCAATCTCATTGACCTGCGCGTGGCGCGCGCCGAGGCGCAGGCGATCCGCTCGCGACGGCGCGAGGCGCGTGCGGCGCTCGCGGAGCGCTTCGAGCTCTGCGACATCGTCTACGAGAGCGAGGCCATGCACACCCTCGTCGCCACCGCGACGCAGGTCGCGCACGCGGACGTGCCGGTACTCATCACCGGTCCCAACGGCGCGGGCAAGGAGGTGCTCGCCGATATCGTGCAGGCCAATTCGGCGGTACACGCCAAGCCGTATCTCAAGGTGAATCTGGGCGCCCTGCCCACTGAGCTCATCGAGGCGGAGCTCTTCGGAACCGATGCGGGTGCCTTCACCGGCGCGCGCGCACGCTCCGGTCGCTTCGAGGCAGCCGATGGCGGCACACTGTTCCTGGATGAGCTCGGCAACCTCACGAGCACCGGTCAGGCGAAGCTGCTGCGGGTGCTGCAGACGGGCGAGTTCGAGCGCCTGGGGTCGAACGTCACCCGACGCGCTCGAGCGCGTGTGATCGCCGCCACCAACACCGATCTGCGCAGCGCCATCCGCGCGGGCCGCTTCCGCGAGGATCTGTTCTATCGTCTCGATGTGATCGAGCTTGCGGTGCCCGCGCTCGCCGAGCGGCGCGAGGACATCGCGCCGCTGGCGCGTCATTTCCTGCAACCGGGTTTCGTGCTTTCACCGCAGGCCGAGCGGGCGCTCACCGAATACTCGTGGCCCGGCAACGTGCGGGAGCTGCAGAATGCGATCCGCCGGGCCTGCTTGCTCTCCGGCGAGCGCGTGATCGGTGTCGGCGCGCTCAACTTGCCGCTCGTCGCACCCGCGAGCCTGCGCGAGGAGCCCGCGCTCGATCGCGCGCGTATTCAGGAGGCGCTCGAGCGAGCCGCTGGCGTCATCGCCCATGCCGCGAGGGAGCTCGGCGTCTCCCGCCAGGCACTCTATCGGCGCATGGAGAAGCTCGGCCTCAAGGCAGAGGTCGATCGGCTTCCACCATCCTGATGGCGCGCTGGTCGCTCGCCGGTCGCGCAGCCGTCACGCATGCGATGGTTGCTGCGGCCACCGCCGCGGCCGTGACCCTTGCGGCGCGCTGGCTGCATGCCACCTGGCTGGGTCTCGCCGTCGGGGTGCTCATCGGTCTGGGCTGCGCCGTGTGGCTCGCACATCTGCTGACGCGTCCATGGGCGCGAGCGCTGCTCGCCGTGCGCGACGGCATCGTCAGTCTGCGCGACCGTGACCTGAGCGTGAGCATTCGCGCGAGCTCGGCGGACGAGCTGGGCGAGCTCAGCAACGCATACAACTCCCTCGGTGAGCTCTTGCGACGCGAGCGTCTCGATCTGCACCAGCGCGAGCTGCTGCTCGACACCGTCGTGCAGACGACCCCGCTCGCGCTCGTGCTCACGAATGCGACCGGCCGCGTCGTCTACAGCAACATCGCGGCGCGCCAGCTGCTGCGCAAGGGACACCGGCTCGAGGGGCTGCAGCTTTCGGCATTGCTCGCCGAGGCCCCGCCCGGGCTGCGCGAGGCGCTCGCGGCGGAAGCCGACACGCTGTTCACCATGGAGATCGACCACGAGCCGCAGGTCTATCATCTGGCACGCCGCGAATTTCTCCTCAACACGCAACCGCACGGAATGCTGCTGCTCAAGCAGCTCACGCGTGAGCTCGCCGCGCAAGAGGTCGCCGTGTGGAAGCGCGTCATTCGCGTCATTGCGCACGAGCTCAACAATTCGCTGGCGCCAATCTCCTCCCTCGCCCATTCAGGTCTCACGCTCGCGCGCGCGCCCGATCAGGCGCAGCTCGAGCGCGTGTTCGCCACCATCGGCGAGCGCGCCGCCCACCTCGGGTCCTTCATCGATGGCTATGCCCGCTTTGCCAAGCTGCCGCGCCCGCAGCTCGAGTCGCTCAGCTGGGAGCGCTTCCTCGCGCGCCTGGAGGGCGCGCTGCCGTTCCGTCTCGAGGGCCCGCTGCCGCAGCGGCGGGTGAAAATCGATGCGACCCAGATGGAGCAGGTGATGATCAACCTGTTGAAGAACGCCGGCGAATCCGGCTCGCCTGTCGAGCAGATCAGTGTGAGCGTGCGGGATGCCGCGGATGGATTCGTGGTCGAGGTGGCCGACCGCGGCAGCGGACTCTCCGATGCCGTGCTGCGCGATGCCCTGCTGCCTTTCTTCTCCACCAAAGCCACCGGCAGCGGACTCGGCCTGACGTTGTGCCGCGAAATCGTCGAAGCGCACGGCGGGCGGTTGAGCCTCGCCAACCGCGCGGGCGGCGGTGCGGTTGTTACCGTGTGGCTGGCGATGCGCTAAGCTCGTGCGCCCCCCGCAGGAGCCGCACGTCATGAAGATCGGCGCCGTCTACCCGCAAATCGAGCTGCAGGGCGATCCGCAAGCGGTGCGCCGCCTCGGCACCGCAGTGGAATCGATGGGTTATGACTATCTCCTCGCCTACGATCACGTGCTCGGAGCGACGCACGAGAACCGCGAGCCGAAGCTCACCGGGCCGTACACGGACAAGAATCCCTTTCACGATCCGCTCATGATGTTCGCGCATCTCGCGGCCCTCACGCAGCGGCTCGAGCTGGTGACCGGCATTCTGATCCTGCCGCAGCGCCCCACGGTGCTGGTCGCCCGGCAGGTTGCGGATCTCGACCTGCTCTCGGGTGGCCGCGTGCGCCTCGGCGTAGGCATCGGCTGGAATTACGTCGAGTACGAGGCTCTCGGGCAGAGCTTCAGGAAGCGCGGCCGACGCATGGACGAGCAGATCGTGCTGCTCAGAAAGCTCTGGACCGAGCCCCTCTTGAGCTTCGCGGGCGAGTTTGAGCGCATCGACCGCGCGGCTCTCAATCCGCGTCCCGCGCGCCGCATTCCTATCTGGTTCGGCGGCTTCGTCGAGGCGGCCTACGAGCGTGCCGCGCAGGTGGGAGATGGCTTCATCTTCGTCGGGCCTCCGCAGCGCGCCGAGGAAGGCTGGGCGCGCGTCGTACACCACCTGCGCGAGGCCGGGCGCGACGCGGCGCAGTTCGGCAAGGAGATGATCGTCGGGCGGCTCGATCGCACCCCGCAGGAAGTCGCCGCGCGTCTCGAGTGGTGCCGCGAGTGGGGTTGCACGCACGCAGCGGTCGACACCATGGGCAAGGGACTCGCGACGAGCGAGGCGCACATTCAATTTCTCTCGGAGGTGCGCCAGCGACTCGCGCGCTGATCTTTCGACTTCAACCTGCTGGAGGACGAGCAAATGGCGACCATCAAGGTGCTGCAGAACGGTCCCTATCTGGTGATGGGTGACGATGTGACGGCGGTGGACTGGAACGGCGCGACCTATACCGTCGCCAAGCGTCCCTTCGCCCTGTGTCGCTGCGGCGGCTCGACGACCAAGCCTTTCTGTGACGGCACGCATTCCAAGACGGGCTTCAAAGCCGCCGAAGCGGCCGTGCCCGGTAGCGCCGACCGCCCGGCGAAGACGTAGCACCGCAGGCGCAGGCGTCAGAGCATCCCCGTAATCCCTCGCATGTGGCCTGCTCTCAGCGGCACTCGCCGGCTGCAGATATCGATCGGGCTGTTGCTGACGCTGGGCGGCATCAACGCCAGCCTCGGCATTCTCGGTGAGCGCTACTCGCGCCTCGGACCCCTGCTCGGTCACGAGGTTCTGTGGTGGGCGCTCCTCGTCATCGTTCTGCTGTTCGTCCTACGCGTCGAGCGCCTGCCCCTCGCGTCCATCGAGCTCAAGCGGCCGACGCTCGCAACTCTGTGGGCGATCCCGGCAGGCATCGCGTTGGTCGTCGGGGTGCCCTTCATCTATTTCGAGGTCTTCCCTCTTCTGCACCTACACATGAACAGCGCGGAGATGTCGAGGTTGTCCGCCACGCCTTTCTGGTACCGCCTGATCCTGGTGACGCGTGCTGCGGTGTGCGAGGAAACCTTCTGTCGCGGCTATGCGATTCCCAGGATCGAAGAGCTGAGCGGCAGCAGCTGGCTCGCCGTCCTCGTCTCGTGGGCCGCATTCACGATTGCGCATCTGAGCTCCTGGGGATGGCCCCAGCTGATCGTTGCCGGCTATGGCGGGGCCATCCTGACCGCGCTGTTCGTCTGGCGGCGCGATCTCACGTGCAACATCGTCGCGCACTTCATTGGCGATGGTGTGGGCTTTCTGCTGGGTTGATCCGCCGGCGCGCCTCGCTCAACCGGGCGGCGCCACCGCGAGCCATACGTGCCGCGGCGCTGCGACGACTGAATAGAGCGTGGCGCCCTCGGCGGCACGACTGCGCACCCACGCGTATCCCGCTGACTCGATGCGCACATCGTACTGCACGAGGTGACCCTGGCTCGCCGTGCGGCCCACGATTTGCGCTGGTCGATCCGCGTAGATGAGCATTAGACGCTCTCCGGTATCGGCGTCGATCCAATCCGTGACGCCGAGGGGATCGATACCGCGTGCTTGCAGAACCGCGGGCGCCAGGCGCGCGATCCGCGCCTCGCGCGGCACGATCTGCAGGAAGGACAGGCTGAGCTCTGTAGGCTCGAGCGACATGCGCAGATCCGGCTCGGTCGGATTCAAATCGATCTCGAAGCTGTAGTCGCTCCGAATGACAGGGCGGATGAAATCACCCGTGCCTGGCGCGCCGTAGAGATCGCCGATGACGTAGGGGAACCAGACTCGAAAGCTCTCAAGTGGCGGAGACACCCGGGGCGTGCGCCGATCCGCGGCCACGAATACCACCCTGGAGCGAATGACCCAATCCGGGTGGGCATCGCGGCTGCCGCTCGATCGGCCGCAGCCCGTGATCAGAGCGACTGCGATGCAGAGCGCGACCAGGCTCCGGGATGCCACTGCCAAACGGTCGCGATTCACGCTCTGCGGTACTTCAGGACGCCCCGTGCCGCCAGAAACAGGCTGGCCGCGAAGGATAGGTAACCACCCAGTCCGATGCTGACGCGACGCGCGGCGGCATGCCCCAGACGGTTGGCGGCGCTGTTGGCCCAGTGCACGACCTGCGAACCCAGGGAGCCGTAGCGGCCGTCGTCGGCGAGGTAATCGGAGGAAGCCCGTGCATAGAGCAGAATGCCGCACGCGATCATCAGCGCGAGCGGTATGAGATAGGCCAGCACGGCCGCCCGCTGCGGATAGCGGTAGGGTGCGAAGACGCCGACCAGTGCCCCGATGCACAGCAGACCGAAGACCGCAAGCTGCAGATGGTCTGCGCCGATGCCTGTGAACAGGCGCGCCGGATTCTTCACCAGCGCCCACATCTCATAGAAGGGAAAGCCCTGCCGAAAGCCGGCGAACTCGGTCACGAGCGTGCTCAGCGCGAACCAGCCGATGAGAATCACGGCCACTGCCACCAGCGCGGCCGTGTCGAGGCGCGCGCCGGCACGCGCGGTTGCGGCGCTTCCCGTCTGTGCAGTGGGCATCATCCGGCGCACCCCTTCTCTATGCACCGCCGCGGCGGCAGCCGTCGGGGTCGACCGGCGAACTTAGCGCGCGGCGCGCGCGAGATCCAGTCTCCCCTCGCCCCCCCG